>Ga0233450_10000065_pt1 | contig 107902 bp, 88 predicted proteins | sample 011ome_30_FD_189956 | JGI IMG/M metagenome (GOLD analysis project Ga0233450, IMG submission 189956) | Coastal salt marsh microbial communities from the Groves Creek Marsh, Skidaway Island, Georgia - 011501CT (spades assembly) | ecosystem: Environmental > Aquatic > Marine > Intertidal zone >... | reverse complement strand
CGGGTAATGGAAGTAAACTCTATACCGATAGGTGTCACAGTAGGAGTCTCGGAGACGAACCCGGCCCAAGCCCCAGCCCCCCAGAGCCGCGGTCCGTGATCCGATGCTGATCGCCTGGCCTGCGATCTAATTGATTACCTAGAGGCCGCCCGGGCCCCTAGCCGCGTTCCGCGGTCCACGGTCCAAGGCCGGAGCTCCCAAATGCTCAATCCCCGACACGATATGCACAGACCCCGGTTCACGGGCCGCGGCTCGTGGGCCTCGGGGCTTGTTGTTGGGAATAAGGGTTGGCGGATTAGGTAGGTTTTGCTGAAATAACCGTACTATAGCCGTACTAGAAATAAGAAGGGCTTAGCTGTTTCCAGCTAAGCCCTTGATATGTTTGGTGGGCGATGACAGGCTCGAACTGTCGACCCGCTGATTAAGAGTCAGCTGCTCTACCAACTGAGCTAATCGCCCTCAAGCGGCGAGACTGATACCAGAGCGCCTTAAATTTGTCGATAGGCGCGGCAGCCCATAAATGCGCCTATCCGTCGCCGCCGGCGCCGTGCCGGGATATGGTGACGTCGCGGTGAATATACGTGCAGATCAGGAAGCCCATCCCGATCATCAGGGTCAGCATCGCGGTACCGCCGTAAGAGATCAGCGGCAGCGGCACGCCGACAACCGGGATCAGCCCCATGACCATGGCGATATTGATGAACACATACAGGAACAGCATGCTGGTAATCCCCATCGCCAGCAGGCGGCCGAAATGCGTGCGCGACCGCAGGCTGATGGCAAAACCGTACACCATGATCAGCATGTACAGCCCCAGCAGGACCAGCCCGCCGACCATGCCGAATTCCTCCGCCAGCATGGTGAAGATGAAGTCCGTCTGCTTTTCGGGCAGGAAATTCAGGTGGCTCTGCGAGCCCTGCATGAACCCCTTGCCGAACAGCCCGCCCGATCCGAGGGCGATCTTCGACTGCAGGATGTGATAGCCGGCCCCCAGCGGATCCGTCTCGGGGTCAAGGAATGTAAAGATGCGTTTCTGCTGATAGGGACGCAGCATGCTCCAGACGATCGGCACGGCGGCACCCGCCGCGGCAAGGACCACGCCGAACTTCCATAGCCGCACGCCAGCCACAAAAAACACCGCGCCGCCGGTCATGATAATGAACAGGGCCGTGCCCAGATCGGGTTGCTTGAGGACGAGCGCCGAGGGGGCGCCAATCATCAGCAGCGGCGCGAGAAGATAGGGAATACGCCGGATGTCCTCGGCGGACACGCCATGAAAATAGCGTGCCAGCGCCAGGGCGATACCGACCTTCATCAGTTCGGACGGCTGAAGCCTGATTACACCGAGGTTGATCCAGCGCTGCGCACCCATCCCGACCGAGCCCACGACCTCGACCGCGACGAGCATTACCAGAAGAACGCCGTAAATCAGATAGGCGTAGCGATACCAGAACCGGATATCGACCAGGGCAACGGTGATCAGGATCACCAGCCCGACGCCATACCGCGCAATCTGGCGGGTTGCCCAGGGATTCCAGGAACCGTTCGCCGCCGAATACAGCATGGCGATCCCGACCGCCGCGGTCGCGGTGATCAGGAGGACCAGCCCCCAGTTGATCTGCAGAAACTTGCGCCCCAGGCTGAGGCGTTGAGACGGCGCAAATCCGTGCATGGACATGCTCAGATCTCCTCGCTTTTCGCCGGCGCCTTGGCGGCCGCGGGCGCAACGCTGCGATTGGCCGGATCGCGTCGCTGGGTTGCCAGCAGCAGATCGCGCGCGATCGGGGCCGCCACGGTCGAACCACCGCCGCCGTGCTCGACGACGACGGAAACCGCATAGCGGGGATTGTTGGACGGCGCATAGCCGACGAACAGGGCATGGTCGCGCTCGCGCCAGGGTCGCTCGTGGTTTTTGAGTACCCGGGTATCGCGCTCCGCCTTGCTGATCCGGCGCACCTGGGCAGTGCCGGTTTTTCCGGACATTTCCATGCCTTCCTCGGATATCCGTGCCCGATAGGCGGTGCCGCGCTGCACGTTCGTTACCCGGTTCATCCCCTCGCGCACAACGTCAAGCGCGCGTTTGGAAATACCGAGATCCTTGAAAACCGGCTCCTCCTCCTTGCCGTCCGTGTCGGCGGGCCGGATGAGCCGCGGCACAACCGCCTTGCCGCCATTCGCGATACGCGCGGTCATGATCGCAAGCTGCAGGGGCGTCGTCAGGATAAAGCCCTGCCCGATACCGGAGATAAGCGTTTCTCCCTGTTGCCACGCCGTGCCGATCAACGCCTTCTTCCACGCCCGTGTCGGGATGACGCCGCCTTTTTCCGACGGCAGGTCTATCCCGGTTTTGTCGCCCAGTCCGAAGCGTGTCGCCATCTCGGCGATCCGGTCTATACCGATCCGTTTGGCGATATCGTAAAAATAAACGTCGCAGGAGTTCTGATGTGCATCGTACATGTCCTGCCAGCCGTGACCGTGGCGTTTCCAGCAATGAAACCGCGCATTGCCGAGTTGCGTGTGGCCACGGCAGAAGACCTGATGATCGGGCGCCACGATACGCGCCTCGAGCGCGGCAAGCGCCACCACCATCTTGAATGTCGACCCCGGTGCGTAGAGCCCCGATATCGCCTTGTTGGTCAACGGCGCATAGGGATCGTTGATCAGCCGGCGCCATGTCTTCGTGGAAAGCCCGGTGACGAATTCGTTCGGGTCGTAGCCTGGAACCGAAGACAAGGCGAGCACGTCGCCATTATGTATATCCATAACAACGGCAGAGGCGCTTTTTTCCTCCTTCAGGCGATCTGCCGCCAGTTTCTGGAGATCCCGATCGATCGTCAGGCGCAGGTCCGCGCCGGGCTGACCTTCCTGGCGCGACAGTTCGCGGATCACCCGGCCGACGGCGTTTACCTCTACCTGGGTGTTGCCGGCCTTTCCGCGGAGATCAAGATCGAACACCCGCTCGACACCATTCTTGCCGACTTTGAAACCGGGGAGTTCGAGAAGCGGGTCGCCCGTCGCTTCCTTTTCGGAAACCGCCGAAACATAGCCAAGGACGTGGGCAAAATCCTCGGCGAACGGGTACTGCCGGCTCTGCCCTACCTCGATCGAAAGACCGGGCAGGTCGGGAGCGTTGACCTCTATCCGCGATACGTCCCGCCAATCGAGATTCTCACGGACGGTTACCGGCACAAATCCCCGCCGCCGGCGCACTTCGCGCAGAATACGATGGCGTTCGTAATCCTCCAGCGAGATGATCCCTGACAGGGTGTCGAGCATCGTGTTGATATCGTTGACCTGCTCGGCGACCAGCGTGACCCGGTAATTTTCCTGGTTAACGGCAAGGGCCCGACCGTATCGGTCAACGATGGTGCCGCGCGGCGGCGGCAACAAGCGCAGATTGATCCGGTTCTCGTCGGCCAAGGTCTTGTATTTGTCGGATTCGATAACCTGGAGCTGATACATCCGCCCCGCCAGCAGGCTGAGCAGCAGAACCTTGCCGCCGCCCAGGAAAGCCACCCGGCGCGAGAACGACTTGAAGCGGGTCGAATCCTTATACATCCAGCGGCCTGATAATTGCATGCTGGGCCCGGGCCAGCAGCCACGCCATGAAGGGAAAGACCCCGATGGTCAGAACGGACTGGAACAGGACAGGCACCGGGCTCATAAGCGTCACGTTAAGTGCGCAGACGATTACCCAGGATGCGAGACCCGAGGCCATCGCGACCATCGAGAAACACCACCAGATAACACCGAAGGATTTGCCCTGAAAGAACGTACGCTGCGAAATAATCGCCCAGTTCGCCAAAAGCAAAATCAAAGCGTGCAGACCGATCGGCGAGCCGACGAGGATATCTTCCCAAAGCCCCAGCACGAAAGCGGCAATGGCGGGGAAAAGATCAGGCCGGTAAATCGCCCAGTAAAAAACCGTCATAAGCCCGACATCGACTGCCACCTGTCCGTATCCGGGCAGGTAAACGGGCAAAGCCGACAGCATGACTAGCACGACACTTATGAAGAAGGGCGCAAGCTGGCGTGCGGAACGATCCAGACGCTGGAAGGCAGCCGCGATCATTTCTGCTGCGTTGGACGGGCCGCAGACGGCACAATGCGCCCCGCAACCTCACCAGGGAACTCCGTAATAATCCGCACATACTCCAGCCGGTAGAAATCGGCAAACGGCTCGACCCGAACGCCGCCGTCGCCAATGCTGGAAATTCGTCCGACGGGCAATCCCGCGGGAAACACGCCGCCATGACCGGAGGTCACGATACGGTCCCCGACCGCCAGGCGGGCATTCGGGGGCAGGAAATCGAGCCGGGGCAACGGACTGTTATCGCCGGCAAGTATCGCCCGGACCCGGGTTTTTTCGCCGACGACGGGAATCCGGGAGTTCAGGTCCGACAGCAGCAGCACGCGGCCTGACCGGCGGCCGGATTCCGCAACGCGGCCGATCAACCCGTCACCGTTGACCACGGCATCGCCCTTCTGGATCCCGTCGACCATGCCGCCATTGATCAGGACAGAGCGCACGAACACCCCTCCGGAATCGCCAATAACGCGCGCAGCGGCAAAAGAAGCGCCCCGTTCAGGCACGAAATTCAGCATTTTGCGAAATGTGGAGTTCTCGGCTGCGAGGGCGAGTGCCGCGCTCTGCCATTCAAGAAGACGGGCATTCTGTTCGCGCAGCTGGGCATTCTCCGAATAGACGCTGAAGAAATTCTCGACGCGGTCGACGCCTTCGGAAACAGTGGCAATCGGGCGGGAAAGCGCATCCATCACCGGTGCGACGACATCGACGACGCTGGACCGGGCACGTTCAACGACAAGCGTATCCGCCTTGCCGAGCAGCATGATGGCAAATGCCGCAATAATAAGGAAAAGCAGCGCAAAGCGGTTCAGCAGCGCCCGAATGGGCACTGTGACTTTCGCTACTGACTCCGCGCGGTGTTTCACGCCATTTCCTTTAGCATCCGCTTACCAAGATCGGCCCAAATCGGTTAACAAATAGTTAACGTCGCGCGACGATCAATACATTGTCGTCAACACGTTTCGCAGGGTTTTCATCTCTTCAAGGCATCGCCCGGTTCCCAGCGCAACGCAGGACAACGGCTCCTCCGCAAGCGTCACCGGAAGACCGGTTGCATGCCGGAGCACAAGATCGATATTCCCGAGCAATGCACCGCCGCCTGTGAGCACGATGCCCTTATCCACGATATCCGCCGCGAGTTCGGGCGCGGTGTGTTCGAGTGCGACTTTCACCGCCTCTATGATTGCGCTGACCGGTTCGGCCAGGCTTTCGGCGATCTGGCGCTCGCTGATCACCAGTTCTTTCGGCACGCCGTTCATCAGGTCGCGGCCCTTGATCTCCATCACGCCGCCATCGCCATCCGGCGGCACGCAGGCGGATCCGATTTCCTTCTTGATCCGCTCGGCGCTGCCTTCACCGACCAGCAGGTTATGGTTGCGTCGAATATAGGCGATAATGGCCTCGTCCATCTTGTCGCCGCCGACGCGGACCGACCGCGAATAAACGATGCCGCCAAGAGACAAGACGGCAACCTCGGTCGTCCCACCGCCAATATCAACGACCATGGAACCGGTCGGCTCCGTCACGGGCAGCCCGGCGCCGATCGCGGCCGCCATTGGCTCCTCGATCAGGAAGACACGGCGGGCGCCGGCGCTTTCAGCGGATTCCTGAATTGCGCGACGTTCAACTGCGGTCGACCCCGACGGGACGCACACGATCACCTGCGGACTGGCGAAGCTCCGCCGATTGTGCACCTTGCGAATGAAGTGCTTGATCATTTCTTCGGCGATTTCGAAATCGGCGATCACCCCATCGCGGAGCGGACGGATTGCCTCGATATTGCCGGGCGTGCGACCCAGCATCATCTTCGCCTCGTCACCGACGGCAAGAACCTGTTTTCGGCCCTTGACGTTCGCGATCGCCACAACAGACGGCTCGTTCAGCACGATCCCGCGACCTTTCACATAGACCAGGGTATTCGCGGTACCCAGGTCGATGGCCATGTCTGCGGACAAAACGCCAAGTAGTTTAGAGAACATGCAACCTCACATTATTCATCGTTCAAACGATCAATCGACGCCGGCGCGGAAAGTCCTACCCCGGCCGGCGCCAATCCTGTTTCACGCGCTCATCGCACTGGGGGCTGTCTTTTCCCTTTTTACCAGCAGCTTGTTGAGCGCATTCATATAAGCGCGGGCCGATGCAACCAGCGTATCGGTATCGGCGCCCTGACCGTTCACGGTCTTGCCGCCTTCTTCCAATCGCACGGTCACTTCCGCCTGCGCGTCCGTTCCCTGGGTTACAGCGTGCACCTGATAAAGCTGCAGGCGCGCGTTGTAGCCGGTCAGTTCCTTGATGGCGTTGAACGTGGCATCTACCGGGCCATCGCCCGTCGCCGTCATCTGCCGCGCTTCGCCATCCACTTCAATCTTCAGGTCCGCCGTCTGCGGGCCTTCGGATCCGCAGACGACCTGCAGCGAGACGAAACGGATACGGTCATTGCCGCGCACGATTTCGTCATCCACGAGGGCAACAATATCTTCATCGAAAATTTCGCGTTTCTTGTCCGCCAGCGCCTTGAACCGGCGAAAGGCGTCCTGAAAGGCATTGTCGCCCAGGTTATAACCCAGCTCGCTGAGCTTTTCCTTGAACGCGGCACGGCCGGACAGCTTGCCCATGACGAGCTTTGATTCGGACAGCCCGACCGAAGCCGGTGTCATGATCTCGTACGTGCTCGCATTCTTCAGCATACCGTCCTGATGAATGCCGGATTCATGCGCGAAGGCATTCGCCCCGACAATCGCCTTGTTCGGCTGCACCGTGAACCCGGTGATGGTCGATACCAGGCGGGATGCCTTGGTGATCATCTCGGTCTTCACGTTGGTGGTGTAGGGCAATATGTCCTGGCGCGTGCGTAACGCCATCACGATTTCCTCGAGCGCGGCATTGCCTGCCCGTTCGCCGAGACCGTTGATCGTGCATTCGACCTGACGGGCCCCCGCTTCGACACCGGCCAGTGAGTTGGCGACCGCCAATCCCAGGTCGTTGTGGCAATGGGTCGAGAAGACGGCCTTGTCGCTGTTGGGCACGCGCTCGATCAGCATACGGATAAGCCCGCCGAATTCCTCGGGCACGGCATAGCCGACCGTATCCGGCAGGTTGATACAGTTTGCGCCCGACTTGATCGCCGCTTCAACGCAGCGGCACAGAAAATCATGGTCGGTACGCGTGCCGTCTTCCGGCGACCAGTCGACATCGTCGGTGAAATTGCGGGCGTGACTGACGCTGTCGATGACCTGCTGATAAACAGCATCGGGTTCCATCTGCAGTTTATATTTCATGTGCAGCGGGCTGGTCGCGATGAAGGTGTGAATTCGCGGACGCGCCGCCGGCTTCAGTGCTTCCGCCGCGCGCTCGATATCTCCTTTTGCCGACCGTGCGAGGCCGCATACCGACGCCTCCCTGACCAGCTTGGCGATCTCGTTGACAGCTTCGAAATCGCCGTTCGATGCAATGGGAAACCCGGCTTCGATCACGTCGACGCCCATCACTTCAAGCGTTTCTGCGATCCGCAGCTTTTCGTCGAGATTCATGGACGCGCCGGGCGACTGTTCGCCGTCGCGCAGGGTGGTATCGAAGATAATTATACGGTTGGAATCGGTGTTGACGCTCATCGGTGAGCTCCTTGTGTCTCTATGTACGTTGACTCAGGCTTAAAGAAATACTTCCCCTGAACAGTCGCGCTCTTGGCGCAATCGTATTCAGGGGCACCTAAGTCGAAGAGCCCCATCACCAACGCAAAGCAATAGCCGAAGCGCAAACGGCGCACGCAGGTATTCCGTCCCGCGGAATACGTCCGCAGGGGCGATCGCCCGTGAGTCGTTGCTTCTTGCCGTTACCATCTCTATCGCTCAAAAAAAGCGGACCCCAAAACCAGTTTTCAGCATATGGGACACCGGATAGCGCCTTTAATGCATGACGACTGTTAACAATTTGGGTTAACGAATTATTACTACGCCGTTTTTATTCGTGAGTGCAACGGTTTTATAGAGAAAAACAAGCGGTTTTCACCGAATCCGGTACGCTATCCTGCCGGATAGCCGCCGGATTCGGGAATCAGAACCTGTCCCGGAACCAGACCGTGTCAGTCCTAGTTCTTGGATTTGTCGACCAGCGCCCGCTCTTTGATCCAGGGCATCATGTCGCGCAGTTTGCCGCCAACCTCTTCAATCGGATGCTCTTCGCCGTGACGGCGCATGGCCTTGAAGCTCGGCGCGCCCGCCTTGTTTTCAAGCACCCAGTCGCGGGCGAACTGGCCGGTCTGGATTTCCTTGAGGATCTTGCGCATTTCGTCTTTGACGTTCTCGTCAATAAGGCGCGGGCCCCGGGTCAGATCGCCGTATTCCGCGGTATTCGAGATCGAATAGCGCATGTTGGCGATACCGCCTTCATAGATCAGGTCGACGATCAGCTTAACTTCGTGCAGGCACTCGAAATAGGCCATTTCCGGCGCATAGCCTGCTTCAACAAGTGTTTCGAAACCGGCCGTGATCAGCGATGTCAAACCGCCACACAGAACCGCCTGTTCGCCGAACAGATCGGTTTCGCATTCCTCGCGGAAGGTGGTCTCGATAACGCCGGAGCGGCCACCGCCGATTGCCGACGCATAGGACAGGCCGATTTCCATCGCGTTGCCGGATGCGTCCTGCGCCACCGCGATCAGGCAGGGAACCCCGCCGCCGCCGACGAATTCGCCGCGGACCGTATGACCGGGGCCTTTCGGCGCGACCATGAAAACGTCAAGGTCGGGGCGCGGCTCAATCAGCTGGAAATGAACGGCAAGGCCATGTGCGAAAGCCAGGGCGGAACCTTTTTTCAGGTTGTCGCGAAGGTCCGTGGCATACAGGTCGGACTGGAGTTCGTCAGGCGTCAGGATCATCGTGACATCCGCCCAGGCTGCCGCGGCCGCTGGCGTCATCACTTTGAGGCCGGCATTTTCAGCCTTGGCGACGCTCGAAGATCCCTCACGCAGACCGACAACGACTTCCTTGACGCCGGAATCATTCAGGTTGTTTGCATGGGCGTGCCCCTGGCTGCCATAGCCGATGATTGCAACCTTCTTGTCCTTGATAAGATTGATATCCGCATCCCGGTCGTAATAAACTCGCATCGCTTTACCTTTCCGTATAAGCCAGATTGTCTGATCTGTTGTGGCGCGCTTTCTAAAGCGCGGATTTGCCCCGCGCAATAGCAACGACGCCTGTTCTTGAAACATCGACCAGTCCAAGCGGGACCATCAGATCGATAAAAGCGTTCAGTTTTTCCGTCGCGCCGGAAATTTCGAACACGAATGACTCGTTTGTACTGTCGATCGCGCGGGCGCGGAAAATATCCGCGATCCGCAGCGCTTCGACGCGTTTATCGCCCTTGCCGGCAACCTTGACCAGCGCGAGTTCACGTTCGACGCTGGCGCCTTCGGCGGTCAGGTCGATCACGCGATGAACAGGCACAAGCCGGTCCAGCTGGGCCTTTATCTGTTCGATTATCTGCGGCGTACCGCTGGTCACAACGGTGATACGGCTGATCGCATCTGCCGCATCCGTCTCGGCGACGGTAAGGCTTTCGATGTTATAACCCCGGCCGGAGAACAGACCGATCACCCGGGCAAGCACGCCTGCCTCGTTGTCCACCAACACGGCAATTGTGTGCCGCTCAATCGTCGAATCTACGACCACTTTTTCGCTCCGTATTCTGTGTAAACCGGTTGCCGCACCGCTACAGCGATCAGACCAGTACCATGCCCTCTTCGGAACCGGACTGCTGCGCTTCGTCGTCCGGGCCCAGCAGCATCTCGTTATGCGCCGCTCCCGACGGGATCATCGGGAAGCAGTTTTCTTTCTGATCGACCCAGATATCGGCAATAACCGGCCGGTCGATTGAAATCATTTCCTGGATAACGTCGTCGACCTCGTCGGCCTTCGTCGCCCGAAGACCGACCCAGTGACAGGCCTCCGCCAGCTTCACAAGATCGGGCAACGCATCGGTATAGCTTTCGGAATAGCGGCCGCCATGCATCAGCTCCTGCCACTGGCGGACCATCCCCATGTACTGGTTATTCGTGATGAATACTTTTACCGGCGCACGGTACTGAACCGCGGTCGACATCTCCTGCATGTTCATCAGGAACGAGGCTTCGCCCGAAATATCGACGACCAGCGATTCCGGATGGGCGACCTGCACACCGATTGCGGAGGGAAGACCATAGCCCATCGTGCCTAGCCCGCCGGAGGTCATCCAGCGTTTCGGTTCATCGAACTTATAGTACTGTGCCGCCCACATCTGGTGTTGGCCGACCTCTGTCGTGATGTAGCAATCGCGGTCCTTGGTCGCTTCATACAGACGCTCTATGGCATATTGCGGCTTTATCACCGAACCGGTCTGATTGTATTTGAGACAGTCGCGCTTGCGCCACTCGTCAATCTGGTTCCACCAGAGCTTCATCGCCTTCTGGTTCGTCTTGAGCCCCTTCGCCTTCCAGACACGCAGCATCTGATCCAGAATCGTGCCGACATCACCGACCACCGGCAGATCGACCATCACATTCTTGTTGATCGAGGACGGATCGATATCGATATGGATTTTTTTCGAGTTAGGCGCGAACGCGTTCAACCGACCGGTGACGCGGTCATCGAAGCGCGCACCCACGGCGACGATCAGATCCGCATCATGCATGGCGAGATTGGCTTCGTATGTACCGTGCATGCCGAGCATGCCCAGGAACTGCTTGTCCGTTGCCGGATAGGCGCCGAGTCCCATCAGCGTCAGCGTTACCGGCGCACCGGTCAGCTTGATCAGACGATCCAGTTGCTTTGACGCCTTCAAACCCGAATTGATCACGCCCCCACCGCAATAGAACAGGGGTTTCTTCGCCGCCGCGATCATCGCCACTGCTTTTTCGATTTCGCTCTTTTCCGCCCTCAGGCGGGGCCTGTAGGTTTTATGCTCCACCTGCGTAAGGTCTTCATAGTCCCCTATCGCCATCAGAATATCCTTGGGCAGATCGATGACGACCGGGCCAGGGCGGCCGCTGCGGGCGACATAAAACGCCTCGTGCATGATCCGCGGCAGATCGGCGATATTCTTTACAAGATAGTTGTGCTTGGTGCAGGGGCGCGTGATACCGGTCGTATCCGCTTCCTGGAATGCGTCATTGCCAATCAGATGGGTCGGCACCTGGCCGGTCAGGCAGACGATAGGGATACTATCCATCAGGGCATCCGTCAGACCCGTCACCGCATTTGTCGCGCCCGGGCCGGATGTCACCAGCACGCAGCCGACCTTGCCGGTCGACCGGGCATACCCCTCGGCCATATGAACGGCGCCGCCTTCCTGGCGGACGAGGACGTGCTTGAGCTGGTTCTGCTGGAAAATGGCATCGTATATCGGCAGGACGGCGCCGCCGGGATACCCGAAAATGGTATCGACGCCTTCATTCACAAGCGCCTTGATGATGATTTCCGAGCCGGTCAGTTTTTCATCGGCCATCTGTCGTTCCCCGCTTCATCGCTGGCGGATATCGCATCCGCGTGTTCATCTCCAACATCCCTTCAAACTGAAAACCGGCACATAAGGCCGGTTCATGCGAGCATGCTGTGAAGAAATTTCGCACTGCACAATCGGTGCAAGGCGCGGAAACTATAGGCAGCCAATCAATCGGTCAATAGAAAAATCCTAATTTCTGCAAAGATTTGATCCAAATTACATTCCGAAAATTTCGTTTTGATGGTGATTTGTGGAATAAATTGATGCCGAAACCAGGTCAACTGGCGCTTGGCGTAGCGTCGGGTATCCCGCTTCCCCAGTTCTGTCATGCGCCCCCGATCGATTTGCTCTCCGATATATGCCCTGATCGGCGGCACTCCGACGGCTTTGAGCAGCGGAAAATCTTCGGCCGGCGCCCGGGCCAGCAAAGCTGCGACCTCTTCGATCGCCCCGTTATCCAGCATTCTGTCGAAGCGTTCATTGGCGGCAGCGTAAAGATCTTCCCGCGGCGGAAGGATGGATACGGCAAGAAAACGCATATCCGGCGGGGCATCCTGTATCCGGCCTGTTTGCCAGCTTCGAAGACCGCGCCCGGTATGAACGAATATCTCTAGCGCCCGGACGATCCGCTGGCCGTCTGACGGGTTCAGTCCTGCTGCGGTGTCCGGATCCACCGACGAGAGTTCTGCATGGAGCGCGGGCGCGCCCTCTTCGTCAAGCCGCAGGTTCAGACGCGCGCGAATGTCCTCCGGGACATCGGGCATCTCGTGGAGCCCGGTCATCAATGCCCTGAGATACAACCCTGTTCCGCCGACGACGATGGGGAGCCTGTTCCGTCCCCGGATGTCACGGATCGCTTCCTGCACGAGGTCACGCCATTGACCCGCAGAACAGCGGTCCTGCATCCCGAGGACGCCATACAGATGATGTGGCGCCGTCGCCAGTTCTTCGGGACCGGGTCGGGCCGTCAGCACAGGCAGATCCTCATAGATCTGCATGGAATCCGCATTGACGATTTCGCCGTCAAAGTACCGCGCAAGCGCCAGCGCCGTTGCAGACTTGCCGCTTGCGGTCGGCCCGCCAATAACAATGACGGGGTTCTGCTTCAACCCTTTGCGATGTTGAGCGCGACGAAACGCTGCGTGCCGCCTGTCTCGATAAGAACGAGAATGGTGTTCAACTTGGCCTTCTGTGCCTGTTTCACTTTCGCCTCGACCTGCGCCGGCGACGTGACCACTTCCTGGTCGGGTCCGATCTTGCGGACAATTGCGCCGACGGGAATACGTTTTTCCCCGGCCGGACCTGTCGGCGCGACTTCCGTGACCACCACGCCCTGCACGTCTTCGTCGAGCTTGAATTGTTCGCGCAGTCCGGGCGTCAGAACCGACAGAGTCATACCAAGTTCCCCGATGGTCAGCGCGGTCGCTTTTTCCTGTTTCTGTTCCGGCGCCGCCGATGCCAGCTTCGCATCGTCTTCTGGAAATTCGCCCAGCGTGATCTGCAGCCGTACAGGCTTGCCCGCGCGCCAGACATCCACATTGACCGCCTTGCCGACGGTGGTCTCGGCGACAATCCGCGGCAGCCGGCGCATTTCGCCGACGACCTTGTCATCGAATTTGAGGATCACGTCGCCGACCTTGATGTTGTACTTTTCGGCGGGGCCGTCCTTGGTGACAGATGCCACGAGCGCCCCCGTCGCCTTGTCCATCCCGAGACTCTGCGCGATTTCATCGGTGACCGTCTGGATACGAACACCAAGCCACCCGCGGCGGGCTTTGCCGTATCTCTGCAGTTGCTCGATGATCGGGCGCGCGAGGTTGGACGGAATCGCAAAACCGATACCGACACTGCCCCCCGACGGAGAAAAGATCGCCGTGTTGATGCCAATCACCTCACCGGCGAGATTGAACATCGGCCCGCCTGAATTGCCTCGGTTGATCGAGGCGTCGGTCTGAATAAAATCGTCATAGGGTCCGGAATTGATATCGCGCTGACGCGCCGAAACAATGCCGGCGGTCACGGTACCACCAAGCCCGAACGGATTTCCGATCGCAACCACCCAGTCGCCAACCCGCGTTTTTGCCGAATTCCCGAACGGGACCGCGACGAGCGGCTTTTCCGGTTTGACGCGCAGGAGCGCGAGGTCCGTTTTGGTATCCCGACCGACCAGTTCCGCCTTGAGCTTGGTATCGTCATGAAGCGTCACCACAATTTCGTCGGCATCGGCAATCACGTGGTTGTTGGTCACGACAAGACCGCTGGGGTCTATTACAAACCCCGAACCGAGGGACGACGCGCGGCGCTGCGGCGCTTCGCGCTGCTGGCGATCGAAGAATTCCTTGAAAAAGTCCTGAAAGGGAGAGCCTTCAGGGAATCTGGGTATTTCGGGTCCATCCTTTTCAGTGCTTTTTTTCTGGACCTGGGTAGACGAAATATTCACCACCGCCGGGAGCAGTCTTTCGGCCAGATCGGCAAAACTCTCGGGCGCACTGCGCGCCGCTACCGGAGTGTATCCCCAGGCAACGCAGACCGTCAGAATCAAAAAAGCCGGAAAAATTCGCCGAATATGTGTCACTGAATTGCTCCCTATGCGCTGTGTAGCGCAGATGATACGTTCCAAACACGCGGGCCAGATCGCCACCTATAGGTAGGCATACTGCCAAACTTTTCCACGGAAATCAGCCGGCAATTCCGCTGTCGGATTGCCGCACCGGCAAAATGAAAAATCCGGGTCAGGAACGCACCAGCCAAACGATGCCCACACCTATAGTCGCGGCCAGCAATCCGGCACTGCGCAAAGAAGACGGCGGCACCTTCTCGATCTGGAGTGCCATCCTGCGCATACCCTCGGGAAAGAGGGCGTACAAGCCGCCCTCGATCACGAGAATAAGCGCAATGGCGATTATCAGTTCATCAGGCACGGCAGATGTCTGATCGGATCAACCGCCTAGTTACTGGGCGATTTGTCGATCTCCGACTGTCCGCGTTTGCTGTCTCCCGGCAGGTCGTTGAAGAACCGGAAGAATTCGCTATCGGGTGAAAGGACCATGGTGGTTCCTTCGCCGAGAGCGGCCTCGTAGGCTGCCATGGACCGGTAGAAAGCGAAGAACTCCGGATCCTTGCCGAATGCGGCACTCAGGATCCGGGTTTGCTCACCTTCGCCCTCGCCGCGCAGGATCTGGGCTTGTCGCTGGGCTTCCGCGAGAAGAATTGTCCTCTCGCGATCCGCCTCCGCCTGGATCCGGGCCTTGATCTCCGCGCCCTCTGCCCGAAGCAAGGCTGCCTGGGCAACACGCTGCGAGCGCATCCTGTTATAGACCGATTCACTCGTTGTCGGCGGCAGATCGGTTCGCCCGATGCGCACGTCGACAACGACAATTCCGAAATCGGTTGACTGGCGTTTCAGCTCTGTCGTGATCCTCGCCATCACGGCGTCACGCTGGGCGGACAGCATATCCCCCAGCAGCACCCGGCCGACCTCCGCCCGCACCGCGGAGTTGAGGATACGGCCGAAGATATCGACGAAATTCGCCTCGGTATTGGCACGCAGGCGGAACTGCTTCGGCGAGACAATCAGGTACCGCACGAACGCGTCCACATTGATACGCTTCTGGTCCGCCAGAATGATCTCCTGAGCGGGCGGATCGAGACTGAGCACCCGCTTGTCGTAGTAGGTCGCCGTCTGCCAGGGCAGTTTGAAATGCAACCCGGGTTCCGTTTCCTCGTCCCGCGGCTGACCGAATTCGAGAATCAGGGCCTGCTGGGTCTGATGAACAGTGTAGACGCTGCTGAACAGGATCAGGCCCACGACGATGACCGCGATGCCCGCGACGATGAATCTAAGGTTGGTCATTGCTGCGCTCCCTGCGAACGTTTTTTGATCTCGGGCAATGGCAGATACGGGACAACGCCGGTGCCGCCCTCGCCTTTATCGACAATTACCTTGTCGGCCCTGCTGAGTACCTCCTGCATACGCTCAAGATAGAGCCTGCGCAGGGTGACGTCCTTGCCGGTCAGATAGGCTTCGTAAACCGACACAAAGCGCTTCGCCTCACCGTCAGCTTCCTTGATAAGACGTTCGCGATAGGCGGCAGCCTGTTCAAGCTGCCGCGAGGCCTCACCCTTTGCCTTAGGCACGATATCGTTCCGGTAGGCCTCGGCCTCGTTCTGCTGGCGTTCTTTATCCTGTCGCGCACGCTGGACGTCATTGAACGCGTCGATCACGTTCTGCGGCGGATCGACCTTCTGCATCTTCACTTCGGCGATGAACACACCGGCCTTGTAGTCGTCCATGATCCGCTGGAGAACATCCCGTGTCCGCGTTTCGACCTCTGTACGCTTGGTGGCCAGCACCTCTTCGAGCGGGGTCTGGCCGACAATTTCACGGATTGAACTCTCCGCTCCGAGCTTCACGGTGGCTTCGGGATCACGAATATTGAACAGAAAATCCTTGGCATTCTTGATACGCCACTGAACCACGAAATCGATGTCGATGATGTTCTGGTCGCCGGTGAGCATCAGGCTTTCTTCAGGCACATCGCGCGACGTATCTGTGCGCCCCTGCACGCCAAGGGAGCGGAAACCGACATTGATCTGGTTGGTTTTCTCGACATTGGGCCGCATCACGGATCCAACCGGCCACGGCGCCCAGAAGTTAAGGCCCGCCTGAGTCGTATTCACATATTTGCCGAACAGCAACTCGATGCCGTTTTCACCCGGCTGGACCCGGTACAGGCCGCTGAGGAGCCAGACAAAAACAACCACCAGAATGCCGAGGAGGATGCCGCGAGCACCGCCGAAGCCGCCTGGCATCATGCTTTTGAAACGGTCCTGACCCTTGCGGATCAGTTCTTCGAGGTCGGGAGGAACGCCGGCGCCACCGCCGCCACCACTGCCGCCGCCTGACGGTTTGCCGCCCCAGGGCCCTTGTCCGCCGCCGTTTCCGCCGCCGCCCCAGGGGCCGCCTCCACCCCCGCCTTGCTGTTTCCATGGCATGACGCTAATTCCTATCCTGATGAGTAAGTGATTGTTTCTTCACGTTTGGCCGAATTGTCCCTCAGCCGTTACAGTCCAGCCCGACCGGGCTGCCTTATAAGATAGCTCGCTCTTTCGCGCAAATTCGGGTTATTCCCGTCTCTAAGCGATATTGTGGCACAACCGGAGAAGTCAAGGATGACGAAGGTTACCGAAGCCGAAATTATAGCCGCCCTCAAATCGGTGAAGTTGCCGGACAGCGACCATAACATCATTGACGCCCGTGTCGCGACCGGACTGGTCGTAAAAGACGGCCACGTCCAGTTTGCGCTGGAAATCGACCCGGCGATGGCCGAAAAAATGGAACCTGTCCGAAAACAGGCGGAACAGGCGGCAGCCGGCGTCGCAGGCGTTCTCTCGGTGACGGCCGTTCTGACCGCGCACAAACCGGCCGAACAAAAACCGCCGCCCCGGCAGCAGGCACAGCCACAACCCAAAAAACTCCTGCCGCAGGTCGGCGCGATTATTGCGGTGGCGTCCGGCAAGGGCGGTGTGGGCAAATCGACGACATCGGCGAACCTGGCCGTTGCCTTCCGCCAGATGGGCCTGCGGACAGCGATGCTGGATGCCGATATTTACGGGCCGTCCCTGCCGACCATGATGGGAATTTCAGGGCGCCCGTCTTCGCCGGATGGCAAGATCATCATCCCGATGGAGGCCCACGGCGTCACCTGCATGTCGATCGGCTTCCTTGTCCCGCAGGACACGCCGATGATCTGGCGCGGACCGATGGTGATGGGCGCGCTGGAACAGATGATGGGCGACGTGCAGTGGGGCCCGCAGGACGTGCTCGTCGTCGATATGCCCCCGGGCACGGGCGATGCACAGCTTACCATGGCGCAGCGCGTACCGATTGCCGGAGCGGTAATCGTTTCGACACCCCAGGACCTGTCGCTGATCGATGCGAAAAAAGGCCTTAACATGTTCCGGAAAGTCGAGGTCCCGGTGCTGGGGATCGTTGAAAACATGAGCTATTTCCACTGTCCGCATTGCGGCGAGAGGTCCGATATTTTCTCGCATGGCGGCGCGGCGCAGGCGGCGACGCAGATGGGCGTCGATTTCCTCGGGGAAATCCCGCTCGACATGGCGATCCGCTCGGGCGGCGATGACGGCACGCCGATCACCGCCGCCGATCCCGATGGCGCCCATGCGCAGGCATATCGTGCCATTGCCGAGAAAATATGGAACAAGGTCGGTACCGGCGCGTCACAGCCGGAAGCACCGAAAATTTCCTTCGAGTAGCCAGGCGCGGATACATCCCCGGGTCCGGAGCCAATGCCAACAGAGAAAGCGACCACGTTATGAGTTCAGCCGAAATACCGTTCCGCAAGGAAATGCGATTCGAATACGGTGTCGCTGCGGAGGTCGCCCCCGGCGTCCGTCGCATCGTTGCGGAGAACCCGAGTTCCTTCACCCATGTCGGCACCAACACCTATGTTGTCGGGACGGGCGAGGTCGCGGTCATCGACCCGGGCCCGATGATCGAGGAGCATGTCGAAAACATCAAGGCGGCGCTTGAAGGCGAAACCGTGACGCATATCGTGGTAACGCATACGCATATGGATCACTCGCCGGCTTCCGACTGGCTGAAAGAGCTCACCGGCGCGCCCATCGTCGGCGCCCTCCCCCGTCCGCAGGGAGACGGCAAGGCGGTGGAGGCGTCCCAGGAAAACTTCGCGCCGGATACCGAGATCACGGACGGTGCCGAAATAAGCGGGCCGGGCTGGACGCTGGATGCGGTTTTTACGCCGGGTCACATGTCGAACCATCACTGCTTCCGGCTGCGCGAAGGCAATATCCTGTTTTCCGGCGATCACGTGATGGGCTGGAACACCACGATCGTCTCGCCGCCCGACGGCAACATGCGCGAATACCTGGACAGCCTGCGCGTCTGCATCGCCCGCGACGAAGTGATGTACCTGCCGGGTCACGGCCCTGAAATCAAGAAACCCGCACCGTTCGTGCGCGCCTATCTGAACCATCGCATGATGCGCGAGGGTGAGATCGCCAAGTGCCTTGAAAGCGGCACGACAACGATCGCCGAAATGGTGCGCCGCATGTACACCCATCTGCCGGAGAAAATGTACGGGCCCGCATCGCGTTCTGTCCTCGCGCATATGGAACATATGGTGGAAACGAACCGCGCCGAGTGCGATGGCCCGGTCACGCTGGAGTCCGTCTTCGCGCCGCCAAGCCGCGTTTAGCCTGCGGGCTGGAGAACGAATCCCGTGTGGTGAATTCCTACGGGTGGATTTCGATGGTGGTTCCGTCATCCACCATTTGCCAGACCTCGTCCATCTCCCGGTTGGTCAGGGCGATACAGCCCTGGGTCCAGTCGAGTCTGGGATGCCCGACATCCCGGGCGCTCCACTTGGTCGGCAGACCGTGAATCATGATCTGCCCGCCCGGATCGACGCCCAGTTGACGCGCCCGGTCGCGATCCTGCCTGTTGGGGTAGGAAATATGCAATGCGCGGTAGAATTTGGACTTGTCTGTATCCAGACGATAATCGACGGTGTAGGTGCCCTCGGGCGTCCGGGCATCGCCCCTGCGCGTCTTGTGGCCCTTGGGATAGCGACCCAGCGCAACCCGGAAAACCCTCATCACACGGTCGCCCCGCATCAGCACAAGGCGGCGCTCGCCTTTTAGCACCACGAGACGGTCGGCCTTTAGCGGCGCCCACAAGGCGACCTCGTTGGGCGCGGCGTTCGCCGGACCTCCGAGTGAAACAAGCGTCGCGAAGAGAAGTGCCGTCAGCGTTCGCACTGGCAGTCCCGATTTCATGTGTTGAACGTTGAAAAAGAGTTTTAAACCAAAAGGTTAAGACATTGCAAACGGCAAACGACAAAGGGACACCGCGTCACGCAGATGTGACCCGTTCGAAAATGACGAAGGAATGGTCATGATCGTCCTTCTCGCCCGCCGGATGTCGCGCGCGCGACGTCTCCGCCCACTCGCCCCGATCGAATGCCGGAAAGGTGACATCGCCATCGACTTTCGCATGCACTTCGGTCAGATAAATCCGGTCCGCGATCGGCAATGCGGCTTCATAGAGCCCTGCGCCACCGATCACCATCACCTCGCCCTTGCCCATGCCTTCTGCATCTGCAATGGCGGCTTCCAGACTTTCATAGACATCCGCGCCCGCGCACGAAAACCCGGGGGTTCGGCTGACAACGAGGTTGGGACGGCCCGGCAGGGGTCGACCGATGGATTCGAATGTTTTCCGGCCCATGATGATGGGTTTGCCCATCGTAACCGCCTTGAAATAGCGCAGATCACCTGACAGGCGCCAGGGCAATCCGCCGTCCCGCCCGATGACCCCGTTCTCGGCCACCGCGACGATCAGGGCAAGGGTCACTGTCTCAGACCGCGACGGCCGCCGGGATATGCGGGTGAAACCGGTACCCGTCGAGCGTGAAATCGTCGTATTTGAAGGCGAATATATCTGTGACGTCCGGATTGAGCGTCATTGTCGGCAGCGGATAGGGCTCCCGCTCAAGCTGCGCATCGGTCTGTTCAATATGGTTTGCGTAAAGATGCGCATCGCCCAGCGTGTGGATGAATTCGCCCGGCTGCAGACCGGTCGCCTGCGCCATCATCAGCGTCAGAAGCGCGTAGGACGCTATATTGAACGGCACACCGAGGAAGATATCGGCAGAACGCTGATAGAGCTGGCAGGAGAGCTTTCCGTCGGCAACATAGAACTGGAACAGGCAGTGACACGGCGGCAGCGCCATGGTGTCGATCTGCGGCACATTCCAGGCGCTTACGATCAGCCGGCGCGAATCGGGATTGGTCTTTATCTGGTTGGTGACATGCGCGATCTGATCGACCGTCGTGCCGTCGCCGGCATCCCAGGAACGCCATTGCGCGCCATAGACGGGACCGAGATCGCCGTTCTCGTCCGCCCACTCGTCCCAGATGGAAACGCCGTTATCCTTCAGGTAGGCGATGTTCGTGTCACCCTGCAGAAACCACAAAAGCTCATGGATGATGGATTTGGTGTGAATTTTCTTGGTCGTGACCAGCGGAAACCCGTCTGCGAGATCGAACCGCATCTGATGTCCGAACACGCTGTAGGTGCCGGTCCCCGTACGGTCGTCCTTCCAGACACCGGTTTCGCGGACACGCCGCATAAGATCTAGATATTGCTGCATGGTTCTCTTTGTGGCCCAAAATCGGCGTGCTGACAAACTTGTCGAGCTTCACTTTAATTTAAGGCCGAATCACCCTATATTAGAAGGGCTGGCTTGCCAGCTATGGTGATAAACGGCTTGTGTAATAAACGGAGTGGACCCGGGGGCAGTACCCGGCGCCTCCACCAAATTTCCGGCTTGGCCGGCCCCTGTCAAGGGGTCCGCACTCGGTTTTGGGGGCGAAACAGGATCGACACACGTGTAAAGACTTGCTTTTTGCCCGGTATGGTACCGCCGTTAGCGGGCCGTTTTTACAAGTGCCAATGATAACGATTTGGCCCTCGCTGCCTAATTAGGCAAGCGCGGTTCGGGGGGGCGCCGGGCAACAGAAGCCCCTCCACTAATTTCCGCCCCGGAACCTGTCTGAACTGGGAACCTGTCTGAATTGGGAAACTGTCTGAATTGGGAACATGGCTGAATTGGAAACCTGTCTTAATCCTGAACCCCTTTTCCCGATTTCAATCGATACGGTTGCGCTTGCGGTTCCGGCCCGCATGACCTAAGAGTCACCGCCATGTCGGAAGATATGATGGATTATCAGGCACTGGTTGAGCGCGCGATGAAAGGCGTCGTGCGCGAAGCCCTGTTGAAGGTCAGCGAGGATGGTCTCCCGGGCGACCATCACCTGTACATCACGTTCAGAACACAGGACGAGGGCGTCGAGATCACCGACCGGCTGATTTCGCAGTATCCCGAAGAAATGACCATTGTCCTGCAGTACCAGTTCTGGGGCCTTGAGATTTCCGACGACGCCTTTGAGATCACGCTCAGTTTTTCGGGTACGAACGAACGGCTACACATTCCGTTCGATGCCGTCGTCGGTTTTGCCGATCCGTCGGTGAATTTCGGCCTTCAGTTCAAGGCGACTGAGGCCGACATGTCGGGCGTCGGCACGGATGGCCTGCAGGACATCGACGAGATCGATGACAGCGATGCATCGCCGGAATCCGGTGACGAAGACAGCGACGGCGCGCCAAAGACCGGCGAAGTGGTCGCTCTGGACTCCTTCCGAAAAAAGAAAACCTGACCCCTCTTCTGAATTACCCCGGGCATAATCCCCATGGCTGATGATATTTTTCACGAGATGTTTCCGCTTGGCGAAGACACGACCGAATACCGCAAGCTGACATCCGACTTCGTCTCTACTGCCGAATTCGACGGAGAAGAAGTTCTCGTCATCGATCCCGAAGGCATCAGACAACTCTCGGCCCAGGCCTTTGTCGACATCGCCCATTACCTCCGCCCGGGACATCTGGAACAGTTGCGCAAAATTCTCGACGACCCGGAAGCTTCGGATAACGACCGCTTCGTCGCGCTCGACCTTCTGAAAAATGCAAATATCGCATCCGGCGGGATTCTGCCGATGTGCCAGGACACCGGCACCGCCATCATCATGGGCAAAAAGGGCCAGAACGTCTGGGTGAAGGGCAACGATGAAGCTGCCATCTCCGACGGCGTCCTGAAGACATACCGGGAGAGCAATCTGCGCTATTCGAACGTCGCACCGCTGTCGATGTTCCAGGAAGTGAATACGGGCAACAACCTGCCGGCGCAGATCGATATCTATTCGACCCAGGGCAATGCCTACAAATTCCTGTTCGTCGCCAAGGGCGGCGGATCGGCCAACAAGACGTTCCTGTTCCAGCAGACGCCGGCCGTTCTGAACGAAGACAAGATGATCGCGTTCCTGGACGAGAAAATCCGCACCCTCGGGACTGCTGCCTGCCCGCCTTATCATCTGGCGATCGTCATCGGCGGAACGTCGGCCGAGCTCAATCTGAAAACGGTCAAGCTCGCCAGCACGCGATACCTCGACAACCTGCCGACCCACGGCAATGAATACGGCCAGGCATTCCGCGATCTCGAGATGGAGCAGAAAGTACTGGAACTGACACGTCAGATGGGTATCGGCGCACAGTTCGGCGGCAAGTATTTCTGTCATGACGTGCGCGTCATTCGCCTGCCGCGCCATGGCGCAAGTGTGCCGATCGGACTTGGCGTTTCTTGCTCCGCCGACCGGCAGGCGCTGGGCAAGATCACCAAAGACGGCGTGTTCATCGAACAGCTCGAAATGAACCCGGCGAAGTACATGCCCGAAGTAGAGCCCACCGAGCTCGCCGACGAAGTCGTCCAGATCGACCTGAACCAGCCGATGGACGAGATCCGCAAAATCCTCAGCGGCTGTCCGGTGAAAACGCGTCTGTCGCTGACCGGCTCCATGATCGTTGCGCGCGATGCAGCCCATGCGAAGATCAAGGAACGCCTGGATGCGGGAGAGGAAATGCCCGAACATTTCCGCAATAACGCGATTTATTACGCCGGCCCGGCAAAGACGCCCGAAGGTTATGCGTCCGGCTCTTTCGGACCGACAACCGCCGGGCGGATGGATTCCTATGTCGAGGAATTCCAGGCCAAGGGCGGCAGTTTCGTGATGCTCGCCAAGGGCAATCGCTCGAAACAGGTCACCGATTCCTGCAAGGCCCATGGCGGGTTTTATCTCGGTTCCATCGGCGGTCCCGCCGCGCGGCTGGCACAGGACTGCATCAAGAAAGTCGAATGCGTCGAATATCCCGAACTCGGGATGGAGGCGATCTGGCGCATCGAGGTTGAGGATTTCCCCGCCTTTATCGTCGTGGACGACAAGGGCAACGACTTCTTCGCAAATATCTGACGGCACGCCTGCCGCCCGCACGTCATGTCCATCCTGCCGGACATTCTCGAACCGGGGCTGACGACGGTCTTTTGCGGATCGGCCGCAAGTTCTGCATCTGCGCGACTTGGCGCGTATTATGCCGGTCCGGGCAACCGGTTCTGGCAGGCCCTTTACGACGGCGGCCTGACGTCTTCCCTGCTGACGCCGAAGGAATTCCGTCGGCTGCCGCATTTCGGTATCGGTATCACCGACCTCGCCAAGCATGAATCGGGCATGGATATCTCGCTGTCATCCAATGCCTATGACGCAGGCGCGCTTCTGACAAAGATCGAAACTTACAAACCCCGGCACCTGGCTTTCACCGGCAAGCGTCCCGCGGGCATTTTTCTGCTCGAAGCGCTCGGGGTCGGACTGAACGATTACGGCGAACAGCCGGCAACAATCGGCAAGACGCGAATCTTCGTACTGCCCTCGCCGTCCGGGGCTGCGCGGCGGTGGTGGTCGCTGGAGCCATGGATTAGACTTGGCGCGATCCACCAGGCAATCAGGCAGCAACAGGGACACGGGCAATGAAATTCTGCGTATTCGGGGCTGGCGCCGTCGGCGGCTTTGTCGGCGGAATGGTCGCCCGGACGAATGCGGACGTCTCACTTGTTGCAAGGGGCGAACATCTTTCGGCATTGCAAAAAAACGGTTTGCGCATCATCACGCCTGATGAGGAATTCACCGTCACGCCGCCTGCGACGGACAACCCCGCGGAGCTCGGCATTCAGGACATCGTGTTCCTGTCGGCGAAGGCCCATTCGCTTACCCAGGCGGCCGAAGCCCTGCGGCCGCTGATCGGACCCGATACCGTGGTCGTCTCGGCGCAGAACGGTATCCCGTTCTGGTACTTCCATGACCATGACGGGCCGCTCGACGGCCATATCCTGCAGACCGTCGACCCGGGCGGGCGCATCGCCAACGCCATTGACTGCGCGCGTGTCGTTGGCTGCGTGATTACATCCAGCAACACGGTCGAGGCGCCGGGCGTGGTCCGTAACATCGGCAACCGCGTATTCGCGCTCGGCGAGCCGGACGGCAGCCTGTCGCCGCGCCTGGGCGAAATCGCCGGAATCCTGACCGATGCGGGACTGAACGCGCCCACCACCGCAGCCATCCGCAGCGAGGTCTGGGTCAAGATGTGGGGCAATGTATCTTTCAGCCCCATGGCCGCCCTGACCATGTCGACGCTCGGCCCCCTGGTCGAACGCGACGACCTGCAGCAGCTTGGTGTATCGATCATGGAGGAAGTACAGGCCGTCGGCGAAGCCCTTGGCGTATCGTTCTATCAGAAAATCGCCGACCGCGTGGAAGGCACACGCAGGGTATCCGGCCACAAGACATCGATCCTGCAGGACCTCGAAGCCGGCCGGCCGATGGAAGTCGACGGCATTACCGGTGCCGTGGTCGAACTGGGGCGTCTGACGGGTATCGGGACCCCGATGATCGACCTGATATATGCGCTCCTGCGCCAGCGCGCCCGAGAAGCGGGGCTTTATCCGGAAATCGGTTTCGATCCGCTGGCGCCGGTTGGCGACCCGATCGAAACCTAATAGATCGGAAACGTCGAAAGATGCGCCGCGAGAATGGTCTGGGTGAGCTTGACCAACTGACTTCTCAAAGGAGCGCAAGCCGGGAAAGCGGGATTCAGCGCGCATTGCTGATAGCCAACCCCGTTATGGGCATGGTTCAGTGCTGCGACGCCGAATAGCTGGTCTCCTTTTGCCGCGAGGGTCTCGAAGGCGAGCTGTGTAATACCGGGCTGCCGTGTGAACGCATGGAAGGTTTTGCGCCGGACGGTCAATCCGTCCGGACGAAACTGCGGCACCGGATAACTGAAGGAAAAATCCGCCTGCCAGTTCGGGTGTTGTAACAATCCAAGTTCGATCTGGGACGATACGATCTGCATCTGCACGGCATTTGCAAAGCGGGCACCGGTGAAGGCGATCTCGATCGATCCGTTGGGGTCCCGCGCACGGCAGGTTCCGGCACTCGCGGGTACTGTCATCCAGTCGGGTACGGCGACGACAGCTCCGCGGCCGTCCGGCATATAGATATCGAAACGATAGGAATCCGTGATCCCGTTCGGCAGGCCGTACTGTGCGAAATGACCCAGGAGCTGCTGCAGGCCGAGCGCATCGTCCGTCGTCCGCGCGAGCTCTGCAAAGCTACGCTTGCCGACCTTGACGAACGTAAACCCGCCGCACGTGATTTTATCCAGCCCCCCGCCGCCGCCAGGCCCGGATTGCTTCGCGACGGGTGCGGCATAAAGGGAAGCCGATCGGACGGCGTTGCCGGTATTGCGCGCCGAGGACCGGACGAGACGCTCCAGATGCTCGCCCGGCAGTCCCCAACTGATGGATGCCGCCCCGCTTTTCAGCCCGCCGGACCCGATCGCGACCACTCTGCCCTGCCGGTCCACCAGGGGCGCTCCGGACGCGCCAGGCAGCAAATGCCCATCAAGCCGGACGATTTCCATGCCGATATCCAGCGCCTGGCTGCGCGCCAGGTCATCGCGCACCTGTGCCGGGAGCATGCTCGAAAGCTTCGAATTCCCGAACGTAACCCGGAGAGGCTTATTATCCATGGTTGGCGCGCCGAGGAAAAACGCGATGACGGAGAGCTCGTCGTTCGCCGCAGGACGATCGCCCGAAGCAATCAGCGGCGTCCCGGCCGAGCGCTCCAGACGCAGCAGGGCGAGATCGACGCGTTCAAGGACCCGGTCTACCGATGCGATGATCGTTCGTCCGCCAGCGCGTTCGAAAAAAGCGTCGATCCGGGTGCAGCCGGCAACAACATGAAGGGCCGTTACCAGCCTGTCGCCCCTGTCATACAGAAACCCTGTTCCGCTCCGCGCTTCGCCATCCCGACAGTTACGCGCCCGGACCTGTGCGATGGCCGGCGATATGCGCCCAAAGACCTCGGCGCTGATATCGGCCTTGCCCGCAGGAGATTCAAAAATCACTACCGCCAGGACAAGCGAGACTGTCGCCAGCAGACGCGCCATTATCTATCCCCCGGATTGCAGACAAGGGTCAGCGCGGCGGCATAAATCGCCAGGCGGTCTTTTTCGGGAAGATCGGCGGAGACGCTCGATGCGAATTTGCGCCATTCCCCGTCTTCCGCCCGAAATGCATCGGCGAACGCATCCGCGGTCGGATACTCGCGCCCCGTCAGCACGCCGCAGGATTTGGCGGCCTCTGCCGCAAAGAGCGCCGAAGACATCTGTCTGGACCTGTCCTGCGCAGCGGCGATCGATTCTTCCGGAACCCGCCAGTCGCCTCGCAGAACGCCCAGCCTTTCGAACGCGACCAGTTCCGCGGCGAGCTGTTTGGAGAACCCCGCTTTCTGCCATTGGGCGTTTCGCTCTTCGAGACTGGGAGAAAAACTGTTATCCGCACGAAGGAAAATACCGGCCAGAAGACCGACGACCGCCGCCAGCGAGAATCCAAGAACCCGCATGGTAGCACCCGATTGCACCGCGCCACCTTCTTTCAGGCCGAAAAAACTGGCCAGAACAGCAACGAGTGCGCCAACGACGGCTCCCACGACGCCGGTGGTGGCAAGACCCACAAGAAGTCCAACCAATGCCCCCAAGGCCATCCCTGAAAGAAAATTCCGCACGCGCTACCCACCCATGACCTGCGACTGCATCCAGTTCACCAGGAAGGGTCGCATAATCACGACATCCTGCACAAGCGGGTACTGGATTTCCGGCTGTCCGGCATAACGGAAATTCCCGGCGGCATTGTTGAAGACAAGTCCTTATTCGAACTGGAAGATACCCTCGACCTCTATCGCAACGCCGAAGGGCATGGACGCGACGCCGACGGCCGTGCGCGCGTGCCGGCCGGGATCGCCATATACATCGATAAACAGCTCGGACGCGCCGTTCAGGACGGCGGAGACATCGGTGAAATCCGGATCGACATTGATATAACCCTTGATCCGCACGATCTCCGTTACCCGGTCCAGATCGCCGAGGGCATCCTTGATACAGGCGAGGACCATCAAGGCGCTGGTCCGGGCCGCCAGCTGGCCTTGTTCGAGTGAATACTCCCGTCCGACCTTGCCGATGAACGAGATTTCATTGTCGATGCGGGGGACCTGCCCGGAGACGAACAACAGATCACCGGCTATTTTCCAGTTCAGTATTTTCGCGACCTTCGGACTCGCCGCGACCGGAAGCGTAACGCCCAGCTCAGCGAGCTTGCTTTCGATTTTTCCTGCCATAGTTCAATCCCACGTGGTTTTCCCTGCGTATGATGAATACATCATAGACCACAGATTAACGCAAAATGGGCGAAACAAGACGATATGTCCGGAAAACAGACCCGCTCAGAGCATGATTCCATGGGCAGGATTTCCGTGCCCGCGGACCGCTACTGGGGCGCCCAGACCCAACGCAGCCTGAAGAATTTCCCCATCGGCACGGAGAAAATGCCGGCGGCGATGATCGAGGCGTTCGGCACGCAGAAGCAGGCGGCCGCCCTCGCGAATATCCACCTTGGTGTCCTTGATAAAAAGCGCGGCCGGGCGATTGTCCGGGCGGCGGCAGAGCTCGCATCCGGGAAACTGTCGGACCATTTTCCCCTTGTCGTCTGGCAGACCGGCTCCGGCACACAGACGAACATGAACGCCAATGAAGTCATCGCAAACCGCGCCAACGAGATCCTCGGACAACCACTCGGTTCAATGGCGCCCGTCCATCCGAACGATCACGTCAATCTTGGTCAGTCGTCGAATGACTCCTTCCCGACCGCGATGCATATCGCGGCCGTCAGCCGTATCCAGGACCGCTTGTTGCCCGGCCTGGGAAAATTGCTGACGGCCCTTGCTGACCGGGAAAAAGCCTTCGACGGAATCGTGAAAACGGGGCGGACGCATTTGCAGGATGCGACGCCGTTGACCCTGGGTCAGGAATTCTCGGCATACGTCGCCCAGGTGAAGAACGGCATCGCCCGCATTGATGCAGTTCTCCCCCGCCTGCTCTGCCTTGCCCAGGGCGGAACCGCCGTCGGGACGGGCCTGAATACGGTCCGTGGTTTCGACCGGCGTTTTACCACGGAACTGCGCAAGCTGACCGGGCGGAAATTCGCCGTCGCGCCCAACAAATTCGAGGCCATGGCCTCGCACGATGCGATCGTCGAAGCATCCGGCGCGCTGAACGTCGTCGCCGTCTCGCTCATGAAAATCGCCAATGACATCCGCCTGCTTGCCTCCGGCCCGCGAACCGGGATCGGCGAAATCAGCCTGCCGGCCAACGAGCCCGGATCGTCGATCATGCCCGGCAAGGTCAACCCGACCCAGGCGGAAGCGCTCACGATGATCTGCGCGCAGGTAATGGGCAATCACACGACGATCACGGTTGCCGGATCACATGGGCATCTTCAGCTGAACACCTTCAAGCCGGTGATGATTTTCAATCTGCTCCAGTCGATAGAACTGGTCGCCGATGGCGCGGCCAGTTTCGCGGAACGCTGCGTCGACGGGATCACTGCCAATCATCGACGTATCGACGATCTTCTCGATAAATCTCTCATGTTCGTGACCGCGCTTAGCCCCCATATCGGTTACGACAACGCTGCGCAGATCGCCAAAGCGGCCTTTGCCGGCGACACGACTTTACTGGAGGCCGCCATCGACAGCGGCCTCGTTACCCCTGAGGACTTCGATCGCTGGGTGCGTCCTCACGACATGATAAATCCGTCCCCTGCCGGACGGGGAAAGTAAGACCTTGCTCAGAAAACGTTCCGTTACGATCGCCGGTCATCGCACGAGTATCTCGCTGGAAGACGAATTCTGGTCGGAACTGGTCAGGATTGCCGCCGAAAGAAAGACATCTCTGAACAGCCTGATTTCGGACATTGATGACGGCCGCGCCACGAACCTGTCTTCGGCGATCCGCCTTCACGTTCTTGCGGATCTGAAGCGGGCAGATCCGGAAGGAAATGTGCATCCCCCCCGACACGAGCGCGAATCCGTCAGCTAGCGGCCCAAGCCCTTCAACAGGCCGCGGATCAGTTCTTCGGGCTTTGGCTGTTGTTGTTGCTGCGATCCATCGCCGTTATTCGCGCCCGGAACCAGATTCTTTATCAAGCTGCCGACCCCCTGTTGCAGAACCCAGGCCTGCAGGGCCTGGAAATCGAACAGGCGCCGGGGATTGTCCGGCGGTCCGACCGCGCGCACGCGGAATGGCGGCGCGCTTGCGTGCTCGGTCAGCCGGAAATCGGCGGTCATATCCATGTTCCACCGCGGCAGATCGACAAAGCCGCGCGCGCTGCCCGCACCGGCGTCCGCGACAAGCTGCAGATCGTTCGTGGTCATGGTCCCTTTCGCAATTCCGAAAGAGCCCTTCAGAGAAGAGAATTTCGTCTGTCCACCGCCCATGGCCGATGACAGGACACCCAGCAGGCCGGCGAGCTGGTTGATGTTTTTGAGATTATCGCTGACCCTTTTCAGATCGAATCCTTTGACGACGCCGTCGACAACGTCGATATTTCCCTTCCCCGACAACGCGCTGATCATGTCGAACTGGCTGCGCCCGCGGGCCGATAAATCCATCCCGAAGCTTAGAATACCGGTCGCGATATCGAATTCCGCAGCCTGGAACAGCGCCTTTCCGACATTTGCTTTCGTGATGGTTAACGACGACGAGGCGACGGGCACACCGCGCCCGTCCACCTTGCCCTGCATCTCGAAACCGCCATCGAACATGGTGCCGGCGACCCGCTGGATATCGAGCACCTTGTCTTTCAACACGGCGACAATTTTCGGCTGGTCGACCCGAAAGGTTTTATAAAGGACCGCTTCGGCCTTCAGGTCGATATTGGCATCAACCAGTCCCAGCACATCCGTATTGATGGGTTCACGGGACCATCGCTGACCGGAGGGAATCGTGGCCGCAGGCCCGCCGGTGGCAGTGCGGGGTGCACCCGCGGGCCGGCTGCCGGCACCTAACGGGGCCGAGCTTCCGCGGGACGGCGCTTCCAGAAAGTCGCTGAGGGGTATCGTCGACGTCACCAGCGACAGTTTCACATCCGGCCGTGCCGCACCCGCCTTTGCGGACTGATAGGCCCCCTGTCCCGTAACGCTGGTAGGCCCGATTTTGCCTGTCAGACCGGTGATCGCGATCGCATCCTCCGAGCCGGCAAGCTTGACCGCCATGCTGAACCCGCCGAGACGCGGGTTGGCGGGTCTGAATCCGGGATCGAACGTCCGGACCATCTTAACAAGATCAGGGTGCTGGATATCCGCGCTGAGATCGACTTTCGGAACAGCCAGCGGGGTGCCGATCGTTCCGGCAAGCCTGAAAGCCCCCCCGGCGACGCGGCCATTCGTATTCAGCGCGAGGGCGTTTGCGTCACCCTTCAGATCAAGCTTGAGGGTAACACCTCCGACGGCGGGACCCGGTTTGCCGTCGGCGAATACATTGACGAGCCGCGTAAATTCCGGGTGCCGGGCATCGATGGAAATATCCAGCGCAGGCGATACCGACAAATCCGACAGCTTGCCGGTGACCTTTGCCGTGACGTCGGCCAGCTGAAGATCCGCGTCTATCGCCAGACCGGTCGCGGTCGCATCTGTCCGGCTTGTCAGGCGCATCTTGCCGAGTTTCCGCGGGGCGACGGGCGCTTCAATGCCGGCAATCCGGAAAAGTCCGGTCAGGTCATCGGACGCGGCGGCGATGGTTCCCCTGAAGGCCGGGAACCGGTCCAGGCCGGACAGTGTTCCTTTCACCTGGGCGCTCGTGCCCGCAAGGTTCTGGACGCTTGCATCCCGCAGGGTCACCACGCCGTTCACCAGTGTGCCGTCCAGACGTACGCCCTGTATGGCCATGCGCTGGTAGCTCAGGCTGCCGACCCGGAAAGTCAGGTTTGCGTCAAAATCGTTCAGAAAAGCGAGCGGCCCGGCCACCGTCGGCCCGGTTTCGGGCTTTCCGGCCGGACCGGACGCCTGTCCGGCGCTTTCGTTTGCCGGCGTCTGCGCAGTGGGAGTCTGCGAAGCGGGATCAGTCCCCTCTCCGATATAGGCGTCGGCGTTGATCTGATCGATGCTGACGCTTGCGCCGAACGCAGCCCGGTCACGCAGCGCGACCGTTACGCCGCCGCTCATCCTGGAAGCATCCATCTGGGCCACGATACCGGCCGCCTGCACCTGCTCGGCATTTCCGCTGAGATCGGCACTGATACTGAAGCGACGCAGCCGGTCCACCGGGACCATCGAGACATCCACACCCGCCCAGACGAGAAGCCCCCTCAGATTTGTCGACCGCACCGACGCCTTGCCGGTATAGGTCAGCGCGCCCTTCGGGCTGGAAAGATTCCCGGATGCAGAGAGCTCGGTCGCGCCGGGAAACCCAGCGGTGAGCGTATTCAGGGTGACCGTCCCGTCCTTTAGCGATGCGGCGAGACGCACCGCCCGAATGCGGTCCTGCATTGCAACCACTTCATCGATCGTCAGGTCGATATTGGCTTCGATATCGCCCGGCAGTTCGAACGCGGGTGGGGCTGCCGGCGACGGCGAAACGGTCGTGCTGCCCGATCCTGAACCCGTCGAAACAGGTGACGAGACAGACGCGGACGGGGAAGCCGCCGGGGCGGCCAAAAGGGCATCCGCATCGAGCGACGTCATGCGGATCGCCGCATCGGCGCGAACACCGCCCCGCAGCGACACCCGGATGCTGCCGGCCGCTCTGGACTCGCCGAACTGCAGGGACAGATCGTTGACGGAGACCGCCTCTTCAGAGCCTGCCAGCGTCGCCGAAACCGCGAAGACCTGGCCAAGCTGCGCCACGGGAGGCGAACGGGTCAATGACGCGAGGAGCGTGCCTAAATTATCGCCCTTGCCGTCCAGCTTCGCGGAAATAGTCGGTTTGGTCTCTGCATCGGTGACCGTTCCGGACAGTCCGATCTCCGCGGTGGATCCGGGCGCGCCGAGCGTCACCCGGAACGGCAGGGCGCCCTTCTCGACGAAACGGCGGACGTCGGCCGCGACGATCAGCGGCGTATCGCGCACGGTCAGCGCGCCTTTGAACGAGAAAGGCCCGCTCAGAGACCCGGCAGAGATATCGGCGGTGAGATTCCCGATCCGCTCGACCGTTCCTGACGCCGTATCGCGATAGACGATGGTCCCGTTCTCGATCGACAACGCGTCAAGACGGAACGCCGACGCGTCGTTGCGCCCCCCGCTATCCGGTGCGGTGGATTCGGCCGTTTCCGGCGCGGCGGGGAGGCCAGCACTATCGGCGCCACTGCCCGAATCGGCTGCAAATATCCAGTTCATCTGCCCGCCCGGCAGTTTCTCGAGTTCGATCACGGGCTCGACAAGGCCGACTTCGCCGATTTCGATATTACCCCCGAGGAGCGGCAGCAGCGCCACGCTGACGCGCAGCTCTTTCAGGGCGACCATGTGCGGGGCGACCGCCCCCTGGGCATTCGACAAACGGGCATCCGATATCCGCAGCCGGGGGGCAGGCAGGATCGCGAATTCGAGATCGCCGGCGATCTCGAGCGTTCTACCCGTCGCTTTTTTCACTTCGGCTGAAATTTCGTCCTTATAGCCGTTCCAGTCCACAACACTGGGGCCTATCAGCGCCGCGGCAACTAGTAAAACGATCAGCGCGAGAAAGCCGTAAGCGGCCTTTTTCATCAGTCTTCTCCCCGCCGGACGGGCGGTTGTTTCAAGTTACGCACGGAGCAGATATGGTCTGTCCAGACATAATAACCGATTTAGGGCATTTGAAGGGTGATCGGCGATGACAGATGTCGTTAATTTGAACCAGTTCCGGAAAAAGCGGCGCCGCGCAGAAAAGAAACGCGCGGCGGAGGCCAACCGCGTTCGCTTCGGGCGCACCAAAGAAGAGCGGGAGGCAAGCGACGCGGCCCGCGACGCGCGCAACAAGGCTTTGGACGGTAAAAAAATATCTGCCGAGGACGACGACGCATGAATTCAGGAACGCTTCTGCGCGCCTCCGCCAAAAAATTCAGAGCGGTATGATCTTGCCCGGATTCATCAGATTAAGCGGGTCGATGGATTGTTTGATGCCCCGCATCACGTCCAGCGCGTCGCCGTGCTCGGCCAGCATCTTGCCGACCTTGCCATGACCGACGCCGTGCTCGCCCGTGCAGGTTCCGTCCATCGAAAGGGCGCGCGCGACAAGCCGGTCATTGAGGGCGACGGCACGGCCGATTTCCTCGGCGTCGTCAGGGTCGAGCACCATGTCGACATGAAAATTCCCGTCCCCGACATGGCCGACGATGGGGGCCAGCAGGCCGGCGGCCTCGATATCCTTTCGGGTCTCCGAAATACATTCCGCCAGTTTTGAGATCGGCACACAGACGTCGGTCGGCCACGCCCTGGCGCCCGGGCGAAGCTGCATGTTCGCGTAATGCGCATCGTGCCGCGCCTGCCACAGCTTGCTGCGATCTTCCGGCCGGGACGCCCAGGAAAAATCGGCGCCGCCGAATTCATCGCTGATCGCGCGAACGCTTTCGATCTGTTCTGCGACGCCCGCCGCTGTACCGTGAAATTCGAAAAACAGCGTCGGGCGTTCGGCATATCCGAGATCGGAAAAATTGTTGAGCGCCCGCATCTGGACTTCATCGACCAGTTCGATCCGCGCAATCGGCACGCCGGACTGGATCGTCAGGATGGTCGTATTCACCGCATCGTCTACCGTCGGATAGGTGCAGACCGCCGAAGATATCGTCTCGGGGATGCCATAGAGGCGTAGCGTCACGTCCACAATGACGCCGAGCGTGCCTTCCGAACCGACGAACAGCCGCGTCAGATCATAGCCCGCGGACGATTTGCGCGCCCGCTTGCCGGTGCGGATATAGCGCCCGTCCGGCAGCACCACACCGAGCGACAGGACGTTTTCACGCATCGTGCCGTAGCGCACCGCGTTGGTGCCCGATGCCCGCGTCGCGGTCATGCCGCCGATGGTCGCGTCGGCACCCGGATCGATCGGGAAAAACAGCCCGGTATCGCGGAGATGTTCGTTGAGCTGCTTGCGCGTCACACCCGGCTCCACAGTCACGTCGAGGTCTTCAGGATTGACGCTGAGCACGGCATTCATCTGGCCGAGATCGACACACACCCCACCCCGGAGCGCCGCCACATGGCCCTCCAGCGATGTGCCGACGCCAAAGGGAATGATCGGCGTGCGGTGCTCGCGGCAGATGTTGACGATCTCGATAACGTCATCGGTGGTCTGCGGAAACACGACGGCGTCGGGCGCTTTGGGCGCATGGTACGACTCGTCGGCGCCATGGCGATGGCAAATGGTCTGGTTTGTCGTCAGCCGGTCGCCGAAGCGCTGTTTCAGAACATCGATCGCTGTCTGAATGTCACCCGCGGCGCCGTCCATCGCCTATTCCTTTCCGGCGTCCGACAGCAGGTCGGACACGAACATGTAACCGGGCGCATGGGTAATCGCGATCTCCGGCTTTGCATTCCGGATCGCTTCCTGCGGGGTTACGCCGCAGGCCCAGAACACGGGAATCTCGCCGTCCTTGATGGTGACGGCCGCACCGTATTCGGGATTGTGAATATCGACGATACCGAGCGCATCCGGATCGCCGATCTGGATCGGCCCGCCATGCGCCATCGGATATTTCTCGGTAATCGCCGCTGCCCGCTCCGCATCGTCCGGCGTATACGGCCGCATGCTGACAACGTAGGGCCCGGTGAACTTGCCCGCCCCGTCGGTCGGCTTCGTCGTCCGGAACATCGGCACGAGACCGGTTTCCCTGATATGGCGCGGCTCCAGCCCCGCGGCGATCAGCGCTTCCTCGGCGGTGAACGAACAGCCCAGCAGGAACGTCACGAAATCGTCCCGCCAGATATCGGATATGTCGGTCACATCCCCCACCGCCACGCCGTCGCGGAAGACGCGGTACTGCGACAGGTCGCTCCGAACATCCGAGCCCGGGGCGCAGTTCCTGGGCTCCGGGTTTCCGGGCTCAAGGATTTCCAGCACCGGGCAGGGCTTCGGATTGTTCGCACAGAACTGTTTGAACTCTTCCGCATCCGCCGCAGGCAGGATCACCATATTGGCCTGCACGAAGCCCTGCGCATGTCCGGATGTCGGGCCGTCGAAGGCGCCGCTACGGCAGGCGGCCCGCAGGTCGCCGGGTTTTGCGTAGAAGGTCATGGCGTTCCGTATCCTCCGCCGCCGGGGGTTTCGATCACGTAGACGTCGCCTTCATACACTTCGGTCGAATCCGTGCCGCCCTGTTCGGTGATCGATCCGTCGGCACGCTGGACGTAGTTATGGCCGACCTTGCCTTCCATGCCGCCCTTCATGCCGTAGGGCGGAATGATACGGTGACCTGACAGCATCGACGCCGTCATCTGCTCGCGGAACTTCACGCGGCGGATGACGCCGTCGCCGCCGCGATGCCTGCCGGCGCCGCCGGAACCGCGTCGGATCTCGAACGACTCCAGGATGACCGGAAAACGCCATTCGAGAATTTCCGGGTCGGTCAGCCGCGTGTTGGTCATATGCGTATGCACCGCGTCGGTCCCGTCGAAATCGGCGCCGGCGCCGGCGCCGCCGCAGATCGTTTCGTAATACTGGTAATTGGCGTTGCCGAAGGTGAAGTTGTTCATCGTGCCCTGTGATGCGCCCATCAGGCCGAGGGCACCGAGGATCGTATCGGTAATCGCCTGCGAGGTTTCCACGTTCCCGGCGACCACCGCAGCGGGATATTTGGGCCGCAGCATGCAGTCTTCCGGCACGATAATGTCGAGCGGCTTCAGACAGCCGGCATTCAGCGGAATATCGGAATCGACCATCAGGCGGAACGTATACAGCACCGCCGCCACGGCAACCGCGTGGGTGATATTGAAGTTGTTGTCCTGCTGCGGCGACGTGCCCGTGAAATCGACCGTCGCCGAGCGGGTTTCGGGATGGACCGTGATCGCCACCTTCACCTTCGCGCCGAAATCCATCTCGTATTCGAATTCGCCGTCGGACAGGCTTTCGATCACCCGGCGGACGGATTCCTCTGCATTGTCCTGCACGTGCTTCATGTAGGCGAGCACGACATCGAGCCCGAAATGAGCGACCATCTTCCGCAGTTCCTGCGCGCCTTTTTCATTGGCGGCAATCTGCGCCTTCAGGTCGCCGAGATTGTGATGGAAGTTCCGCGTCGGGTACGGCGCGGACGTGAAGAGTTCTTCCAGTTCCTTTTCGCGCAGACGCCCCTGATCGACGAGCTGGAAGTTGTCGATCAGCACGCCCTCCTCGTCGATATGCTTCGAATCCGCCGGCATCGAGCCCGGCGTTTTGCCGCCGATTTCGGCGTGATGACCGCGCGACGCGACATAGAACAGTATATCCTTCCCGTCTTTATCGAAGACCGGCGTCATCACGGTCACGTCCGGCAGATGGGTGCCGCCGTTATATGGCGCGTTGAGCACGAAAACGTCGCCCGGTTTCACGGTGCCGGCGCGTTCGCGCGTGATCGTCTGCACACTCTCGCTCATCGAGCCCAGATGCACGGGGATATGTGGCGCATTGGCCACCAGGTTTCCGTTGTCGTCAAAGATCGCGCAGGAGAAATCGAGCCGTTCCTTGATGTTGACCGAATAGGACGTGTTCTGCAGGACCACGCCCATCTGTTCGGCAATCGACATGAACAGGTTATTAAAGACCTCCAGCATGACGGGGTCGGCTTCCGTGCCGACGGCATGCTCCTGCGGGCGTTTCTCGACACGCGTGATCACCATGTGATTGCGCGCCGTGATTTCCGCCTGCCAGCCGGGTTCGACAACCGTTGTCGCATTCGCGTCGATCACCACCGCCGGTCCATCGACACGGACACCGGGCGGCAGGTCGTCACGGTCGTAAACCGCCGCCGTGCGGCTTTTGCCGGCGGCGTACATTTCGGCATGACCGAGCGGTGCGCCCGCGACGGCATTCGGATCGATTGCGGCCTCGATGTCTTCGACATCCTGTCCGCCGCCGATCACTTCTACCGTCAGCGCCTCGACGATATTGCTTTTCTCCGGCGCAATAAATCCGAACTGCTGCATGTGAGCAGATTCGAACGCGGCAACCATATCCTTCATCGGCGCGAAATCGACGATAAGCGCCGTGTCCGTGCCTTCATAGCGCAGATGAACCTTTGCGATGGATGAAATCTCGTCCGCCGCGACGCCCTGGCTCTCGATCTCGCTGCGGCCCTCGACGGCGAGTTCCTCAATCGCGGCCTCAAGCTCGGCGACAAGGTCATCGCTCAGCGTCTTTTCGACGGCCCGCTCGCGGATGATCCGCTGTTCGGCAAGTCCCATGCCATAGGCCGACAGCACGCCGGCGAATGGATGCACGAACACTTTTGTCATCCCCAGCGCATCCGCCACCAGGCAGGCATGCTGGCCGCCGGCACCGCCGAAACAGTTCAACGTGTAATTGGTGACGTCGTAGCCGCGCTGCACCGAAATCTGTTTGATCGCGTTGGCCATGTTATCGACCGCGATTTTCAGGAATCCGTCGGCGACCTCGACCGGGGACCGGCTGTCGCCGGTCGCCGCTTCGATCTCGGCTGCCAACGCGGTGAATTTCTCGCGCACGACCTCATCGTCGAGCGCCTCATCGGCGTTCGGTCCGAACACCCGCGGGAAAAATTCCGCCTGGACTTTGCCGAGCATCACGTTGGCATCGGTTACGCAAAGCGGGCCGCCCCGGCGGTAGCACGCGGGTCCGGGATTGGCGCCCGCGCTGTCCGGGCCGACGCGGTAGCGCGACCCGTCGAAATGAAGGATCGATCCGCCCCCGGCGGCGACGGTATGGATATTCATCATCGGCGCGCGCATCCGCACCCCGGCGACCAGCGTTTCGAAAGCACGTTCGTATTCGCCGTCATAATGGGCGACGTCGGTGGACGTGCCCCCCATGTCGAATCCGATAATCTTGTCGAAACCGGCCATATGCGCCGTCTGCGCGGCGCCGACGATGCCGCCTGCGGGACCGGACAGGATGGAATCCTTGCCCTGGAAAAACCTTGCATCGGCAAGCCCGCCATTGGACTGCATGAACATCAGCCGGGCGTCGCCGGTCTGTGCGGCGATCAGGTCGACGTAGCGACGGAGAATGGGCGACACATAGGCATCGACAACCGTGGTATCGCCGCGGCCGACAAATTTCATCAGCGGGCTGACCTCGTGCGACACGGAGACCTGCGTAAAGCCTATATCCCGGGCGATTTTGCCGACGGCAGCTTCATGATCGTGATAGCGGTAGCCATGCATGAAACAGATCGCGACCGACCGTATCCCGTCATCGTAGGACGCCTGAAGGGACGCCCGTGCGGCATCCGCGTCCAGCGGCGTCCGCACATCGCCCTCGGCCGACATGCGTTCGTCGATTTCGACGACGGATTCATAAAGAAGTTCGGGAAGTTCGATCCTGCGGGCGAAGATATTAGGCCGGTTCTGGTAGCCGATACGCAACTGGTCCGCGAAGCCCCGGGTGACCGCCAGCAACGTGCGCTCTCCCTTGCGCTCGAGCAACGCGTTGGTCGCGACCGTGGTGCCCATCTTGACGGCCTCGACAACACCGTCGGGCAGGGCCGCGTCGCCTTCAACGCCAAGCGTCTCACGAATTCCCTGCAGGGCGGCATCCTTGTAGCGTTCCGGGTTTTCCGACAACAGCTTGTGGGTCGTCAGCGTGCCGTCCGGCGCGCGGATCACGAAGTCGGTGAACGTCCCGCCCCGGTCGATCCAGAACTGCCATTTCGCGCTAGAAACATTGCCGTCGGCCATGATGTCGTATCTTTCCGTGTCTTAAGTCCAGGGTCGTCTGTTTTCCGGCTTCCGGTATGTCCGGATTACATTTTCAACAGCTTTTCCGCGTTTCCGTGCAGCACCTTTTTCTTGTCATCGGGGCTGAGCGAGATGTTCTCCATCCATTGCGTGCCCTGCATGTTGGGGGCGAACGGGTAGTCGACCGAGAACATGATCCGGTCGATGCCCATTTCCATCATCGAACACACCATCGCGGGATCCGAGAAATTGCCCGACGTCGTGATGTGGAAATGATTGCAGAATTTATCGCGGAACGGATAGTCGTTGTCGCGGGCGAGCGCATCGCTGATCCGCCACAGCAGGAACGGCAGTCCTTCACCGAGATGACCGAGGATGATCTGAAGTTTGGGATATTCGTCGAACACCTCGCTGAGCACCATGCGGATGCCTGCGGTCGCGGTTTCCACCGTGAAACCCCAGGCGGCATTAAGCAGTGACGGGTATTTCGGCAGGTAGTCCGCGTAGTAGGCTTTCACGACATCCTGATGCGGCACTGCCGGATGCAGATAGATAGGCACATCCAGCGCTTCCGCCCGGGCAAAGATAGGCCAGAACTGCTTCTGGTCGATGAACTCGCCATTCGTCAGGCCGTGGATCATCCCGCCCTTGAAACCGTAATCCTTCACGGTGCGCTCCAGCTCATCGGCGGCGACTTCTGGCGCCGGCGACGCAAGCGTCGCAAATCCGGCGAAGCGGTCGGGATGGCGCTGGCAGGTTTCATGGAGGCGGTCGTTCGCCGCAATGGCGAGACGGGTGGCCGTTTCGCCGTCGAAGCGCTGAACCCCCGGCGCGCCCTGCGACAGGACCTGCACATCGATGCCGGATGCATCCATGTCCTTGATACGCATGTCATAGAGGTCATCCATCTTGGCGCGGATCGGCTTGCCGGTGAATCCGGTCTTGTCGTCGTATAGCGCTGCGATTTCAGGGTCGAAATAGTGTTCCTCGATCGCAATAATCTTGTTGCCGCTTTTGCTCGCCATTTTCCGCTCCTCGTGGATGGTCCGTTCGTCTGCGCATTATGCGCTGTATGTGACAGGCGCGGAATGTATCAACCGCGGTCGCGCGTGTCAGCCTGACAGGCCCGAAAACTTTGCAGGCGATCAACGTGACAGGCGGCAGGCGGCTCGCCTGTTTTCGACCGGATTCCAAACCGGCCCAATTCCGTATAATATAGCTACCAACCGACGCATGGGTGCCGGCGTCCGCGCTATCGGCCTGACGCCATTTTGTCGCCACATTCCCGGTTCAGAAAGACAATGTTGGCAAAACCGGGTCTGGGCAGGCCCCAATAGAAAAAGATCTATGGCTCTTATCGGAAAAATCATAGGCGGCGCAGCGGGCTTTGCGATTGGCGGGCCGCTCGGCGCGCTCGTCGGCGCGGCAGCGGGCCATGCAGTCGACCGGTTGCGCAGTTCGGACGATGACGCCAGCGACAAGACCCGCCAGACCGCGTTCACCATCGCCGTCATCGCCCTCAGCGCGAAGATGGCGAAAGCGGACGGCCAGGTGACGCCGGATGAGGTGGAAGCATTCCGCCAGATCCTGCATGTCCCGGAAGAAGAGCTTAAAAACGTCGGCCGGGTTTTCGATGTCGCGCGCAAGGACGCGCGCGGGTTCGAACCCTATGCGAAGCAGGTCGCAAAGATGTTTGCGGACCGCCCGGCCGTGCTGGAAGAGTTACTGGACGCTCTTTTCCATATCGCCAAGGCCGACCGCATCATCCATCCGCAGGAAGAAGAATTTCTGAAGGATGTTGCAACGATCTTCGGCTTCGACGAAGCGAAATTCGCGCGCATCCGGGCAGGCCACCTGGGCGCCGACGCTTCAGACCCATATGCCATTCTCGGCGTCGCCCACGATGCCGACGATACGACGGTCCGGGCGGCCTGGCGCAGCCTGATAAAGGAAAATCACCCCGACAAACTTGTCGCCGAAGGCCTGCCCCAGGACTTTATCGACGTGGCGACCGCCAAGATGGCGACCATCAACGACGCATGGACAAAAATACAGAAACAGCGCGGGCTCAAGTAACCGAGCCCCGCAGGGTCAGATCGGCTGCAGCGGCAGGACGGCGGCAGGCGGCACCTCGACCGAGATCGCATCGCCGGCCTTGATGCTCCCGCCGGCCAGCACCACCCCCATGACGCCGAATTTCAGATGCGCGCGACCGTCGGCATTCTTCGCGGTCACCGCTTTCGTCAGTCCCCGCTGAAATCCATCGATCTGCTTGCAGGGGTGCCGCAAACCGGTCAGCTCGATACACGCCTGGCCTATGTGCAGGCGCGCCCCTGCCGGAAGGTCCGTCAGACCGATACCGGATGTCGTGATATTTTCGCCGAGATCGCCCGGACCGATGTCGAAGCCGCCCCCGCCCAGATAATCGAACAGTTCGGACTGGATTAGATGAACCTGGCGCAGGTTCGGCGCCGAGGCATCCTTGTTTTTCAGAAAGAGATGCTGAACCGTCACACCTTTATGCGCATCGCCCTCGACGCCCAGTCCCTCGACGAGGGTGATGGCGTCGCGAACGGGTTTCTTGAAAACGTTCCCGGCGGCGCAACCGACCGCAACAATCTGACCTGACATCTGCATCTCTTTATAGCGTGTTTACATCGGCGGTATTTCTAGCATGCATCCCACTATAAGCGAGATATGCGAGGAACGGTTTTCGTCGTTTGAGGCCGTTTAATTTAATTCCGTTTAAAATGGATACCTCGTCAATCGCCGTTTGACTTCGTGCCCGCATGGACCGACTCTCCGCCGCATGAAACCCGCCCATATGGCTCTTGCCGTCCTTGTCATGCTTGTGTGGGCGTCGAATATCGCGGCCGCCCGGTTCGCGGCGGCTGACATCCCTGGCTGGGCGCTTATAACGGTGCGGATGGCCGTGATCGCGGTGTCGCTGGTGCCGTTCGTCCGCATCCCCCGCGGCCATATGTGGAAGATATTCTGGCTGTCGGTCACGATGGGCACGCTCCATTTCGGCTTGATGTTCGTCGCGCTCGAACACATTCATGTCGGCACGGCGGCGTTGATTATTCAGACATCGGTTCCTTTTGCCCTGCTGCTGGCACTCCTCTTTTTCCGCGAACGGTTCGGATGGTACCGGGCGGCGGGCATTCTGATCAGTTTCGTCGGTGTCGGGCTCATCGTCGGCGAACCCCGTCTGTCAGACAGCCTGCTCTATGCCTTCATGGCGCTGGTATCCGCCCTTGCCTTCGGCGGCGCCAACCTGCAGCTGCGCAGGCTTGGCGGCGTCAGCGTATTCGCAATTAACGGCTGGATGGCGGTGTTTGCGATTCCGCAGATGGCGCTGATGTCATTCCTGTTCGAAACCGGCCAGGTCGGCGCCATCGCAAATGCGCCCGTGGAAACCTGGGTCGCCATTCTTCATATGGGCATCATCGTGAGCATCGTAGGACACGGACTGTGGTACCAGCTTGTGCCGAAATACCAGACCAACCAGACCATGCCTTTTACACTGCTGATCCCGCTATTCGGCGTCGGCATGGGGATTGTCTTTCTTGGCGAAACCCTGAACTGGCATATTATCGCGGGCGGCCTGGTCACGATCACAGGCGTTGCGATCATTGTGTTCCGCGGTTCGGGTCGCCGATCGTCGGCCGTGCAGACGGCAAACGCACCCGAGTGAATCTACCGGATCAGATGTATGGATATTCTCAAACGGCCCTCCCCCAACGTGAACGACCGCCCTGCGGGAACCGCCATCGACATGGTTATTCTGCATTACACGGGCATGAAAACGGGCGCGGCGGCGCTCGACCGGCTGTGCGATCCGGATGCCAGGGTCAGCGCCCACTATCTTGTGGAGGAGGATGGCAATATCTGGCAGATGGTCGAAGACAGCCAGCGCGCCTGGCATGCGGGTCTCAGCCACTGGTCGGGCGCAACGGATATCAACGACCGCTCGATCGGGATCGAGATCGTCAATCCAGGCCATGAATTCGGCTATCGCGCGTTCCCCGACGCCCAGATGCGCGCGGTGGAGGCGCTACTGGCCCAGATTATTGAACGGCACCAGATTTCGCCGGCGCGCGTGGTCGGCCATTCGGATATCGCGCCAACCCGGAAACAGGATCCCGGCGAATTGTTCAAGTGGAAAGGCCTTGCCGATAAAGGACTCGCGGTCTGGCCGGAGACACCGGGCAATGCAATCGACCCGGCGGACGCCCGACGATATCTGTCAGAGATCGGCTACGACCCGGAAGCGCCGCTGGCCGACGTTGTGACCGCGTTTCAACGACGTTTCGTGCCGGCCGGCGTCAGCGGCACACTCGACGGCGATACGCTTGCCATGATCGCTGCGGTGCACGCCTTAAACAGTTGACCCTCACAACGTTTACGACGACTGTGCCGGCGGTCCAGACGGTCGGATGGCCGCCTTCCGGCAATGGGGAAACCCGTCGGGGGGAGGAAAGTCCGGGCTCCATGGAAACACGGTGCCGGTTAACGGCCGGCGGGGGCGACCCCAGGGAAAGTGCCACAGAGAGCAGACCGCCGTCTGTTCGCAGACGGCAAGGGTGAAAGGGTGCGGTAAGAGCGCACCGCGCCGCCGGTAACGGCGACGGCATGGTAAACCCCACCGGGAGCAAGACCGAATAGGGATGGCACGCGAATGCAAGTTCGCAGGCGGGTTTCTGCGCTGCTGTCCGGGTAGGTCGCGACGAGGCGTCCGGCAACGGGCGTCCCAGATGAATGGCTATCTATCGTCCGGGTTTCGGCCCGGGCGGGGACAAAACCCGGCTTACAGACCGTCTGGACCAATATTTGACACAGCGTCCTCTATTCCGCCGGGATTACAGGCCCATAAGAGAAAAAGTCGGGATCACGCAGCGATTGATCTGAATCATGGCTTGCGAAGCGCTCCCGTCGTATCCAATTTCACAGTCTGCGGGGATCATCGGATTCGCTGCGGAAAACAACGGCACGATATCCGTGCCTGCCCGGCAATGCCGGTCATTCTCTAATAGAAGTATTTGCCATGATGTATTCTGGACACATTCTGAAATCACTCTCGCTCCTTGCGATTCTGGCTGTGGCCGGTTGCGCCGGCCAACCACCCGCCAGCAAGACACCGAGCGGGACTTATTCGGTAACCTACGATAACCTCAGCGCCCTGGTCGGCGTTCATTCAGGCACCGGCCGGCTCGTCCTCCCGGATGGATCCGAATATGCCTTCAAGGCAGACGGATACAGCCTGGCCGGACTTGGCTATTCGATCGCAACCGCTACCGGCACGGTTTACAACCTGCAGAAGCCGGAAGACCTGTCTGGCGAATACGGCGCCGTCGGTGGTACGGCTATTGTCGGCCATGGCGGCGGCACGGCCGGCCTGAAGAACCGGGAAAATGAGGTGTACCTGGATGTCGATTCCGCCGAAACCGGTTTACGCCTCGGTCTCGGCGGCGGATTCGTAACGTTCAGGCTCGGTGAACAGTTGAAAGGCCCGCGCGTTGCCGCGGTCCAACCGATGCCCCCCAAACCGGCAGCGCCGGTTGCCACCCCTGCCGAACCTGTAAGTCACAGTATCGAATTCGGATACGACAAATCGCGGGTCAGCATCGCCATCGGCAAGCAACTCGATCCGATCGTCGCAACCTGGCGCGACAAACCGGTTACATTCAATGTTGTCGGGCATGCGGATACTGTCGGCACGGACCGCTACAACGACAGGCTTTCGAAACAGCGTGCCGAGAACGTCAAACAAGCGCTGATACAACGCGGCATAGCGGCGAACCGTATCACCGCCATCGGCGTTGGCGAGGCAGGCCTTGCAGTTCCGACACCGGAAAACACGCGGCTCCGTGCGAACAGGCGCGTCGTGATCACGATTACCGCCACCAGGTAACGCGAACCGGCCGACAGGCGTTCGCCAACCCGTACCCGGGACCGGGCCGTCTTCCCGGATACCACGACAGAAAACCGCGCCCCGCAACAGGGCGCGGTTTTTTTGTTCCTCCGCGCCGGTCCTGTTTGGCGGAGATGAGAACATAGTAAGAACACAGTTTCGCCACAATCTGCGGATAAAGAATTCGGCATGCTGACTTCCGATCCATTTTAGATGCCCCTTCAGGTCGAATGGCAACTTGAACGAATGCTTCTAAGTGACGGTTCTTAACTACTTCTTTACTATCAATGGCGTTGACTCCCATAATTACCCATGATATTCCATCATGTCCCAAATACGTTTCAGGGGCGAGGTTTCATGTCGGTCCGCCGGCGGAGAAAAGACAGGAAAGTCGGATAGCCCCGTGACGTCGTTTATTTCGACATACGAGAACAAGGTAGACCGGAAGGGCCGCGTATCGGTTCCGGCTGCCTACCGTTCGGCGCTCGGAACCGAGACGTATCAAGGGATTATTGCCTATCCTTCGCTCATCGACGGTGCCATCGAGGCGTTCGGCCGCGGCATGCTCGACGAGTTGAACCGGCGCAAACTGGACCAGACACTCGACGGCGGCGACTACACGCAGGCCCTTGTCGGCAGGTCGGATGACGGACTCGTCGAGACCATCATGGCCATCTCCAGCGAGCTGCCGTTCGATGGCGAAGGGCGAATCATCCTGCCCGCCAGATTGACGGAGCATGCAGGGATTACCGACCGCGCGACTTTTGTCGGCCGCGGCACCCGCTTCCAGATATGGGCGCCGGACGTTTATGAAAAACATCAGGCGGCCGAGGTCGAGGCGCTGCGCGCCCGCCTCAGCGGTGGGGGCATTAAATGAGCGCTCCACCTGACACCGGAACCGCCTTCGGCCACGAACCCGTCATGATCGACGAAGTGCTTGCAGCACTTCAGCCCCGTGATGGCGCCAGCTATGTGGACGGCACATTCGGCGCGGGCGGCTATTCCTCGGCAATCCTCGAGGCCGCCGATTGCCGCGTCTGGGCCATAGATCGCGATCCCGACGCCGTCGCCGGGGCGGCGGAACTGGTCGAAAAATACGCCGGACGCCTGACCGTTATCGAAGGCCGCTTCGGGGACATGGCGCAAATTCTTGCGCGTCAGGGAATAGGCGCCGTTGATGGCGTCGCGCTTGATCTCGGGGTCTCCTCGATGCAGATCGACGATCCCGAACGCGGTTTCAGTTTTCGAAATGACGGCCCGCTCGATATGCGCCAGGGCCGAGACGGCCTGTCGGCATCGGATCTCGTCAACGAGGCCGAGGAAGGCGTCCTCGCCGATATCATTTTCAAGTATGGCGAAGAACGGCAGGCCCGGCGCATCGCCCGCGCCATCTTCAACGCCCGTGCCGACGCCCCGATCACCCGCACCGGGCAGCTGGCCGATATCGTGCGCGGCATCTATCGGGGTGGACGGTCATCCAAGACGGACCCGGCAACCCGGACATTTCAGGCCATTCGAATTCAGGTCAACGAGGAACTGGACGAGATCGAACGCGGCCTGCGCGGCGCGGAGATCGTTCTCGCCCCCGGCGGACGGCTTGCAGTCGTCTCGTTCCACTCGCTCGAAGACCGCATCGTGAAGGAATTCCTGCGTGCCCATTCGGGCGACGTGCCGACGGTATCGCGGCACATGCCCACAGCGGCATCTGCAGGCCCGGCGCCCTGCTTCAGGCTGATCCGGCGCGGCACCCAGAAACCTTCTGATGCCGAGACGAAACGAAATCCCCGGTCGCGGTCCGCGCGACTGCGTGTCGCTGAACGCACATCGGCGCCGCCGATGCAGGAGGGCTGAACCATGCGCCGATCCACCCTGCTCTGGTCCGTACTCGCCATTTCCGTGGTGATCGGGCTTTTCGTGGTCAAACATAGCGTTCAGACCCTTGAAGACCGGCTGCACGCGCTGAATGCCGACATCATTACAGACCGCGACGCCATCCAGGTGATGGAAGCGGAATGGAGTTACCTGAACCAGCCGGCCCGACTGGAAGCCCTGAGCAAGCGTCTGCTCGGCATGGAAGCACCTGTTGCCGCGCAAACCGTGTCGATTCAGGAACTGCTGGATCAGTCCGCGCCGGATGATGCCGATACGGCAAAACTGACAGAAGTCGCCGTGAAGAAAGCACCGGCGGCACAACGCCCGCCAGACCGGAAACTGGCAATAGAGCAGGTATCCGAAGACGAAGACTGGTTGAAGCCCATCCTTGCCAAGCTGAAGAAAAGCCAATGAACGGGAAGCGGCAGCCCCCTCCCGAAAAAATTCGCATCGAAGGCGATAGAAAGACTGCTATCGAAACGGGCCGCAACCGTCTGATGGTCGCAGGCGCCCTGTTTACAGCGGCCTTTGCCGTGATCGGTGTCCGCGTCGTTGATGTTTCGGTTTTTTCGGATACCGCCGAGCCCCGCTATTCTCGCAGCATTGCGAAGGACGAAAAACACACCGGGCGCGCCGACATTGTCGACCGCAACGGCGTCTTGATGGCAACGAGCCTCCGCACCGCATCTCTTTACGCCAATCCCCGCCTCGTCCTTGATCCCGAGCAGGCCGCTTTGCAACTCGCAACCGCCCTTCCCGACATCGACGTAAAGGACATCGAAAATAAATTGCGGTCGAACCGCGGCTTTGTCTGGCTGAAACGTCACCTGACACCGCGGCAGCAATACGCGGTCAATCGCCTCGGCATACCGGCGCTCAATTTCCAGCGTGAGGAGCGGCGCATGTATCCGATGGGCTCGCTCGCGGCCCATGCGCTCGGATTCACCGATATCGACAACAGGGGCCTCGCGGGTGTCGAACGCTATTTCGACAAGGAGCTTCGCACCCGGCAGGAAAACATGGCCCTGTCGATCGATGTCCGCGTCCAGCATGTGATGGAACACGAACTCGGCGTGGCGATGAAGAAATTCAGCGCCATCGGCGCGGCCGGCCTCGTGATGGACGTCAACACCGGCGAAGTGGTTGCTATGTCGTCGCTGCCGAGCTTCGATCCGAACCAGCCGGGCGATATCGACCAGGACCTCCGCTTCAACCGGACCACGCTCGGCGTATACGAGATGGGATCGACCTTCAAGATTTTCACCACGGCGATGGCGCTTGATGCCGGCACCGTAAGTCTCGAGGGCGGCTACGACGCAACCAACCCGATCCGCATCGCACGTTTCACCATCCGGGATTTCCACGCAAAAAAGCGCTGGTTGTCGGTCCCCGAAATTTTCATGTATTCGTCGAATATCGGCACCGTGAAAATGGCGCTGGATGTCGGCATACCCGGGCACAGGAATTTTCTCACATCGATCGGCATGATGAAGCCGGTCGCGATCGAGTTGTCCGAGACCGGCGCGCCGCTCACGCCCGATCGGTGGCGCGAAATCAACAGCATGACGATTTCATTCGGCCACGGCCTTGCGGTCAGCCCACTGCACCTGGTGGCGGGGGTCTCCGCGATGGTCAATGGCGGCATCTATCGCACGCCCACCCTTATCCGGCGTGAGCCGACAGAAGTTTCGGTCGGAAAGCGCGTCATTGCAGCCGATACCTCCGCCAAGATGCGCCGGCTGATGCGCCTTGTGGTCGAAAACGGAACGGGCCGGAACGCAGCGGCACCGGGATATCTGGTCGGTGGCAAGACAGGCACGGCGGAAAAGGTGTCGGGCCATGGATACAAGAAGAAGGCGCTGATTTCGTCCTTCGTCGCCGCGTTCCCCATGCACAAACCAAGATACGTCGTGCTTGTGATGCTCGACGAAGCGAAAGGCATAAAGGAGACATTCGGGTACGCGACAGGCGGCTGGGTGGCGGCGCCCGCCGTTGGCGCAATCGTTCAGCGGATCGCCCCGGTCCTGGGTCTGCGGCCGATAAAAGACTCGGCAGAAGTCCGGGACGCCCTGTCCATCGAAATATCGGGAAGATCGGCGCGGGAGCCACGGATTGCGTCTCATTGACCTGTTATCGGGAGAACTCACTCAGGTGAACCAGACACTGGAATTGCGCGAAACGGAGATTACGGGATTGACCGCGGATTCACGCGCGGTCGAGCCCGGCTTCCTGTTCGCAGCGCTTCCTGGATCGACCGTCGATGGCCGCAAGTTTATCGACGCCGCCATCGCCAATGGCGCTGCCGCCGTTCTCGCCCCTGCCGGCACCGAAATCGAGGACGGCCGCGTCGCGCTGGTCACATCGGAAGATGCCCGCGCCGCCCTTGCCCATATCGCTGCGGCATTCTACGGCGGCCAGCCGGACACGATCGCCGCTGTCACCGGCACCAACGGTAAAACCTCGGTGGCACACTTCACCCGCCAGATATGGTCTTTGCTCGGGCACAAGGCCGTCAGCATGGGCACGCTTGGCCTGCAATTGCCGGCCGGCACGGTGAGACCCAGCCTGACCACACCCGATCCCGTCACGCTGCACGCCGATCTCGCGGGCCTTGCACGGGAAGGCGTGAGCCACGTTGTCATGGAGGCGTCGAGCCACGGGCTCGACCAGCGGCGCCTGGATGGTGTCAGGCTGCGCGCCGCCGCCTTCACCAACCTGTCACGCGACCATCTCGATTATCACGGCACGCTTGAGGCGTACCTGCAGGCCAAGACCCGGCTGTTTAGCGAGCTTCTGCCTGCCGACGGCACCGCCGTCCTGAATGCCGACATTCCGGAAATGGAATCGCTCTCGCGCGCTTTCAGCGGCAGAGCGATCACGTACGGACGAAACGGCGAAGACCTGGAGCTACGCATGACGGCCCCCGCCCATAGCGGGACGCGGATTTCGCTGCGCGCATTCGGGCAGGACGCCGAAATCGATCTGCCGTTGGCCGGTGCGTTCCAGGTCTACAACGTGCTTTGCGCTGCAGGCCTCGCCATCGCCTGCGGCGGCGACATCGCCGGCGTACTCGACTGTCTGCCGCGACTGAAGGGTGTGCCCGGACGCCTCGAACAGGCCGGAATCCTTCGCGGCGGAAGCGTCTATATCGACTACGCCCATACGCCGGACGCACTGGAAAACGTTCTCAACGCAATGCGTCCCCATACATCCGGACGGCTGATCGTGGTCTTTGGCTGTGGCGGCGACCGGGACCGCGGCAAACGCCCGATGATGGGCAGGATTGCAACCGATCTTGCCGATATCGCCATTGTCACCGATGACAATCCCCGCTCCGAAGTCCCCGACGCGATACGCCGTGAAATTCTGGCGGGCGCGCCGGGCGCGCGCGATACAGGCGACCGTGAAACCGCAATCCGCGAAGCCGTTTCGCTGTTGTCAGACGGCGACGTTCTGGTCATCGCCGGCAAGGGACACGAGACCGGCCAGATTATCGGCGACGAAGTCCGGCCGTTCGACGACATGCGCGTCGCCCGCACGGCTATTGAAGACGTCAACGGGGGGCTGCAATGACCACCGCCCCGCTCTGGACCTCAACCGATGCCGCGACAGCGACCGGCGGGCAGCAATCCGGTGACTGGGCCGCGACCGGTATCTCGATCGACACCCGCTCTCTCGAGAGCGGCGATCTGTTCGTTGCCCTTTCCGGACCGAATTTCGACGGTCACCACTTCGTCGGCGATGCATTTGCAAACGGCGCAGCCGCCGCGCTGGTATCGGAGACCGGCGCACAGAGCCTCGGCGGCAACCCCGGCCTGATCGTCGCCGATACGCTGGAGGCGTTGCGCAGCCTTGCCGCCGCCGGGCGTGCCCGCACGGACGCGAAAATAGCGGCAATCACGGGCAGCGTCGGCAAGACCGGCACGAAGGAAGCCCTCGCCCATGTGCTGGCGTCGCAGGGGTCGACAAGTTACAGCAAGAGCAGCCTGAACAATCACTGGGGCGTGCCTTTGTCGCTTGCCCGTATGCGGCAGGACACTGATTTCGGCATCTTCGAGATCGGCATGAACCATCCCGGCGAAATCACCCCGCTGGTCGGCATGACCCGGCCCGATGTTGCGGTGGTCACAGCCATCGCCCCCGCCCATATGGAATTCTTCGATTCCCTGGAAGACATCGCCCATGCCAAGGCGGAAATATTCTCCGGTCTTGACGGCGGCATCGCCGTTATCAACCGCGACACCGAGTATTTCGGCCTGCTTGCGAAAACCGCCCTCGCGACGGGAGCCGATCGCGTCATAAGTTTCGGGCGCAGCGCCGAAGCCGACATGCGCCTGATCGAATGCCTCAGCGACACGACCGGCAACACGGTCGACGCGCGCTGGCAGGGAAACCCGCTGAACTTCCGCGTCGGGCAACCCGGCGTGCACTGGGCCTATAACAGCCTTGCCGTGCTCGTCACGGTGGACGCACTCGGCGGTGATATCGATGCTGCTGCCGCCGCGCTGGCCACTCTGCCCGGACTCCCGGGCCGCGGCGCCGTGCATGTGATCCCCTGGGGGAACGGAAATATCCGGCTGATCGACGATTCCTACAACGCCAACCCTGAATCCATGAACGCCGCGCTCAAAACGCTCGGACATATGCCGAAAGACGGCGGGCGGCGGGTCGCCATCCTGGGCGACATGCTCGAACTCGGCGACATCTCGAAGGCCGCCCATGGAGCGCTTGAAGCGCAGATTGCGCGGAATGGTATCGACATCGTCTTCCTCGCCGGACGGGAAATGCACGCACTCGCCGATGCCCTGCCCCCCGCCACGCTCGGCGGCATTGCCGACACCGCGGACGACCTTCTTCCGACGATCCTGTCCGGCCTTCAGGCGGGGGACATCGTCACCGTCAAGGCGTCCAACGGGATTGGACTGTCGCGCATTGTCAAAAAACTGACCGATCCGGCGCCGCTTGAGCGCGCCGCGAACGGCTCGTGAAGCAGGAGAAAGTAACGGATGCTCTATAATCTCCTGTTCCCGCTGGCCGACGAAGTCGGTGTATTCAACCTGTTCCGCTACATTACCCTGCGGACCGGGGGTGCTGTCGTAACCGCGCTGTTCGTCAGCTTCGTTCTCGGCCCGGCGGTTATCCGCTGGCTTAAAAGCAAGCAGGCCGAAGGTCAGCCGATCCGGGAAGACGGCCCGCAATCGCACCTCATCACGAAGAAAGGCACGCCAACCATGGGCGGGGTGCTGATCCTGCTCGCGCTCGGCATCGCCACCCTGCTGTGGGCGGATCTGACCAACGGCTATGTCTGGGCGGTCCTGACGGTCACGCTTGGCTTCGGCGCGATCGGTTTTGTCGACGACTACATCAAGCTGACCAAACGGTCGAGCAACGGGCTCTCCGGCCGGCTCAAACTCATCGGACAGATCATCATCGGCGGTGGCGTCACGATCTGGATTACCAGCCTGTCGGAAGGCGCCCTGTCCACCGGCCTTGCCCTGCCCTTCTTCAAGGAACTGCTGGTCCCGCTCGGATGGTTCTTCGTTCCCTGGGCGGTCATCGTCCTCGTCGGCGCATCGAACGCGGTAAACCTGACCGACGGGCTCGACGGACTGGCAATCATGCCCGCCCTGATCGCGGCGGCGTGTTTCGCGCTGATCGCCTATGTATCGGGCAACTTCGTCTTTTCCGAATACCTCCAGATTCATTTTGTCCGCGGCGCGGGCGAACTCGCGGTTTTCTGCGGCGCGCTGGTCGGCGCCGGTCTGGGCTTCCTCTGGTACAACGCGCCGCCGGCCATGGTCTTCATGGGCGACACGGGTTCGCTCGCCATCGGCGGCGCGCTCGGCGCCGTCAGCGTCGTCACCAAGCACGAAATCGTGCTCGCCATTATCGGCGGGCTGTTCGTGCTGGAAACCGTTTCGGTGATCGTCCAGGTCGCCTCGTTCAAGCTTACCGGCAAGCGCGTCTTCCGGATGGCGCCGCTCCATCATCATTTCGAGCAGAAAGGCTGGGCGGAATCGACGATCGTGATCCGCTTCTGGATCATCGCGTCGATCCTGGCGCTGGTCGGGCTCGCAACCCTGAAGCTGAGGTAGGCGCACGACCATGATCCCCGTGACATCCCGTTCCTCACAGCACCTGGCGGTCTTCGGACTCGGCGGCTCCGGCCGCGCGACCGCGCATGCGCTGATGGCGGGCGGCGCGACTGTCACGGCATGGGATGACAATGCCGATTCCCGCGCGGAAGCCGCGAACGAAAACATACCGCTTGCCGATCTCGTGGCCGCGGACTGGTCGCAGTTCTCGGCCCTGGTGCTGAGCCCCGGCATACCGCTGACACATCCGGCGCCGCACCCGGTCGTGGTCTGCGCCCGGAAAGCCGACCGGCCGGTTATCGGCGACATAGAACTGCTGGCGGAGAACACAGACGGCGCCGTCCTGATCGGTATTACCGGCACGAACGGAAAATCGACGACATCGGCCTTGCTGCACCATGTGCTCCAGACTGCCGGCGTATCGGTTCAGATCGGCGGCAATTTCGGCCCGCCGGTCCTCGGCCTCACCCCGCCAAAGGACACGGAAACAGTTGTTCTGGAGCTGTCTTCCTACCAGCTCGACCTCACACAGACGGCAACGTTCGATATCGCCGTCCTGCTTAACGTGACGCCCGACCATCTTGACCGGCATGGCGACATGGCGGGCTATGTGGCGGCCAAGAAGCGGATATTCCGTACCGCTTCAGGCACCGGCCGTCAGATTGCCGTGATCGGGATCGACGACGCATACAGCACGGCGGCGATGACCGAACTGTCGAAAAACCCCGCCTGGCAGATCATCCCCGTGTCGGTCGGACAACCCGTTGACGGGGGCGTGAGCGTCATCGACGGCGAACTTTCCGACGCCGACGGGAATAGCTGTAAAATCGGCCACATCGATACGCTGCGGGGCCGGCACAACTGGCAGAACGCGGCAACCGCCTGGGCCGTCGCCCGTGCGCGGGGACTGACGCCGGCACAGATCGCTTCGGCGTTCGAGACCTATCCCGGCCTGCCGCACCGGCTTGAAGCCGTCGGCGAAATCGACGGTATTCGCTACATCAACGATTCCAAGGCGACCAACGGCGAAGCCGCCGCCAGGGCACTGGCGAGTTTTTCGAATATCTACTGGATCGCCGGCGGCGTGCCCAAGGAAGACGGGCTGGACCCGACGGCCCCCTACCTTGACCAGGTAAGACACGCATTCCTTATCGGCGATGCCGCCGAAGCTTTCAAAGCCGCGCTGGACGGCAAGGTTCCCGTCACCATGTCCGGCGATCTTGCAACGGCGGTAAAAGACGCCGGGCGCAGCGCCGCCGCCGACGGGATGGAGTCTCCCGTTGTCCTGTTGTCGCCGGCCTGCGCATCGTTCGATCAGTACCGGAACTTCACGCTGCGCGGCGACCATTTCCGGGAGCTGGTCGCGGCACTCAAGGCGGAGAGCGCGGCATGACGGTATTTGCCCGCTCCGACACGTCAATCCTCGGCCGCTGGTGGTGGACCGTTGACCGGTGGACATTGACCGCCGTCGGCGCGCTGATCGCGTTCGGGGTTATCATGGCGCTGGCCGCCAGCCCGGCCGTCGCCGAACGGATCGGACTCGATTATTTCTATTTCGCCCGCCGGCAGATGATTTACCTGCCCATCGCTCTGGCACTTATGGTCGGCGCTTCCCTGCTGTCACCGCGCGGCGTGTTTCGCATCGCGACGATTACCCTGATCATCTTCGCGGTGCTCGTCCTCGCGACATTCGTATTCGGGACGGAAATCAAGGGAGCGCGGCGCTGGATCGCGCTTGGCCCGATGTCGGTCCAGCCATCCGAATTCCTCAAGCCCGCCTTTGCCGTGGTCGCTGCCTGGCTGTTCGCCTCGGCCCGCACTGGCGACCTGAAGCACGGGAACCTCATGTGTATTGGCGCTTATGGCCTGATCGTCGGATTGCTGCTGTTGCAGCCCGATGTCGGCATGGCGGTGGTCATTTCGGCCGTCTGGGCCTGCCAGTTCTTCCTCGCGGGCCTGCCGCTGTTCTGGGCCGCCGGACTCGCGATCGGGGGCGTTGGCGCCTTCGTGCTTGCCTATTTCACGCTTTCCCATGTCGCCAGCCGCGTCGACCGCTTCCTGGACCCGTCCTCGGGCGACAGTTACCAGGTCGACCGCTCGCTTGAGGCATTCATGAATGGCGGGTTGTTCGGGCGTGGCCCGGGCGAGGGTACGGTGAAAGAAGTGCTCCCCGACGCCCATTCGGATTTCGTTTTCGCCGTCGCCGGCGAGGAATTCGGCCTTTTCGTCTGCCTGATCATCGTTTGCCTGTTCGGATTCGTGGTCCTGCGCGGCTTTGCAAAGGCGCTGCAGGAAACCGATCTTTTTGTCCTGCTTGCTACATCCGGTCTCGTCGTCCAGTTCGGCCTGCAGGCGGTCATCAACATGGGATCGACCCTCCGGCTGATGCCGACCAAGGGTATGACACTTCCCTTCGTCAGTTACGGCGGTTCTTCGCTGATCGCGATGGGATTGTGCGTCGGGTTCCTGCTGGCGCTGACACGCAGGCGCGTCGGACCGGAGGTAGCACGATGACCAGCGGCCGCAGCATCCTTCTCGCCGCCGGCGGCACAGGCGGGCATGTCTTCCCGGCAATTGCCGTTGCCGAAGAACTGATTTCACGCGGCCATAGGGTCGCGCTGGCAACCGATTCGCGCGGCACCAATCTCGGCAATTCGCTTGCCGGTGTCGACGTTCACCGGATCAGCGCTTCCGGTGTCGGCAGCGGACTGGTGGCGAAACTGGGCGCCGCCGTTTCAATCGGTGTCGGCGTGCTCCAGGCGCGACAGCTTTTCCGGAAACTTCGGCCGGAATGCGTTATCGGATTCGGCGGCTATCCGTCGGTACCGACGATGATCGCCGCCACGTCCCGCGGTCTGCCGACGATTATTCACGAACAGAACGCCGTGCTCGGCCGCGCCAACAGGCTTGTGTCTAAACGGGTGACCGTCATCGCGACGTCGTTCAGGGAAACAGCCGGGATCGCGACGGCAAGCTCCGAAAACGTCATCCTGACCGGTAATCCGGTGCGCGCGGCATTCAGTGCCGTCCGGCAACAGCCATACCCGCCCATCGGACCCAACGGCGAGGGCGTAAAAATCCTCGTGATGGGTGGCAGCCAGGGTGCGACCGTCCTCAGCGAGGTCGTACCGCGCGCGTTGAAGGAAATGCCGGAAACACTCCGGCGCCGGTTTGCCATTACACAGCAGTGCCGGGCCGAGGATATCGACAACGTCAGACGTATCTATGCCGAGGCAGGCGTATCCGCCGACCTCGCGACGTTTTTCGACGATGTCCCTGACAGAATGGCCGCCGCGCATATCGTGATTACCCGCGCCGGTGCATCAACCGTGGCCGAACTGGCCGAGGCCGGCCGCCCGGCAATTCTCGTGCCCTATCCACACGCGACGGACGACCATCAGACCGCCAATGCACGCGCGGTCGAGGCCAGCGGCGCCGGCTGGCTGATCCCGCAGGACGGATTCACGCCCGACGCCCTGACAATGCGGCTCGAAAGTTTCGTGAACCTGCAGAATATCCTGACCGATGCCGCGCGATACGCGCACGATTTCGGCGGCATGTCCGCCGCGGCAGGCCTCGCGGATCAGGCAGAAAGACTGATGGGCGTGGGCGGCAATGGCAATCACGGCCCGGGTGCCAGCCCCGTGCGGGAGATCGCCGCATGAAGACGCTCCCCCTCAGCATCGGCACGATCCATTTCGTCGGTATCGGCGGGATAGGCATGAGCGGCATTGCCGAAATCCTGCACAATCTCGGCTACTCGATCCAGGGCAGCGATATCGCAGAAAGCGCAAACGTCTTGCGGTTGCGCAATCTGGGGATCGATATCTCCATCGGCCACGACGGCGCAAACCTGAAGAAATCCGAGGTCATCGTTATTTCCTCGGCCGTGAAATCCGACAACCCCGAAGTTGTCGAAGCGCGCGCCCGGCTGTTGCCGGTTGTCCCGCGGGCCGAGATGCTGGCCGAAATCATGCGCCTCAAATGGGGCATCGCGGTCGCAGGCACCCATGGCAAGACGACGACCACATCGATTATCGCCGCCGTGATGGATGCCGGTCAGTTCGACCCGACCGTCATAAACGGCGGCATTATAAATGCATACGGCACCAATGCCCGGCTCGGCGATGGCGACTGGATCGTGGTTGAGGCCGACGAGTCCGACGGCACATTCATGAAACTGCCGGCGACGATCGCGGTGGTAACCAATATCGACCCGGAACATCTCGATCATTACGGCGATTTCGACACGCTGAAAGCAGCATTCGTCACCTTCGTCCAGAACATTCCGTTCTACGGCTTCGCGACGATGTGTATCGACGATCCGGAGGTTCAGGCCCTTATTTCCGCGGTCTCGGATAGGCGCATCGTGACCTACGGGCTGAGCCCGCAGGCCGATATCCGCGCAACCGAAATCTCGGCCGATCCTGCCGGATCGCACTTCAACGTCATCGTATCCAACCGGATAACATCAACATCCGTTGACTTCGGCCGCTTCACCATGCCGATGGTCGGCCATCACAATATCCGCAATGCACTTGCCGCCATCGCGATCGCCCAGGAAATGGGTATCGAGCCCGATGTTCTACGGCGCGCTTTGAATGATTTCAGCGGCGTGAAGCGCCGCTTCACCCGCACGGGCGTGGTCAACGACGTCACCATCGTCGACGACTATGGTCACCATCCGGTCGAAATAGCCGCGGTTCTTGCCGCGGCCAGAACCAGCACGCGGCGCAATGTGATCGCGGTGGTCCAGCCGCACCGGTATTCGCGTGTCCACGACCTGTTCGACGATTTCTGCACCTGCTTCAACGACGCCGATACGGTTATCGTCGCCGATATCTATCCCGCCGGCGAAGCACCGATCCCCGGCATCAATCGCGATGCGCTGGTTGACGGAATCCGGGCCCGCGGCCACCGGCATGTCTTGGCGCTCCCCGATGCCGATGCCCTGCCGTCACTGATTGCCGATATGGCGAAGCCGGACGATTTCGTGATCTGCCTCGGCGCCGGCAGCATCACCGCCTGGGCGAACGACCTGCCCGCCGCACTGACAACCGCCTGGACCGACCCGCCCGCCAAGACATCAGGGGGCGCCTGACCATGCTTGCTCACGCCCTGCCCCGGCTGATCGACCGCCTGCCGCCCGTCCGCGGGAAATTGACCGAGAACGCGCCGATATCGGGCATCACCTGGTTCCGCACCGGCGGGCCGGCGGAGGTCCTGTTCCATCCGGCAGACCGCAACGACCTGATCGACTTCATCGCCGCACTGGAACCCGGCATAGAGCGCACTGTTCTCGGGCTCGGCTCCAATGCCCTGATCCGCGACGGCGGCCTCTCGGGCGTCGTGATTCATCTCGGCAAGGCGCTCGGCGATATCACCTTTGACGGCACGGAAGTCACCGCCGGCGCGGGCGCGCTGGATGTCGCCGTCGCACGCGAAGGACGTGACCAGTCCATCGGCGGGCTCGAATTTCTCAGCGGTATTCCCGGTACCATCGGCGGCGCCCTTCGCATGAATGCAGGCGCCTATGGCCGGGAAATCAGCGACGTTCTTGTTTCCGCCGAAGCGATCGACCCGGCAGGCAATCTGCATGCACTGACGCCGGATGATTTCGGGTTTTCCTACCGGCACAGCGGGATCGATGAAAGCTGGATATTCCTCTCTGCCCGCCTTTCGGGGATCCCGGGCGACCGCGCGGCGATAGACCGGCGCATGATGGAAATCGCCGAGGACCGGAAATCGTCGCAGCCGGTACAGGCGCGCACCGGCGGCTCCACCTTCAAGAACCCGCCCGGCGCCAAGGCCTGGGAACTGATCGATGCCGCGGGTTGCCGCGGGCTCGTCATCGGGGATGCGATGGTGTCGGAACAGCATTGCAACTTCCTGATCAACAGGGGCAACGCCACCGCGCGCGATCTTGAGGCGCTGGGCGAAGAAGTCCGCAAGCGCGTGGAGCAACATTCGGGGGTCGTTCTCGAGTGGGAAATCCGGCGGATCGGCGCCGAACCGAAAGGCGGCGTGTCATGAGCACGTCGGTCGCAGTCCTGATGGGCGGATGGTCCAGCGAGCGGGACGTATCGCTGGTGAGCGGCGGCGCAATCGTCGAGGCACTGGAGGGTTCCGAATTCGACGTACGGGCGATAGATGTCCGGCGTGACGTCGCCGACCTCGTTGGCAAACTTACGCCCGCGCCGGACGTTGTGCTGAATGCCCTGCACGGGCGCTACGGAGAAGATGGCTGCATCCAGGGCGTGCTTGAATGCCTCGGCCTGAAGTATACCCATTCCGGCGTCATGGCCTCCGCCCTCGCCATGGACAAGCCCATGGCGAAGCGGCTGTTCCAGTCGGTCGGCATTCCCTGCGCACCGCACGAAATCGCAACGCGCGCCGATTTCAGGGCGGGCAACGTGATGGACAAACCCTTTGTCATCAAGCCGATGAACGAAGGATCGAGCGTCGGTGTGACGGTCGTGCTGGAAGACAGCAACCTGCCCTCGCTCGATGACGCTTCCTGGACCTTCGGCGATACCGTGATGGTCGAAAAATATGTTCCCGGGCGCGAACTGACGGTCGCGGTCATGGGCGACCGCGCCCTCGGCGTCACCGAGATCAGACCTGTCAGCGGATTCTACGACTACACCGCCAAATATACCGACGGCAAAGCCGAACATCTGATCCCGGCCCCGGTACCGGAAGAAATCTACGCCGCCGCGATGGACTATGCGGTGCGCGCCCATGACACGCTCGGCTGCCGCGGCGTTTCCCGTGCCGATTTCCGGTACGACGATACAAAGGGCAAACCGGGCGAGCTGGTCCTTCTTGAAGTCAATACGCAACCCGGCATGACACCCCTGTCGCTCGTCCCCGAGCAGGCAGCACATGCCGGTATCAACTTCAGCGATCTGGTTCGCTGGATGGTGGAGAACGCATCATGCGATGGATAAATCTGGGTAAACCCGCAACCGGAAAAAAAACCGGCAAGACGGGGAGCAAAGCAAATAGCGCCCGTCGCAGACCCATGCCGCGCTGGGCGAAACGCTCTGTCCGTGGCGGTGCGGCCGTTGCAATTTTCAGTCTCGCTCTCGCGGGACCCGCCTGGTTGTGGCAGTCGGGCTGGGTCGCGGATGCGACGAATTCCGTTTTCAGGGCGGCCGCCGATTCTCTTGCCGATGCAGGATTCCGCGTCGAAGAGGTCATGCTTGAAGGGCGGGACAACGAATCGTCGGCCCGGATCATGAAGGCGCTGGATATCGCACGCGGCGTCCCCCTGTTGACGGTCGATCTGGAATCGGCTCGCAAAAGGCTTGAAGAACTGCCCTGGATCCGCGTCGCCAGCGTGGAACGCGAATTTCCGGCGACCGTGCGGGTCCGTATCGTCGAACGGCGGCCCCTGGCCCTTTGGCAGCGCAAGAACGAGCTTGTCCTCGTCGACGATGAAGGCGATGTGATCACGTCGCAGAAGCTGGAACGTTTTCCCAACCTGCTTGTACTGGTCGGCCAGGACGCGCCGACTCACGCCACGGCGCTGCTGGATATTCTCGCTCACGAACCGGACCTGAAGCGCCGCGTCAACGCCGCCGTCCGCGTCGGCGACCGGCGCTGGAATATACGCATGGATAACGGCGTTTACGTGCGTCTGCCCGAGGCGGACGCCCTCTCCGCCTGGCAGCGATTTGCCCGGCTTGAGCGTCAGCACAAGCTGCTCAAACAGGACTTGCTGTCGATAGATCTCCGCATTCCCGACCAGCTGATCGTGCGCACCCGCGCCGGACAACCCGCGATCGACCGAAAGGTCGGCAGCCGCAACGGAAAGAACACCTGATGCGTCACCTCGCTCCGCAAATCACCAACCGAAAGGCCGTCTGACCGTGGCCAAGCTTCGTACAGGAATCATTGCCGCGCTCGACGTCGGCAGCTCCAAGACATGCTGCTTCATCGCCCATGCCAATACCGAAGGCGGTATCCGTGTCATCGGTGTCGCCCAGCAGGCTTCGGCGGGTGTTCGCAACGGCAGCGTCGTCGATATGGATGCGGCACAGAACGCCGTGCTGACAGCCGTCAGCGCAGCCGAGGAACTCGCGGGAGAGCGCATCGACCGGATATTCGTCAATCTGTCGGGCGGCAAGATCTATTCCCAGATCCAGGAGATAGAGGTTTCCATTGCCGGTCACGAGATCGCGGAGACCGATCTGCGCCGCGCGCGCGAACGCAACTTCCAGATCGAACAGCCCGAAGACCGGGACCTCATTCACTGCCTGCCCGTCGGATACTCGATCGACGGAAACCGGGGCATTCACGACCCGCGGGGAATGTTCGGCGAACAGCTCGGCGTCAGCTTCCACCGGATCAACGCATCCGTCGGCCCGGTCCGGAATCTGAAAAACTGCGTTGCCCGTTGTCATCTGGATATCGAGGAAGTCGTGGTCTCGCCCTATGCGTCCGGCCTGTCATGCCTTGTCGAGGACGAAAAAGACCTTGGCGTCACCATGGTCGACATGGGCGGCGGCACGACCACAATTGCCGTGTTCTATGACGGTCAGGTCGTCTATGCCGATTCAATTCCGGTCGGCGGCGGTCACGTCACCAACGACATCGCGCGCGGACTCTCGACCCCGGTCGTCCATGCCGAACGCATGAAGATCCTGTATGGCAGCGCGATCTCGACGCAGTCGGACGACAACGAGATTATCGACGTCCCGCTTGTCGGCGAGGACGATCACAACCAGGCCAATCACGTGCCGCGGTCGATCCTTACCGGGATTATCAGGCCGCGCATGGAAGAAACCTTCGAACTTGTGCGTGAGCGGCTCGAAATCAGCGGCGCGGACCGCATTTCAGGCCGCCGCATGGTTCTGACCGGCGGGGCCTCGCAGCTCCACGGCATTCCCGAACTCGCCGGCATGGTTCTCGAGAAACAGATCCGGATCGGCCGGCCGCTGCGGATCAGCGGCCTCGCCGAAGCAACCAGCGGACCGGCATTCTCCGCCTGCGCCGGTTTGCTGCGCTATGGCGTCGAAAAATACGCGGGCACCATCGAAGACACCCCTGCAAACGAAGCAGTACCCGTTGGCCGGATCGCCCGGATCGGCCAGTGGCTGAAGGAAAGTTTTTGAACCCATGAAATCCAGACCCCTGACCCACGCCAAAAACAGACCAAAAACCAGACCGAGCACCGCGGCGCTTCCGCGGCCCTTTCAACGCGGGTGGATCGGCATCACCCGTTTCGTCCCTTCCCTGCACCAGGAGGCTTAAATGACCATCAATCTCACCGTACCCACAGCCCAGGACCACCTGAAACCCCGTATCAGCGTTATCGGCGTCGGCGGCGCCGGCGGCAACGCCGTCAACAACATGATTTCGTCCCAACTCGAAGGCGTCGAATTCGTCGTCGCCAACACCGACGCACAGGCGCTCGCCCAGTCTCTGGCTGAAAAACCCATCCAGCTCGGGCCGGGCATCACGCATGGCCTCGGCGCAGGCTCGCGGCCCGATATCGGCCGCGCTGCCGCAGAAGAAGCGATGGAAGACCTTATGGAGGCCATCGGTTCCGCGCACATGGTGTTCATCACCGCCGGAATGGGCGGCGGCACCGGCACAGGAGCTGCCCCCGTAATTGCCCGTCTTGCGCGGGAACACGGCATCCTGACTGTCGGCGTCGTCACCAAGCCGTTCCAGTTCGAAGGTATCAACCGGATGCGCATCGCAGAAGCCGGCATCGAAGAGATGCAGCAATATGTCGATACGCTGATCGTCATTCCGAACCAGAACCTGTTCCGCATCGCCAATGAAAAGACCACCTTCGCCGACGCCTTCACGATGGCCGACGAGGTCCTTCATTCCGGCGTTCGCGGCGTCACCGACCTGATGGTTGTGCCCGGCCTGATCAATCTCGACTTCGCGGACATTCGCGCTGTCATGAGCGAGATGGGCAAGGCGATGATGGGTACCGGCGAAGGCGAAGGCGAAGATCGCGCGCGCCTGGCTGCCGAAGCGGCCATTTCGAATCCGTTGCTCGACGATGTCTCCATGAAAGGTGCACGCGGCGTGCTGATCAACATCACGGGCGGGCCCGATATGACCCTGTTCGAAGTCGACGAGGCCGCCAACCGTATCGGCGAGGAAGTCGATCCGGACGCAAACATCATCTTCGGCTCGACGATGGATTCGTCGCTCGAAGGCAAGATGCGGGTTTCGGTTGTCGCAACCGGGATCGACGCGATTGCCGAAATGCAGCCAAGACCGGTCCTGAAGGTCTATTCCGGGCCGCAGAAACTGATCCGCACCCCGGCAAGCGAAGAAGTCGCGGAAGACGCCCCGGCCCTCCCGGCGACGGCTTCGGACAACGCAGCCGAGGCTCCCGCTGCCGCTGCACCAACCGCACAGCCATCTGCACCGCCAGCGCCGATGTCTGCGGAGCCGCCGCCGGTTGCCGCCTCAGCACCTGCCGAAGAGGCTGCGACAGCATCCGCATCGGCAGAAGCTGAAAACGCACCGGCAGCATATGCAGAAGCCCCCGCGGGACCCGCATTCGAAGCACCCGTCGAGGAAGCGTCTGCCGCCCCGCAGGCCCCTGCCGCGACGACTGCCCCGGCGGCGGCGGCGGCTGCAGCGCCAGCCGTTGCGGAGGCGCCTGCGCGGCCTGAACCCCGCCTTGTCGCCAAGAACGACGCGTTTATGCCGCCCCCGCCGGTCGATCCCAAGGCGACGGCCGAAACCCCGTCGGCATCGGACCCCTTCAAGGAAGCCGATCTCGTCAATGGCGGCAGTTCGGACGATACCCGTCGCAGGGGTCCGAACCTGTTCCAGCGAATCACGGGTGCCGCCCGCGAATCGCGGCCCGAAATGCCGGCGCCGCGGGTGACCCCTCCAGCGGCCCGTACGGCACCGGAACAGCCTGCAAGCACGTCACAGCCGGAAAAACCGCGGGAAATCGCCCCTCAGCCAGCGCCCCAGCAGGCCCGGCTGTCGGGTGTCGATCCGGAAGACAGGCTTAAGACGTCCCAGTCGGACGACGATTTGCTGGAAATACCGGCTTTTCTCCGCCGGCAGGCGAATTAACAGGGTGTTAACTGTCTAAGTACGTAACATTCTGTAACATTTGTTGATTTGAGTTCCTCGGAGTGGGTTTGGTAAACACACTCCGAGGACTTGAATCCGCCGCAGGGCATTTTCCGGTTCCCACCCTGCCTGTTACGGGCAAATCCGAGAACACGCAGGACGAAACCAAGGGTAATACAGAATAATGGCCGCAGGCACGATCAAACAAAAAACACTGAAAACCGAAATCGGTTGCACCGGTGTCGCACTGCATTCAGGCCGCAAAACCTCGCTGACCCTGAAACCGGCGGCAGAAAATACCGGCATACGGATTTGCCGTACCGATCTTCTTAACGGTGCACGCGAAATTCTTGTCAGCTGGCAGAATGTGGTCGATACGCGATTGGCAACCACGGTCGGCAACGATCACGGTTCGACGGTCAGCACGGTGGAACATCTGGCGGCGGCCCTTGCAGGGTGCGAAATCGACAATGTTCTGATCGAAGTGGACGGCCCTGAAATTCCGATTATGGACGGCAGCTCCGCGCCTTTCGTCTTTCTGATAGAATGTGCCGGCACCGTCGAACAGAACGCGGCACGCACAGCCATCAAGATTCTCAAGCCGGTGACCGTGGGTGACGAAACCCGGTCCCTGTCGATCCTGCCTGCAGAGAATTTCAGCCTCGCATTCGAGATCGATTTCGACTCGTCGGCAATCGACCGTCAGGAACGCACGTTCCAGCGTATCGGTGCGGATTTCAAATCGGATATCGCGCGTGCGCGGACTTTCGGCTTCGATCACGAAGTGGAAGCCCTGCGCAGCGCAGGGCTGGCCCGCGGCGGCTCGCTTGAGAACGCTGTGGTTGTCAGCGGCGACAAGATCCTCAACGAAGGCGGTCTTCGGTTCGACGACGAATTCGTGCGCCACAAGATTCTGGATTGCGTCGGCGATCTCTACCTGGCGGGCGGCCCGGTGATCGGCGAAGTCATCGCCAGCAAATCGGGGCATGAACTGAACAACGCGCTTTTGCGCGCCGTGTTCGCCGACGATGATGCCTGGGAGCGTGTCGAAGCTTCGGCGTCATCCGGCCCGGAAATCGAACAGATGGTTTCCGCCGTCGCCTGAACGGCGCAAAAAGCAAAATCTTGAAAGGCGCCCCGATGGGCGCCTTTTTTTGTTCCGGCCTACTTTCCAGGGCCTTTAAATGCTATATACACATTGCTTTCACCGACAGGTAATTCGGGTTGAAATTTCTGATGATGTCTTTCCGTTTCCGGCAATGCACCGCCATTTTTTCCGTATGCGCTCTTCTGACCGCCTGCGGCAGCAAAGACGAAGAGAAGTACGTCGAACAGAAAGTCGAAGTCCTTTACAACACGGCGGTAAATTCAGCCGAAGCAGGGGACTACAAGTCTGCCGCCAGGCAATTCGACGAAGTCGAGCGCCAGCACCCCTATTCAACCTGGGCGACGAAAGCCCAGATCATGGCTGCATATTCGCATTACCAGGCAAACGCATACGACGAAGCGGTGATCGGCCTCGACCGGTTCATCCGCCTGCATCCGGGTAACCGGGATGTCGCCTATGCGTATTACCTGAAGGCCTTGTCCTATTACGAGCGGATATCCGATGTCGCGCGCGACCAGTTAATTACCGAACAGGCCCTGACGGCGCTGACCGAGGTCGTCCGGCGATTTCCCGAATCCAAATACGCCCGGGACGCAAAGCTGAAAATCGACCTGACCCGCGATCATCTGGCAGGAAAACAGATGGAAATCGGGCGTTTCTACCTGAACAGGAAGCATTATCTCGCCGCGATAAACCGCTTCAGGACCGTCGTCGATGACTATCAGACCACGACCCACGTACCGGAAGCGCTGCACCGCCTGGTCGAAGCCTATACGGCGCTTGGCGTGATCGATGAGGCACGCCGTGTCGCCGCTGTCCTTGGGCATAACTACCCCGGGAGCGAATGGTACCTCGACAGCTACGCCGTCGCCGCCGGACCGGATCTGCGTGAACGCCCTGACGATCGGGGTTTCCTCACGCGGACGTGGGACTGGTTGTTCTGATCAGCGATGCTCGCATCGCTTTCCATCCGTAATTTCGTCCTTATCGACCGGCTGGACATCGATTTCAGCCGGGGCCTGTGCGTTCTCACCGGCGAGACGGGTGCGGGGAAATCGATCCTGCTTGATGCGCTCGGCCTCGCGATTGGCGGGCGGGCGGACTCTTCATTCGTACGCGGTGGCGCCGGGTCCGGACTGAAGGCCATGATCACCGCCACCTTCGATATTCCCGGCGACCACGAAGCGCTGGCACGGCTCGCCGAAAACGATATCGAGATGCCCGACGCAGGAGAACCGCTCATCCTGCGGCGCATCCTGACCGGTGACGGCCGCAGCCGCGCCTTCGTCAACGATCAGCCGATCAGCGCGGGTGCCCTGCGCAATATCGGCGAAACGCTGATCGAGATCGAAGGTCAGTTTGCCAGCCATGGACTGCTGGACCCGTCCAACCACCGCAATGCGCTCGATTCATTCGGCCGCCTCGAAAAGAAAGTCGCAGCCACCCGCGACACCTGGAACACCATGACCGCCGCAGAGAAAGCCCTGGCGACCGCCCGGGACGAGATCGAGCGTATTGCCAGCGAAGGGGATTACCTGCGACACGTTTATGCCGAAATCGACGAATTCGATCCCCGGAAAGGCGAGGAAACCGAACTCGCCGAAGCGCGCTCGCTCATGATGAACAGCGAGAAAATCGCGGAATCCATCAACCAGGCGCTCGAAACGCTGGCCGGCCACAAGGGTCTCCAGACCGCATTGTCAAAGGCATCGCGTTCGCTCGAGCGCGCCAACGAGCAGGCAGCCGGCACCCTGAAAGCCGTCCTGGAATCGATGGAAATCACCAGCAACGAAGCGGCGACGACCGTGGATCTCCTCGGCGACGCCCTGCGGTCCCTCGATCAGGACCCCGCGCAGCTGGAACGCCTCGACGAGCGGCTCTTCGGTCTCCGCGCGCTGGCGCGCAAGCACAATACCACCGTCGATTCCCTCGCCGATCTGCGCGCCGAGTTTGTCCGCAAGCTCGAACGGCTGGACGATGCCGACCGGGACCTTACCCGCCTTCAGACAGAGGCGCGCGCGGCGCGGGCCGCTTATATCGACGCATCGCGCAGTCTTCACGACGCCAGAGCCAAAGCCGCAGGCGCGCTCGATTCGGCAATCAACCAGGAACTGCCGCACCTTCGGCTTGAGAAGGCGAAATTCGCGACGCAGGTCACCGAGCTTGCCGAAACCGCATGGTCGAGCCATGGCATCGACAACGTCACCTTCGATGTGACGACGAATCCGGGCCAGCCTGCCGGTCCGATCAACAAGGTGGCATCCGGCGGCGAACTCGCCCGCCTGCTGCTCGCGCTGAAAGTCGCGCTTTCCACCTCGAACCGGGTGACAACGCTGGTCTTTGACGAGGTCGATGCAGGCGTCGGCGGCGCAACCGCCGCGTCCGTTGCGGAACGCCTGTCACGGCTTTCCGATGGGGTACAGGTGCTTGTCGTCACCCATTCTCCGCAGGTCGCCGCCCGGGGAGCGCGTCACCTTCACGTGATGAAATCGATCGAGACGACAAACGGTGGAGACAACACCGTCACCGCTGTCACCGAACTTTCGCCGGAAGATCGGCGCGAGGAGATCGCCCGGATGCTTGCCGGCGCAAAAGTGACCGAAGAAGCCCGCGCGGCCGCAGACAGCCTGATCGCGGAATTCGCACAGTGAAGGCGAAAACGCATGAAGCCTGAAGAAGAGTTTCCGGAACTCGAATCCCTGACCGCGGAAGAAGCATCGACCCGGCTGGCGGAACTGGCCGCCGAAATAGACCGGCACGACAAGGCCTATCACCAGAAAGACGCGCCGGAGATATCCGATGCGGAATACGACAGGCTCCGCCGGCTGAATACAGCAATCGAGGCACGATTTCCGGATCTTATCAGAAGCGACAGTCCGAGCCAGACCGTCGGAGCCGCCCCCGCTGCCGGTTTCGGCAAGATAACGCACAGACGGCCGATGCTCTCGCTGGACAATGCTTTTGACGACGAAGACGTCGAGAATTTTATCGGTCGTGTCCGACGCTTTCTGGGGCTCGGCGAAGACGAGATCGTCGAGATTGTCGCCGAGCCCAAGATCGACGGCCTGTCGATCTCGCTCCGCTATGAAAACGGAAAATACGTGCAGGCGGCGACCCGCGGCGACGGCGCGGTCGGCGAAAACGTCACCGCCAATGTCGCGACGATCTCGGACATACCCGACACACTTGGCCCGGGGGCGCCCGAAATCGTCGAAATCCGCGGCGAGGTCTATATGCGTCATGACGATTTCGCCGCGCTGAACCGCACACGCGCCGAAGGCGGCCAGGCGGTGTTCGCCAATCCCCGGAATGCGGCGGCAGGCTCCCTCCGCCAGCTTGATGTCTCGGTCACCGCCTCGCGGAACCTCAAGATGTTCGCCTATGCGGCAGGAGAGTTGTCGGCACCCGTTGGCGACACTCACCGGGCATGGCTCGATCAGCTCGACGAATGGGGGTTTTCGGTCAATCCGCAATCGCAGCTCTGCCGGACGACCGAAGAGGTACTGGAAGTATATCGCACGATTGGCGAAGGCCGCGCCAAACTGCCCTACGACATCGACGGCGTCGTCTACAAGGTCAACAGGCATGACTGGCAGGATCGGCTCGGAATGGTAAGCCGCGCGCCGCGCTGGGCGATTGCCCATAAATTTCCGGCGGAACAGGCCCAGACGATTCTGGAGAAAATCACCATTCAGGTCGGCAGGACCGGCGCGATCACGCCGGTCGCCAACCTGTTGCCGATTACGGTCGGCGGGGTTGTCGTCAGCCGGGCGACATTGCACAACGAAGATGAAATCCGACGCAAGGATGTCCGCGAAGGCGACACGGTCGTTGTTCAGCGCGCCGGCGACGTCATTCCCCAGATCGTGCGCGTGGTTAAAGAAAAGCGCGACCCCGCCACCCCGCCCTTCGCATTCCCCACGGTATGCCCCTGTGACCTGCAGACACCGGTCATCCGGCAGGAAGGCGAAGCGGTTGCAAGATGTTCGGGCGAACTGGCCTGTCCCTATCAGCAGGTCGAACGCATCCGCCACTTTGTCAGCAGGGACGCTTTCGATATCGACGGACTTGGCGAGAAACAGGTGAAGGCGTTTTTCGACCGCGGACTTGTACGCACCCCCGTCGACATCTTCGATCTTGAGGAAAACGACAGCAAAGCGCTCGACCCGCTCAAACGATGGGAAGGCTGGGGCGAAAAGTCCGTCACCAAGCTTTTCGCGGCGATCGATGCCCGCCGGTCGATCGCCTTCGATCGCCTCATATACGCGCTCGGCATCCGCCAGATCGGGCAGGCGACCGCACGTCTCCTCGCCCGCCATTACGGCGATCTCGCCACCTGGCACAAGGCAATGACGGCGGCAGCCGCGGAACGGGCGGCCAATCCCGACGAGAAAAAGAAGCCTGAACTGGTGGGCGAGAACTATGCCGACCTGTGCAATATCGACCAGATCGGGATCAGCGTTGCGGACGAGCTCACGGCGTTTTTTTCCGAACCCCACAACCTCGAAATCCTTGAAGGGCTTGAAGACCGGCTTGAAATAGAAGCCCTTGAAGCCCCCGCGAAGGATACGGCCGTCACCGGAAAAACCGTCGTCTTTACCGGAACCCTGGTCACCATGAGCCGGGGCGAGGCCAAGGCGAAGGCAGAATCATTGGGCGCAAAAGTATCGGGGTCGGTTTCCAAGAAAACGGACTACGTCATCGTCGGCGCGGATGCAGGCTCCAAGGCCAAGAAGGCCCTGGAACTGGGCATCACCGTCCTGTCCGAAGACGAATGGCAGGCAATGATCGCCTGACCCCCAACCGGTTACTGCCGGCGCATCAGATCGGGGCCGTCGCGGCCTCCAGCCAGGTGCGAACGCTTTTATCCACCAGCGGCGACAGGGTCTCGCGAACACGGGCGTGATAGCCGTCGAGCCATGCCCGCTCGTCGGCCGTCAGAAGGTCCCGGTCGATCAGGTTGCGGTCGATGGGGGCAAGCGTGATTGTTTCGAATTCGAGCATACTGCGCTCGGTATCCTTATCCGGGAGAGCTTTCGAAACCACGACGAGGTTTTCGATACGAATACCGTAGGCGCCCTCTTTGTAATATCCGGGCTCGTTCGACAGGATCATGCCCGGCTCCATCGGGACGCCACCGCCCTGCTTCGAAATCCGCTGCGGCCCCTCATGAACGCCGAGATAGCTGCCAACGCCGTGCCCTGTGCCGTGATCGTAGTCCAGACCGGCCTCCCATAGCGCCAGACGCGCAAGTACGTCTATCTGGCTACCATGCGTACCCGCAGGGAACCGCGCTGTAGCGACCGCTATATGGCCCTTCAGGACACGCGTGTTCCGTTCCTTCGCCTCTGCCGATGCGCCCTTGCCATCGTCGATAAACACGGTACGGGTAACATCCGTGGTGCCGTCCAGATACTGCGCGCCGGAATCAACAAGATAAACGTCGCCCGGGGCAAGTTTCCGGTTCGTCGCCGGCGTCACGCGATAGTGCACGATCGCGCCATTCGGACCGCTGCCCGAAATCGTATCGAAGCTGAGCCCACGGAATTTTTCATTCGTTCGGCGGCAGTCATACAGGTAATCCGCCGCCGACATTTCGGTCACGCCGCCTTTCGGCGCGGCGTCGGACAGCCAGGCCAGGAACGTCGTCAATGCTGCGCCGTCGCGGACATGCGCCGCCCGCGTCCCCGAAATTTCGGTACTGTTCTTCCGCGCCTTCGGCAGGTTGCACAGATCGGTCCCGGCAGACAATGTGGCGCCGGCGGCCTCGAGTGCCAGCCGGATGCCTTCCGGTGCGCTTGCCGGGTCAACCCGGACGGCGCCGTCGGACTTTCCAAGCGCTGCGAGCCGGCCGGCAAATTCGTTCGGCGGGAACAGCGAAATGCCGGAATCGAGTTTTTGCCGCGTTGAAGGAGGAATTTTGCGGGAGTCGATAAACCAGTCGACATCTCCCGTCCGGTAGACGATGGCATATCCGAGGGCCAGCGGCGTATTCGGTACGTCAGAGCCCCGGATATTGAGGAGCCATGCAATCGAATCCGGCGCGCTAAGCACTGATGCGGCACATTGCGCCGCCACAAGCCCTTCGGAAAACTGGCGGCGTTTCTCTTCCGACGGCACTCCGGCATTCTCTTCCGGCAGAGCCATCACCGGTCCCAGCGGAACGGGCGGCTGATCGTCCCAGACCAGATCGACGGGATTCTGCTCTACGGGGGCAAGCTCCGCCCCGGCTTCAGTGCAGGCCACCCGCAATCGCGCGATGCCGGCCGATGTATGCAGCCACGGATCGAAACCGACGCGCGCGCCCTTTTGCAGGTTCTCCCGCAACCAGTCATCCGGAGATGTCTCCGCCACTGCCACGGGTGCAAAGGCGGCGGTGTCCACCTGGTCCCGGACCTGTAACGTGTAGCGCCCATCGACAAATATCGCGGCCTTGTCCCGCAGGACGATCGCCATCCCGGCAGAGCCGCCGAAACCTGTCAGCCAGGCGAGGCGCTGGGACCTTTTCGCGATAAATTCGCCCTGGTGTTCGTCGGCCAGCGGCACGAGAAAGCCATCGAGGCGCTGCGCCTCCAGCACGGCCCGCAAAGCCGCCAGACGTGCCGGCGGCGCCGGAACCTGCCCCAGACCGGCGTGCTGTGCCGCACGCAGGGTATCGATTCGGGCGCGAATATCGCCAGGTTGCTGATGCTCGAACAGTTCAGCAAGCACATCGTCCGCGCCGGCGACATCGGTCAGGAATGCCGAGGCGGCAATTCCTTCCAGCAAAATGGTATCTATCTTGGCCTCCAATATGGCGGAAAACCGCCGTTCAGCTGCATTGTTGACGCGCACGGTAGCGTTCCGGCGCGACGTGGACAATATTATTGCGGTATGCACGCAGATTGCCGTAGGGTCTGCGGGTTGCCGATGTATTACAGGCGACAAATCGTGTTTTGGGTAAGCGAGAGTAGAAAGTGCAGAAAACCTTCCTTGGCGCGGCGATTGTCATCGCCGCCAGCGTAAATTTCGCGTCCGCCCAGTCTCTCCCCAAAACGACGAATAAATTCGGCGACTGGGCGTTATCCTGCCGCCAGATACAGGGAGACAAGCCCGCAAACTGCGTCCTGTTCCAGGATATTCTCTGGCAGAAGAGCGGCAAGCGCATCCTGAATGTATCGATCGCGCGGCCTGCACCGGGGCAGCCCTTCATTGCTGCGGTCACAGCGCCGCTCGGCATTCTTTTGCCCGCGGGTCTTACTCTTCATATCGACGACAAGGAACTGGTCCGGTTTCCCCTCCAGTTCTGCAACATCAACGGGTGCCGCGGACAGTTCCCGGTCACCGACGATATGCAAAACCTCTTCGCAAAGGGCGACAAAGGCCGGGTAATTTTCCGCCAGCCGAACGGCCAGCCGCTGCGGGTTGAATTTTCCCTGAAGGGTTTTGCCGCCGGATTCATGGACCTCAAGGCCAAGTAGCGACAGGTCCCGTCTTCAGGCCACAGGCCGCGCCAGGATCAACGTCGACCAGTTTCCGAGATCGATCCTGTCTCTGAGCGTCAGGCCGTTACCGGCATACGCTGCCGCGACGCCGTCGGCCTGCTCCAGCAGGATACCCGACAGGATGACCTGTCCGCCGCCGGCCAGGATACCCGAAATGCCGGGCGCCAGCGCGATAAGGGGGTTGGCGACGATATTGGCGATGATCAGGTCATAGGGAGCCGCCGACACGATCCCGGGATTGTCCAGCCCGTCGCAGACCACGAAACGCAACCGGTCTTCAACCCCGTTAATCCCGGCATTCTCCCGCGCGACGTCGATCGCAATCGGGTCGATATCGCTCGCCATGACGTCAACGTCGAACCTTTTGGCGATCGCGATCGCCAGGATGCCGCTGCCGGTGCCGATATCGATCGGCAATGCCGGTGGATGATCCGCGCAGACCGCTTCAATCGCCTGCAGGCAGCCCTGGGTCGTCTCGTGATTGCCGGTGCCGAAGGCGAGCCCGGCATCGATCTGGATCGCGATGGAATTCGCCGGCGGCGTCTCGCGGATGTGAGAGCCAAAAACGTAGTATGGCGGCACATGAATGGGCGTCAGGGTCTTTTCCACCTCGGCAACCCAGTCTTTTTCGACAATCGGCGCAAAGCTGATTGCCGGGACATCCTGCCCTGCCGAAGCTGCCGCCGCCGAGATGCTCGCGGCGATGGCCGCCTCGTCCGGCGCCACCTCCGCATAGCCCGTAAGCCGCCAGCGCGGCGTTCCGTCGATCTCGAAAACCGCCTGCCCGGTCACGAAATCCGACAGAGCCTCCTCGAAAACCTCGCGGCGGTCGCCCGTCGGCAATTCAATAACGATTTCCCACAATTTCGGTTCGGTCATGCCGGTTCCACGAAGCTTTCCATGACCTTTTTCGTCCCCGCCTTCTCGAAATCGATTTCAAGCTTGCCACCTTCGTTCGACCGCACGGTGCCGTAGCCGAATTTCTGGTGAAAAATCCGGATACCGACCGCAATAAGCCCTGAAGACGCGCCCGCTCCCACCGGAGACGGACGCGCCACCGGCTCGGCACTTCTGTTGCCCGACCGCATCCGTTGGTAACCCGGCCCGCGGCCCTGCTGGCCGCTTCCCCAGTGATCGCCGCCGGACGATGTGATCCCCGGCTCCCCGATGCCGCCATACAGGCCGGGCTCGACAACATGTTCGACGAATTCATCCGGCAATTCATCGATAAACCGGGATGGGGCGCAGGAAAGCCACTGGCCATACATCTGACGGCTGGATGCGTGGCAGATCCAGACACGACGCCGTGCGCGGGTAATACCGACATAGGCAAGCCGGCGTTCTTCCTCCAGCGCGGCCGAACCGCCATCGTCGACCGACCGGCGATTGGGGAAGACTTCTTCTTCCCAGCCCGGCAGGAACACGTGATCGAATTCCAGCCCCTTGGCCGCGTGAAGGGTCATCAGGCTCGCCATTTCGCCCGCCGCGCCATCGTCGCGATCCATGACAAGACTGATATGTTCCAGAAATCCCTCAAGCGATTCGAACTCGCTGAGCGCAGAGACCAGTTCTTTCAGGTTTTCCAGACGGCCCGGCGCATCGGGCGCTTTGTTCTTCTGCCACATCTCGGTGTAACCGGATTCGTCCAGAACGGTGCCGGCGAGTTCCATCTGGTCGACAGCCTGCGACATGGCGCGCCAGCGATCGAAGGCTTCAAGCAGTTTGCGCAGCGAAGACCGCGCCTGCGGCTTGATCTCGTCCGTCTCGATGATCTGGCGGGCGGAAGCGTAGAGCGAAATACCCTGTGCCCGGGCATTGCCGTGAAGGGTCTGCAGGGTCGCCGTGCCGAGCCCGCGTTTTGGGGTGTTGATGATGCGTTCCAGGGCAAGATCGTCATTGGGCTGGGCAACGACCCGAAGATAGGCAATCGCGTCGCGGATTTCGGCGCGTTCGTAGAATCGCGGCCCGCCGACAACCCGGTACGGCACGCCGAGCGTGATCAGTCGTTCTTCGAATGCCCGCATCTGGAAGCTGGCGCGCACGAGGATCGCCACCCCATCGAGCGAGAATCCGCGCCGCTGCAGGGTCTCGATCTCGTCACAGATAAAACGCGCCTCGGATTCTCCGTCCCAGACCGCCCGGATCTGCAGGGGCTCGCCGCTCTCGGCCTCGGTCCAGAGCGTCTTGCCGAGACGCCCGCTGTTATGGGCGATCATCTGCGAGGCGGCGGACAGGATCTGCTGGGTCGAGCGGTAGTTCTGTTCGAGGCGGATGACCTTTGCCCCGGGGAAATCCTGTTCAAACCGAAGGATGTTGCCGACCTCGGCCCCGCGCCAGCTATAGATCGACTGATCGTCATCGCCGACACAGCAGATATTGTTGCGGCCCTGCGCCAGCAGGCGCAACCACAGATACTGGGCAACGTTCGAATCCTGGTATTCGTCCACCAGGACGTAGTGAAACTGTTGCTGGTACTCCTCGAGTACGTGCCGGTTTTCCCGAAACAGCGTCACGCAATGCAGCAGCAGGTCGCCGAAATCGGCGGCGTTCAGAACCTTCAGCCGATCCTGATAGATTTTGTACAGCTCGCCGATACGGCCGTCCGCGATATCGCCCGCCTCGGCGACGCCGACCTTGTCCGGCGTCAGACCGCGGTCCTTGAAACGCTCGATCGCGGCGTGGACGGCGCGGGCGGGCCAGCGCTTGTCATCGATTTCCTCGGCCTCGATAATCTGTTTCACCAGCCGGATCTGATCATCCTGATCGAGGATCGTGAAATTCGACTGCAAACCGACGAGTTCGGCGTGACGCCGCAGAATTCGGGTCGCAATCGCATGGAACGTGCCGATCCACAGCCCTTCGGATGCACCGCCGATCATTGCCGCCACCCGGTCGCGCATTTCGCGGGCGGCCTTGTTGGTGAACGTCACCGCGAGAATCTGGCTCGGCCAGGCGCGGCGCGTCACAAGAATATGACCAATTCGGGTCGTCAGAACGCGTGTTTTACCTGTCCCCGCGCCGGCCAGAACCAGCAAAGGACCATCCACGGCTTCGACCGCCTCCTGCTGGGGGCCGTTCAGACCCTGAAGGTACGGCGCCGCTGGCTTGGCGGGAACATTGAGTGAATCCGGATTGGCTGTCATGGCTCCCAGTATACCAGCCCGGCGTATCCTTATCGCGGCGAAACGCATGATTTCCGAATCGGACGACCCTTCGGACCAAGATTAACCATGTCCGCAGAAAGATTTGAGACTTCCTGACCCGTCGGATATTGTCTCCGGGGGTAGCGCGCAACGTCATAGGTAATGATCGCATGCCAGGCACCGAAGATTTCCACGAACTATCCGGCTATTTTACGGCCTGCGAGGCGCACGCCGAGGCCCGCTTCAACGATTTGCCCCCGGAACGTCGCGAGCATATCGCGACCTGGAGCGCAGCTGTCATGGCGGCGCTTAAGGAGGAGACCATTCCGACGTCCGATATCCAGATGATGCTGGGGACCCTCGCCGGGATGCTCGTTCACGCCGAGACCGTGCCAGACGGTCTGAGCAAGGCGGAACTCCGGAGCCATCGCCGGAATTTGCTGATCGGGGCGTTCGAGCGCGGCTGCGACGGTATTTCGCTGCTCGACCTTAAACGCTGACAGCCGCAGCGACGGAGCCGACCGAAAGAACGAAAAACATTCAGATCTCGCCGCGTTCCTCGCGCCGGGCATCAAGCAGCGCGCGGTTGTAAATCAGCATTACATCTATTTCGTGGAGGAACCCGACAAGTTTCATCGACTTACGGTCAGCCACCACTGCGACATGCTCTTCGCCCGTGTCCTGCATCATTTTCAGGGCGCTCTCCAGCGTCTCCTCGGCGGAAAGCGACGGCGGGTGCAGACGCGCGACATCCCGGGCATTCACGACATCGTCGATCGAATGATCGAAGGCGCTGTCGGACAGATCTCCGAGCGTAATCGTGCCGAACAGGGCGCCTTTATCATCCACGACGAATAATTCCCCATGCGGCGCAGTCAGCAGTTTTTCACGCACTCCGTTTATGTTGAGCGACTGCTTCACCGGCGTGAACCTGTGGCTCATCACGTCTGACACATGGGTCGACGTCATAAGACCGGACTCGCGGCCGCCTTTCGTGTTGATACCCCGCCGCTCCAGCTGCCAGGTAAAGAACGAATTACGCCAAACCTGCTGTGTGATGACGGTTGCGATCACCACCGCCATCATCACGGCGATGGTCAGAGCGTAATTCGCCGTCAGTTCGAATACGATCAGAATGGTCGAGATCGGCGCGCCGAGAACGGCCCCCGAGACGGCCCCCAATCCAACCAGCGTATAGGCCGAATGACCGGACGACAGATGCGGAAAGAACTGGGTCGCGACGAGACCGAAGGCGCCCCCTACCATCGCACCGATAAACATCGATGGGGTGAACACGCCGCCGCCGAACCCTGCCCCGACGCAGATTGCCGTCGCGGCGGTCTTGGCGGCAATCAGGGCAATGAGCAGCGCGAGGTCGTACTGGCCCTTAAGGGCAAGATCCGTTGCCTCGTATCCGACACCGAGCACCTGGGGGAAAGCAAGAGCGATCACCCCAACGCCTAAACCGCCGAACATGGGCTTCACCCATCCGGGCACCGGTATGCGCGCAAACGTATCCGACGAGAACTCGACAGACCGCATGAAAATAATCGCCGACAACGCACAGACGACGCCGAGAAGTGCAAAGGCCGGGAATTCCCAGAAGGACACGATGGTCTGGTCCGGAATGATAAAAGCCGGAAAATCGCCAAAATACAGTCGCGTGATGATCGTGCCGGTAACACCTGCAATGACGATCGGGGCGAAAGCACTCAGCGCGTAATGTCCGATCACCACCTCAAGCGCGAAAAAAACGCCGGCAATCGGCGCATTGAACGACGACGCGACGGCGGATGCGACGCCACACCCGAGGAGCGTGACCGCCTGCGACCGGCTGAGCCTGAGCCGCGTCGCCACGAAGGATGACAGGGTGGCACCAAGATGCACCACAGGCCCTTCCCGGCCGACCGAAGCGCCGACACCGATCGTCACCGCACTGACCGCCGCCGCGCCCAATCCTTCGCGCAGGGTTATCGAGCCGGACCGCAGTGCGACCGCCTCCATGACGTCTGCGACACCCCGGTTGCGCCTGCCGGGCATCAGGTAATGCACCATCAGACCCACCAACAGACCGCCCGCCGTCGGGACAAGAACAACCTGCCAGCCAGGCATGTCCGCGATAAATTCGGACATTTGTTCAAGCGATGCGCCGAAAGTCACCGTTTGTATGAGAACAATAGATTCCCGGAAGACGATTGCGCCGAGCGATGCGGCTGAGCCCGTCAGCACCGCGAGCAGGATAAGAATAAGCTGCTGGTTGCGGATAAACCTGTAGAACGGCTTGAGCAAAGGCTTGCCTGTCACGCCGGACCACCCGTCAAAGGCGGTGCGTTGACCGACAAATTACAACATGGATTCAATCGTTTGAAAGCCATCTCTATAGGTGTATCGCGCCGGGTGTTCTGCGAAAAGCCCAAATTTCCGCCCCCGGTCTATTTCCGCCGGATACCGATTGTGCGGCCCTGCTGTTCAGGCGCCGGGATATCGCTGTGCAATGCCCGTATTTCAGCCGCCTTGCGACAGATTGCATCCGGCATCGGCGTGACTTTGCGGACGCCCAGATCGACGTGAACCGTCATTACCTCCGTCGTGGCGGACAGAAAACCCTTCTCCGCATGATACATCCGGTGAAAATAGTGGAGCCGCTTTTCGTCATGGTCGAGAAGCTGGGTTCTCACCGAAACCTCGTCGCCTTCCAGCACCTCGGCAAGATATGAGGTATGCGTCTCGACCGCGAAAGTAGAGCAGCCGGTCGCCTCCCGATAGGGTTTATCGAGACCGAGACTGTCATGAAACACGTCCGTCGCATGATCGAAGATCAGCACATAATAGGCCATGTTCAGATGGCCGTTGTAATCGCACCAGTCGCTGCGAACGCTCTCCCGCCAGATGACCGGAAGGGCCGCCGCATCCATCAGGACTTCAATGCCTTCCGGGCCCGGACCACGATATCCAGTGCCTTGAAGGCATCCTCTATCAGCGGGAACGTCGGCACGCCGCGCGGCTCCAGAAAGGCCTTGGCTTCCTCGTTGCAGTCATGATCACCGCTGAAGGAAATATAGAGAGGCTTCTTCGGGTATTTGGCGGCAAGTTCCGGGATGAAATCGAGCGAGGGCATGCCGAGTTCCCGGGTGAGAATCATGATCGACACGACGGCATCGACATTCGGATCCCTGAACACAGCTTCCATCGCTTCGCGATAGGCAAACTCCATGCCATGCACGGTCGCGCTCGGAAAAATATCCACGGGATTGCTCAGCCGGATAAACGGCGGGCTGATCTCCTTCAGCCGGTCCATTGTCTTTTTGGTCAGCTTCGGAAAAGCAAGGTTCAGCCGCTGGCGGCACAAATCGCTGATATGGACGATAAACGCCCCCGAGGGCGATACGAACCCCACCCTGTTCCCCGCCGGTACCGGCATCCGCGCGACCGCTTTTGCCGCAAGGAATAGATGCGAGAATTCCTCGATGCGCACGACACCGGCCTGGCGCAGGGCGCCATCCAGTATCCGGTCGTCCGAGCCGAGCGACGCGGTATGCGACAGCGCGGCCGCCGCCCCGTCCGGCGTTGCCCCGCCCTTCAGCAGGATCACCGGTTTCTTCGGGGTGACCTTGCGCGCGATCTCGATAAAATCGCGCGGACGCCGCAGGCTTTCGAGATAGAAGAAAATCGCGTCCGTATGTTTATCGGTCGCCAGAAACTCGAAAACGTCGGTCTCGTCGATATCGACCGTGTTGCCGAGACCGATGCACCGCGCTACGCCGTAATTCTCCGCCGACATGATGTGCTTCATCATGGCGCCGGTGAAATTGCCGGTCTGCGCCACATAGGAAATGCCGCCCTTCGGAATTTCGCCAAGCGGAAAGAAGCTGGACGTAAAATCGGCAGGCGTTGAGATATGGCCCGCCGTGTTGGGACCGAGCACCCGCACGCCCGTCTCCCGCGCCGCCCGCGCAAGATCTTCCTGCAGGTCTTCGCCGGCATGATCGACTTCGGCGAATCCGCCGGCGACCAGAACGATCGATCCGATCTTTCGCGCAGCGCAGTCGCGCACCGCCTGCGGCGTCGCCATTGCGGGCAGAATCACGATCGCAAGATCGATACCGGACGGCAGGTCTTCGATGGTCTTGTAGACTTTCAGCCCCAGCAACCTTCCCCCGCGGGGGTTCACCGGATAGATGTTTCCGGCATACCCATTGGCACGCATGTTCTCGATGACAACACGACCGGGCCGCCCCTTCGTCGCCGACGCGCCGATGACCGCCACATTGCGGGGCGCGAAGAACCGTTTGAGATCTCTCTTCGCCGTCATTTGGCCTCTCCCGCAGCTTTGAGAATGACAAGGCCGTCAACCGCGACGGGGCTGGCGCCGGTTATGATCAGCGGATTGATATCGATCTCGGCGATTTCCGGATTATCGGCGGCGGCTTTGCCAACCCCGACGATTGCGCGGGCGAGCGCTGCCCGATCCACCCGCGGCATGCCCCGCACCGCATCGAGAATGCGTGTTGCCCGGATTTCATTCATCATCTCGCGCGCATCGCTCAGGGTCAGCGGCGCAAGCCGGAAAGAGACATCTTCAAGCACTTCGGTGAAAATACCGCCAAGGCCGAACATCACCGACGGGCCGAACTGCTCATCCCGGATCATACCGATCATCAGTTCGCGGCTTCCCTTGACCATTTCCTGGACCAGGTACCCGCCGGCAAAATCCGGACCTGCACGCCCGGAAAGTTTCTTGAAAGCGTCTGTGACGTCACGCCCGGAGCCGAGCCCGACCGCGACCAGGCCGGCTTCCGTCTTGTGCAACAGGTCATGGGCGCAGCCCTTCAGGACGACGGGATAGCCCAGTGTGTCAGCGGCCTTTTTCGCTTCCGCGGCGGTTTTGACGAGCTTCTCGCGGGTGACCGGCACCCCGTACGCAGAAAGAAGACGTTTGCTGTCATATTCGGATAATGCGCCATGGCCTGATGCCAGCGCTTTCTGGATAAGGCGCTTGGCGCCTGCGGTCTTCACGATATAGCCCTCGTCGGTGTTTCTCTTTCATAGCCGAGGACAGGCGACAGCCACCGCTCCGCGGTGGCAAGGTCCATCCCCTTGCGACGTGCATAATCCTCTACCTGATCTTTTGCAATTTTCCCGGTGCCGAAGAAACGCGCCTCGGGATGGGCGATGTAAAACCCCGACACGGCCGCGGTCGGCAGCATTGCAAAACTCTCGGTCAGCTCGATCCCGACCTTGTCAGTCGCCTGAAGCAGCGAAAACAGGCCTTCCTTCTCGGTATGATCGGGACAGGCCGGATAGCCCGGGGCCGGACGGATCCCCTGATAGGCCTCTTTGATAAGGGCCGTATTATCCAGGCTTTCGCCCGGCGCGTAGCCCCAGAACTCGGTGCGCACGCGTTCATGAAGGCGTTCCGCAAACGCCTCGGCCAGCCTGTCGGCCAGCGCCTTCAGCAGGATCGCATTGTAATCGTCGTTCGCCGCTTCATAGCGGGCGACATGTTCGTCGATGCCGATCCCCGCTGTCACCGCAAATGCTCCGATGTAATCGCCGACGCCGGAGTCCGCCGGGGCGACAAAGTCTGCAAGCGCGAAATTCGCCCGCGTTTTCTGCGCCCCGCCGTCTCTCTTAATCTGCTGGCGGATGGTATGGAAATGCGAGATGACTTCCGTGCGGTCTTCATCTGCATATATCGCGATACTCTCGGCTCCGTCCGAATTTGCCGGGAACAGGCCGTACACGCCCCGCGCCTTGAGCCATTTTTCCTCGATGATCCGGTCCAGCATGCGCTCCGCGTCTTCGAACAGGGCCGTCGCGGTCTCGCCGACGATGTCGTCTTCAAGGATTGCCGGATACGTGCCGATCAGTTCCCAGGCCCGGAAAAACGGCGTCCAGTCGATCCGGTCCCGTAATTCGGCGAGCGAGTAGTCGTCGAGAACATGTACGCCGGGCATTGCGGGCGGTGTCGGCTGCCAGGCGGACCAGTCGATATCGGCCTTGTTGGCCCGTGCCTCTTCGAGACTGAGCGCACGTCCGGCGCTGTCCTTGGCAGTGTGGCGCCGGCGGGCGTCTTCGTTCTCCGCACGGATTTTTTTGACAAACTCTTCGCTGAGGTCGTCGCTTAACAGGTTCGAGGCGACGCCGACCCCGCGCGATGCATCCAGCACATGGATGGTCGTGCCGGAATAGGCGGGCTCGATACGCACGGCGGTGTGGATTTTCGACGTGGTCGCACCGCCAATCATCAGCGGAATCTTGAAACCCGCACGCTCCATCTCGGCAGCGACATGCACCATTTCATCGAGAGACGGCGTAATCAGTCCGCTGAGGCCGATAATATCGACCTTCTCATCCCGCGCGGTCTCGATGATTTTCTGGGTCGGGACCATCACGCCGAGATCGATGACCTCGTAATTGTTGCACTGGAGCACGACGCCGACGATGTTCTTGCCGATATCGTGGACGTCGCCTTTCACGGTGGCCATCAGGATCTTGCCCTTGGCTTTCGTCTCCTCGCCTTCGCGCTTGTCGTCCTCGATGAACGGGATCAGATAGGCCACCGCCTGTTTCATCACCCGCGCACTCTTGACGACCTGGGGCAGAAACATCTTGCCCGCGCCGAAGAGATCGCCAACGACGTTCATGCCGTCCATCAGCGGGCCTTCGATGACGTGCAGCGGCCGGTCCGCCTGCTGTCGCGCAGCTTCGCTATCCTCGACGATATAATCCGCAATCCCGTTGACCAGAGAATGGGTCAGCCGCTCGCCCACCGGTTTCTCGCGCCAGGACAGGTCCTCGATGCGCTCTTTCTTCTCGCCTTTGAACGATTCCGCCGCATCGACAAGACGCTCTGTCGCATCCTCGCGACGGTTGAGCAGCACATCCTCCACCAGTTCGCGGAAATCGGCCGGAATATCCTCATAGACCGTCAACTGGCCGGCATTCACGATTCCCATATCCATGCCGGCGCGAATAGCGTGATAGAGAAATGCCGAATGCATGGCTTCGCGCACGGGGTCGTTGCCGCGGAAAGAGAATGAAATATTGCTCAGCCCCCCGGAGACATGCACATGCGGCAGGGTTTCCTTGATCCTCGCCGTCGCCTCGATGAAGTCGACGGCATAGTTGTTGTGCGCCTCGATGCCGGTCGCGACCGCAAAGATGTTCGGATCGAAAATAATGTCCTGCGGCGCAAATCCGGCTTCTTTGGTCAGGAGCTTGTAGGACTCGGTGCAGATTTCGACCTTGCGGTCGGCCGTATCGGCCTGACCGTCTTCATCGAATGCCATCACCACCACAGCCGCTCCGTACCAGCGCACCCGTTTCGCTTGCGCGAGGAAAACCTCCTTGCCCTCTTTCATGCTGATCGAGTTGACGACGCCCTTGCCCTGGACGCAGCGCAGGCCTGCCTCGATAACCGACCATTTTGAGGAATCGATCATGACCGGCACGCGCGAGATATCGGGTTCCGCCGCCAGAAGGTTCAGATACCGCACCATCACAGCCTCGGAATCGATCAATCCTTCGTCCATGTTTATGTCAACGATCTGCGCGCCGTTGGCGACCTGCTGGCGGGCAACTTCCAGAGCACTATCAAAATCGCCTTCCTTGATCAGTTTGGCGAACCGCGCGGAGCCGGTCACATTGGTGCGTTCGCCGACATTCACGAACAGGGTGTCGGGCCCGATATTCAAAGGCTCCAGGCCGCTCAGACGGCAGCGGATTTCAATCTCCGGCACCTCGCGGGGCGGATGGGTCGCGGCGTGTTCCACCAGCAGGCGGGTGTGATCCGGCGTCGTCCCGCAGCAACCGCCGATCAGATTGACGAACCCGTTGGCGGCGAAATCGCTCATGATCTCCTGCATTTCCTCGGGCGTCTGGTCGTATTCGCCGAAAGCATTCGGCAGGCCCGCATTCGGATGACAGGACACGAACGTCCCGGCCATGCGTGACAGTTCCTGCAGGTAGGGCCGCAGTTCCTGCGCGCCCAGCGAGCAGTTCAGACCGACGACCAGGGGTTCCGCATGGGCGATCGAATTCCAGAACGCTTCCGTCGTCTGACCCGTGAGGGTCCTGCCGCTCGCATCCGTGATGGCGCCGGAGATAAATATCGGCAGCCTGAGACCGGCTTCATCGAAAAACTGCAGGATGGCGAAAATCGCGGCCTTCGCGTTCAACGTGTCGAACACGGTCTCGATCAGCAAAATGTCGGCACCGCCATCGACCAGTCCGGTGACTGATTCCGTGTAGACATCGACCAGTTCGCCGAAGGTCGTGTTGCGATATCCCGGATCATTCACATCTGGCGAAATTGACGAGGTCCGGTTGGTCGGACCGATGACTCCGGCGACGAAACGGGGTTTGTCAGGCGTCTCGGCCGTCTTCTTGTCGGCAACCCCGCGCGCAAGCCTCGCCGCCGCATAGTTGAGTTCGTAGACCTGCTCTTCCATCCCGTAATCCGCCATCGCGATCGCGGAGGAATTGAAGGTATTTGTCTCCAGGATATCGACCCCGGAATCGACGAACTGCCGGTGAATTTCCCCGATGACATCGGGGCGTGTCAGCGTCAGCAGGTCGTTGTTCCCTTTCTGGGGGAAGGCGTGGCCGGCGAACCGGTCGCCCCGATAATCGGCTTCGTCCAGTTTGTAGGACTGGATCATGGTTCCCATCGCCCCGTCGATCACAAGAATTCTGCTCTCCAGCAGCCTGCGGAGCTCTTCGGTTCGGTCGGGTTGCCGCAACCGGGGCTTTTCCGTCGTCATCCCGCCGGCATGGTCGACCGCGTCACGCAAAACTCTTGTATTCTCGAAGTTCATTAGTCTGTTTCCTGCGACTTGTCGGCACTGCCCGGACGAACGCCCAGGATGTGGCAGATAGCAAAAGATAAATCGGCCCTGTTGAGGGTATAGAAATGGAATGCGTCGACCCCCTCGGCCTGAAGGGTCCGACACTGTTCGGCGGCGGTGGTCGCCGCGACCAGCCGGCGGGTCTCGGGGTCGTCGTCGAGGCCCTCGAACAGATCGGCCATCCATCCCGGCACGGTCGCTCCGCACATCGCGCTGAATTTCCGGACCTGTGCAAAATTGGTAACCGGCAGGATCCCGGGGACGATCTCGACATCGATACCCGCCTTCCGGACACGCTCCACGAAACGCAGATACACCTCCGCCTCGAAGAAATACTGCGTGATCGCCCGTGTCGCGCCTGCATCGAGTTTGCGTTTCAGATTGTCGAGGTCGTCTGAAATGCTGGCGGATTCCGGGTGAACCTCGGGATAGGCGGCGACGCTGATTTCAAAATCCCCGACATCCCGCAGTCCCGCTACAAGGTCCGATGCATAATCGTAGCCACCCGGACAAGGCGTATAGCCGGCGGCGGCGTCCGGCGCGTCTCCCCGCAGGGCAACGATATGCCGGATACCTGCATCCCAATATTCCCGGGCGACCCGGTTTACCTCTTCGCGCGTCGCATCCACACAGGTCAGGTGCGCCGCCGCGGAAAGCGATGTCTCCGAGTTTATCCGGGTCACCGTATTATGCGTGCGCTCCCGGGTTGTTCCGCCGGCGCCGTAGGTTACCGAAACGAAACGCGGCGCCAGCGGTTCCAGCCGCTTCACCGACTGCCAGAGAGTTTCCGCCATCTTGTCGGTTTTGGGCGGGAAAAATTCGAATGAAATATTCAGGGCGGAGTCAGTCATCGGACGGTCTCTCCGCCGGCGGAAAGGCCGGTGCTCACCGCCGCGGACAGCGGGGGACGGACATCGCCGCCCACAGCCCCTTCGCCCGTTTTTCTGCCGATCCAGATCTTGACCGTCAGCGGGTCACCGGGCAGGTCGTGGGTTTCGACCGCCAGCATGTCGGCATCCTCGAACAGGGCAGCAATTTCTGTGTCGCCGAAGCCGAGACGCCGGTGGGCATGGAGATCCCGGAGCCCCTCGATGTCATGGGGCGCAAAATCGACGATCGCCAGCGTGCCGCCGGGTGCCAGAACTCTCGCCGCTTCGGTGACGACCGCCGCCGGGTCATCGGCGTAGTGCAGTACCTGATGCAGGATCGCGATATCGAATACGGCATCGTCCTCCCGCAGTTGGTACATATCGCCCTGACGCACCTGGCAATTGCCGGCATTGAGAGAATCGAGCCGCGACCGCGCCAGAGCGAGCATCTCGCGCGATGAATCCACACCGATGCCGCGGGCAACGCGTGGCGCCATCAGTTCAAGAATGCGGCCTGTTCCGGTGCCGATATCGATCAGCGTCTTTTCGTCATCGTCAGGAAGGGCTGCAAGCAGCGTTGCCTCGACCTGCAGATCATCGACATGCATCGACCGGATCTGGTCCCACTGGCTCGCATTTTCGCGGAAATAAGCGTCTGCCAGTTCGTGACGTGCCCGGCGGACATCCGCCAGTCGCAGCATATCGCGTTTAACCTGGGAATCGTTTTCGGGGATAAGGCTGATGATCTGCATGCACAGTGCACAAGACTGAGATCCGGCCCGGTCTGCGAGCCGGTAGAAAACCCATGCACCTTCCTGAAAACGGTTCAGCAATCCTGCATCGCAGAGCAGTTTCAGATGACGCGACACCCGGGGCTGGCTCTGTCCGAGGATGTGCGTGAGTTCACTCACCGTCAGTTCCCCCTGCGCACATATGGCCAGAATGCGCAGCCGCGTGGGCTCTGCCGCCGCTTTCAATCGATTAAGGAGTTTCTCCACAGGCGCTGCCGCTCCGATACTGTTTGAATGCGGAAATTAAGATATAAAGATATTTATATATCCTTACCATTCGACGAACTCAATCCGGTATCTTCGCTACCGCGACAGAAAGTCAACTTTTCGCGAAACGGGGTCCTGAGGATTGATCTTGAGCGAAGTATCGGTTTCAAAGGGACAGTTTCGTCTCGCCCGGTTCGTCGGGACGGCAGGTTAATAGTCAGTTAGGCATAATAGAGCACTGCCGTTAAGGCAGTGTTTACGTGATATTCCTATCGTTCGGCAGGTCGTAGTCGGACGCGACATGGCGAGGTAAATGAATCGATAGAATTGTATCGATTCGAGAATTGCCTTAGTGTCAGGTCCGAAGGCGGGGCAGGCCTTTGAAATCACGTGTTTAGTAAGCAATGTGGACGAAGGGCGAGGTGGATTGTGAAAGTAGTTGGGATAATGTCCGGGCGTGCTGCCCGCTTGGCAGCGACTGCCACCTTTATAGGGTTTCTTGCCGCGGGCTGCGCAACGCCGCCGCCAGCCAGTGATCAGGCTGCGATCGCCGCTTTCAATGAAACCAATGATCCGTATGAGCCTTTTAACCGGGCGATGCTTCAGTTCAATCTCGCGCTGGACAAGGCGATCCTGAAGCCCGTCGCCTATGTCTATAAAGAAACCGTTCCCGACCCTCTTCAGACCAATGTGACAAATTTCCTGGCGAACCTGCGTGGGCCCGTCATCTTCGCGAACGACCTCCTGCAGGGCGAGTTCGAGCGGGCCGGAAACACGCTGATGCGCTTCACGATGAATTCGACCTTCGGCATCCTGGGCATTAACGACCTCGCGGGCGAGATCGGCATGCAGGAGCATACCGAAGATTTCGGACAGACCCTGGCGACCTGGGATGTCGATGACGGCCCCTATCTGGTTCTGCCGATATTCGGCCCCTCGAACCCGCGTGACGGCATCGGCATTCTTGCGGACAGCCTGATGGATCCTTTCACATGGTTGACGCCTTTCGAGTTCAGGATTGGCAGAGCCGTCGGCACCGCGGTTGACAGGCGTGCCCGGCATTACGACCAGATCAACGATCTGGAAAAGAATTCTCTCGATTTCTATGCCGCAATCCGCAGCCTCTACCGGCAGCGGCGCGCCGATGAAATCCGCAATGGTGCGCCTGCCTCCGGTTCCCCGGTTCCCGGCGGGCTCTCTGTCATGCCTCAAAAACCCGACGGCCAGCAAAGCAAAGCACTTTCGTCGGAAAAATAGATGACAGGATCGCCGCTCAGAGCAGCGCTTGGCGCTCTATTTTTCCTTGTCGTCGCGTACGCAGCGCCTGTGCAGGCTTCTACGCCGGCTGACTTCGTCAAGCAAATGGGCGACAAGGCTTTTGCTTCGCTCAGCGAACCCGGCCTGACATCGGACGAGCGCGCGGAACGATTTCGCATATTGCTGAATGAAGCTTTCGATCTTCCCAGAATCGCCCGGTTCGCGCTTGGCCGCTACTGGCGGACTTCGAGCGAGGAAGAACAGAAAGAATTCGTCGCACTGTTCGAGAAATTCGTGATCCAGGCCTATGCCAACCGTTTCCAGGATTTGAGCGGCCAGAAGCTGAACGTCATCGATGCGAGAGAAATATCTGCCGCACAGGCTTTGGTTTTGTCGGAAATCGAAATACCGGGAAAGCCGCCAGTCAAGATCAACTGGCGGGTCCAGTCGAAAGATGACGAGCACAAGATCGTCGACGTGATGGTCGAAGGCATCAGCATGAGCGTGACCCAGCGGGACGAATTCGCCGCCGTCATTCGCCAGAACGGTGGCAAGGTCGATGGTCTCATCAAGGCGCTGCGCCGCAAGACCGGATCCGACTGACATTTACCGGCGGATTTATCCGCCGGCCTTGCCCCATCCCGAAGACGTTAGTATCGCGATCTATCCGCGAATAAGCGGCTTGTATTTGATCTGCTTGGGATTGTCGGCGTCATCGCCCAACCGGCGGCGGCGATCTCTCTCGTAATCGTCGTAGTTGCCTTCGAACCAGGTCACCTGGCTGTCGCCTTCGAAGGCCAGGATATGCGTCGAAATCCGGTCCAGAAACCACCGATCATGGCTGATGACCAGCACGCAGCCGGCGTAGTCCAGGAGCGCGTCTTCCAGCGCCCGGAGCGTATCGACATCAAGATCGTTTGTCGGTTCGTCGAGCAGCAGGACATTGGCCTGCGATTTGAGCATCTTGGCGAGATGCACCCGGTTGCGTTCGCCCCCCGATAGCTGGCCCACCTTTTTCTGCTGGTCCGGTCCCCGGAAATTGAACGAACCGCAATAGGCGCGGCTCTGCATTTTATTGTTGCCCAGTTCCACGATGTCTTCGCCGTCGGAAATTTCCTCCCAGACGGTTTTGTCGGCGTTGAGCGAATCCCGGCTTTGGTCGACATAGCCGAGTTGCACCGTATCGCCGAGCCGGAGCGAGCCGGAATCGGGCTTCTCGAGACCGGTGATCATCCGGAACAGCGTCGTCTTGCCGGCGCCGTTCGGCCCGATGATCCCGACAATCGCGCCCGGCGGTATTTTGAAATTCAGATTTTCGATCAGCAGACGGTCTTCGAAGCCCTTGTTCAGGCCTTCGGCCTGTATCACGAGATCGCCCAGCCGGGGGCCGGGCGGAATAATGATCTGCGCCGAATCCGGCGTCTTGTCCTTGGCGTCCGCAAGCAATTGCTCGTAGGCGGTGATACGCGCCTGGTTCTTCGCCTGGCGGGCGCGGGGCGAGGCACTGATCCATTCGCGCTCCCGCTCGACCGTGCGCTGGCGGGCCTTTTCCTGCTTTTCTTCCTGGGCAAGCCGCTTCTGCTTCTGTTCAAGCCAGCCGGAATAATTGCCCTCATAGGGAATACCCCGCCCGCGATCGAGCTCGAGAATCCAGCCGGCGACATTGTCGAGGAAATACCGGTCATGGGTGACGGCTACCACGGTGCCTTCGTAATCTTCCAGGTGCCGTTCCAGCCAGCCGACCGATTCCGCGTCCAGATGGTTGGTCGGTTCGTCGAGCAGCAGCAGGTCGGGCTGACGCAGCAGCAGCCGGCACAGGGCCACACGGCGGCGCTCGCCGCCCGACAGCTTCGTGACGTCCGCGTTCTTCGGCGGACAGCGGAGCGCATCCATGGCGATCTCGAGTTTTCTCTCCAGGTCCCAGCCACCGACCGCATCGATCTTTTCCTGTAGTTCGCCCTGTTTTTCGATCAGGGCGTTCATCTCGTCGTCATCCATGGGCTCCGCGAATTTGAGGCTGATTTCCTCAAACTCCTGAAGCAGTTCATGGGTCTCGCGCATGCCTTCGAGCACGTTGCCATAAACGTCTTTGCCGGGATCCAGCTCGGGCTCCTGCTTGAGAATACCGACCTCCGCCGCCTCGGCCGCCCACGCCTCGCCGTTAAATTCCGTATCTTCGCCCGCCATGATTTTCATCAGGGTCGATTTGCCCGCGCCGTTCACGCCCAGCACGCCGATCTTCGCCCCCGGCAGGAAGGCAAGTGTGACGTCCTTCAGGACTTCGCGGCCACCCGGGAAGGTCTTTGTCAGGTGGCTCATCGTGTAAACGTATTGGTAGGACGCCATGGCGTATCGATCTCCTGTGCGCGAAAACGGGCCTTTGTTAGCGCCACTCGGCGCTGTTTTCCAGTCCCGGTATTTGTGGCGGGTTAATAGCAGGGATGGTGCGAATGCCGAAGCAATCTCTGATAGGATGAAGACGAATTTCAGGACACACCACCGAATCCGATGCGCAAACCCGATCCGATCACCGTGCAAATACTCCGAAGCCGCGTTTCCAGCCTCATGGAGGAGATGGATTACCGCTTTTACCGCTCCGGATATTCCACGATCGTCCGCGAATCCCGGGATTTCAGCTGCGTGGTAACGGACCGTGCCGGTCGCCTCGCCGTTGCACCACCGATGTTCTTTCACGCACCGGTCTATTTTCACCTTATTCGCCGTATTCTTGAAATATATGGCGAAGACGGGCTGTCGGACGGCGATACGCTGGTCTGCAACCACCCTTACGAGGGCAACCTGCCCCATGTGCCCGACATGGCTTTGGTCACGCCGGTTTTCCATGACGGCCGCCTCGTCGCTTTTACGGCCAGTATCGCGCACAAGGCGGATATGGGCGGCGCCGTGCCGGGCAGTACCTGGGGCCAGGCAACGGAACTGTTTCAGGAAGGCCTGCTGCTGCCGCCGGTGAAAGTCGTTCGGGCCGGCAAAAGCGAATAGCGACCTCCAACGCCTGATCGCATCCAACTCCCGCGCGCCCGAGCTGGTACTCGGCGACATGAATGCCCAGATCGGCATCACCGGGATCGGACGGGACCGGCTGAGAGACTTGTGCCGGACATTCGGTGCGGACGTCTTCACCGGCGCCATGGACGAGATCATCGCCGCGTCCGACCGTCGGTTCCGCTCGGCGCTCGCCGGTTTGCCGGACGGGGAATTCAGCTCCGAGGGCCTGCTGGATAACGACGGCGTCGATCCGGCCCGGCCGGTGAAGCTGCATGTGCGCATCACGGTTTCCGGTGGCGACATCCATATGGATTTCTCCGGGTCGGACCCGCAGACCCGGGGTCCGGCGAACCTGCGGATCGCAATGGTCGAGGCTTGCGTGTTTTATTGTCTGATCGGGTTTCTGGATGCCGATATCCCCTATAGCGACGCCGCGCGCGAACTGGTCCGGTTCACGTTCGGCGACCGTACGATCCTCAACCCGGAGCCGCCGGCGCCCTGCTCGTCCTACATGAAGACCTGTCACAAGCTCGTGGATGTGATCCTGCAAGCGCTCGATCCGTTTCTGACCGGCCGCGCCGTCGCAAATGCCGGGGGCAGCGGCGGCAGCATCGTCGTCGCCTGGGGAGATGCAGCGCCCGGTCGCAGCAACCAATACGAAATTTTCGGCTCGGCATACGGCGCGGGCAAGGATAATGACGGTGCAACCGGTGTCAGCACCCACCTCGCGAACCTTTACGGCACACCGCTTGAAGTGATCGAATCAGAATTCCCCTGCAGGATCACCCGTTATGAACTCCTCCCCGACACCGGCGGTGCAGGCGAATTCCGCGGAGGCCTGGGATACAGGCGCGATTACGAATTACTGGCGCCGGCGAGCGTGGTCTACCGCGCCGACCGGGCGGAGATCGCCCCCAGCGGACTGGCAGGCGGAGAGAACGGCGCAAAAAGCCGCTTCCTGCTTTGGCCCGACAGCAGCGATGAGACGCAACTGCCGTCATCTTTCCGCGAGGATTTCAGTGCCGGCACCCGTTTCAGCCTCCAGACGGCCGGTGGCGGCGGATATGGAGACCCCGCAGCGCGTTCGCCCGATGCGCATGCCAGGGATACGGCGGAAGGTTATGTTCGTCGCGCCGCAAAAATGGCATAATGCCCGCCACAACAATTCTCGGAACGAGGGGGAATACTCATGAAGATCGAACTTTATTACGCACCGATCACCTGTGCGATGGCGCCCTATATCGCCCTGACAGAAGCCGGCGCCGAATTCGACGTCCACGCACTCAATTTCCGGGCCAACGAGCACATGTCGCCTGAATACCGGAAGATAAACCCCAAACATAAAGTGCCGATGCTGGTGGTCGATGGCCAGAAGATGACCGAGAACGTGGCGATCCATCTATGGATTTCGCGCACCTTTCCGGACGCCAACCTCATCCCTTCAGACCCCTGGGATCAGGCGCAGGCGGTTTCGCTGCTGTCCTGGTGCTCGGGCGGCATCCACCCGTATCTCAGCCGGATCAACAATCCGGCGAAAGTCTGCGACACCGAGGGGTCCGCGGACAGCGTGATCGAGAACGCGACCGTCGCGCTGGAGGAAAATTTCGCCATTGCGAATGACATGCTGAACGGCCGCGATTATCTCCTCGGCGACTTCACATCGCCCGATGCCCATTTCTTCTGGTGTACGCGGCGCGCCACGCAGTTCAAACTCGATATGTCCGCCTTCCCCAACGTGATGGCGCATTTCGAGCGGATGCAGACCCGCCCGAGCGTACAGAAGCTGCTCGCTTTCGAGAAGGAAACGATCGAGGGATTCAAGCGGGCGGCCTGAAACCCCGGTCACCGCGAAGAAGGGTGAAAACCCGGAAAAGCCCCATGCCGGCAAGCATCGCCGCGAAAAAAATCAGGACATCCTGCAGCCCGGTCGCGATTGCGGCGATCGCCGGCCCGGGGCAGAACCCGACAAGCCCCCAGCCGATTCCGAACATCACGGCCCCGGCGACCAGCGGCGCATCGATGTGCCGCGCCGTCGGAATCCGGAATTTGGTTTCCGTCAGCGGTGCGTCAAGCCGTTTGGCAAGCGCATAGCCCGGCACGGCTGCGATCAGGGCACCCAGCATCACAAGACCGAGCGTCGGATCCCAGTTGCCGGCGAAATCCAGGAAACCCAGTACCTTGGCCGGGTTTATCATGCCGGATATCGACACCCCGGCGCCGAACAGCAGGCCGATCGCAAGCGCGCCGAAGATCCGGATCATCGCTTATTCCCCGATAACATGGCGGACGGCATAGACGGTAATCGCCGCAGAGGCGAAGAAAACCAACGTGGCCACGATCGAGCGGCGTGACAGGCGGGCAAGACCGCAGACACCGTGTCCGCTGGTACATCCATTGCCGAGCCGCGTGCCAAAGCCGACAAGCAGGCCGGCGACGATCAGCATGGGCCACGATGCGGAAACGGAAATATCGGATAGGCTCGCGCCGAGCGACGTCAGCAGCAGTGGGGCGATAACGATTCCGGCGATCAGCGCGAGCCGGAAGGATATCTCTTCGCCTGCGCCGCCGAACAATCCCCCCAGTATCCCGCTGATCCCGAGAATCCGGCCGTAGACCAGAACGAACAGCGACGCGGCGGCGCCGATCAGCAACCCGCCTCCCAGACCGGCGAACGGCGTAAAATTCTCCAACGGCTTTCCTCCAGATAGTTGGCGCAAGGTACCACGGACCCAAGGGTCGCCGATTGCTCTGAATTAACTTCCCCGCCTGCCGTGTCCTGCCGGAAACATGCTGAAAGCAGCCGCTATTCGATGCCCATGGTCCGTTTCTCGATCGCCAAAAGCCCGTCCAGATCGCAGGTCTGGCGTGCCTGCCGCATCGCCGCTACCGCCCCGCCTTTGCCGAGAAACGGATCGATTTCGCCATTGAGCAGGCATTCGTAGGATTGCCTGAAGGCTTTATACATGGCTGCGAAAGCAGACCCCGATGACGCGGCAAGCCTGAAGCCGAGCGCCGCCAGATCGGTCTGCGACAGCTCGAAATCGACAAACCCGTCCTCGGGCGCAAAGATCATCAGGGGCGCCGGCAATCGCTCCCCGAGGATCCGCATTTCTTCGGCCGACCGGGTATGGATGAACAACATGTCCGCCCCCGCTTCATGCATCGCCTCAGCCCGGCGGATCGCATCGTCCATCCCGGTGAGACGCAGGGCGTTCGTCCGGCCGATGATCAGCAGGTCGGGGTCCGTCCGCGCGGCGACGGCTTCCTCTATTTTCCGGGCCATAAGGTCGGGCTCGATCAGATGTTCGACGCCGATATGGTGGTGCACGCGCCGCGGCAACAGCTGGTCCTCGATCTCGATGGCATCGAAGCCGGCCGCCTCGGTCAAGGCGATGGTGCGGTGCATATGGACGGGATCGCCCCAGCCGCCGCCGGCATCCAGGATAACCGGCACCTTGCACGCCGTCCGCATATCGACCGCAACAGACGCCATTTCGGGCAGCGTAATATTTGCCTCGGTAATACAATTGAGCCAGCCGAGGGAGCCGCCGCTCATATAGACGGCTTTAAACCCCACTTCCGCCGCGGTGCGCGCCATCAAGGGGTTGAGCGCGCAGGGCGCAACGACAAGTTCATCGCCGGCGATGAGTTGTTTCAGGCGTTCCATATTTTCCTCCCGGTTTTTCCGCATTTCTGTTCCTGCTGACAAAACGAAAAACGGCGGCCCTTAACGGGCCGCCATTCTCCATTTGCGATGAAAAGGACTATTGCCGCCCCATCATTTCCTTCACCTCGGACAGCACCGGTGCCGGCGTTGCATAAAGGGCTTTCAGCGATGCCAGAACGGCCGAGTGATCTTCCGGCTCAATCCCGATTCCGATCTTCGCGGCTTCTGCCAGCAGGGCCGGATCTTTCGTCGCCGCGAGAAACGCCTTTCTCACCGCTTCGACCCGGTTATCGGGCACGCCCGGCGGCAATGCGAAGGGACGCGCGATCGCCGACTGGCTGAAGAAGAAATCGGCAACCGTGCGCTCCTTGTCGGATTTCAGCGTCGAATAGAAATGCGTCGCATCCTTGAAGTACGGATTCTTCGTCTTGCCGAACTGGACGATCGGCCGGAACTGCCCGCTTTCGATCTGGGACCGGAACGACGAATTCAGGGTCGACACCGACATCGCGCAGGCCGCCGTCACTTCCCGGCTCTCCAGCGCCTTGCCGACGCCTTTTATGCCCCGGTATCCCAGAACGATCTTCACGTTTGCGCCCGACATCGACTGGAGAACGCGCGCATGCATGTTGCCGTAGGACCCTTTAGACGTTGCGCCGAAGACCACCGGCTCCTTCGCCTTGGCAAGGTCGTCAAGCGACCGGATATCCGTTTCGTGCCAGGCAACGCAGCTATGGGTATCGACATACATGTTGCCGATCCAGTTGAACTTCAGCGAATCGTACTTCGCGTTTTCCCGCCCGAGCAACGGCTCGACGGCCGCCGGAATCGAAAACACGCCAATATGGGTACCGTCCTTGGGAGCCACGTTATATGTGTAGTTCGCGGCCTTGAGACTGCCGCCACCGGGCATGTTCGTGACGATAACACTTGGATTGCCCGGAATATGCTTGCCGAGATGGTTCGCAAGAACCCGGGTGTAGGTGTCATAGCCGCCACCCGGCGAATAACCGACGACGAATTTTACCTGTTTTCCCGCATAGAAATCGGCAACTTCGTCAGCGATCGCCGGCGCACCGAATGCGATCGTTGCGATCGAAGACAGCGCAAAAACGCGTGTGAGCATCGTGTATCTGTAGGTCATTCTTTCCTCCGCTTTGCCGATGTGAAATCGATTCTTGATAGCGAACGCTGTTGTTCAGCGTGTGTCATCATGGATGAAAACATCACGCCGCACAAACTGCCGGCGGCCCGGATTTCTGCCCGGTCGAGCCTTGCCGCCCCCGGCAATTCGACGTAATTTCGATCCAATTAATTAGAAACCGAACGAATTCCAGCCGGGCCGGAACAGAGCGTCGGCAGGACACGGGGGTAAGGGAACATGGTCACCAATCCACTCAGCATCGAAGACAAGGTCATCATCGTCACTGGCGGCGGCAAGGGTATCGGCCGGGTTTACTGCCAGGAATTCGCCAAGGCCGGCGCGAAGATGGTCGTTGCCGACATCGACCACGACGCGAACGAAGATACGGTCGCCGCAATCCGCGGCGCGGGCGGCGACGCGATTACCGCGACGACGGATGTTTCCGATGACGCGCAAACCGTCGAAATGGCCCGCAAAGCGGTTGATGCGTTCGGGCGTATCGACGGGCTGGTCAATAACGCATCCCTGATGAGCGTTCTCGAACGCCGTGACTGGAAGGAAATTCCCAACGACGAATGGGACCGCGTCATGGACGTAAACCTGCGCGGTGTATTTTCCTGCTGCAAGGCGGTGTTCCCGCAGATGAAAGCCCAGGGCGGCGGAAAGATCGTCAACATCTCGTCCGGCCGGTTCTGGAACGGGACACCGAACCGCCTCCACTATTCGACGTCGAAGGCAGGTGTTATCGGTCTGACGCGCTCGCTCGCGCGCGAAGTCGGGATCGACAATATCAACGTCAACGCCATCACACCGGGCTTTACGCTGTCCGATACCCAGATATCCTCGTCGGGCGAATATGCGAAGAACAACGCACCACCGTCGGATCGGTGCATCCAGCGCCACCAGTATCCGGAAGACCTCGCCGGCGCCGTCATGTTCCTCTTATCGGCCGGCAGCGATTTCATTTCCGGCCAGACCCTGAATGTCGATGGCGGCCAGTTCATGCACTGAACGGACGATGGGCGTGTCGATACCCTCACGATCATCCTGACAGAGGCGGAAACGGCTCGTCCCCGTCTGCCGCTTTGCGGCCCGGGGAAGGAAGTGATAAAAGGCATCAAGATCAAATCCGGCCAGGGGACGCTCGGGGAAACTTATTTCCGTGCATCCAGCGGCCGCCGAAACCGGGAAGTACTCAATGGCTCAAAATATCTGGTCCGTCTATCTGTCGGGTGAAATTCATTCCGACTGGCGCGAACGCATCCGGGACGGAGTCGCGAAGGCCGACCTGCCGGTAGAGTTGTACAGCCCCGTGACGCATCATGAATCGAGCGACGATTGCGGCGTAGAAATCCTCGGGGCGGAAGGCAACGATTTCTGGAAGGATCACAAAGGCGCGAAGATGAATGCCATCCGCACACGCACGCTGATCGAGCAATCGGATATCGTGGTGGTGCGCTTTGGCGAGAAATACAAGCAATGGAATGCTGCGTTTGACGCCGGTTTCGCCGCAGCGCTTGGCAAGCCGATGATCACCATGCATTCCGAAGACCACACCCACGCCCTGAAAGAGGTCGATGCCGCAGCCCTTGCTGTGACGGAGACCCCCGAACAGGTGGTGCGAATTCTCAACTATGTTATCGAAGGAAAGCTGTAAAAATGGACGTAAGAAGAATTGTCACGGGACATGATGCGGACGGTAAAGCCATTGTCGTCTCGGACGGCCCCACCCCGAACGTACTGAGACCGGATAACCGCCCGGGCGTTGAAATCCATAATCTGTGGGTGCTCGATGAATCCCCGGCGAAGGTGCATGGACCGGAAGAATCCGTCGATCGCAAGATCGGTCTGCTGCCGCCGAAAAATGGCTCCGTTTTCCGCGTCATCAAGTTCCCGCCGGAAAAGGACTGGATCGATAACGTCGACCGCGAAGCCGCCAAAAGCAGCTTTGCCTCTATCGGCGCCGAAGGGGCTTCCGATCAGGGAGAGCCGCCGCACCCGTTGATGCACAAGACCGAAACCGTCGATTACGCCATATGCCTCCAGGGCGAGATATACCTCGTACTCGACGATTCAGAAGTGCTGATGAAGGCGGGCGATACCTGCGTCCAGCGCGGCACCAACCATGCCTGGTCGAACCGCAGCAATGAGGACTGCCACATGATGTTTGCGCTGGTCGACGGCACCTTCGACTGACGAAGACGCATTTTTCCGCCGCGAAAGGCCGCCCCACGGGCGGCCTTTTTCGTGTCTGCTTGACCCTGGGAATTCGCGAACAGGGGCCTGGAAAGCAAGGCGGGCGACGCAGATGCGCCGCCCGCCGTGTTACCTGATATCAATCGGGCCGGACTGACGTTCAATCCGCCGGTGCGGCCGACTATTTCGTCGTCGTCACCGTAATCTTCTGTTTCGCGCGCGCCGTGATTTCAACCCGGCGGTTCGCGGCCGAACGAACGCCATCTGCGGTCTCTACCGCCTGCCCGCTTTCGCCCCTGGCATTGACATCCAGCACCTCCAGCTCGCCCACATTCAGTCCACGTGCGCGAAGCCCGGCCATCACGGCCTCTGCCCGCTTGCGCGAAAGTTCCTGATTGTAGTCGGCCGGTCCTGCCGAGTCGGTATATCCGACGACACGAAGCTCGACCTCGTCCTTGTTCTTGAGTGAACCGATGATTGCATCCAGTTTCGCGTTCGCCGCCGCATCAAGCGATGACCTGTCGAACCCGAAGAACACGGCGCCAAGCTGGGTTACCGGAAATTCCACGGTCTCTGTTTTGGTCTGCTGCATCGCGACCTTCTTGGGCGCCATTGCGGCCTCGAGTCCGCTCATTGCGGCATAGAAAGCGGCTTTACAGGCGGCGATATCCATAAGCTGCCAGTTCTCTTCCTGCTGTTCGATCCAGCAATCGAACTTTGCCTGCGCCGTGGCGGCATTGGACGGTGCGGCCTCACGACCGCCCTTGGCGAACGCCTCCATCAAGCGGCCGCGCGCACGGGTAAGTTCCTGATGATGTTCTTCCGTGAGACTCCAGCTGGAGACTTCTTCAGGCATCGGCATTTCGCCCTTGTTGGCCGAAATCGCCTTGGCCGCGAAATGCTCCGCATCGATCCAGTCATACATCTTGTATGCCTCGCTCGTGGCGAATTCCTTGTACTCGCGGGCAAGATGCTGGGAGAAGCCGTCCCCGGCAAAGGACTGTTCCTGGATGCGCTCGACGTCGTAGAACATCATCTTGGCGTTGGCATTTCCAGCGGCAAGCAGCGCGGTCGCCGAAACGGCGATCATGAGTGTGCGTTTTAACATATAGAACTCCTGTTGATTATGTGCCGGTCCCGGAAGACATCCTCCGGCCGGCAAGTTCGCCCTCTGAACCCCGCCATACAAACGCATGACGTTTTGCAAGTGACGGGAACAGTTCCGGTCAGGCGATTGAGCTTGCGATCAAGCTTTTGGTTGGCTGTGAAGACGGCCCAAATGACCGGTGTCCGGAAGCCTTGTTCCGGTTGATAAACGCAGAACCCCGGGAAATGTTCCGTTTTACGGTGCGCTTTTCGAAACCTTTATGGCCGGCGGGTTCCGCAGGGATACAAGATCTTCTTTTCGGTTCAGCAAATCAAAATGGCTTTTTACTAAAACATTTATTTGAAATAATCAATATTTTTATTTATTTTTATTTTAAACGCTTAAATAAAACTTGCGACGAGTGCCGCAACGCGCAGCACTCGTCAGCGGGAACTATTCGCCCTTTCAAAGCCAAAGACGGGTCAGGCTGCCTGCGCTTCGCGGGCATCACGCAACGCTTTCCAGATTTTCTGGGGCGTTGCCGGCATCTGGACATACTCCGCCCCCGCATACGCCATGGCGTTATTCACGGCATTCATTGTCGCCGCCAACGCACCGACAGTGCCGGCCTCGCCCGCGCCCTTGATACCCATCGGGTTGATCTTTGTCGGCACGACGTTGCTGCCGATTTCATAGGTGCACAGATCGTCAGCCCGGGGCATGCAGTAATCCATGAACGAGCCTGTGATAAGCTGTCCCGATTCAGGGTCGCTGACCATGTCTTCCATCAGCGCCTGGCCGACGCCCTGGGCAATGCCGCCATGGATCTGGCCTTTGACCAGAAGCGGGTTGATCATCGTGCCGACGTCGTCGAACACCCAGTAACCGACGATATCCGTCTCACCGGTGCTCGGATCGATCTCGACCTCGGCGATATGGCAGCCATTGGGGAATGTCGGCGTCCCGCCGTTATAGGTGCCGGTCTCATACAGGCCGGGTTCGATTTCGGGCGGCAACATTGCAGGCTTCAATGCGTTCTTCGCAACATCGGTCAACGAGACGGACCTGTCGGTGCCGGCAACGGTAAACGTGCCGCCTTCGAAGGAAATATCGGCATCCGCCGCTTCCAGCATATGGGCGGCAATCCTGCGGCCTTTCTCGATGATCTTGTCGGCTGCCATCTTGACCGCGGTCCCGCCGCAGGCCGCGGAGCGCGAGCCGAACGTACCGGTCCCGACCTGGATCTTGTCGGTATCGCCGTACGAGAACTGCATCATGTCGGTATCAAGCCCCAGCATTTCAGACAGCATCTGCTTGAACGTGGTGCCGTGGCCCTGGCCGTGGTCGTGTGTTCCCATCAGAAGCGTCAGCGTGCCGCTGTTGTCGAAACGGATCTGGGCAGTTTCCACCATCCCGGCATTCGACGCCTCGACCGTGTTGGAAATGCCAATACCGCGCAGCTTGCCCGCGGCCTCGGCGCGGGCGCGCCGGGCGGGAAAGCCCTCGTAATCGGCGGCCGCGAGACAGTCTTCAAGGTTCTTGCCGAAATCGCCGCAGTCATAGGTATAGATAAGACCGGTCTTGAACGGCATTTTGTCCGCCGGAATGGTATTGATCCGCCGGATATCCGCGGGATCCTTCCCGAGCTGGCGGGCAGCGAGGTCGACCATTGTCTCGATCACATAGGCCGCTTCCGGACGGCCCGCGCCGCGGTAGTGGGCCGTCATCATCGTATTGGTGACGACGCCGGTCGCCTCGACATAGATCGCGGGCGTCATGTAGGTACCGGCGAGAACGCCGAGATTCGTCGTGCCCGGACCGGCGTTGCGTTCCGAATTGTAATAGGCGCCGCCGGCGGCAAGGGTTTTCACCCGAAGGCCGAGAAACCGCCCCTCCTCGTCCAGCGCCAGTTCGGCATCGGTGACGTTGTCGCGGGCCTGTTCGTCGCTGAGAAGGCCCTCGCTGCGTTCGCTGATCCATTTCACCGGCCGGTCGAGCAGCTTCGCCGCCACCATGGTCAGGATGTATTCCGGATAGACCCCGCCCTTCATGCCGAAACCGCCGCCCATGTTCTCGCTGATAACGCGGATTTTCATTTCGGGCAGGTTGAACACCTGACTGGCGAGGATGTTGCGGCAGCGATGGGGCGACTGCACGGTGCAGCGCACGATATAGCGATCGTCGCGGGAATCGTACTCGGCGATGGAGCCGCGCGGCTCCATCGAATTGGTTGTGACGCGGTTGATGACCATGCGGTGCCTGACGACATGCGCCGCCTTTTCGAAGGCGGCATCGGTCGCGCTCTCGTCGCCGACGCGGTGCACATACATCTCGTTATTGGGCAATTCTTCCCATATCTGCGGCGCCGAGGGGCTTACCGCGTCCGCGGTCGACACAACGGACGGCAGTTCTTCGTAATCGACCATGATCATTTCGGCGGCGTCTTTCGCCTGGGCCAGCGTATCGGCGACAACAAAGGCGACGTAATCGCCGACATAGCGGACCGTATCGGTCGCCAGGTGCCGCTGCGGACAGGGCGGCACGGGCGTGCCGTCGCGGCGGTGGCGCTGCACCATCGGATGCTGAAGGCCGAGTTTCGCGATTTCAGGATGATCGCCTGTCAGCACGAGGTGAACACCGGGCGCGGATTCCGCGGCACTGATATCGATGGACTTTATCCTTGCATGCGCCAGTGGCGAGCGCAGGACACAGGCCTGAAGCTGGCCCTTTTCCGACACGTCATCGACGTAACGCCCCTTGCCTCTGAGCAGATACGGATCTTCTTCACGTGCAACGGGTTGCCCTATTCCAAACTGGCCCAATTTACTCGCCCCTCGATGTGTTGAAAGTGTTCGTCATTCTATAGGATGTAGGTTGTCAGGCGAACAGGGACGACAGGGAAACCGAAAAAATGACGCGTTTTTTTACACTTCCGGACGAAGAATCCTTCAGGCTCCGCAATGCGACGGTACCTGCCTGTCTGGTGGACGGGCTTTCGCCCGCCATCGCGCCCGATTCCGACGGGCTGGTATCCCTCGATATTGAAATTTCGGGCGACCGGATCGATGCGATCCTGCCGGGCGGCACCACGGACGGCGCCAAGACATCCGTCGATCTTGATGGCAGCATGGTCTGGTCCTGCTTCGCCGACCTCCACACCCATATCGACAAGGGGCATATCTGGCCCCGCCAGCGCAACCCCGACGGGACCCGGGCAGGCGCCCTGTCGTCCACGGGCGCCGACCGCGCGGCGAACTGGAATGCCGACGACCTGCGCGCGCGGATGAATTTTTCTCTGGAAAGCGCCTATGCCCACGGCACGGCAGCGCTTCGCACCCACATCGATTCAACACCGCCGCAACACAAAATTTCATGGCCCGTGGTCAGCGAAATCCGCGATGCGTGGGCCGGGCGCATCGACCTGCAGGCGGTATGCCTCGAGCCGATCCGGGGGTATGCGGATATCGGCTTCGGCAACGACATCGCCGACATGATGGTGGAATACGGCGGGATCATGGGCGCTGTCCTCAACATTCAGGACGATACCGACGCCCTGCTTGACACCGTTGTCGGCCTTGCCATCGACAGGGGGCTGGATCTCGACTTCCACGTCGACGAGATGGGCGATCCGGCGGCGAATTCCTTCGACCGCGTCGCCGAAGCGCTGATCCGGAACGGCTTCGGCAAACCGGTCAATGTGGGCCATTGCTGCAGCCTCGCCATCCGCCCGCAGGCGGAGATCGATCATGCGCTGGACCTCGCCGTCGAGGCCAACATGCGCGTCGTCAGCCTGCCCATGTGCAACATGTATCTGCAGGACCGCCCGGAACCCGGGCAGCCGCCGCGTACGCCGCGCTGGCGCGGCGTCACCATCCTGCACGAGATGAAAGCCCGCGGCATTCCGGTCGCAATTTCCAGCGACAACACGCGCGATCCGTTTTACGCCTATGGCGATCTGGACGGGGCGGAAGTCTTCACCCAGGCTGTCCGCATTGCCCATCTGGACCATCCCGTCGGCGACTGGCCGGCGGCGATAACCCGGACGCCGGCGGATACGATGGGCCTGACGGAGGCTGGCCGGCTCAAAGCAGGCGGCCCGGCCGACATGATCATTTTTCGCGCAAGAAGCTGGTCGGAATTTCTGTCGCGCCCGCAACACGACCGGGCCGTCATCCGCGCCGGCCGGGCGATCGATACGTCCCCGCCGGACTATCGCACGCTCGATAGCCGTTACTGACCGTCACGCGAAGAACCTCCTGCGGTTCGTTCGCCCCAATATTGCCACACCCTTGTCACGCCATGTGAATGGTCCTGCAGCCTAGAATGCCGGCAGGAATATCGGAGCGGGCCAGGTCGAAGAACCATCCCGGCGTCTCCGGCAACAACGTCGGTATATCGACACGCGCATCAAGGGGTTGGCAATGGAACACGTCGAACAACGCCCGGTCTGGGACAGGATAATCGTTGCGGGTCTGATCTTTGCGGGGATCGGGCTCACAGGGACAAGCATGGTGACACGGTTCAAGGCGATCGAAGAATATCCAAACGCGGACCGCTTCGATGTGGCGCCGGCTGCATTCTACAGCAGTAGAACGTCGCACGGCCTGCTGCCGACCCCTTTCCTGAAGGGGGTCGTGGGTATTGCGGCGAAGACAGACCGGCGGTAGGGCAACCCGGGCAGCGCCAGGCTGGACACCGGAGGCGCGCGTGTCGGCGACAGCAGCCGTCTTCCGGAGCCGCACGAACAAACCTTTACCGGCGAACAATCCGGTACCGGGTCCGCCTGTCTAGGGACGGCTTTCGGCCCGCCCCGTAACCATCAACGCAAACCCATAAGACAACGCGACCTCTTTCAACCGGTCGAACCGGCCGGAAGCACCCCCGTGCCCGGCATCCATGTTCATGTAGAGCAGGATTTCACTGTCGCCGGTATTGTGATGGCGCAGCTTCGCGGCCCATTTCGCCGGCTCCCAGTAGGTCACACGCGGGTCCGTCAGCCCGCCCGTCGCCAGGACAGCCGGATAGTTCTGATCCGTCACGTTGGTATAGGGGCAATAGGACGCCATGTAGGCGAAGGCGGATGGATCGCGGATCGGATCGCCCCACTCGACCCATTCGGGGGGCGTCAGCGGCAGGGTTTCGTCGCACATGGTGTTTATCACGTCGACAAACGGCACCTCGCCGAGAATGCCGCAGAACAGATCCGGGCGCATATTGGCGACCGCCCCGACAAGCATGCCGCCCGCACTGCGGCCCTGGGTAACGATCCTGCCCGCAGATGTGAATTTCTCCGCGATCAGGTGTTCGCCGGCCGCGATAAAATCCAGAAATGTATTTTTCTTTTTGTCGAGCTTCCCGTCGAGGTACCAGCCCTGTCCGTTCTCGGTCCCGCCGCGAATATGGGCGATCGCATAAACGAAACCGCGATCGACCAGGCTGAACACATGGGGCGAGAACGAGGCCGGCATCGCGAACCCGTAGGAACCGTATCCGTAGAGCAGCAACGGCGCCAACCCGTCGACCGGCGTATCCTTCGCCCGAAGCACGGTAACCGGCACCTGCACGCCGTCATGACTGGTCGCGAAGACGCGTCGGCATTCGTAATTCTCCGGCGTGTGGCCCGACGGTATTTCCTGTTCCTTGCGCAGTGTGCGCGTGCGCGTCGCCATATCGTAATCGTAGACGCGCTGCGGTGTGGTCGGCGACGAATAGGAGAATCGCAGGGTCGACGTGTCATACTCGTAGCCCGGCATCAGGCCGAGGTCGTAGGCTTCCTCGTCGAAGCTGATCTCGTGTTCGGCGCCATCGGCCAGCGACCGGATAACGATCCGGGGCAGCGCGCGTTCGCGCTCAAGCCGGACAAGATAGCCCTCAAAAACGATCATCGAGCGGAGCAGACAGCCCGGCCTGTGCGCCACGATATCGCGCCAGTTCGTCCGCGCCGGGTCGTCCAGCGGGGCTTCGACAATCCGGAAATCGACCGCATCGCCTGCGTTCGTGCGGATCAGCAGCGTATCGCCATGATCCGAGACGTCATAGGTGACGCCGGTTTCGCGGGCCACAAGCAGACGGGGCGCCACCGCGGGTTCCGACGTGTCGACCAGCCGGACCTCCGAGGTATCGGCGTGATCGTGCGCATCGATAACAATGAAACGTCCGCTTTCCGTCTTGCCGATCCCGAGAAAAAAACCGGGATCGGACTCCTCGTAGACCAGCACGTCCTCTGCCGCAGACGTGCCGACACGGTGACGCATCACTTTGGACGGACGGTGGTTATCGTCCAGCACGGTATAGAACAACGTGCCGCCGTCGGCGGACCAGACCATGTCGCCCTGCGCGCTGGTCAGGACGTCGGGCAGCGTCTCGGCCGTTTCAAGATTACGGATCGAGATTTCGCAATACTCGGATCCGTTGCGGTCGATCGCCGTGGCGAACAGCCTGTGATCGGAGGTATGGGCCGCGCCGCCGATGGAAAAAAAAGCGGCGCCCTCGGCCTCGCGGTCGCCGTCCAGCAGAATCTGTTCCTGCGCGCCGTCTGCGTCCGCCACCGGGCGCCGGCACAGGACCGGATACTGGCCACCGGGCACGAATCGGCGGTAATAGGCCCAGTCGCCGTCCGGCGCCGGGACGGAGGAATCATCTTCCCTGATCCGCGCCTTCAGCTCCGCGACCAGTGCCTCGCGCAACCCTGCGATAGGTGCCAGCACCGCCTCCGTATAGGCATTCTCGGCATCGAGATGCGCGCGGATTTCAGGCTGCGGGACCTCCGGCTCCCGCATGACCCGCTGCCAGTCCGGATCGCGCAGCCAGTCATAGGGATCGTCTGTTTTCCGTCCGTGGCGTTCGACGATATGTTCCTTGCGGACAGCTTTCGGGGCAACGGGACGGACAGGCACGGCGGGAGACTCCTAAAAGCGCGGGGGTACAGTCAAAACGGTGTCGTCCTGAGATATGGCTGTTGGCCGCGAAGCGCAAGCAGAGCTTGCCGGCGGTCGCGGGGCCGACGATTTCGATCAGACAGGTCCCAGCGGCAGGTGCGGCCCATCCGGCAGGACAATATGAATTTCATCGCCGGGACAGACCCGCCCGCCTGTGATCACGATTCCCATCACCCCTGATTTCCGCACCAGATCGCCTGCCGCGGTGCGACCGAGAACCGCGTCCATCAATCCGTCCTGATAGGTATTCAGCTGGTTGCAGGGATTGCGGAGACCCGTGATCTCGATGACCGCCTCGGCGCCGATGGACAACCGTGTCCTGGCAGGCAACGACAGCAATGCCACACCGCAGGTGGTGACGTTTTCGCCCATCGCTCCCGGAAAGACATCGAATCCCGCTTCGCGTAATTCTGTCAGTAATTCCTGATGGATCAGATGCACCTGCCGCAGGTTCGGCTGGTCGGGGTTTTTCGCAACGCGGGAGCGGTGCTGCACCGTCCTCCCCATATGCGTGTCACCGGCGACACCAAGCCCCGCAATCAGGTCGATCGCGGGCTGCGGCGTCTTCGTGAAATCATGTGCCGGCGAGAGACTGACCGCGACCACCGCCGCCATCGGCCGGGTCAGCCCCCGGTCGCAGCGCCGCCCACGGTGGGCCTGCGGTCGGGGCCGTAGTCATCATAGGTCCCCGTCGTGAGGAACGTTTCCCACGCGATACCGACCGGATCGAGCGTCCAGGATTTTTCGCCAACCGCATAGCAGCAGGCGGCGCCACGCTGCTCCTGAACGGTCGCATCGGCCTGTTTCAGGCGGGTTTCGATCTCTTCGAGGTCTTCCTCGGAATCGACCTGAATACCGAGGTGATCGAAACCGGTATTGGCCTCGCGGGTAGAAATCGCAAAATTGACCCGCGGATCTTCGACCATCCATTTGGCATAGTCGTCCTGGCGGATCGTGGGTTCCTGACCAAACAGGCCCGAATAGAAAACGATCGCCTGGTCGACGTCGGGGACCGTTACGTGAACGTGAAATCGTTTCATGGGATTCTCCTATTCCGCCGCGATTGCGTCGGGTTTGATACACGCTTCTGCATATTGCCTGAAATGCCCGAGCGGCGGCGTCAGTTTTCCTTTGACCTTCGCATCCTCGTCCCAACGTCTGAGACGCACGGCCTCTTCGCCGCCGGGCCGGGCAATAAAGTCCAGCGCCTCTTTCTCGGAAAAAGGTCCGCCCTGCAACTCAAGACTCCTAACCGATGCCGCCGACAACCGGTTGAAATAGCCCGGTTCCGCCGTGCACAGGTACCTCTTGGCATCAACATGCAACGCAACCGGCACTACGACATCATCGTTGAACATCTTGCGCAACAGTTTCTCGCCAAGCGCTTCATGACGGTCATCGATGCCCCGCTCCGCCGCGATGCCGAGCTTGTGTACCAGATGGCCGATGTCGTGCAGAAGGGCGGCGGTGATCAGCGCGGGACCCGCAGATTCCCGTTCCGCCTGCGCGGCGCATTGCAGAGCGTGATCGAGCTGGTTGATCGCCTCCATGCCGTAGCGCGCTTTCCCCTCAGTTTCCAGAATTTCAAACAAGCGATCGATGGTGGTCATCCTTATCTCCCTTAAATCACACGTTTACCGGCACGCCAGACGGCGACGACCGACGGCGTATCTTCATGCATCGATACCTGGACCAGATCGGCGCGCTTGCCGGCCGCGATCTCTCCCCGGTCGGTGAGCCCGACAGACCGGGACGGCGTGGTGGAAACCGTCGCGACGGCATCGCACAGGTTCTTCTTCGCGCCCGACTGCCACAGCAGGAAAACGCCCTGGATCATGCTCGACGGCACGTAGTCGGAGGACAGGATGTCGAGCACATTGCGCCGGGCGAGTTCCATCGCCGACACATTGCCGGAATGCGAGCCGCCCAGGACCAGATTCGGC
>Ga0233450_10000058_pt1 | contig 110154 bp, 92 predicted proteins | sample 011ome_30_FD_189956 | JGI IMG/M metagenome (GOLD analysis project Ga0233450, IMG submission 189956) | Coastal salt marsh microbial communities from the Groves Creek Marsh, Skidaway Island, Georgia - 011501CT (spades assembly) | ecosystem: Environmental > Aquatic > Marine > Intertidal zone >... | reverse complement strand
TTTTACTTGAGCAGCAGCTTCAACGGGTGCTTCTCGTAAATTAAAAGCGTAAGTTCTCGATAAGCTTATTTCTTGATGTTTGTACTCATCAGTTAAAATAGCGTGAACCACTAAAGAGCTTATTTCATTTTCGATGTCTATATTGACTTCCTCTACACAGGAGAAGAGTGTCAATACCAGTCCCAAGCTCCAAAATGCCTTCATCCATCGATATGTTTGCGCTTTTTTCATCTTAGAATTTTAAATTATAGGAAATGGATGGAATTGATCTTGCAAAGATAGAGACTTGATAGGCTCTAATTCTGTTATCTTCATTGACAAAAAACATGGAATAAGGATTGTTTCTGCCCAAAAGGTTGTAGATGGATACACTCCAAAAACTATGAGCAACCTTATTGAGTTTGTGATTTCCTTCGACGTTAAATCCGAGATCTAAACGAATGTAATTAGGAATTCTGTATTTATTTCTACTACTATAGGTCACATAGGTCACTCCGTCTAAGTCGTATTTTCCAGTAGGGAAGGTAATGGGTCTTCCACTTTGATAGGTAAAGTTTGATGAAAAACTAAATCTTCTTGTGAGTTTGTAGTTAGCGACCACACTTAAATCATGGGGTTTGTCAAAGTTTGAAGGGAAGTATTCACCCTGATTGATGCGCTCATAAGGGAATTTGCTGTCCAATTGAATCATCGATCTGGAATAGGTGTAGGCAATCCACCCATTGAGATCCCCTTGATTTTTTCGAATCATCATTTCAGCTCCATAGGCTTTTCCATCTCCTTGAAGAATTTGAGTTTCAATAGCGGGAACTAATTGAGTGTTTGCTCCTGTTTTCAGATCAGTTAAGTTTTGGTATTTTTTGTAATAGACATCAAAAGTCAAATCGAAGTTGTTGTCCTTTTGCTTAAAGGAATAGCCTAGCGATGCTTGCTGAGCTTCCTGTGGTTTCACATATCTATTGGAAAGTCTCCAGGAATCAAAAGGAGAAGCAGCTGTATTGTTGCTCAAGGTGTGTAAAAATTGATAAGCATTGTTGATTCCTATTTTGATAGAAGATCGCTCCGTTAATAAATAACGAGTACTCAATCGAACTTCAGTTCCTACAAAGCTTGATTCTAACTGACCCTTTTCTACCGTAGAGGTATTGACGATACTGGATTTTGATTTTGGAAAGTTCACATCGTACTCATTGATGCGATAGGGTCCAAATGAGAGGTAATAAGGAATTCGAACGACAGCATTGAGTTGTAATTTCTTATTGAGATCCCAAACATCAGAAAGAAAAAGCGCACCTTCTAAGGCCTGCTCAGAATTGAGATTGATTTGTCCGATGCGGTCCAGCTCAGTTCTAGGACTTAAAGTTCCTGGTTGTATTTTGTAGAGGGTATTGGTGTTTCCCAGTTCGATACGATGTTTTTCGCGAAGGTATTTAGAAAGCGATGCCATGAGATTGACTTGACTCAACCCATAATCTTGAATGAATCCATTTTGTGCATTTCCAGTATAATCGATTTGATGTCTGTAATCGGAAAAGGAACCATTAAGTCTAAAAATGTTCTTTTTGAGATTCTTGCGAATACCTGCACTGAGCATTAAATTGGTGTAGGAGAACAAAGAATCAGCAGTGGCATTAAATTGATCCTTGGAGTAGTAAGTGGTGATGTTTAATTCTGAATCATTTTCGGTTTCAAAGTGAAACTTATTGACCACATCAAAGAAATTGGCCTTGTTGTTTTTTAGGTTTTCATCTTTGAGTTTTTTTAAGATCCAATCCGAATAAACCCCTCGAATTCCTGTAAGCATTGAAGATTTCCCTTTCTTAATTGGAGTTTGAACGGTTCCGTTAAAAGTGATGGGGCCTAGGGATATTTCTCCGTGAACTTCTTCCAAATCTGCATTCTTGGTTTGAATATCAAAAACAGAGGAGAGTCTTCCACCGTAGGATGCTGGAATACTTCCTTTGTAGATATTTAGTTGTCCAATAGCAATGGGGTTCAGTGCCTGAAATATTCCAAAGAAGTGAGTGGGATTATACACTACTCCACCGTCTAATAAATTGAGGTTTTGATCTGGTTTTCCTCCCCTAACATTGAGTCCTGTGGCGCCTTCTCCGGCGGAACTGATTCCAGGAAGTGCGGCAGCTACTTTTAAAACATCTCTTTCGCCTAGTACTAAGGGGATGGTCTTCGATTCCTCTACATCGATATTTTCTGCTCCGGTTTCACTAGAGTTAATTTGATTAATTCGATTTCCACTAAGGACCACCTCTTCGAGTGCCTCAACTGCTTCGTTGAGTTTTAGTTGAATATTTCCATCACTGTATACTGTGATGGGCTGTTCTATTGACTGGTAGGCCGCTGCAGAAATACTCAACACATAATCACCTCTAGACAATCGCAATTGAAAAGCGCCTTGATCGTCAGATTGGCTGTAGGTGTTCGTGTTTTTAACAGCGATAACCGCTTCTCTAATTGGAACTTGAGTATCACGCTGAAGGATGCTTCCACTAATGTCTAACCAGTATTTAGAAGCAGATCCTCCTTGTTTTCCTATAATGATGTTCTTTTGAGAACTAGTTTGTTGAAGTGAGGATTTATCAACGAGACTTGGACTAACAGTAGTAGGTGTTTCTTTGTCTTTTTCTAGTGCGGTTTCTTGGAAAAACCCTTCCGCTAATTCATCGTAAATCTTTTTGTATTTGGTAATAATGATGGTCGATGCATCCAACAGGTAATAATTGAATTCAGTTTCAGCAAATAAGCGGTCTAAGACTTCTTGAATCGACTTATTGTTAAAATCGATGCTTATAGGGGTATCTCTAAACCAAGATTCAGCAAATCGAATTTGATAATCGGTCTGGTTGTTGATGCTGCTGAGTATGGAAACAAGGGATTGGTTCTCAAAATGAAAACTATAGTTTTTTTCTTGAGCATGAACAGCAAAAGAAAGCAATAACAATCCTATGTAAACCAGTTTTTTCAAGAGGATTTAAGGAAATTAAGCAGTGATTTTAAATAAGATGATGCATCAGTTTTCTTTCTAGTTCTCCATTCTTTGCTCCAATTTTTAATGGTTGAGCTCCAATTGGGATAGAAGTGCTCTATTTTAACAGCATCAGATCGCTGCCAGCCCTTGTTGTCAAATACAAATAAGGTTTCTTTTGGATTGAATTCGTAATACCCCACCTTGCCATCCATTCTAAAACTAGAGGTCTTTTGATGGAAAATCCACAGTTCTTTACCTAGAAAAGTATCGATATATTCTAATAGATAGACTTGCTTATCGATTCGATGTTTTACAAAAATAGCTCCGTCAATCTTAAAGGCATTGACCCTGTTCATGTCAATTGCAATGAGGGTAACCCCATCTGAATTGGGATGGTAAAGCGCTATCTGTTGTTCGTGTAGATCGAATTTGAATTGGAGGTTGCTATAGTGATCATTGTCGAAAATAACAGAACCCTCTAAGAGTTCATAATCTCTAAAATATTTGTGTTTGTTGTTGAGGATTCTGTGATTGTCAAAATAGCGTTTCCCTTGAAATAATTCTAAATAAAGAGAGGCGTTATTTAAATCGGCCCATGAATAATCTGGGGTATTGTTGAATTCTTTTTGTGCATACCCTAAGGAGCTAATACTAAAGAGAACACAGCAAAGCATTCGATTAAAACTCAAATTGGGTTTCATAAAATTGGTCTCATAGGGTATGCATTAAAGATAGTGTTTCTATTGATTCAAATAGAGGTTTTCATAAAAGAATTGAAGACGCTTCGCATCGTGAAGTGCTTTGGAATTCGATTTCTCATCCAAATACATCACTTGATGGTTTTTTGAATCAAATGACTTCCAATTTGGCAGATGTTCTCCATTGGGATTTCCAGTTTTTGCAAAGTTGGTCCAATAAGTACTCATTTGTTCACTTAATTGACGGTCGCTTTCCTTCCAGGGCCGGTTGACCTTATCAAGGGTGGCAAGTGCATAAGGAACTTCAGCTGTATGAAAAGCTTTAAAGCCTATATAGGCTCCTTCTGCGGGAACATCTCGTGTAAAACGGTATACGTAAACAGGTTGATTTTGTGAAGCCATGATTTGAGCTAGGGTATAGTTTTGAGAACCAAAAAGTTGATCTCTTGCTAAATCAGCTACAGAAGTCTTGAGCTCTTCTTCACTTGAAGAAGGGTAAAGACGAATCATATCATCAGATAGTGCTCCATAATTTGATTTTAAAGATTCTTTAAAGGAATCCCTTGTCGGAGGTGGACCATAAGCTAAACCTTCATTTTCATTCCAGCCGGTAAGAAGTGCCACAGGATTATTCTCTCCTGCTTTAAATAGTTCAGCAGGGCTTTTAGGCATCACATACCCATCGATATTTGGAGCCAGACGCACACTTGCTGTAAGTAGTTTTTCTGCCGGCAAAGTTCTTAATTCTTTGAGCGAAGAAACCTCAAATTGTTTTGCTATAGCCAGTCCATTTTTTTCAGCAGTAGAAAGGGTGTTTGCAAAGGCAGAAGAACTAGTAGGAGCTAAAGGTAGAATCCCTGCACCGCTTTGAGGAATGGCCTTTTGAAATAATCCCTTAGCCAGAGGAGAAGCGATTAAGTACGACACGCTCATCGATCCAGCTGATTGTCCAGCAATGGTAATATTATTTGGATCTCCACCGAAGTTTTCGATATTGGCTTTAACCCATTTTAGCGCGGCAATTTGATCGAGCAGACCGTAGTTTCCAGATGTGTTGTTGGGTGACTCAGCTGTGAGCTCTGGATGTGCTAAAAATCCAAAGACTCCTTCTCTGTAATTGATACTGACGTAAACAACATCTTTTTTTGCAAGTTCACTGCCATCATAGATAGGAACTGATCCTGATCCAGAGGTAAATCCTCCACCATTAATCCATACCATCACTGCTTTCTTGTCATCAGTTGTCTTAGCAGTAGTCCAAACATTGAGATATAGGCAGTCTTCGCTGATAGGGGCAGCTGGTATTAAAAATTCTTCAGACCACATAAAAAATGCCTGTGGGGGAGTCTGCATAGGACTCGGACCAAATTTGGTGCAATCGAGAGTTCCCTGCCAAGGAGTTTTAGGCTTTGGAGCTCTCCATCGAAGCTCATTAATTGGAGCTTCAGCATAAGGAATCCCCTTAAAAGTTAGAACATCTTCTACGATTGTTCCATTAATAATTCCTTGTTCTACTTGAACTTGAGTAGTGATTGGATGATGGTTGCTACATGAATAGCTCAATCCTATCATAGCTATTAGAAATACGAATCGTTTCATACTTAAATTGTTAAAGAAAATTAGGTGCGATGCAGTCTTGTTGATGAGTTTTAAATTAGTTGGAACGAACCAATTTAAGTAACTCTTTGTCGTGTTGTGGTCCAACATGAGACGCTACATTAAAGAACATCGTCTGTGTTTTCTTTTGGTCATAGGTAGGCCATTCGATCAATTGATCGTGATTAGGATTTCCAGTTCGAGCAAAATGAATCCAAGCACCACTGACTTGTTTGGCAATCGCATCGGTGTTTTCATTGCTTCCACCAGTCATACCATAGCACTCCGCTACATTGTCAAAAACAAAAGGCAATTCAAAACAGTGCATCGATTTGTATTTTCCTCCAAATACCGGAGAAGACCATTCAAAGAAATACATATAAACATCAGCACCATCTTTTAAGCTTGATTTGATATTTGCTTGATTTACGGCGCCTGGTCTAAACAGTAAATCAACATCAATGAGATCTCCTGGATTTTCGAGATGAGGATAGGCTTTTTTAACCGCCTTTTTGTATGCATCTGCTTTGTCTTTGTATTGCTGAGAAATAAACTGATCTACTTTAGCTTGATCATCATTGGGGATTCCTCTCCACAGCGTGGTAAAGAATTCGTTTTTAACGGTCCCAATCATCAGTGGAATATTCTTTGAGAGCTCAAGTGATTCTTCATCTAAGATGTCGTGAGGTAATACTTCTCCATCGACAGAAGGCCCCCAGTTGTATCCAAATACTCCAGTATCGGTTCCAGTTGCTCTAAGGCGTTCGTTGATTGTTTGAATCGCTTTATTTCCAGCAATTCTTAAATCTTCCCATGGAATGGTTTGGATTTGATCTACAGATGATGCATTGAGCCCTAAATTTTTGAGTACTTCCTCTGTTACGGCACGAGTGGTTTCAGTCGTTGCTGAAGCTCCTCTAAACGCTCCTGATTGATTGATGGCCTTGTGAAATAATCCATGCGCTGAAGGCATTGCCATGAGCGCATTGACTTTAGCTCCTCCTCCTGATTGACCAAAAATGGTCACGTTATTGGGGTCCCCTCCAAAGTTTTCAATGTTGTGTTTGACCCAAGTTAGTGCAGCCTGCATATCGAGTAAGGATTGGTTGGCAGAATGCTTGTATTTATCGCCATAAGCAGAGAGGTCTAAAAACCCTAAAATATTTAATCGGTGATTTATGGAAACTACGACTACATCTCCATTCTTGCTCAAGTTTTTTCCATCGTAGGAAGGCAATTCTTCACTAGAACCAGAAGTGAATCCACCTCCGTGAATCCAAAACATGACGGGTCTTTTCTTGCCATCTGAAATACTAGGAGTCCAAATATTTAATACTTGATTATTTTCTCCCGGATACCCCCAAGAGTGACTAAAAACAAATTCCGATTCGTCATTCGCTACAGCAGTAGGGGTCATCAAATGAGCTACAGGTCCGTAAACTAAAGCTGAGCGAATCCCCTCCCAATTGGCTGGTGGTTGTGGGTCTTCAAATCGTTTTGATTGTGCATAGGGAATTCCTTTGTAGGAGTATATTCCTTCTTGAACTAATCCTCGAACCTTTCCGTGATTCGTGTTTGCAATAGCAGTGTCATTACCGAATGAAATATCTTGTGCAAACACGGTGCTCATTGTTGTGAGTAGTGCTATTGCAAAAGAAAATAGGTGCTTGTTTGTCATGGTTTAGTAGGTTGTTAAATTTTAGTAACAAGTTTTATTTAAAAATTTGAAATTGTCAAATAATAAAAATCAATATAGTGTAATTGTTACACAATATAATCATTTATTTTGATATTTTTCACTAACTTGCAATACCAAATCAAGATCAATGAATTCAATTAGTTATTTAAGTCACTTGTCAGTCGACAATGTGATTTTTGGATATCACAACAAACAGCTCAAAGTACTCTTGATGAAGCTTAAAGACCATGGATATTGGATGTTGCCTGGTGGTTTTGTGAAGCAAGACGAGTCGATTTTAACTGCAGCTAAACGCGTTGCGAACGAACGCACTGGTCTTGATCAATTGTATTTAAATCAGTTCAAAACTTATGGGGATCCACAGCGAAACAAGGATTCCAGAATCGATAAAGAAAAGGTTTATAACAGTTATGTTTTTAATCAGAAAGAAGTCAATATTATTGATTCTTACTTTGTGTCTATTGGTTATTACACTTTAACGGAGTTTTCTAAAGTTGAAGTTAAATTAGGGCCTGTTGATGAAGATTGTCAGTGGTTTGCATTAGATGAAATCCCTGATTTACTTTACGATCACAATCAACTGATTAAGGATGCTTTAATTGCCCTTCGATATCATGTGGATCACTATCCGATTGGTAAGAAGCTGCTTGAAAAGAAATTTACCATGCCAGAGATTCAGGCGTTGTATGAGACCATTCTAGAGAAGTCGATCGATCGTAGAAACTTCTCAAAGAAGATCATGAAATCGGGTATCCTAGTCAAATTGGAGGAACAGCGAAATATTGGAGCTCACAGGGCTCCGTATTTGTATACGTTCCACGAAGAAAAATACGCTGAGGCACTTCAAAATGGAATCGCTTCGTTCTTTTAAATTTTTAAATTGAAAAAAGTACTGCTACTTCTCGTTCTTGTTTCAACCACTTTATTCGCTCAAAATAAAGGAAGAGTTGTTCTCGATAGTTTATATTCTAAAGCTTTGGAGAATAAAATGGGAGAATCTCCTAAAAGAGCTGTAGCTGTGTATTTGCCACCTGATTACGATGCTGCAAAACATTCGTATCCTGTGATCTACTTCCTACATGGATTCTTTTCAGATCACACTGTTTTAAATGAATTTTCAGTAGCACTAGATCATGCCATTGAACAAAAAAAAATCAAGCCTTTTATACTGGTTGTCAGTGATCAAAAGACGAGTTACTTCGGAAGTTTTTATTCGAACTCTAAGGACTTTGGAAGCTGGGAAGATTTTACGGCCTTTGATTTGGTTTCCTATATGGATGCTAACTACAGAACCATCAAAAATGCTTCAAGCAGGGGGATCACGGGTCATAGTATGGGAGGGTATGGCGCTTTAAAAATTGCAATGCGCCACCCCGATGTTTTTAGTAGTGTGTACGCTATCAGCCCTGGTGCCTTAGATGTAGTTCGGGAATACGGACCGAATAGTGATACATTTAAAGTGCTATCAAAATACAAATCCTACGAGGATATTCAACCATCTCATTATTTTTCATATGTGATGTTAGCATTTGCAAAATCTTGGTCTTCCAATGCCAATCGCCCCCCTTTTTATTGTGATATGCCTTTTGAATATCAAGGGGATGAATTAATTGTTCACAAAGAAATACTGGAGAAGTGGCAAAAGAATATGCCCGTATATATGTTAGAGGATCATTTAGAAAATCTACAAAAACTTACTGCGATTAAAATGGATTGGGGAAGAAATGCAGGATTGCGTTTTACGCAACAATGTGAAATGTTTAGTCAGCGTTTAGAAAATTTGGGAATCAAGCATTTTGCTGAAGAATATATAGGAACTCATACCAGCGGTATCTATACGATTGACGGTAGAATTCCAAATTCTGTACTTCCGTTTTTCAATGATTATCTGAAGTTTTAGATAAGCTTAGGTGACGATATTTTCGGTATTCTTCAGGGTCAATTTCCATCATCAAAAAGATAGAAGACAATGTCTTTCCGTGAGGATCTAATGCCAAAGATCGCGTAACCCCTGAATACAAAGCAGCTTCCAAAACAAAATTAAATGCGTGAAGATGAGGTAATTCATACCGAGTAACCGAACCTTTGATTCGTTCATTAAAATAGCTTTTTACTTTTTCTTCAGTAATTTGTTTTTTTAAAAACAAATAATCCAATTCATTGTATGGGATGAGTGACAAATTCGAAATGTTTCCTTTATCACCTGCTCTTGAATGTGCTATATCACCTAATTTCATGATTCAATAGTTTTAGTGGTGAGTTGAATAGTTGGTAAATTTTCATCAATTAGAATGGATTGGACCGCTATAATTTCTTTAACACTCTTGGAGGCTCCTCCTCCAGCAGCTGGGCCATTAGTATACAGCGCTTCTACTTGTTGACCTACCATAATTGCTTCTTCTTTAGTTTTAGTTCGTAGCGCGATTCTGATTCGAATCTCGTCAGAAGTTTCCTTGCCGTGATCTTTTGAAAGCGAATTGATGCCGATGAGGTCATAGTTAGCATCGTATTTGCTCAAACCTAAATGATGTAGTTTGCTTTTGATGATTTTTAGAGCGAGACTTGCTCTTTCTTTTGCTTGATATCCACCATAACTCATCTGTCCTTCACCGATATATCCGTCTTTATAGCCTAAAGAAACTTTTAATTTCCCTGTTTTTTTTGCGCCTGTTGCTCCGCTGATCTCAACTTGATTTGGAGCTAATTCTCTAAATTGAACAGATGTAAAATCAGCAATCACATCTGGAGTGATATAATTTTTTGGATCGTGTATTTCGTAAAGCAATTGTTCAGTGCAGGTTGCTTTGTTAATGATTCCTCCGCTATTGGGGACCTTTGTTAGGGTGTAATGTCCATCCGAAGTAACTTCAGCAATAGGAAATCCAATCGCTTGAGGATTGGGTACTTGTTTTTTGTCGAAATCGTTAAAATAGCCGCCACAAACTTGAGCTGCACATTCTAATAAATGCCCCATGGCAGTGGCTTTACCTAATAAATCGCTATTATCGAGATCCCAATTGAATTCATAAAACAGCGGTGCCATAAATAAAGCTGGGTCGGCAACTCTTCCAGTAATGATGATGTCAGCATCTAATTTCAATGCTTCTACAATAGGTCGAAGCCCCAAATACGCATTAGCAGATACGAGTTGATTTTTTAGTACTGATAAGGAATCTCCACTTTCGATGAGTTTGTAATCTTGATCTTTGATCACATTAATCACATCGTCTCCACTAATGGCAACCACTTTCAATTTGTTAATTTTTAATCGCTTAGCGATTTCAATAATTTTATCTGCTGCTGCTACGGGATTTGCAGCGCCCATATTGGAGATGATCTTAATATTTTTTTTAACACAAATCGGTAGAACTGCTGTGATTCGTTCTTCTAAAAGTGGATCATAACCCAATAGAGGGTCTTTTAGCTTTTGAAGCTGGGCAAGTGCAATCGTTCGCTCTGCAAGACATTCGAAAATTAAGTAATCGATCATCCCTTCTTCTGTCAATTGAACTGCGGGTTGAATAAGATCACCTGAATATCCAGCTCCTGAACCGATTCGTATGAGTGCTTTTTGCTTTTTCATATTAAATTGGCAAATAGCCTAAAAGTAGGGAACTCAAAGTCATCACTACACTAATTAAAAACGCATACTTGAATGTGAATTTTTGATGTTGTGCTAAATCAATACCACATAAACCAATTAATAAAAATGTCGAAGAGGTGAGAGGGCTGAGCGGAAAACCAGTGGTCATTTGCCCCATAAGTGATGCATGTGCCATTTGAATAGGGGTGATGTCCATGGTAGCTCCAACTTCTGACAATACTGGGAGTACGCCAAAATAAAAGGAATCGGGGTCAAAAAACAAACTCAAGGGCATGCTGATGATACCTAGGATCGCAGGAATATGAGTTCCCAATTGTTGTGGAGTTACAGCAACAATTCCGCCAGCAAGTTCATTGATCATTCCAGATTCTTTTAAAATCCCTGTAAAAATCCCGGCAGCAATTAGGAGGCTCGCCATTAGTAAGGCTGATTTTGCATGAGAATCGATGCGTTCTTTTTGTTCTTTTAGCTTTGGAAAATTGATGCTAAGGGCTAGTACGGTCCCTAACATAAAAACGATAGCTGGTGGTAAAATTCCTTTGACAAGACAATAGATGACGACAATCGTGAGCAGAATATTGACGCTAAAGTAACTTCTTTCCTTCTTGGTTAGTTTACTGGTAGGATGAATTTCATTGGATGGTATCGCTTTGTAATTTAATCGTTTGGCTTCTTTTTTTCCTAAAAAAGCAGCTATGAGTAATACAAAAACTATACCTATTAGTTGAGGGACCATCAGTGATTGGTATAGGGTAGCGACTTCTATATTGAGTGCAGATGCTGCCCTTAGTGTTGGTCCTCCCCAAGGTACCATATTCATGGTTCCAGCTCCTAATGCAACAACAGCAGCTAAGATTCTTTTGTCCATTTGGAGTTCTTCGAACAGTGGTAGCATCGCAGGAATTACAATTAAAAAAGTGACTGCTCCAGACCCATCGAGATGAACTAACATTGATAAAATACCGGTTCCTACGGTTATTTTGATGGGATTTTTACCCACTTTTTTTAAGATGATTTCAATGATGGGTTGAAACATTTTTGCATCAGTGAGCACTCCAAAAAATAGGATTGCAAAAATAAACATGGCAGTGATTGGGGCGATATTTTTAATCCCACTGATTGCAAAGTTTGCAGTTTCTGAGCCAAATCCAGCCAATAAAGCACCCGCAATTGGCACCACAATGAGCGCCGTTAAAGCGGATGTGATTCTGGTTAGAATCAGGATCAATAGTGCTACTATTATAAAAATGGCAGTTAACATAGAAGTTGATCTTGTTTACGAATGTAGCTATTAATTATTTGAAATTACCTTTTTACTATCCCAAACCAATTCTTTTTGCTCATTGAATACTTGAATTCGATAAGCGGATTGTAATTGACCTTTTTTAGTTTGATCTGTTTGAATTTGCCAACTAAAGAGTGGCTGCACTACATCGATTCCTATGGGATTTGAAGGGTATTCTACTTTTAATTGAATCGGCTTTTGAGCGTAACCGAATAAACTAATGATTCCTATCAATAGAATCGTAATGTCTTTTAAGATTTTGGAATTCATAATTATAGGGTGAGTGATAGTTGAATGAACGGGTTTGTGGATTTGGTTTACGTTATGAATATAATAAATTGTGTATTAATAACACATTAATAATTGTATATTTGTTTTGAGCGATCATTATTTGTGATTATTTATGTTTATAATTCCTTGAAATTAAAAAAATGAAGTCAATTTTTAAATTCCTTATTGTAACATCTTTCTCTCTTATTTCTTTAACTATGAGTTCACAACAGCGTGTTAAGACCATCATAACTACCGATGGGGAAATCGATGATGTGGATACCTTTATTCGCATGTTGTTGTATTCTAATGAATTTGATATTGTGGGATTGGTGTATTCGAGTTCGATGTGGCATTACAGTGGTGACGGATTGGGGACAAAATTTGTTTCTGAAATGCCCATGACCAAAGAGATATATGGAGCACAAACAGATTTAAGATGGCCAGGGGTGAATTGGATGCAAGAACTGATTTTAGATTACGCTCGAGTATATGACAACTTAATTAAGCACGATCCAAGCTATCCAACACCTGAAAAGTTAATGTCCATGGTGCGAGTGGGTAATGTCGAATTCGAAGGGGAAATGGAAAAAATCACTTTGGGATCTGAGTGGATCAAAAACAAATTACTTCAAGACGATATTGATGAATTGTACTTACAAGCTTGGGGTGGAACCAATACAATTGCTAGAGCATTAAAATCCATTGAAGAAGAATATGCTCATACTGAAAATTGGAAAGCGATTCATAAATCGGTTACGGATAAATCCATCATATATACCATTATGGATCAAGATGCTACCTACAGGGACTACATTTCTAAAAGTTGGCCAGATATTCGAGTGTATTACAACTCCTCTCAATTTGCTGCCTTTGCCTATCCCTGGAAACGTGTAGTTCCTGGGAAATTTCAAAAGTATTTAGAAGGATCTTTCATGGGGCCGATGATCAATAACAGCGGACCACTTCTTAAGAACTACTATTCTTATGGCGACGGTCAAAAACAAGAAGGTGATGATGAGCATATTCATGGAGATCTTTCAAAAATCAAAGATGCTCAATGGGGGTCATTTGATCAGTATGCCTTTATTTCCGAGGGAGATACTCCAGCTTATTTACATCTAGTACATTTGGGGCTTGATAATTACAAGCATCCATGGTACGGAGGATGGGGTGGCCGTTTCATACAATCAAAAGAAAACCCATTTAAATACGAAGATGGAGAACTAGTGGCTGATTTAAACCCAGAAACAGGTCAAAAGGATCCAATGTATCCACAAACACGATGGATTGAAGCAATTCAAAATGATTTTGCAGCGAGAGCATCTTGGTGTGTTAGTGATTTCGAAGAGTCCAATCACGCTCCCCAAATTAGTGTTCAAGAATCCACTAGACAAACTGTTAAAAAAGGTGCTAAAGTGAAACTGAATTATGCTTCTACTGATGTGGATGGTGATCAAATCACACACAGGGTTTGGAATTATACCGATGTTAGTACCGCTGATGCATCTATTGTGTTTTCAGATGTGGATGCGACTATCAAAGTCTCTAAAAAGGCAAAGTCAGGTGATGAGGTGCATATCATTGTTGAAGGAACGGATTCAGGTTTGCCTGCGCTTACGAGATATAGGAGAGTCGTGCTTAGAGTGGAATAAGTTGTAATAAATAAACCCATCATATTTAATAAGATGGGCTTATTTGTGTCATACCGCTCTTTGTTTAATTCTTTTCAAAAAGAAGTAAGCGGTCTCTATTCTGAGTTACTAGAATTGTTTCAGTTCCATTTTTATTTTTAAGGGTTGCAATTTCTCTTCCATCTTTAGGAATTACGATGCCACTTTCATTATTTGGAATAACTTCAAATTTATCAGTTCCTGTTCCTCTTAGTAGAATTCCATTCGAAGCGTCTAATGGTCCTATAAATGATTCGTAACGATAATCATTACCTGCTCCAATAATATCGTAATATCCATCTTTGTTATAATCGGTTACATTCATATCTGAAAGTGGGGCAATTTGAGCTTCTTGGGGAAGGGCTGTGACCTTAAATTGATGGTTTCCGAGACTTTCTATAAAAACAGAAAGTTCAAAATTAGCGGTTAGCTTTTGAGCCTTTTGAAATTCTTCTTTACTGAAAAATTCTTTGAGGTCTGTGTCTGCGTAGTTCTTGTAGAGTTTGAACTGTCTTCTGAATCTAGGACTTTGTTCCACTAAATTGTCTTTAAAGGCGTAAGGATAAGCTCTTTTGATGCTATCTCTTCCTTTTTCAAAACTAAATAGGATGGGATCAATTGAACCATTGAGATCAAAGTCATCTGCAACTAAGGTAATTGGTGTTTGATCACTGAGGTGTAAATAGTTGTTAGCTCCTATATTTCCAGCAATGATGTCAAGGTCACCATCTGCATCATTGTCAAATAAAACTACAGAGCTCCATAGTCCTTTGAATTCATCCAAATTTGAATGGTATCGCTCTAATCCATTTGTGCCTTGTATATATATTTTGATAGGCTCGAATTCACCTACAACAACAAGGTCAAGTAAGTCATCTCCATTGAGGTCTCCCCATTTGGCATCGGTAACCATCCCCATTTCATCAATATCTTTGATAATTTCATTTCCTGAGTCAATAAATGTTCCTCCTTGGTTAAGAAGAAGTTTAGAAGGGGTTGTGGTGGGATATTGTTTTAGCTTTGGACTTCCACCGATAAATAGATCCTGGAGACCATCAGCATTGTAGTCACCAACTGCAATAACAGAGCCTTCAAAAAGCTTATCCGCAGCTTGTATACTATAGGAACCATTTCCGTCATTGATTGCAAAATAGTTACTTTGGTCCATATAGTAATTTTGCTTAGAACTTATTACAAAGTCCAAATCTCCATCATTTTCCAGGTCTACAGGGCGAATACACTCTTCTATATTGTCTAAATACGTTTTATCTTCAAAAAGAAATCTCGTGTTAAAACTTCCATCAGCCTCTTGAAAATATACAGAAGGGTATTGGCTTTCAGAAGATCCTAATACAAAATCCTCAAGGCCATCTTGGTTTATATCTGCTACAGCTATACAGGGTCCAGATTGAGATACTTTGTGTTGGATGAGACGTTGGATGTTAAAATCGTCAAAGTCTTGTTCACTGTGAATGTAGTTGATATTTTTTTCAGTTGAAACTTCTTTGAAAACAGTTTTACTGTTTACAGTTTGATTTGTTTTGAAATCGGGTATGGTAGCTTCATTGTAATTGATTGTTACAATTTGATCTGCATAAATATTTTTTAATTCTTGGGTTTTTCCATCAGGCCACCTTATAGTGATTGATTTGACAAGATTTTCATTTCCGATACCAAAATTGATTCTCGGATCAATACTGGACATAAATCCTCTTGTAAGATATTGATTGTAATATTGATTTTTTCCTTCAGCTGTCCTAATTTGAACTTGAGAGCCTATGCCATTAGGATTTGTTTTTGGCCCCTTGAGTTCTACTTTAATAAAGTGGTTTGAAATGGGTTTATTCTCTTGATTTAAATTATTTTTAAATACAAACGCCTCGTCGTTAATATTATTAACTACATAATCTAAATCACCATCATTATCTAGATCCGCATAAACTGCTCCATTTGAAAATGACGGAATATTAATACCCCATTCACTAGTTTTGTCCTCAAAATGAAAGCTATCATTATTTTTATAAGCATAATTTGGGATTTTCACAGATGGCATAGAATCTAATAAGATTTCATGACTTGCATAACGCTCGTATTCAAATTTAAAGTTGATAAAATCTAAGTCGGTAATGTCTCGAGGAAATCCATTGGTGATAAATAAATCTTTATAACCATCATTATCGGCATCCATAAATAGAGGACTCCAACTCCAATCGGTTTGATAAATTCCTGCCATCATTCCTATTTCACTGAAGGGAATTCCTTTTTGGTTTCCTTTGTGGAGCATGTTTCTTGAATGTTGAAATTCATAACCCCAGCGGTTATTGTGAATGATGTCTTGATAATCTGTTCTGCTAATAGTTGTTTTTTTGCGGTATTGAGTTTCACCAAGCATATCTACAGTGATGATGTCGATAACTCCATCGTTGTTGAAATCATTAGCATCATTACCCATAGAGAATTTAGATTGGTGTTTGAGGTATGTGCTCATTTCATTTTTAAAGGTTCCATCTCCTTGATTGATATAGAGTATATCATTACTTAAATAATCATTTGAAATGTATAAATCAGTCCATCCGTCTTCATTGATATCAAGAGCTGCAATTCCAAGGCCAAAACCTTCGATGGTAATTCCAGTTTCAAGTGATACATCTTTAAAGGTGCCATTACCCATATTTTTGAATAATTGGTCTGTACTTTTTGCTGAACCATCTATTATTTTAGCTCTATAATTAGTGGGACTAAACTGCTCTATCTCATTGTTGAGCACATAGAGATCGATAAGTCCGTCCTTGTTATAGTCAAAAAAGAGCGCAGCCATAGAGTTTCTGTCATTAAATAAGTGGTATTCTTGAGCCATTTCTTTAAATACAGGTTGGTTGTTGAAGTCTAAACCTTGATGGATATAGAGTTTATTAGCTTTTTTGCCTTCGTACATGGATGCGCACACAAAGATATCTTGCCATCCATCAGCATTGACATCCGCAACAGCAACTCCAGTTGACCAAAAATCAGAGGAATTGAGTCCTGCTTTTTCGGTGACATCATCAAATTTAAAATCACCTTGATTGATATAAAGTTTATTAGAAACTTGATTTCCAGTAAAAAATAGATCAATCTTTCCGTCGTTATTAAAGTCACTCGCAGCGACCCCTCCGCCGTTAAAGATATATTCATCAGTTAAAACATTGAAATCTTTGGTTTCTTTGATTTGGTTGTTGAAATCGATTCCAGTGTGATCGGAATCGACTAATTCGAAAAGTTTAGAATTTTTGTTCGAGCATGAAAAGAGTGTAAAACTCAAAAGTATGAAAGCGAGAATTTTCTTCATGATTTTAACTTTATAAAAGTATAACCTTATAGTTATTTATTATTAAGGTATGTGGTTTTAGGTTTATTTGATTTAAAGGTTAAAAAAACCGTTCTTATCAAAATGAATTGTAAGTGTACTTAAAAAAATGGAGTTTTACAATTCTTAGGTATTTAAATATTTAAATCAATTGTATCACCTAGTTTTAAAAGAATGTGTATATAAAACACATTATTTGTATAATCTTTTTTTAACATTCTTACACAAAAGAAAACTAAACACAAATTATTACACAATTACTGTGTTTTTTTTACGCATTAATAAAATATTTTTTATATAATTGTTCAGGAAACTATAACGTTATAGAAAAACGTTATGAACAAACTAAATTAAATTTTAACTAAAACTAAACTTTATGAAATTAAACTTTCTTAAGTATGCATTACTGTTTGTAGCTGTTTTAAGCTATGGATTTGTTAGTGCACAACAGATTTCTGGTACCGTTTCGGATGAAAACGGACCGTTACCTGGAGCAACAGTTCTAGTGAAAGGAACCGTGAACGGTACTTTTGCTGATTTTGATGGTAATTATACCATTGATGCTGCCTCAGGAGATGTATTAGTGTTTTCTTATGTAGGTTATAACTCGAAAGAGGTAACTGTAGGAGATTCTGATACGATTAATGTGACTTTAGAAGCTAGTAACGCTCTAGAAGAAGTTGTGGTAGTCGGTTATGGTACTCAGCAAAGAGGATCGATCACCGGTGCTGTCGCTTCTGTAGACGTTAGTGAAGCTGCTAAAACACCGATGACCAATGCTGCAGAAGCACTACAGGGTCGTGTTTCTGGGGTTACTGTAGTGAGTAATAACTCTCCAGGAGCGGCTCCAAAAATCGTTATTCGTGGATTTGGTACTTCTAACAACACAGATCCTTTATACGTGATTGATGGTGTGCAAACGGATGACGCATCGGTTTTAAATTCAATTAACCCTAATGACATCGAGCAGATGAACGTTCTTAAAGATGGTGCTGCTGCGATTTATGGTGCTCGTGCATCGAACGGGGTTGTTATTGTAACGACTAAGTCAGGTGGATACAACATGGAAAAAGCTAGAATTTCAGTAGATGCTTACACCGGATTTGCTGAGGCAACTAGAGTTCCTGAGTTATTGACGGCACAACAACATGGACAAATGATTTGGGATTCTATGAAGAATGACGGATTAACTCCAACACACCCTCAATACGGATCTGGATCATCTCCAGTAGTTCCTTCAACCTTACAAGGATTTAGAAGAATAGCTACTTATAATCCAGTAACTTTTGAAACCCCTACAGCAAGAGTATTGCCTAACGGTACCGATTGGTTTGCTGAGGCAACTCAATTGGCTGTTCAACAAAACGCTACGGTTACCTTAGAAAATGGTAATGCAAGAGGGAAGTACTTAATGTCAAATTCGTTCCAGAACAGAGAAGGAGTTTTTAAAACAACCTTCTTTAAACAAGGAACAACGCGTTTAAATTCTGAATTTAAAGTTTCTGACAAAATTACTATTGGTGAGCATTTAACAGCTTCTTTCTCTAATGCAAACAACACGAACGTAAGTGATTTGCTTTTAAGAGCTTCCCCACTTATTCCAGTATACACGGAAGATGGAGGTTATGCAGGATCTGCAGCTGGACAGTTGTCAAACGTCAACAACCCGGTAGCTGATTTATACAGAAATGCTGATAATTACAACAAAACATTCCGTTTGTTAGGGGATGTGTATATGAATGTAAATCTTGATGATTTTGTAGATGGATTATCATTCAAAACACGTTTCTCAGGAATGCTTCAGTACTTCAACGGAAGATATTTAACTTCTAGAGTTCCAGAAGCTATTGAGCCACGTACGGATAACACCTTAACAGAGGTAGATTGGGCAAGAAACTCTTGGACTTGGACCAATACAATGAACTACGACAAAGTTTTTGGCGATCACGCAATCAATGCTATTTTAGGTGTTGAAGCAGTAGACGAATTCAGAAAAGGAAAGACCGTTTCAAGAACCGGTTATTTATTTGAAGATCCAGACTTCTACTTGTTAAACAACGGTGGTGGTAGTGTATTAGTTAATGATGCTTATGCAGGTGGTTCTTCCTTGTATTCATTATTTGGAACGACTCAATACTCTTTTGCTAATAAGTATTACTTAACAGCAACCGTACGTCAGGATACTTCTTCTAGATTCAAAGGAGATAACAAAACGGATATCTTCCCATCATTCTCTGGAGGTTGGGTCGTATCTGATGAAGAGTTCTTCAACGCGGAAGGAGTGATTTCAAGATTTAAATTAAAAGGTTCTTGGGGACAAATTGGTAACCAAACCTTACCAGCGAACAACCCAACCATTAACATTTCTTCATTAAGCGAGCGATACGCAAATTATGCGATTGATGGAGGAAGTGTTTCTCAAGGGGCGATGTTATCTCAAGTAGGGAACCCTAACTTACGTTGGGAAACTTCTGAGGCTTTGAACTACGGATTTGAATTAGGATTGCTAGACAATGCACTTACTTTAGATGTTGATATCTTTAATATTGAAACTAAAGACTTGGTGACGCCAAACGAATCATTGATTTCAACCACTGCAATTGATGCAGGGGCTCCTTTAGTAAACTTAGGAAACGTAGTGAACAAAGGGATGGATGTTGCTTTAGGATATAATTCAGATGCTTCGAAAGAATTTGTTTTTGGAGTTCAGGCGAATGTTTCTGCATACAAAAACGAGGTAACGAATCTAATTTCAGCGTTCCAAGCGGGTAGAAATACGCGTGTAGGATCGTTAACTAGAACTGAGGTTGGTCAACCAATTTCTTTCTTCTACGGTTACAATGTAACTGGTTTGGATTCAAACGGACGTTTTGTTTACGAAGATGTTAATGGTGATGGATCTATTTCAGCTTTAGATCGTAAAAACATCGGATCTCCACATCCTGATTTCACTTATGGTATCAATCTTACAGCTTCTTACAAAAACTTTGATTTCTCTGCATTTTTTCAAGGATCTCAAGGAAATGAAGTGTACAACTACGAGAAAATCTACACGGACTTTCCATTCTTCAAAGACGGAAACCGTTCGACTCGTGTGTTAGATGCATGGACGCCATCGAATACAGATACTATGGTTCCAGCATTGAGTTATTCAGTAACTAATAGTGAGACAGATCCTAACTCATACTTTGTTGAGGATGCTTCTTACTTAAAGTTGAAAAACTTACAAATTGGATACACAATGCCTGATTCAATTGTTGATTCAATTGGCGCTGATTCACTTCGCTTATATGTTCAAGCATCAAACTTATTAGTAATTACTGACTATACAGGTGTTGATCCTGAGGTTGCGATTAATGATAACCTTTCATTAGGTGTTGATGAAAACGTATTCCCAATGTCAAGAATTATAACTTTTGGAGTTAACTTAAAATTATAATCAAAATGAAAAAACACATATTATATTATTTATCATTTGTACTTGTTCTTGCTTCATGTTCTGATGAGTTTACAGAAAAACCAGCAATTGGAGCGTTAAGTGATGAGTCTTTAGCAAATGCTAAAGGAGTAGAATTACTCTTAATCGGTGCGTATTCGGCACTAGATGGAAACACCATTGGAGGTAATGAGATCTGGGGTGGAGCAAATGGATGGGTAAATGAATCCATCACCGATAACGCTCACAAAGGCTCAACCGATAGTGATAACACGGATGCCTACAACTTGGAGGTTTTTAACTGGACAGCATCGAATCCAAACCTGTTGGGTTCATGGAAGAGTTTATACTCTGGTGCTAACAGAGCCAATGCGGTAATTGACCTTATTTCAAAAGTAGAAGGTGATTATTCAGCTGAGCTTGCAGAGTCACGTTTCTTAAGAGGATATTTTTACTACAATTTACAAATTAGATTTGGTAATATTCCTTTTATTTCTGAAGTTGAATTTGCTGCAACAGAGTTTAATCAACCCAATCCAGGACCTATTTGGGATGCGATTGAAGCAGATTTTCAGTATGCTATGGATAATTTACCTCCAACGCAATCTGCAAAAGGAAAGCCAAATACCTATGTAGCTCATGCTTTTATGGCAAAAGCTAAAATTCAACAAAAGAAATATGCAGAAGCACTTTCTTTGTTAGAAGCAGTTATTGGTTCAGGAGAATATTCATTACTTGCTGAATTAAAAGATAACTTTAATTCAACAGGTGAAAATGGAAGCGAAAGTCTTTTTGCAATTCAGTTCTTTGCAGATTCAGGTCAGTCTTTCAACGGTGCTGGAGCGGATACTTTAAACTTTCCTCAAGGAGGTCCATTCGGATCATGCTGTGGATTCTATACCCCAACACAAGATTTAGCAAATGCATACAAAACAGATGCTAATGGATTGCCTTTATTGGACACTTATAATCAGTCTGATATCGCAAATGATCAAGGTTTAGATGATGCAGATGCGTTTGCTCCAGAGGCTGGTAATTTAGACCCACGTATCGATTATACCATTGGTCGTAGAGGAATTGATTACAATGGATGGGGAGTACATCCAGGTCAGTCATGGCAACGTCCATCAGCTTCTGACATTGGAGGTCCTTACCTTCCTAAGAAGAATGTTTACCAAGCAGGAGACGACGGTATGAGAGGTACTGGAGCTTGGGGAGAGCAACGTTCAGGAATTAACTGGCATGCTGTTCGTTACGCTGACGTTCTTTTATTAGCTGCTGAAGCTGCAGTTGAAACAGGTGCTTTAGAAAAGGCTCGTGGCTATGTGAACCAAGTGCGTGAGCGCGCAATGAACATGACATGGGTTAAGGATGCCGCTGGTAACAATGCTGCGAACTATGTTATAGGATTGTACACTGCTCCATGGACTGACGCTGCTGTAGCGCGTAAAGCGGTTCGTATGGAGCGTCGATTAGAGTTAGGAATGGAAGGTCACCGTTTAACAGATTTAAGACGTTATGGAAACATGGCTGATGTGATGGCTGCTTATATCGAAAATGAATCTAGAACTATTTCTACTTTCAAAGATAAAATGGGAACCTATAAATCTCACTATGAGTTATTCCCAATTCCACAAAACGCAATTGATTTAAGTGGTGGAATCTTAACTCAAAATCCAGGATTTTAATTATTTAGTTTAGTTGAATACATTATAGTATTTACTGGTAGAAGCAGGGTGAAAGCCCTGCTTTTTTTATTATATTTAACGGTAATAAGTCTTTAAAATGTACTATTTAGGATACGATTTAGGAAGTTCCTCAATCAAGGTTGCTCTAGTGGAGTCTACTACCGGTAAATCTGTAGGGGTAGTGACTTATCCAGAGCAAGAAATGGAGATGATAGCAACGCATCAGGGTTGGGCTGAACAGCATCCCGATTTGTGGTGGGATTACCTATGTGAGGCTACTTCAAGACTACTTCGAGAGTCGAATGTTTTTGCTGAATCGATTCAGGGAATCGGTATCTCCTATCAAATGCATGGATTGGTAGTTGTTGATGCTAAAGGTGTGCCACTTCGTCCATCGATTATATGGTGTGACTCTAGAGCTGTTGGTATTGGTAATCAAGCTTATCAGGATTTAGGTGAAGATTTTTGCGCGGCTCATTTTCTCAACGCTCCTGGAAATTTTACAGCCTCTAAGCTCAAATGGGTTGCTGAACATGAACCAGAGCTCTTTGCTAAGATTTATAAATTCATGTTGCCTGGAGATTATGTGGCCTATAAACTTAGTGGTCAATTTCAGACAACGATATCAGGCTTGTCAGAAGGTATTTTTTGGGATTTTAAGAATGAATCCCTAGCAGATTCCCTGATGAAGTATTACGGAATTGATTCCAAATTGGTTCCAGAGATCGTTCCAACCATCGGACTCCAATCAAAACTATCAGCGACTGGAGCAAAGGCTGTTGGATTGGTGGAAGGAACCCCAATATTTTACAGAGCTGGAGATCAACCCAATAACGCACTTTCGCTCAATGTTTTGAATCCAGGAGAGGTAGCTGCTACTGGAGGAACTTCTGGAGTGGTCTATGCGGTGACGGATCAACTTTCGGTCAAAGAATGCTCTAAGGTGAATAATTTTGCTCATGTCAATTATACCCCAAAGAACAATCACATCGGCAAATTACTTTGTATTAATGGATCTGGAATCCTCTACAGGTGGATGAAAGATAACCTAGATGTCGATTCCTATCAGCAGATGAATCAACTTGCTGAAAGTGTATCTGTTGGAAGTGAGGGACTGTCTATTTTGCCTTTTGGGAATGGTGCGGAGCGAATGCTTGAGAACGTCAATATAGGCGCTCATATAGTTGGATTACATCTCAATACACATCACAAATCACATCTTTGTAGAGCTGCTTTGGAGGGTATTGCTTTCTCCTTTGTATACGGAATGGAGCTCATGCAAAATGACGGTGTCAATTTATCGATGATTAAGGCTGGTGATGACAATTTGTTTCGATCTCAAATCTTTTCAGAAACCATAGCAACACTGATGGGGGTTGAAATAAAAATCTACAACACAACAGGGGCCATTGGAGCTGCAAGAGCATGTGCACTCGTCGATAGAGATACTACTAAGTTTTCTCTCTTAATTGAAGAGAATGACTACAAGATGACCTATCTGCCAAAAGACAATAAAGAAGTCTTTGAATCGGCTTATGTGCTTTGGAAAAAGCGTTTAGAACAAAAATTAAAAGAATAATAAATCATGTATAACAAATAAATCAATTATGGCTTTAATAGGAGATAAAGAATACTATAAAGGTATTGGTGATATCAAATACGAAGGAGCGGATTCAGACAATCCACTTGCTTTTAAATACTATAACCCAGATCAAGTAGTCGCTGGTAAAACAATGAGAGAACACTTTAAGTTTGCAGTAGCCTACTGGCATTCATTCTGTGGGACAGGAGCGGATCCATTTGGACCTGGTACGATTAATTATTCGTGGGATCAAATAGCTGATCCAATTGAATCTGCAAAATCGAAGGCTGATGCTGCATTTGAGTTCATTACCAAAATGGGATTCGATTACTTCTGTTTTCACGACTATGATTTAGTAAGAGAAGGAAGTACGATTGCAGAATCTGAAAAGAGATTAGCGACCATCGTTGATTACTTAAAAGAAAAGAAATCAGCTTCTGGAGTGAAACTTCTATGGGGAACTGCCAACTGTTTTTCAAACCCAAGATATATGAATGGTGCAGCTACCAATCCAAATTTTGAAGTAGTGGCAAGAGCAGGTGCACAGGTGAAAATGGCTTTAGATGCAACCATAGCCTTGGACGGTGAAAATTATGTCTTTTGGGGAGGTAGAGAAGGTTATATGTCGCTTTTAAATACCGATCTCAAGCGTGAAGTTGAGCATATGGGTATCTTCCTTCAAAAAGCAAGAGATTACGCCAGAGCACAAGGATTTAAGGGAACGTTCTTTATTGAGCCAAAGCCAGCGGAACCCATGAAGCATCAATACGATTTTGACGCTGCTACAGTTGTAGGTTTCTTAAATCAATATGGCCTTCAAGATGATTTTAAAATTAACCTAGAGGTTAACCACGCAACACTTGCGAATCATACCATGCAACATGAAATTGCAGTGGCTGCTTCTCATGGAATGATGGGAAGTATCGATGCGAACCGTGGAGACTATCAAAATGGATGGGATACCGATCAATTTCCGAATAACATTACTGAGGTTACAGAAATTATGATTGAGTTTTTAAAGGCAGGAGGCCTACAAGGAGGTGGAATTAATTTTGACGCCAAAATCAGGAGAAATTCAACAGATTTAGAGGATGTATTTCACGCTCATATTGGAGGAGCAGACACCTTTGCACGAGCTCTGATAATTGCTGATAACATCTTAGCCAAATCACCCTATTCAAAGATGTTTACAGACCGATACAGCTCTTTTGATTCAGGAAAAGGCAAGGCTTTTGAAAATGGTGAAATTAATTTTGAAGAACTCTTTGAGATTGCTCAATCAGTTGGTGAACCTAAGTTGATTTCTGGAAAACAAGAGCTTTTTGAAAACATCATCAATCAGTATATTTAGTTTCGATTAAAGTATTTACTATTAGAAAAGCTTCCCTTACGGGAGGCTTTTTTTATAACTTATACTAAAATAAACGAAACTTACTATAAATTTTACTACAACGGTGTAGTGTTGTAGATAATTTTGTACCTTTAATCATTAAATTTTACTATATCATGAAAAAGAAAACTACGCTAAAGGATATTGCTACAGCATTAAATGTTTCTATTTCAACAGTATCAAAATCTTTAAAGGACAGTCCTGAAATTGGCCAAGAAACAAAGGAGAAGGTGTTGGCTTATGCTAAAGAGCATCACTACCAACCCAATTTAATGGCTTTGGCATTAAAAAACAGTCTTTCAAAACACATTGGTGTGATTGTTCCGGATTTGAGGTATTTCTTTTTCACCTCAGTAATTCGCGGAGTGGATGCCTACGCCAATCAACGTGGGTATCACGTAAGTATTGGCAACACAGAAGATTTATTGGATAATGAAAAATCAAATATTGATTTTTTACTCAGAAACCAGGTGGATGGTCTTATTTTATCACTCTCCTCAGAAACGGAATTGAAAAATTCATTTGGTCATTTAAGAGCCCTCAATGAGGTGGGAATTCCAGTGGTTCAATTTGATCGCGTTGAGGATTCAATTAAAGGGGATAAGGTGGTCGTAGATGATTTTGATAGTGCTTATAGAGCTGTGAAGCACTTCATAAATAAAGGAAAGAATAAAATAGGATTTATATCTACAGAAGAACATATCAGTGTGGGACGTTATCGTATCGAAGGTTATAAAAGGGCGCTAAAGGATTCAGGTATCGCTGTCGATGAATCGTTAATTCAATATTATCCTGCGATGATTATTAAAGATGAACTCATTAGAGCGTATTTAGAAAGAGTTGATATTGAAGCAGTTTTATGTGTTAATGAAGTTCTTGCAGTACAGACCTTAAGGGTGATGCACGAAATGCAGATTCCAAAATTAATGGTTATTGGATTTACCAACGGTTATTTATCTGAATACTCCAATCCTCCACTGACTGCTATCGATCAACACGGTGAAGACATAGGAAGGAAGACAGCTCAAATGCTCATAGAACGTATCGAGTCTATAAGAGATATTCCAGATCGTACTGAAATAGTTCGAACGACACTTATTGAAAGGGAATCGACAAAACTATAAACGAAGTATTGGACTTAATATATAATCATGTCAATACGTTAAAGTGAATTCGTTTTATGGATCAAATTAAAGACAGTACATTAAAGAGTTTTCCTTTCGAAACAAGTAGGTTGTATTCCGCATCAATAGCTTTAAGCTGATTTTCTATCAGTTTTGATTCTCTAGTTATAATGTAAAACAAAGCACTTTCTCCTAATTCAAACTTACGCTGTTCAGCTTGGAGTAATTTTTGATAATCAGATACAATTTCATTGCTCAAGATCAATTGATACGAATAGGATTCAATTTCTTTTTCGATTGCAGTAATCTTGTTTTTTAAACTGAGCTGTGTTTGAAGCTGATCGTATTCGATTGCTTTTAATTTAAAGTTTGCCAGTTTTAAAGCCGCTCGTTCTTTTCTCAAAAACAATGGCAATTGAACTTGAACTCCAGCCTTGTAGTTTTCAGGATTTAAATTATTGAAGAGCTCCGAAGTCTGATTTAAAAAGTTATACTTTAAATTTACCGTTGGCAATAAATTGTTTAACTGCAGATTTTTTTCAACTTTCAAAGAAGCCCTTTTGTAGTCCAATGATTGTAGTTTGGGGTGCTGATCAATCACAAAAGTAGTATAGCTAAATTCTTCTATCCCCAAAATGCTATTTGCCACTTTTTCGGTGTTGAGGTCGGGAGTAATGGATTCTTTGATTTCTAAAGGAATAGTGTCAATCCAAAGGAAATTTGAAAGTATCAACGTAGCTTTTAAGTAGTTTAATTTTGCTTTTTCGCTACTTAAATTTCTGTTGTTGTAAGCAATTTTAGCCTCGGTAATATCGATGGCTGGATTTTCCCCTAATTCCACATTTTTTTTGATGCTGAGAAGTCTGTTTTGGGCATTGACTACAAATTCTTGATAAATGAGTTGTTCTTTATAAGCTCTTAGCCAATTAAAATAGGTTAGGGTAGCTTCAGATAGTATTTCATTGACCGCAATTTGATTGTCAACAACTGCTTGACTTCTGTAGAGCTTCGCTTGTTTTAAGGTGGCCATTCGCTCATTGATTAGCAATCCTTTAGCTAATGCGAGTTCTGCTCCAATTTGATATAGTGTATTGTCAGAAGTATACATATTAGGATTGAGGTAGTCTCCTGAATTTTCTTCAATAGCAGCTTTCAATTCTACACCGTACCAGGTTGGAATTTTAAACACTGAGTTGAGTTGATTGTAATAGTTGGTGCCTTTAAATTCTTTAGAGGCATAATCCACTTCAATCTTTGGATCAAAGGCACCTCTAGCTTTTAATAACTTAGCTTGACTTTCACTGATGATTAAGTCTGCTTGTTTTACGATCGGGTGGTGTTTTTTGACATAGGCCAAATACTCTTCCAAACTCAATGTTGACATCTCTTGACTTTGCAAAGGATTTTGCCAAAGCAGGAGGGTTAAGATCCATAAATAACGTATCATTTTGATTCTTTATTTGAAGTTTGTGGTTTGTAAAAATCTGGTGGAAACCCATTGACCTGTCTCCATATTTCATACCAAATTGGTACGTCGTTTAAAAGCGCAATGGTCATGGCTCCTGAACCCACTCTGAGTTCTTTTGGCCAAGGGTGGTCTTCTGGGTCTGGAGAAAGCATGACGCGATACTTTCCATTGGGACTGATATCGTTTTCTAAAGCGACCACAATGGCGCCATAGGTACCATAAGAAACCGATTCCCAACCGTTAAACACGATTGCGGGCCAACCATCGAATTGGACGCGGACCCGTTCTCCTAAATGAATTAAGGGCATGTCAATCGGACGAACATACGTTTCAACTGCTAAATCAAATTGAGCAGGAGTGATGGTTAATAGGTTTTCCCCTTCTTTGAAGCTCTCTCCAATACCAGCCTTGTATATTTTGTTGACATAGCCATCTTGAGGAGCTCGAACCCACAATAAATCCCCCCTTCTCGAGTAGTTCTCAAAACTGTTTTCGAGTTTCGAAACCTCAACTCTATTATTGAGTTCTAAAGATTTCGCACTGTACAAATCACTTTTTACCTTGGACAGTTTATCTCCATAGGAAGCCTTGATTCGTGACAGTTCCAATTCAGCATTGAGAACATTGTTCTGACTCTCTAAAAGTTTGTTTTGTTGGGCGATGTATTTGGCCTGAGCCATTTGTAATTTCAATTTTTTATCTTCCACATCACGCGTTGCTTTCAAGCCCTCAAGGTTTAATGCTACTACGCGATCGTATTGCTTTTGAGCAATGGATTGATTCGTTAAAGCAGCCTCTAATTCGATGCTGTCGCTCTTCACTTTTAAGTGCGATTGTAGAATTTTATTGGAAGCTTGTTGCAGTTTTAAATTGAGTTCCTCTTCCAGAGCTTTTAATTGGTTATCAAGGGCTTCAATCTTATTCAAATAAGCTTTGGAAGATTCATTTTTGGCTTGAAGCTGAAGATTGGTGCGCTCGCTGAGTTTGCTGTCAAAGTAATCGCTTTTTACTTCAGAAATCCTCAAAATGGTATCTCCAGCCTTAACGTAATCCCCTTCTCGGATAAACCACTGCTCAACCCTACCAGGGATTTGAGATTGGATGTTTTGTGGACGTTGCCCAGGCATCAGGGTGGTTACTTTACCGTAACCTGTTATATTTTGAGTCCAGGGTAGAAAGAGGATGACCAATAAAATAATACCAAAAGCCAATAAGAACTTATTGAGTTGACGATAGTATTGTTTGTCACCTACTTTTTGTAGGGAGGTATAGTGATCGATCTGAACCTCTTTATAGAGTGGGTTTTTTGATATATTGAGCATATATAATGGGTTTAAACGAGTTTTCCTTTAGTTAACTTGATCACTTGAGTAGCAAAATTTTTCCAATAATCATTACTGCTCACCACCACTAAACTCCAGGGGTGTTGAGGATTTGTGAGGTAGTCGATAATTTCCTTCGTTTCAGATTGACTAAATTGATCGAGCGCATCTTCTAAAATTAATAGTTGCGGACTTTTTAAGATTGCTCGTGCCAAGATGATTTTTTTGCTATTGGTGTAGGAAATTTGCCTTCCTTCAGGGTTGATTTCAGTATTCAATCCATGGGGTAATTCGGTTAGAAAATCAAGAAGCCCAACCTTTTCCATAACCTTGTAGATCTGATCGTCCGTAATCGAGCGATCATTAAAAGTCAAGTTCTCTCGAAGACTTCCTTCAAAAGGGTATTCCTCGGATAGAGAAAGGCCTAATTGAGCTCTGTAATGATTGATGAGGATTCCTTGACTGTTGAGTTGGTTGACAAATAAACTTCCTTTGGTTGGTTTGATTAATCCCGCAAGAATTCTCAACAAGGTTGATTTACCAGATCCACTTTCACCCTGAATTAAAAGGATGTTCTTTTTTTCAATACGCAGGTTGATGTCTGATAAGATGGGTTTCTCTCGATTAGGAACACTGTAGCTTAGATGATCCAATTCAATCTTCAGACGCTCTTTGAGATCGACGATTTCACCTGTTCGTGACTCAAGCGGTTTATCAACGACTTGCCCCAACTTTTCGATTGAAGTAAGCATATCATAAAGGGTTTCCAATCCAATAATAAGTTTTTCAATGGAAGCAATAACCAATAAAATGATGATTTCTGCAGCCACAAATTGACCGATGTTCATTTGTTGTCCAAGCACTAACAATCCGCCAATACTCAGCAGACCTGCGGTGATTAAGGCTTTAAAAACGATCATTTTAATGTATTGTGATTTGATTACGCCAAAGTGCTTTTCACGAGCGTTGAGGTATTTGTCGACCAAAAGGTCATTTTTGTGAAGCGCTAAATTGGTTTTTCCAGAAAGTTTAAAACTTACCACCGAACGCGCGACCTCTTGGATCCAATGAGCCACCTTGTATTTGTATTTGGACTCTTCTAGGGAAGTTGAGACCCCTTTTTGAATACTGTATTTAAAAACAATATAAACACCTCCTAAAAGCACCAATCCATAAGCTATGAACAGCGGATGATAGAAGGAGAGTAGCAAGAGCGCAAAGATCACCTGGAGTAAAGCCGCAGGGACATCGATCAAAATTTTGGTCAATCCCTTTTGAATGGTCAAATTGTCAAAAAAACGATTGGCGAGCTCTGGTGGATAGTAATTGCGGAGCTCTTCCATGGCCATCTTAGGAAATCGATAGGTCAGTTCAAATGAAGAACGCGTAAAGATGCGTTGTTGCATCGTTTCAATAATGCGAAGCTGCATCAATTGAAGCAGGCCATTAAAAACTGCACCAAGAGTTACCAAAACGATTAAAACAATCCAAGAAGAGGAAATTTCAGCTCCTTGAATCAAATTGATGATCGCTTGAATTCCCAAAGGAAGCGATAGCGCAACGATTCCTGAAAATAAGGCGTAGTAAAATATTTGAAAGATATCCTTGCGTTCTAACTTTAGTAGGTTAAAAAATCGATCCCAGGGACTTAAAGGTGAATTATTCATTCGAAATGGTGTTTAAAGTTCGTATGACTAGATCTGTTAAAAAGAATTTAGGAATGGCACTATCGTGACAATCAGTTATATTTTTAAAATGCTTGTTCAAGAAGTGTTGATGCAGGCTTGATTCGACAAGGGTGCTTGCCAAACTACTCGGATAATTGTAAGAAGCATCAACATCGCTTATCATTGTTTTGATTCTCAGGACCAGTCTCTTGTAAACATTGAAGTAACCTTCTTTATTTTCTTTGTCGACTTCTTTGGTCAAGAAGGATTTGGAATTTTCATTGATAATGATTCGATGTAGGGCTACTTCATTTATGTGCGTAATACTGCTGTCTTCAACAACGGGTTTTGAGATGACTTCAATGGCTTTTTTGAGTTTTTCAATGGGATTGTTCAAGCTGTAGGTTTCAATGAGAACTTGATATTCGATCCAAGTCCAATACCAAGAGGTTAGATAACTCAAAAGCTTGTGTTTGTTTTCAAAATAGCGATAGATAGAACTTTCGTTAGACCCAATGCGTTCTCCTAGTTTTTTAAATGTGAATGCTTCATAGCCAATTTCATCGATGAGTTCAATGCTCTCACGAACAATACGCTTTCCTAAAGCAGAAGATTCAGGGTCCTTATTGTAGATGGAATCTGCAACTGTTATTTTAAAGTTAGCTAACATGTTAATCATAACATTTAATCTTATTTTGTGCAAATATAATAGTAATACTATTAATAATGCAAATAAAACTTTCTTATGATGCTATAAGACTTGTTTATGTCAACTTGAGGGATTGTTTAGAGTAACTAGAAACTAGCTTCTGTTCAATAGAAAAATTCTAGTTTTTTAAAATTCAAATAGAAAAAATAAAGAATAAAAAAAGCCCATTCGTGTTGAATGGGCTTTTTGTTTGTTGTGGTACCTCCAGGAATCGAACCAGGGACACACGGATTTTCAGTCCGTTGCTCTACCAACTGAGCTAAGGTACCATGCTCTTAAGCGGATGCAAATATAAATTCTAATTGTGGAAAACCAAACAAAAACATAAAAAAAGCACTTCGTTTTTATTCTTTTTTTTTCTTTGTAGTATGAATCTAGTTTTAGACATTGGAAATACCAGAGTGAAAGCAGCTGTTTTTAAGGAAGATAAGCTTGTTGATCATTGGGTATGGGAACGATCTGCAGCACTTAAAAATACTGAGGATATTATATCTCGATTGTCAATTGCAAACGCTATGGTGGCATCTGTGGGAGGAGAATTTGAAGAACTCACTTCTTTGTTGGAGTCAAAAGTCTCTTATTTTTATGTTTTAAATACCTTATCAGCGCTACCATTTGAAAATGCATATAAGTCCCCGTTAACTCTTGGGGTAGATCGTTTAGCCGTTGTTGCAGCAGCTCAATTTTTATATCCAAAGGAAAATTGTTTGATCATTGATGCAGGGAGTTGTATTACCTATGAACTATTGACTAGTTCTGGAGTGTACTTAGGAGGAGGAATAGCTCCTGGAGTTCAAATGAGGTATAACTCAATGAATACTCAAACAGCAGCTTTGCCACTTTTGTCAAGACCCGATGAAATCAACAACTACGGAACCAGTACTGAATCGTGTATGCATTCAGGTGTTATTTTAGGGGTCTGTTACGAAATCGAAGGCTGGATAGGTTCAGTTCAAGCTGAACTAAAAAATTTAACAGTGATTTTAACAGGAGGAGATGCTAAATACTTGTCTAAACAATTAAAAAACACCATATTTGCGCATCCCAATTTAGCCTTAATTGGTATCAATCAGTTACTTCAATATCAGATAACGCATGCTTAAGAGAATTATAATAGTATTTTTTTTAGTCCTAGGGACACAACTCCACGCTCAAAAATACACCTCATCTCCTTATTCCTATGTAGGATTCGGTGAGATGTTATCTTCTACGACCGTAGAGAATCAAGCCATGGGTAAAATGAGTATGTATACCGATAGTATTCACCTCAATTTAAACAATCCAGCAGCACTTGGTAAATTAAAAGTTACCAATTACGCGATCGGATTGTCTTCCTCTTATTCTTCTTTAGCATCTGATTCACAAAAATCTGATAACCTCGCATCTCGATTGGAGTATATTGGAGTTTCATTTCCACTTGCCAAGAAGCTAGGTTTTAGTTTTGGAGTAATGCCTTTTACGGCCATGGATTATCGACTTTACGCTGAAAGCTCAGACAGTGATGGAACCCAACTTGACAATATCTTCTCAGGAAATGGGAACATCAATAAGTTGTACTTCTCGCTTGGAAAAAAACTTTTTAAATACTTAGATGTTGGGGCGTCTATGTATGCTAATTTTGGAACGATTACAAAAGAACGCATACAATCGATACCTGAAGTTTTTAACGGGACGATTGATCGAAGAACTTCACGCCTAAGAGGAGTGAATTACAATCTCTCTGCTCATTTACAACTTCCTTTAACTGAAAAAATAGATTTATATGCTTCAGCTATTCATACTTCGGTTAATGAATTATCAAGTGAAAATTTAAAAGAAATCGGGACCGTGAATTTGGAAAATGGTACCGATATTGAAGTTAATTCTGTGGATCTTTCGTTAACAGGTTTGGATCAAACTAGTTTAGTATTACCAGCGCGAAATTCAATTGGAGTTGGTTTTGGAACTGACAAATCTTGGTTCTTTGGAGCGCAATATACCAGTTCAGACTTGTCGAATCTAGAAAATGATTTCTTGTCACAGGCCAATGTGAGTTATCAAAAGAGTTCCTTGATGAGTGTTGGAGGTTTCTTTATTCCCAATGCAAGTAATTTTGCTTCCTATTTTCAAAGATCGGTATACCGAGCTGGGATCCATCTTTCAAATACAGGTTATGTGATTAATAATCAAGAAATAAAGGACTTTGGCGTGAATTTTGGTGTAGGTTTACCAGTGGGAGGCGTATTGTCGAATTTAAACGCGACTTTGAGTCTTGGAACTAGAGGGACTAAAGAATCTGGTCTGATCAAAGAAAACTATGTTAAATTGAAGATAGGCTTATCATTAAATGATATTTGGTTTGCTAAAAGACAGATTAATTAATTAAATTTGTATCCTTGCAAAAGAAATATTGTGTAAAAAATACAAACTAATAAACTAATAAAATGAAAAAGAATTTGTTGATACTGGCTATTGCAGTTTTAGGCTTTGTTGAATTAGGTCAAGCCCAGGCTCAAAACCCTGAGTGTTTAACTAATTTATCGATCTATACCGAATACGTAAAAGTAAAAAATTACGATGCTGCTTATGAGCCTTGGAAACAAGTTTATGAAACTTGTCCTTCTTTGAACTGGGCGAACTTTTTATACGGTGAGCGTATCTTAAAAGATAAAATCGACAAGTCTGAAGGGTCAGAGAAATCAACTTATATAAACATGTTGTTGGACCTTTTTAAAAATTCTCAAGAGTACTTTCCAAAGAAAGTGAAGTTAGCTGACGTTAAAACGGATGTGGCACTTTTGATGAATGATGAAAAATTGGCTTCTAAAGAAGAGGTTTTCAATATTCTACACGAGGGTTTTACGAAAGATCAGAAAAACTTTAAAAATCCTAAAGCCCTCTATTTGTATTTCTCAAATTTAGTGGACTTGCACGAAGAGGGGATAAAAGATCTCAATGAGGTTTTTTCAATTTACGATGAGGTAGTGAATCAAATTGACATTCAGTTTGCGAGCCTCAACGCTACATCATTAAAACTACAAGAAAAAGAAGAAGCAGGGACGCTTTCATCTAGAGACAAACGTATGTTAAAGGTGGTTGAATCCAATTCAAAAGCATTTGATCAAATCGCTAGTTCGATCGATACGAAACTAGGACGTCTAGCAGATTGTGATAATCTTATTCCATTGTACGAGAAAAACTTCGAAGCGAAGAAAGGTGATGTAAAATGGGTTAAAGGAGCTGTTGGTAGAATGTTCTCTAAAGAATGTACTGACGATCCTATGTTCGTTAAATTGGTTGAAGCTCAAACGGCATTGGATCCATCTGCTGATACCTATTTCTATTTAGGGATGTTAAAGCAAAAGCAAAATGATTCAAAAGGCGCTGTTGAGAACTTTAACAAAGCAGTTGAATTAGAAACTGACGCAAAGAAAAAATCTTCAATTCTTTACAAGATTGCTTTGACTTACAAAAATACTTCTAAATCTAAGGCTAGAGATTTTGCTTTAAAAGCAGTTGCTGAAGACAGTTCAAATGGAAATGCGTATTTATTTATAGCAAACTTATATGCTAATTCTGCTAACGATTGTGGTGAGACCACTTTCGAAAAGAGAGCAATATACTGGAAAGCTGCTGAAATGGCTAAGAAAGCAGGTCGTGTAGATCTTAAGCTTAGAAAGAGAGTAGAACAAACCGTTGAGAGTTATGAACAAAGAGCTCCATCAAGAACTGACATCTTTGAATCAGGTATGTCTGGAAAAGTTCTTACGTTCAAATGTTGGGTAGGTGGAAGTGTTAAAGTTCCTACTTTAGATTAATGAACTCAAAATATACCCATATGGGATTTGTAATAGCCACAGTATTTACTGTGGCTTTACTTTTTAATTCCTGTGAGTCTAAGGACCAAAGTGAATTGTTGGGTATCGATTCAAAAGTCTTTCCTCAAGGGGTGGCAAAAAATTTTAAACTTTATTACAACGAATACAAGGAAAATAAGAGTGAGTTAATAGCTGTTAGAGATACGACTTCACTTTCTGCAATTTTAGAAGCTCAATTGAGTGAAGATTACCAGCAATTGATCTTTCCATATAGAATCTTTCCAGAAGGTATAAGATTGACCCTCATAGATGATGATGGTGCTCGAACCTATATCAATGCCGATTACGGAAAGCTCTATGTGTTGACTTCAATGGTTGATTTAAGAGGTAGTGTTTTGATTGAACTTCCAGATGGATCGACACTTGAAACCGATCAACTGTATTGGGATCGAGAAAATGATTGGGTTTTTACCGATAGAAATTTTAAATACACTAATCGAGAAGATAATAGTATAATGAATGGTAAAGGAATGGATTTTAAAAGAGATTTTACGTATTTTAATGCCCATCAAACCTATGGCACCATGGTTTTAAAAGAAGAATAATTATGTTGAAAGTATTGAGATTTACGGAGTATTTATACGTAGTTGTAGCAATTTTATCAATTGTTAAAATAGCTAATATTTACCTTAATAATACAGGGGAGGATATTACAATTTTTGTGTTATTTGGACTTGTTTCTATCGGAATGTTCTTCTTTAGAAGAAATTATCGAAAGAAATTTGATAATAGAAAAAACAACTCCTAGTTGGAACAACACTTTTTTATAGTAGGTCTTTCACTGTTGTTTTCCGCCTTTTTTTCAGGGATGGAAATCGCTTATATTTCTGCTAATAAGATTCATTTAGAGCTTGAAAAAAAGCAAGAAGGAGTGTTTGCTGCAGTTCTGAGGAGATTGACAGCAAAACCTTCAAAGTTTATAACGACCATGCTGATTGGGAACAATATAGCACTGGTTATCTACGGTCTATTCATGGGGGATATTCTCATGAATTGGTTTGAGGGCTTAGCTTTGAATTCACCTTCTGACTTTGTAGTGAGTCTATTAACTGACTTCTCTCTTTTGAGTCAAACAGTGTTGTCTACTTTGGTAATTCTCATTACAGCAGAGTTTCTTCCCAAAGTATTTTTTCAGATTTACGCGAACTCACTGATCAAAATTTTTGCAATTCCTGCCTATTTGTTTTATTGGGTATTTTCAATTGTATCCAATTTCATCATTTTTATATCAGACATGATATTGAAGCTCTTCTTTAATACAGAGGGAGATGAGGTTCAATCTGCATTTTCAAAGACAGAACTCGGAAATTACATCAATGAACAAATGGAGTCGGTAGAAGAAGAGGACGAGGTCGATTCTGAAATACAAATCTTTAAAAACGCCTTAGAATTCACCAATGTAAAAGCACGTGAAATCATGGTTCCTCGTACTGATTTGGTGGCCGTGGATCTCAGTGTGGAGCCTAAGAAACTAATTGAACTATTTTCTCAAACCGGATTTTCAAAACTCTTAGTTTTTGAAGGAGATTTAGACAATATCATTGGTTACATTCACTCCTATGCTCTTTTTAAAAAACCTTCACATATCAAGAAAATACTCATGCCTATTGAGTATGTGCCAGAAACGATGTTAATTTCTGACATATTGGATGTGCTGACTAAAAAACGCAAAAGCGTTGCTATTGTATTAGACGAATATGGAGGGACCTCTGGAATGATGACCGTCGAAGATATCATCGAAGAACTCTTTGGAGAAATAGAAGACGAGCACGATTCAACGGATCTCATCGAGGAAGAGAAGGAAGACGGATCTTTTGTGTTTTCAGCTCGATTGGAAGTAGATTATTTAAATGAGACCTATGGATTGGATTTAGCAGAGAGTGATCAGTACAATTCACTTGGTGGTCTTATTGTAAATAATACTGAAGAAATACCTGAATTAAACGAATCCATCGATATTGAAAATTGTCGTTTTACCATTCTAGAAGTTTCTGGAAATAAGATTGACTTAGTTCGTTTGCAAGTCTTGGAAGAGAGCTAATTAGCAGCTTTTGATTTTCTTTTTTTTTAATTGCTTATTATTTTCATTTGAGTTTCTTTTTTGAAAAGAAAACACTATTTTCGCCCATCTATATCAACAAAATATTACTATGGCAGTATTAGACAAAATCAGACAGAGAACTACTGTTTTAATTATCATTATCGGGATGGCACTTTTTGCCTTTGTGATCTCGGGTATTTTTACAAAAAACGGTGTTTCACAGGAGACGGTAATTGGAGAAATTAACGGAGAGGAAGTTAGTATTACAGAATTTAGACAGCGCTTGGAAGCTGCTGCTGAGCAATCGAAGACCAGTACTACGATGCAATTGGTAGATCAGGTATGGAATTCAGCAGTGAGAACAAAACTCTTAGAACAAGAATTTGAATCATTGGGAATTTCGGTAGAAGGCGATCAAATTCTAAACTTCATAAAGAATATTCCAGTATACGCTCAAACAGAATTATTTCAAGACGAGAACGGAGTGTTTAGCAATGAAAAATTCATCGCTGCAGTTGCTGATTGGAAAGTAAATAATCCAAGACAGTATCAATTGTGGTTACAAGACGAATTAGCTATTTCATTTAATGCTAAAGAGCAGACTTTTAACAATTTAATTTTAGCAGGAGTTAAGGCTTCTGAACTAGAAGGAAAATACAACTACAAGGCTGCTAATGACAAAGTTTCTATTTCATTTGTAAAATTAGCCTATACATCAATTCCAGATTCGTTAGTAACTGTAAGTGAAAGCGAGGTTAAGGCCTATATAAATGATCACAAAGAGGAATTCAAACAAAGTCCAGCTCGTGATTTGAGATTAGTTTACTTTCCAGAAGTTGCTTCTGCTGCAGACGAACAAGCAATCGAGGCTGAAATCACTTCTCTGTTAGAGGATTCCCAAGAGTTTGATGCTGATGCGAATGCAACAGTAAAAGTTGCTGGATTTAAAAATACGGAGGATATGAGTCTTTTCTTAGATCGTCACTCTGATATTAAGTTCGATACCATTTACAAATCAGATGCTGCTTTGGGATTCCAACAAAGAGAAAATCTAGTTGGTCTTTCAAAGGGTGAAATTTACGGACCTTACAAAGAAGACGGATACTTGAAGGTTTCTAAAATGATGGATATTAAGAAAAATGGAACTGCTAAAGCGAGCCATATCTTAATTTCATGGGCAGGTGCTCAATCTGCAAATGCCTCTGTTACCAGAACTAAAGAGGAAGCGAAGTCATTGGCGAATCAATTACTAAGACAAGCTCGTAACGCAAATGTGGCTGAATTCTATCAATTAGCAAGAGATAATTCAGATGGTCCTTCAGCTTCAAGAGGTGGAGACTTGGGTTATTTTGTAGAAGGTCAAATGGTTGCTGAGTTCAACGATTTTGTTTTCGGTTCAAAAGTAGGTGCTATCGATATGATCGAAACTGATTTTGGTTATCACATCGTAAAGATTGATGATAAGAAAGACACCTATCAAATTGCAACTTTAGCTAGAAGTTTGGCTCCGTCTGAAGAGACAATTAATGCGAACTTTAAAAATGCTACAAGTTTTGAAATGGCTGTAAGCAAGGATTCCAATAACTTCGGTAGTATTGCTTCAGAGAGCAATTATCAAGTACGTTCTGTGAGTAAAGTTGCTGCTTTAGAAGAAAACTTACCTGGATTAGGTGCACAGCGTTCTGTAATTCAATGGGCATTTAACGATAATTCTTCTATTGGAGATATCAGAAAGTTTGATTTAGGAACTGGTTATGCGGTGGTTCAATTGACTGCTATCTACAATGAAGGAACCACTTCTATTGCTGATGCATCAATTAAAGCTATTCCTGCTATTAGAAAAGAAAAGAAAGCTCAGATGCTCAAAGAGCAATACGCTGGTAAATCTATTGATGCTATAGCTTCTGAAGCTAAAATGGAAGTAGCTACTGCTTCAGCACTTAGTTTGAGTAGCCCAGTGATTCCTGGTTCTGGAAGAGAAGCTTATATCGTAGGGAAAGCTTTTGGAATGGAAGAGGGACAAGAGAGTGATCTTATTCAAGGAAACGACGGAGTGTACAAGATTAAAGTAACCTCTAAGACGGAGGCAGAAGCCTTAGAATCTTATGCGATCTATGCTTCTTCAATTGAAGCACAACGCAAGTCAATTGCTCCATATTCTATATTCAGTGCGATTGAAAAAGCTGCTGATATTGTAGATAACAGAGCTGTATTTTACTAGTAGAAAATCATATCCCTAAAAGGGATGACAATATCAAAACCCTTTTCTAGTACATAGGAAGGGGTTTTTTTAGTTCCACACATTAGCGCAAAATCACCACCCCAGGCTCCTAAGCTTTTAACAGCTCCCTGGTAATCTAAAAAGAACTGTTCTTTGACTGGCTTTGTATTTAAAATGGAAGCCATCAATGATTCGTGTTCGCTTAGTAGTTTCTGAAAGCTGATAAGGTCATCAGCATTTGTCAATTGATCCGTGAGTGAGCTTATTTTTTGAATAGCACTTTGCTTGTCAAAATGAAGCTTTTGGTAAGAGTTGATCGCTTCTGAACTGATTTGTTTGCTTCCTAGATAGACAAAAAAGAGATGGTCAATAAAATTAGGATTGAAGGAACATTCTACAATACGAGGCTTTTGATTCTCGATATTGTAAATAATAGGGCCTTTTGCTGTCGCACAGGCGATATCGTATCCGCTTCCTTTAAAACGGTCTTTGAGCAGTAGAAAAGGATCTATAGCTGCCCATTGGGCAATAGTGCTAATCAGTGTAGAGGAGGACCCCAATCCCCATTCTCTAGGGAATTCTAGGTGGGTTTTGACTGTTGCACCACTGCCTAAAAACTTTGGATTCTGTCTCTTGGCTTCTGACAGGAGAGTAATTAAATGTTTTGATATTTCAGGATCTGTTGTCTCTGTCTTCTCGAAGTCAGTAGTACAACTCATTGAAAACCACAATTCGTTGTTATGGTCAAAACTCTCCCAGTGAATCAATTGATCATTTTGAGAAGTAACCTCTAGCTTTTGTCCTTTTTTGGTAGGCAATGCTAATCCCTTGGCTCCATCTAAAATGAGATATTCTCCACTGATGAGTAATTTTCCGTGAGCGTAAAATTCCTTCATTTAGGATCTTAATTTAATGAGTGCTTTACTCACATTTGAAAAGCTGACAGTCTTGTTTTTAAACTCCTCACTTAGAAGTTCTTTTTCTTTTACAGTAGCCCCTAATTGATTGAGAATATTCAATAGGTGCATTTTCATATGTCCTTGCTGAATTCCAGTTGTGACTAGTGATTTCACAGCTGCAAAATTCTGAGCTAAACCAGCCACAGCAATGATTCTCATCAAATCTTTTGCGCTTGGATTTTGAAGAATTTCAAGGGCTAATTTTACAAGTGGGTGTAATTTAGTAAGCCCTCCTACAGTTCCTACTGCTAGAGGAATATCCATCCAAAAAGAGAATTGATCTCCATTGATTTCAGCATGTGAGAGACTGGAATACTGCCCGTCTTTTGAAGCGTAAGCATGAGCAGCAGCTTCAATAGCTCTAAAGTCATTTCCGGTAGCAATAACAACTGCATCAATTCCGTTCATAATTCCTTTGTTATGTGTCACAGCTCTATAAGGTGAAGCTTTTGCAATAGATACCGCCTGAATCATTTTCTTGGCAAATTCTCTCGGAGGAACTGAAGCAATTTCTCCTAACTCATCTATAGGACAACTCACCTTAGCTCTGACGATACAATTGGGAACATAGTTCGATAAGATGCTCATCACTACTTCAATATCCATATGGTGATTGATGGCTTCACGTTCCAGTGTTTTAGACAGTTGCTCTAAACAGGAGTTGATAAAATTAGCTCCCATTGCATCAGCTGTTTCAAAAGTACAGTGTAATTGATAATAGTGTTGAAGGTCATGAGTTTTGTCTTTGAGTTCAATACTACTTAAGCCTCCACCACGTTTCTCCATATTAGCGGTAAGCGGTTTGCAATCTTCGACAAGTTGCTCTTTGATTGAATTAAAAAAATCTGTGATTTTTTCTTTCTCGCCAGGATATAGGAAGTGTACCTGGCCAATTTTTTCAGTTCCCAGAATCTCAGTGGTAAAACCACCTCGAGTCGACCAGTATTTTGCAGCTTTTGAAGCTGCTGCTACTACCGAACTTTCTTCAATGGCCATCGGTATGGCGTAATAGGTGCCGTCTATTAAGAAATTTGGAGCAATACCTAAAGGGAGGTAGTAATTTGAGATCGTATTTTCGATGAACTCATCGTGTAATTGTTGAAGTTGCTCATCACTGTTCCAATAGTTTTTGATCAATTCAATACTATTGTCAGGCTGATGAGTGTAATTTTTAGCAACCCAAGCAATTTTTTCTTCTTTGGTCCATTTTGAAAATCCTTCAACAGATCGGCTCATTGATTCTTCTTTTTATGGCAAAGATACATATTGTTTGTTTGAAGTTTAGTGATTCTTGCCATTGGTCAATAAATATGTAGTTCATATGATGTGAAGCTCTGTAATTTAAGAGTGATTTTTATACCTCTTTTAAGATTTAATGTTATTTTTAGGCGACTTATATAAAATTCATAACAATCAAACGACTAAATCACTTAACGATGAAATACATTTTCCAGATTATTTTTTTGACGCTAATTACCTCAGTGATGAGTTTTGCTCAGCAAAAAACAGTAAGTGTCGAAGAAATCTACGACGGTACTTTTAGAACTAAAGGAATGGATGTGTTGAGATCCAGAAATAACGGAACTCAATACACACTTCTCAATTACGATCGATCGAGTAAAATTCAAACAATTGATTTGTATCAATACGAATCTCTTGAAAAAGTGGAGACACTTTTATCTACTGAAGACTTAGATGGAATTTCATATATGAGTTCCTATTCGTTTAGCGATGATGAAACCAAAGTATTATTAGCGACAGAGCTCAAGCCAATTTATAGAAGATCAAGTCTTGGCACTTACTACGTTTACGATTTTCAATCAAAAGAGTTGATTAAGATATCTGAAAATCAGATTCAAGAACCCAGTCTGTCTCCCGATGGTTCTAAAGTAGCTTATGGGTTTGAGAACAATTTATACCTATTTGATTTGAGATCTAAAAACACGACTCAAATGACTTTTGATGGTAAAAAGAACCACATTATCAATGGAATTACCGATTGGGTTTACGAAGAAGAATTTTCTTTTGTAAGAGCCTTTCAGTGGAGTCCCCAAGGGACACATATCGCCTTTTTGAGATTTGATGAAACCGAGGTTCCTGAGTTTTCGATGCCGATCTACGGGGATGATCTCTATCCTCAAATTCAAACCTTTAAATACCCTAAAGCTGGTGAAAACAACGCAGAGGTAAGTTTGCATTTATACGAATTGAGCTCTGGATCAGTTTCTAAGATTGATGTTGATGCTTATTACATCCCTCGAATCAAATGGAAACACCATCCAGATGAACTCGTTTTTCAAACTTTGAACAGACACCAAAACAAACTTGTTCTCTACAATTACAACAAGAATACAAAAGAGTTGAGTGTGTTGCATACGGAGACTGATGCAGCCTATGTAGATGTCAATGACGACCTCACCTTCTTAGTAGATGATAGTTTTATTTGGACTTCAGAAAAAGACGGATATAATCATCTGTATTTACACGATAAGAGTGGTAAACAAAAAAGACAGCTCACTTCAGGAGCCTGGGAGGTTACTTCCTATTACGGCTACGATCAAAAGAATAAAAAGATCTTTTTTCAATCGACAGCTGAAGGATCGATCAATAGGGATGTGTATTCTGTTGGAATAAACGGAAAAGGTCTGAAGCGACTAACCTCAAAAGAGGGTTTTAACAGAGCTAGTTTTAGTGCTGATTTTACCTATTTTATCAACACACATTCCAATGCGACGACACCACCTTCATACAGTCTTTATACGACTGCAACTAATAATCGTCTAAAGGACTCCAATTCAGCACAGACTTTAATGCTTAAAACAGTAGTAGAAAATGCTGCGCTTTTGGATAAGTTAGAGGATTACAGTATCAGCTATAAGGAATTTTCAACTATTGAGGTCAATGGAAATGATCTCAATATGTGGATGATTAAACCAGTGGATTTCGATCCTTCTAAAAAATATCCGCTATTGATGTTTCAATACAGTGGACCTGGTTCTCAATCGGTATCCAATTCTTGGATGGGCGGTAATGATTACTGGTATCAATTACTTCAATCTAAGGGCTATATCATCGCCTGTGTAGACGGAAGAGGAACTGGTTTTAAAGGAAGAGATTTTAAAAAGACAACCTATTTACAACTCGTGCGTTATGAGAGTGACGATCAAATTGCAGCCGCTGAAAAATTGTCAGAATTGCCGTATATCGATGAAGATCGAACCGCAATCTGGGGTTGGAGTTTTGGAGGAGATATGGCCATGCACTGTATCTTAAAAGGAAACGATGTTTTTGAAGCGGCTATCTCAGTAGCTCCAGTAACCTCTTGGAGATTCTATGATACCATCTATACAGAACGTTTTATGAGAACCCCTCAAGAAAATCCAGAGGGCTATGATTTAAACTCACCACTCAATTATGCGGATCAGTTAAAAGGTAAATTGTTGTTAGTTCACGGATCTGCTGATGATAATGTTCATTTTCAAAATACCATGAGAATGGTAGAAGAACTCGTTCAGGCCAACAAGCAATTTGATTGGGCAGTATACCCTGACAAGAACCACGGAATCTACGGAGGGAAAACAAGAGTTCAACTTTATACCAAGATGACCAATTTTATTTTAAATAATTTATAATCAACAATCAACAATCAACAATCAATAAACAAACAACTATTATGGACCAAACGATCAAAGCACCTTCAGAACAAGAACTCTTTGGGCATCCAAAGGGATTGTATGTGCTCTTTTTTACTGAAATGTGGGAACGCTTTTCCTATTACGGTATGCGTGCCCTCTTTACACTTTTTTTAGTCGCTGAAACGACTTCTTCCAATGCGGGATTTGGATGGACTAACGAAGAAGCCTTGGCTTTATATGGCTGGTATACCATGCTGGTTTATATGTCTTCGATTCCAGGAGGATGGTTGGCGGATCGAGTATTGGGTCAGAAAAAAACAGTTATGTTAGGTGGAGCTTTATTGTGTATCGGACACTCCGTATTAGCTTTAAATTCAGAAATTACATTTTATATTGGCTGTCTGTTTATCATCCTTGGAGTTGGTGGTTTGAAGCCTAATATTTCCTCCATGGTAGGGGGTCTTTACATACCAAAAGACGAGAGAAGAGATTTAGGATTCTATATTTTTTATATGGGGATCAACCTCGGTGGGTTCTTAGCTCCAATTCTCTGTGGATATGTGGGAGAACAAATTTCATGGCATTACGGATTTGGTTTGGCTGCTATTGGAATGTTTTTAGGACAAATTGTTTATATATGGGGTCAAAAATACCTTACGAATGTTGGAAATTTAATTACAAAAGAAAACGCTGCTGATAGAGAATTGTTAGAGAAGCCGCTTTCAACTGTAGAAAAGGATCGCGTAAAAGTGCTCTTGATATCATTCTTATTGATCATCCTCTTTTGGGCAGCATTTGAGCAAGCAGGTGGTCTGATGAACCTATACGCTTCTCAAAAAACAGATCGAAACTTCTTCGGACTTTTTGAAATTCCAGCATCAGTATTCCAATCGGTTAACTCGTTCTTTATTATTACTTTGGCTACAGCTGTTGGAGCTTTCTGGCTCAGATGGAGAAAGAAGGGTAAAGAAGCATCGTCGATCTTTAAAATTGCAGTGGGCTTAATTATTATGGCCTTAGGCTTTGGTTTTATGACTGCTGCATCTGCTCAGTTTGAAGCGAATGGTTCTTCTGCCATGTATTGGTTGATCTTAGCTTATTTGTTTCACACTGTTGGAGAACTCTGTGCCTCTCCAGTATCACTTTCGTTTATCACCAAATTGGCTCCACTTAAGTATGCCTCTATTATTATGGGGCTGTATTGGGCAGCGACAGGACTAGGGAATAAAGTAGCTGGACTCATTGGTGAATACTCACAATCACTCGGTGAATTTGAAACCTTCTTAAGTGTTACCATCGTTTGGTCTTTGATAGGAGCCTTGGTAATTGTATTACTCAAACCACTCAAGCGATTAACTCATGGTGCAGAGGATGGAGAAATGAAAATGGAAGCTGCTTAAAAATCAAAGTCTTTTATATAATACCCCTCTGATCTCATATCGATCAGGGGGATTTTTTTTGACTGGGCAGTGGCTTTCCAACGCTTGATATTCCAAGGAGCATTGGTTTTATCTGCGATGATTAGTTTTGGATTTAAACTGTCTATAAGTCTTCCTAAATGAAGCTTTGGGTTTTGAGTCAGTACTAATAGGTCGGTTCGAACACTCCTTGGGTAAGTGTATTGTTTACCGATCATTACTATGGTGCTCTGGTTAATTCGATAAGCATAAGCTTGTTTGTGAAATTCTGTTTTATTGATTTTAAAGTGTGTTTGTAGTTGATTTAATTGCTGATTTGAGAGCGTTGAATCGCTGTATATTTGAAAGATTTGTTCTTTTTTGTAGATGAGCTGTGTGCTTTTGTAATCTCCTGTAATTAATAAGAATTCACGATTTCTGAGTTGGTGACTTTTAAAGATGGAATAGAATTGAAAACTGATCACTAGACTCAAAGCTAAATTGAGCATTTTGTGATTCTTAGTATTCAATGCATCTATAAAACTAACAATCAAACCGTAGAGGAGAACTAGTTGAATGCTGTCAATAGTCTGATGATAGGTGAGCTGGTCAAAACTTAATTTGAAAATTAATTCATTGATGTAGCATAAGAATGATTCAAATAAAAAGGAGGTCCAACCTATAAAAATGCTTATAAATCCCAAATAAATCAACAGTCCCATCAGCGGCACAATTAATAGATTACCGATTAAAAAATGCAGTGGAAAACTTCCAAAATAATGGAGAATTAAGGGCAATACGCCAATTTGTGCAGAGAGACTGAGGCAGATTAATTCAAAGACTTTATCGATTATTTTGTTGGAGTGATGGAGTTTGATTCTCAAAATAGGATGGAGCCATAAAATGAAAAACACTGCCGTATAGCTCATTTGAAAGCCCACCTGAAACAGGGCAAAGGGATTGAAAAATAAGTTTGTTAAAAAAGCGAGTAATAAAAAGTGAAAGGAATTATTAATTCGCCCTATGAGCCTTGAGACACCCAAGAAACTCAAAAGTAAACAAGCCCTGATTACCGAATAGGACCAGCCGCTTAATAGTGCAAAAGCCCATAGAAATAGCAGCGATAGTATCCAACGAATCGATTTTCCTTTAGGAACAAATCCAATGGGCCAAAGTAGCAAATAGATCAGTGAAAACACAATAGCGATATGCAATCCAGATAGAGCTAGTAGATGACTCAATCCTACTTTGGAATAACTGTTTTGAAGATTTTTAAAGCCAGGGTCTTTATAACCCACTAGTAAGGCAAGTGCAGTAGTTTGTTCTCTTGAATCAAACTGAAACTTTTGAATCCTTGAAGCCAATTTCATTTGAAGGAGATAGGCCCTACGTCGAATAGCTGTTTTAGCTTTTACAGAAGACAGCTGTGGACTTGTGAGTTGGTTTTGAATGCCTTTCTTAAGCAGGTATGTCTTATAATCAAAACCTCCAGGAAGAGAGGGATATTCAATCTTTTTTATTGGTCCATAAAAAAGGAATCGATCACCTGGAATGAGTTCGGAGGTATCGGTTTTAATTTTAAGAAGAATCTTTTGATGTTGCTCGCTGAGAAGTGTGGCAGAATACGAATCGTAAAACTCACTGCGACTCATCAATTCCTTTATCTCAATAAGTCCAGAGGAGGTTTCTAAAGGCCTTGAATCTGTTCGAAAACCAATTAGAAGCATACCAATTATTAAAGCACATAAGAATCCATAAAGCAGGCTGATTATTTTTGAATTAGAAAGAAGAAATGATCCTAATAAAACGATTGTTAAAACAAAGACCAAGTTTGTGGAAAGTTCTAAAGCAACGTTTAGAACGATTCCAATACTCAATCCAAGTGCAATGGTTCCTAGGGTTCTATGTTGAGAAAAGTCGGCCATGGTTTACACCATAGCACCTATAGCAGTTCAATTTAGCTATTTTTTAGAATAGCCGCTGCTGCTTTTCGACTAGCGCCACCTTCACCTAAAAGAACTTCAAGTTGATCATAGGCCTCAATTTGTTTTTGAGTAGTATTGGTGTCGAGTAATTTTTTGAATTCGCTCTGGAGTCTTTTCGTATTTAGATCCGATTGAATGAGTTCTGGAACGGCCTCTCTGCCCAGTATGATATTGACAAGAGATATATAAGGGAGTTTGATAATTCGCTTGGCAATCCAATAGGTCAACCCCTGTGTTTTATAGCAAACAATTTGAGGGATTTTTAAAAGAGCAGTTTCAAGTGTTGCAGTCCCTGAAGTGACAAGGGCTGCTTTAGAAGCCTTGAGCAGAGAGTAAGTGTCATTGCTCACTAAACTAACATTCGTATTTTTTGTAAACTGCTTGTAGAGTTCGCGATCGAGACTCGGTGCCATGGCCACTACAAAATGGAATTCTTTAAATAACTCTACAATAGAGAGCATGCTGCTCAATATTTTGGTGAGTTCTGACCTTCTACTGCCCGGAAGTAAGGCGATGAGTTCCTTGTCCATGGGGAGTTGGTGTTCTCTTCTGAATTGTTCAGAATTTTTAATGGGTTTTAAGGCTAGCGCATCGATTAGTGGATGTCCCACAAATTCCACTTCGTAATTGTGTTTTTTGTAAAAATCAACTTCGAATGGTAGTGTGCAATACAGATGGTTGATATAGGCTTTGATTTTTTTAACGCGCTTACTTCTTGAGGCCCAAACCTGAGGAGCGATATAGTAATGGGTGTTGTATTGGTGTTCTTTAGCCCACTTAGCGATTCTGAGATTAAAACCAGAAAAATCAATAAAGATTAACGCATCAGGTTGAATGCGCTCAATTTCTTTTTTGCAAAAGGCTAATTTTTTGGCGATACTAAAGATGTTCTTTAGTACATCGACCACTCCCATCACAGCCAGTTCTTTGTAATGCATGGAGAGCTTTACTCCAGCAGCTTCCATAAGATCTCCCCCAAATCCATAAAAACTTGAATTAGGGTCTAGCTTTTTGAGTTCCAAAACCAAATTTGAGGCATGAAGGTCTGCTGATGCTTCTCCTGTGATGATAAAATACTTCATTAAAGTAGGTAAAGGGTCAGTAATGCGGCGATAAAAGTTGCTATAACAATTCCTCTAGCTTGGTACATATATTTCTTTTTGATAAAGTAGCTAAAGAGAATCAAATTAGGAAGGGCTCCAAGACCGATGATCTTTCCAAGAAATCCTGTTCGGTAAGCCATTCGAATTCCATTCCCTACTTCTTCATTGGTCATTATAAATATATAAAGGACAATTCCAAGCACATTGACTATAAGTCCTATTATTATACCGCTCAGTATTTTTTTTATATAGCTATTCATTTAACTCCCAATTATTAATCGTCGGTATGCTGTGATGTGCTGTCAGATCAAATTGAGTAGGGACAATAGAGATGTATCCTTGAGATAATGCCCATTCGTCAGTATCTTCACCCTTGTCTTGTAGATCAAATTCTCCACTTAACCAATAGTATTCTTTTCCCATTGGATTGGTTCTCTTGTCAAATTTCTCTTTCCAGTTTGACTTGGCTTGTCGACATACTTTAATTCCCTTAATTTCTGAAATATTAGGAGCGTTGACATTGAGTACCACACCAGGTGGAATTTTTTTTTCAAGTGCTTCCTTTGTGATTTTGGTGATAAAGGGTGCAAAGGCTGAGAAATCTGCCTCCCATTTAAAATTGCACAAGGAAAATCCAATAGCAGGGATTCCCTCAATTCCAGCTTCTATAGCAGCACTCATGGTTCCAGAGTAAATGACATTAATCGCTGAATTTGAACCGTGATTAATACCACTGACACAGAGATCGGGTCTTCGATCGAGTAGTTCATTTAAAGCGAGTTTGACACAGTCTGAAGGGGTTCCAGAGGTGCTGTATTCAGCCATCGCTCCATCCTGATGTCCATTATGCTGGTTGATGTACAAAGTGCTGTTGATCGTAATGGCATGTCCCATAGCTGATTGAGGTTTGTCCGGAGCTACTACTACCACATCTCCCAATTCACTCATCAGCCGAATTAAGAGTCTCAATCCAGGTGCCGTAATTCCGTCATCGTTGGTAACTAAAATGAGTGGTTTTGGAGTCATACGCTGTGTTTTAAGCTAAATTACGACAATTTTAGCGATCACATTAACATATATTTACAAAATGCCGCCACCTATTTTTAGTATCTTGCTCCAGGTTTAGAATCGTAAAACACTATTATTGATGAAAAATAAATTAACCTTAGCACTTTTAGTGCTGTTAACTGCTTTTGCTTCTTGTTCGTTTAGAAGTAATTCATTTGAAAACAACGATAAAGACAAGTTATTATTAGAGTTGATTTCTTTTGTATTGGAAAAATGGCATTTTAGCCCTGAAACCATTGACGATCAATTTTCAGAAAAGGTTTATGAGGATTTTATCAATGATTTAGATCCTTTAAAAAGAGTTTTCTTGGAAAGTGATTTAAAGGATTTTGAAGTGTATCGTTATCAAATTGACGACGAATTGAAGAACTTAAATTTGGATTTTTTCAATTTGGTCTACGATCGCTATATGAAACGTCTCAAAGAATCTCAGGATCTCTACAAAGAAGTACTCAGTCAGCCATTTGATTTTTCAATAGAGGAATCTGTTATAGTCGATTACGATCAAATAGAGGCGGTTAGTTCAAAAGCTGAATTGAAAGAGCGTTGGAGAAAACAACTCAAATACTCCGCACTTGGGAATTATTTTGCAAAATGGGAGACTCAGCAAGAACAGCTCGAGGAAGACTCTTCAGCTAAGGTGAAGACAGAAGCTGAATTGGAACAAGAGAGTCGTGATCAACTCATGACAACACTCGATGATAACTACGCTTTTTATTTTAACGATTTAGAGCGCAAGGATTGGTTTGTTCAGTATTTGAATTCTATCGTGGAGACCTATGACCCACATACTTTTTACTTTGCTCCAGAGGACAAGGAAAAGTTTGATATCGATATGAGTGGTAAATACGAGGGAATTGGAGCTCGATTGTCCAAGCGTCGTGATCAGACCAAGATCGTAGAGATCATTTCTGGTGGGCCTGTTTGGAGAGATAAGAGTTTGGAGGTTGGAGATGAAATTCAAAAAGTAGGTCAAGAAGGAGAAGAGGAGCCTGTAAATATTGTGGGAATGCGTTTGGATGATGCTATAAAGCTCATCAAAGGACCCAAAGGAACCAAAGTTTTTTTACACGTTAAACGAGTGGACGGAAAGAAAGAGGTTGTAACGATTATGCGCGATGCGATCGAATTAGAAGAAACCTATGCGAAGTCGGCAAAAGTAGAAAAGGATGGAGTTCCTTACGGAATCATTCACCTTCCTAAATTCTATGTCAACTTCACCGATTACGATACCAGAAATGCCGCTACAGATATCGCTAAAGAAATTGCTGAATTGAAGAGTGAAGGTGTAGAGGGATTGGTGATTGATCTCAGAAATAACGGTGGTGGATCTTTGCAAACAGTAGTTGATATCGCAGGTTTATTCATCAAAGAAGGTCCTGTTGTACAGGTTAAAAATTCCGATTATGAAATCGATGTTTTTGAAGACGAGGATCCGACAATTCAATGGGATGGACCGCTAGTTCTACTCGTAAATGAACTCTCCGCTTCTGCTTCAGAAATTCTAGCGGCAGCACTTCAAGATTACGAAAGAGCGGTAGTGATTGGTTCAGAGAGAACCTTTGGAAAAGGGACCGTTCAAAATATGATTCCTTTTGATCGTTTGGTTCGCAATTCAGACTATGGAGCTTTGGGGGCTTTAAAGATTACCACACAAAAATACTACAGAGTCAATGGTGGTTCTACACAGCTCAAAGGTGTGAATTCCGATGTTGTGGTTCCAGATCGTTACTCTTATATGGAGATCGGTGAACGAGAACAGGATTACCCGATGCCATGGGATAAGATCGCTTCAGCTGATTTTGAGCCATGGGTTGGATATATGGATTTGGAAAAGACCATTGAACGTTCTCAAAAGCGAATGAAAGACAATACCTATTTAAAGTTGATCGATGAAAACGCAAAGTGGATTAAAGAACAACAGGATCGTTCTTCATCCACGCTTTCTTTTGAATCGTATAAAAAGATGATTGAGGATGCTGATCAGAAAGCAAAGTATTTTGAATCTATCAATGACTTTGATTCTCATTTGACATTTGAGTCGTTGCAATACGAAGATGAACTCTTTGTGAAAGATGAAACGCTAAGAGAAAAGAGAAACCGTTGGCACGAATCTTTAGCTAAGGATATTTATGTGGATGAGGCTCTTAATGTTCTCAAGGACCTTAAATTTAAATTCACCAATCCAAAGAAAATGATCGGACTGTCCAAGCAGCTTGATTAATCATGGATTATAAACTCGACAATCATTTTTTAGAGCTTAAGGCTGATGTAGATCAAACGAATCGACCACGACAGGTCTTAGAAGCGTTCTACTCCTATGTGGAGCCTAGAGTGTTTGCTGATTCCAAACTCTTATTGCATTCAGAGTCCTGTGCTCAGCTCTTGGGAGTGAGTGTAGAATCATTGCATTCAAAAGACTTTGCTAAGTTTTTAATGGCCCAAACAAAATTGGGTACGCAACCTTATGCCTGTTTGTATGGTGGGCATCAATTTGGTCATTGGGCTGGTCAACTTGGAGATGGACGCGCCATTACTTTTGGTCAAATAAAAGGATCAGATCAGACTTATACCATTCAATATAAAGGATTGGGTCCAACACCTTTTTCGAGGGCAGGGGATGGATATGCTGTACTTCGATCTTCGATTCGCGAGTATTTGATGTCAGAGGCGATGGCTCACTTAGGGGTTCCCAGCACTAGAGCATTGTCGTTGGTATTAAGTGGTGAATTTCCAATGAGAGATCGCTATTACAATGGAAATCCCAAAGCAGAACCTGGAGCTATTGTCTGTCGAGTCGCTCCAAATTTCATTCGCTTTGGGTCTTTTGAAATCTTTGCAGCTAGAGAGGATCTAACCAATCTTAAAATCTTAACCGATTACACCATTGAGCATTATTTTCCACAGATAAAAGTCCAAACTAAATCGGACTATATCCGTTTTTTTGAAGAGGTCGTTCAGAGAAGTTTAGCGACACTTGTACATTGGCAATCCATCGGTTTTGTGCACGGAGTGCTCAATACTGATAATATGTCTATTAGTGGAGAAACCATCGACTATGGGCCTTATGGATTCTTGGATGAATACGATCCTAGTTGGACACCGAATACGACCGATGAACAGAACAGGAGATACCGCTATGAAAACCAACCTAATATTGTTCTTTGGAATCTTCTCAAATTAGCCAATGCACTCTATCCACTGTGTGAGGATGCTAAAGCATTTGAGACTATTTTAAATCGATTTAAACTTCAATATGAGCAGCAAATGCTTCAAAAGAACAAGTTGAAGTTAGGTCTCTATAAAGAAGCAGTTGAAGACGAATCAATGGTTGAATCTCTGTTGGATTTAATGCGAGAATCGAAAGCTGATTTTACACTCTTTTTTAGAAAACTATCAGAACTAAATCAATCTCAGATGACCTATGAATCGATACGAGAAGTATTCTATACAGATTCAATTTCTGAAGATTTAGAAGTTCAATGGGCGGTGTGGTTAAAGGCTTATCAACATCGCTTATCCAATCAGGGAGTTGATGATTCTTCTCGTCAACAGCAAATGAAACAACACAATCCGAGATTTATTCTCAGAAACTATATGCTCGAAGAAGCCATTCAAAAAGCAGAGGCAGGGGATTACAGTTTACTCACTGAATTTTCAGACTTGATTAAAACTCCCTATGAGGATAACCCACAGGCGGATCGATGGATTGTTTTAAAACCGGAATCTGCAGGTGATTCTTCCCTCTCCTGTAGTTCTTAGTCCCACTCATTGAGTCGATTGGCATCGAGCTTAATGAAGATAAAAAGCAACAGACAAAAACCTAAAAGACCTGAGCCTCCATAGCTAAAAAAGGGAAGTGGTACTCCAACAGTTGGAAGTAAACCGATAACCATTCCTATATTGATGATATAATGAGTGGCTAATATAGAGACCACTCCGTAGCCGTATACCCTATTAAAGGTGCTCGTTTGTCGTTCAGCTAAATAAAGCAGCCTTAGAAGGAGTGCTGTGAACAATAAAATAACAGTGAACGTTCCAACAAAACCCCATTCTTCACCTACTGTACTAAAGATATAATCGGTGTGTTGCTCTGGTACAAAATCTCCCTTTGTTCGAGTTCCTTCCAAAAACCCCTTGCCCCAAAATCCACCTGCTTCGATGGCTTTTTCAGATTGATAGGTATTGTAACCAATAGTTTTTTTGATCTGTTCTTGGATCAGTGGATCCTTTTCTAAGTTGAGCCATAAACTGAATCGATCGCGATGTCTTTGTTCAAACACATTTTCAAAAACGTATTGTACCGATGAAGCAAATCCCAAGCTCAGTATGATAAATACCGCTATGCCAGTCCATTTAAGTTTGAGTCTTTTGTTAAAAAAGAAATAACTGACCATACTGATCAAACTAATACCGACACCTACATAGATTAGATTGAATTTTAAAGTACTGATAAAAAGCAGTATAAAGTATAGGCCAATCCAAAAATACTTTAAGGAGACCCCTTCTCTAAAGAGAATAAATACCAGGGAGAAAAAAATAAGAGCAGAACCCGGATCTGGTTGAGGTACAATTAAGATTACCGGTACAAGAATAATCAGTAGCGCATAAAATTGATGTTTGAAGCGTTTGAGATCAGTTTGTATATCACTGAGGTATTTTCCCAAGGCTAAAATGGTTCCAATTTTTGCTAGTTCAGAGGGTTGTAGGTTAAAGAATCCAAGACCGTACCAAGAGGTTGCCCCCGCTATGGTTTTTCCAAAGGGAAACAGTCCAATCAATAAGATTATCGTAAGAAGGTATACTAGAGATGAAAAGCGTTCGATCAGTTTTGTCTGTAGTAAAAACAAAACGACAACAGTAAAAAAACTGATTGTAATAAATACGAGTTGTTTGCCGTAGCTAGTCGAGAGGTTCCAAAGTGGAGCATCAGTGTCTACTACAGTTGAAGAATAGATATTGCCCCATCCAAAACCGATGAGTGCACAACAAAATAGTACACTGATCCAATCCATTCTTCTGAGTCCACTACCAATCATATTCATTAATTTCAAATGGTTCACCGCTAAGGGGTTTAGCGTATTCTTTTTCGAGAGTCTTCTCGAGCATTTTTCGCTCTAAATCTTTACGAGAGATTTCACCTTTGAGGTATTTTTCAATCATAAGTGAAGCGATATGTCCTGCGTATCGGGCACCGAAATAACCGTGTTCAATATAGACTGCGAGAGCGATTTTTGGATCTTCAACAGGCGCAAAGGCTATAAATAAGGAGTGATCTGTCAGCTGAGTTTTAACTCCATCAATCAGGGTGTAGTTTTCGACAGTACCGGTCTTACCTGCAATTGATACTCCTGGGATTTGTATCCATTTTGCAGTACCTGTTTCGTATACATCACGCATCGCTTCGATGATTGGAGTAAAGTGTTTTTTGCTGATCGTAGTCAGCTTTGCCTCTGTAAAATTGGGATCAGTAATTGGATCATCTCCAATTTTTCTAAGGATGTGAGGAGTGTAGAAAAATCCTTTATTGGCAATAGCTGCGGTCATATTGGCAAGTTGAATAGGTGTTGCTGCAACCTCACCCTGTCCAATGGAATTGGAAATAATAAAAGTCGGAAACCATCTGTTTTTGCCATAGGCTCTATCGTAATAAGAGGTAGAAGGAATTCTGCCTGGAGCTCCAGTAGGTAGATCGTAACCAAGATAATCTCCGAGTCCAAAACTCTTCATATGTCTTTCCCAAACATCTTGACCCTCAGAGGTCTTGTCAAATTTGGCGTATATTTTTTTAAAGGTATCCGCAAAATAGGCATTACAAGACACCGCAATTCCCTCTCTTAGATCGCGAATCCCACCGCCACAGTGACAGCCTTTAAGTTCATTTCCAACGTAAAATCCGTTGTAGCACATCACTTTTGAATTGGAAGTGATAACGCCCTCTTCAAGTGCGGCTAAGGCATTGAGGATCTTAAATGGAGATCCAGGAGAAGGTTGTGCTAGCAGTGCTCTGTTCCAAGTGGGCTTTGCGATAGAATCGTAATAAAGTGCTGTGTAGTTGGCAGATCGTTCCCTTCCTACTAATAGGGCTGGATCGTAATTAGGTCCTGTGATCAGCGATAAGATCTCTCCTGTTTTAGGTTCTAGCGCCACGATACCCCCTCGCTTGCCAATCATCAAATCCTCACCGTATTCTTGAAGATCTTTATCGATCGTGAGTTCTAAATTGGTCCCTGGAACAGGAACAGAATCGTATATTCCATTTTTATAAGGACCTATGGTTCTGTTGAAACGGTCCTTTTGTATGTAATTTTTTCCTTTCTTTCCTCTTAAGTTAGATTCGTATTGTTTTTCGACACCTGTTCTTCCAATGAGTTCCCCAGAGATATAACCTGGGTTGTTTTGGATTTCATAATCGTTAACTTCACTGATATATCCCAAGAGGTTGGCACCGGCATCGGTGTGGTATTTTCTAAGGTTGATTTTTTGAATATAAAAACCTTCGAATTTTCTCATTTTTTCCTGAAGAACGGCATAGGTTGAAGCTGAAAGTTTAGAGACTAAAACCGATGGTAATCTCGGTGAATAGCGCTTTGCTTTTTCGATGGATTGAATGAATTGTTCTTTGTCAATATCGACTAGTTGGCAAAGTTCTAAAGTATCTAAGTCTTTGATTTCTCTAGGAATCACCATCAAATCATAAGCTGGTTGATTGGAGACCAAAAGCTTGTGATTTCGATCGTACATCAACCCTCGTGTTGGGTAAATGGTGGTTGTTTTAATAGCAGGATCTTGACCTGGTCCATCTCCCACAGATCCAATGAGTTGTAAATTGATCAATCGATAGGTGAATAAGACACCTATGGCGATAATCAATAAGGGGAGAATTAGTTTTTTCATTTTTTCTGCTTGCTAAACAAAGATAAGAGAAGCAGCATTAAAATAAAGCTCACAAGACTTGTTGTGATAATTTTTTTTGTAATGAGCCAGCCATTGGAAATACTCATTCCTTCAGATATGAAGAAAACAGAGTGATGAATCAACACCAATAAGCCTAAATAACTCATGCGTTGAACCAATGTGGTGTCATTGAACTTGAAGGATTTTTGCTCTGTTGCAATTCCAAAAATAAATCCCAAGATATAGGGTCTAAAATAAGTGATGATTAAAAGTGAGAGGGTGTTAAAGGCGAGGCTATCGGTAAGTATGTCTAGGATCATTCCAAACACAAATCCAATAGAGAGCAATACCGATCTGTTCTGAGAAGTCGGGTAGTCGTAAACAAAAATCAAGTACACAATTGGAGAAATGGATCCAAAGAGATGAACCTGATTGAGTACAAATACTTGTACAAACATCAGTAGTAGCAATTTGCCAATATAGTATATGCTGTTATCTGGATTCACTGATACTGTCTAATTGTTGAACTTCTTTTTGATCTTTATTGACAATCACATAGGTGGTTCGAAGCGCTCTGAGGTCGTTAAAGAGCTTTACATTGATAATGTAATCACTTTGTGCTTTGTTGAGCTCAAAAGAGCTTACAGAGCCTATAGGAATTCCCTCTGGGAAGATACTCGACATCCCTCCAGTAACAATTCGATCACCTTTTTGAATTTGAGCAACATTGGGAATATCTATCAGTTGTACGATGGTTGGATCATTTCCATCCCATATCAAGGATCCAAAGTATTCACTAGAGGCAATCTTTGCATTGATTCTAGAACGAACATTGAGGATGCTTTGAACTGTTGAATAGTGAGCGGAACTCTTTTCGATAATCCCTACAATTCCCAAAGGATTGGTGACCCCCATATCTTGAGTGACTCCATCATCAGTTCCAGCTGAAATGGTCAGGTAATTTCTGTTGAGTCGATAGGAATTTTTAACCACCTCTGTCTCTATAACTTCAAAAGGAAACGAAAGACTGTCTCTCGAAGTGTATTTGATATTGTACAGCTGCTGTTTTAAAAGCTTGTTTTCTTCAATCAGCAATTGGTTGGTTTGATCTAAATTCAGGTATTGATCTAATTGAGCCACCTTTGAAAAAATACCACCACTTAATGCCCAAGAGGAATTGAGGTATTTAGCTTGATGAAAACTTCGGTACTGTATTGATAGGCCAATAGCAATAGATAAGTAAAACAAAAATAAAAGCCTTGTTTTATTGCCTATAAAGAAACTAATAAAACGATTCATAGAGGACTTTTATGCTGTTATTATCTCATCAAGATGCTCTTGTAGCGCTCTAAATTTTTAAGAGTGATTCCCGTACCTCTAACTACTGCTCTTAGGGGGTCTTCAGAGATGTATACAGGAAGATCAGTTTTAAGAGAAATTCGTTTGTCCAATCCTCTGAGCATGGATCCACCACCGGCTAAGAAAATACCAGTATTGTAGATATCAGCAGCGAGTTCAGGAGGTGTATTGGAAAGCGTTTCCATCACAGCATCCTCAATTCTCAAGATGGATTTGTCGAGTGCCTTAGCAATTTCTCTATAACTGATTTGAATTTGTTTTGGTTTACCTGAGAGTAAATCTCTACCCTGAACATTGAGATCATCAGGTGGTGATTGTAAATCTTCGGTAGCTGCACCAATCGATATTTTGATATTTTCAGCAGTCGATTCTCCAACGTAGAGGTTGTGCTGAGTTCTCATATAGTAAATGATGTCATTAGTAAAGACGTCACCTGCAATCTTAACGGATTTATCACATACGATACCTCCAAGAGCAAGTACAGCTATTTCTGTTGTACCACCCCCTATATCGATAATCATATTTCCCTTAGGTTCCATGATATCGAGACCGATACCAATGGCAGCTGCCATGGGTTCGTGAATCAAATACACTTCTTTACCATTAACGCGCTCACAGGATTCTTTAACCGCTCTCATCTCTACCTCAGTAATCCCAGAAGGGATACATACTACCATGCGAAGTGCAGGTGGGAAGAGTTTTTTCTTAAGGGCAGGAATTTCCTTGATGAACATGGAAATCATCTTTTCAGATGCGTCAAAATCAGCAATTACACCATCTTTTAAAGGACGAATGGTTTTAATGTTTTCATGGGTTTTTCCTTGCATCTTATTGGCTTGTTTACCAACAGCGATGATTTTGTTAGTCATACGGTCCCTAGCTACTATAGAAGGACTGTCCACTACGACTTTGTCGTTGTGGATGATAAGCGTATTGGCTGTTCCTAAGTCAATAGCGATATCTTCAGTTAAAAAATCAAAAAATCCCATTAATTGCAGTCGATTTTGGTTGTAGCTACTAAGATATGAAAATTAATGTTTAAAATGACGCGTTCCCGTCATAACCATTGCCATTTTATTTTCATTGCAATAATCGATGCTCAATTGATCTTTGATGGAACCTCCTGGTTGAATTACAGCAGTGATTCCAGCATTGTCTGCGATTTCAACACAATCAGGGAAAGGGAAGAATGCATCAGATGCCATTACCGCTCCATTTAAGTCAAAATTGAAGGATTGTGCCTTGTGAATCGCTTGATTAAGAGCGTCTACTCTAGAAGTTTGTCCAGTACCACTAGCACACAATTGTTTGTTTTTAGCTAAAACAATAGTGTTTGACTTAGTGTGCTTACACAATTTAGATGCGAAAATCATATCTTCAATTTCAGCTTCAGTAGCCTTTTTATCAGTAACAGGATTTAAATCAGCAGCACTATCTGTAATATGGTCTTTGTCTTGAACTAAATAACCGTTTAAACAAGTTCTCACTTGTTTTTGATCCATTGAAGTTTCTTTTTTAACGAGGATAATTCTGTTTTTCTTGCTCTTCAAAAGTTCAAGAGCTTCAGCCTCAAAGGAAGGGGCGATAACTACCTCACAGAATAATTGGTTAACCTCAGTCGCAGTTGCCATATCGATTTCTTTATTGGCGATAAGTACTCCTCCAAAAGCAGAAACAGGATCTCCAGCTAAAGCGTCAACATAAGCCTGAGCAATCGTATCTCTTGTCGCTAAACCACAAGCGTTGTTGTGTTTTAAGATCGCGAAGGTAGGGTCGTCATTTTTAAACTCTTCCATCAATTGTACCGCAGCATCAACATCTAAAAGGTTGTTGTAGGATAATTCTTTACCGTGTAATTGATCAAATAATGCTTCGAAATCACCGTAAAAGCTTCCTTTTTGGTGAGGGTTTTCACCATAGCGAAGTGATTTAGAATCACGGACAGAAAGTTTTAGTGAAGCGATATCTTGATCGTTGTTAAAATAGTTGAAGATAGCAGAATCGTAATGAGAAGAAACGTCAAATGATTTTGCAGCAAAACGCTTGCGATCTTCTAGTGATGTTTCACCGTTCTTTTCGTTGAGAAGGTTTAGAACTTCCTCGTAATCTTCCATATTAGAAACACAAAGAACGTCTTTGTAGTTTTTGGCTGCAGCGCGGATTAATGAAATTCCTCCGATGTCTATTTTTTCGATAATGTCTTGCTCACTAGCACCAGAAGCAACAGTTTTTTCAAAAGGATAGAGGTCAACAATTACCAAATCGATTTGAGGAATATCAAATTCTTTTAATTGCTCTTGATCTCCTTGGTGATCTCCTCTGTTTAAGATTCCGCCAAATACTTTTGGATGTAGGGTTTTTACACGTCCTCCGAGGATTGATGGGTAGGAAGTAACATCTTCAACTGGAACTACTGGAATTCCAAGAGATTGAATAAAAGTTTCTGTTCCTCCTGTCGAGTAAATAACAACACCTTCTTGGTGAAGTTTTTCAACGATTGGTCCTAATCCGTCCTTGTGAAATACTGAAATTAATGCTGATGCAATTTTTTTGTTCATGATCGAAAACTTCTTGTGAGATTTAAAGTGCAAAAATAGTGTTTTTTACAGCTTTTTTAAACTAATAAATAAGGAATTATAAAATTGTTGCAAGCTTCTTGCAAATGCCTTCTAATAAGTGGACATCAGCCTGAGAAAATGCATCAATCGTATGTGAATCAATGTCGATCTGACCGATATTATCACCGTCTTTTATAATAGGGATAACAATCTCTGATTTAACAGTGATACTACAAGCGATATAGTTGTCTTGAGCATTGACATCGGGTACAATGAAGTTTTCATTGCTTAGGGCTACTTGACCACAGATTCCCTTTCCAAATGGAATTACAGTATGATCCGTTGGTTCTCCAGAAAAAGGACCGAGAAGCAGCTCTCTTTTGTCTCCGTTTTTGAAGTAAAAACCAACCCAGTCATAATGAGAAACACCTTCTCTTAAAAGGTCGCAAATCGATTGGAGTAATTGATCGGAATCACTACAAGAATTGTATAGTGATTGGAGCTGTTGTTCTAATGCTTGATAATTCATTTGGCAAAATTAAGGAAAGAGTTTATAAATATCATTCCTTTTTTTTAATCTAGCTAAAAGTAAAGTGTCGTCAAATTTATAAATTCCAATTCTGTATATTCCAATTTTAGCTCGATATGCGTTTGTGTATCCTTTTAATTTTTTAATGTTGGGAATTGAATGTATTTCATCTGTTGATTTTAATAATTCAATTAATGAGATAATAGTTGTTTTTGTTTTTCTGTCTTTTAATTTGATTAGATCACGTTTGAATTGGCGATGATACTGAATAATCATTCTTTTAGGATTTTCATTATTTCTTCTTCAGGAACAGTATCGCTAGGGTCTAAATTTTGCATCAAGAGTAAAAGACCCAGATCTTCTTTTTCATCATCCGATAACATATTGAACTTCTCTCTTTCTTTTTGTTCTACAAAATATCGCACAGCTTTTTCCATGAGAGCTTTAACACTTAAATCTTCAAAAGCTGAGATCACTTTTAATTTAGTTAAAGTAACATCATCAATGTCAATAATTTTTTTCATCATCATAAATTTGTTTTAAATATACATATTATATAAGATATATACAATATATATTATAGAATGCATCTATGAATAAAATTAATTAGAACTACTTTACTATAAATTTGAATTCGACAAACAGCATAAAAAAACCCCCAAGGATTCCTTGAGGGTTTGTGATTGTTTGATGTGTTTATTACATCATTCCAGGCATACCACCACCCATTGGAGGAGCTGGCATTGGATTTTCTTCTTTAATATCAGTTAGAGCACATTCAGTAGTAAGGATCATTCCAGAAACTGATGCTGCGTTTTCAAGGGCAACACGAGTTACTTTCTTAGGATCAATAATACCAGCCTCTAGCATATTGGTGTAGGTTTCGCTTTTTGCATCGTAACCAAAATCACCTTTTCCTTCGTATACTTTAGAAACGACAACAGAACCTTCACCACCAGCGTTTTCTACAATAGTTCTAAGTGGAGCTTCGATGGCTCTGGCTACGATTTGAAGTCCAGTAGCCTCGTCAGCGTTATCTGGTTTTACGTTATCTAGAGATGATTTTGCTCTAACAAGTGCAACACCACCACCAGCAACGATTCCTTCTTCAACTGCAGCACGAGTTGCGTGAAGTGCATCATCGACACGGTCTTTCTTTTCTTTCATCTCTACTTCAGAAGCAGCACCTACATAAAGTACCGCAACACCACCAGCTAACTTAGCAAGGCGTTCTTGAAGTTTTTCTCTATCGTAATCAGAGGTAGTGCTCTCGATTTGAGATTTGATTTGATTCACACGAGCATTGATATTTTCTTTATCACCTGTTCCGTTCACAATCGTTGTATTGTCTTTGTCGATTGTGATACGCTCACAGGTTCCCAACATATCGATAGAAGCATTTTCAAGAGTAAATCCTCTCTCTTCAGCAATCACAGTTCCATTGGTAAGGATTGCGATATCTTCTAACATTGCTTTTCTTCGGTCTCCAAAACCAGGTGCTTTTACTGCAGCGATTTTAAGAGATCCTCTAAGCTTGTTTACAACAAGTGTAGCAAGAGCTTCACCATCTACATCTTCAGCGATGATAAGTAGTGGTTTTCCAGATTGAGCAACAGGCTCTAATACAGGAAGTAAATCTTTCATTGAAGAGATCTTCTTGTCGAATAATAAGATGTAAGGATTCTCGAGTTCTGTAATCATCTTATCAGAATTTGTTACGAAGTAAGGAGATAAATATCCTCTATCGAATTGCATTCCTTCAACAACATCTACATAAGTATCCGTTCCTTTAGCTTCCTCTACAGTGATGACTCCTTCTTTACCAACTTTTTCAAAAGCTGTTGCGATAAGCTCACCAATAGTTTGATCATTGTTAGCTGAAATCGAAGCTACTTGTTTGATCTTTTCAGCATCCTCACCAACTACAGTAGCTTGTTTTCCAAGGTGTTCAACGATAGCTTCAACAGCCTTGTCAATTCCTCTTTTAAGATCCATTGGATTTGCACCAGCAGCTACGTTTTTCAATCCTTCTTTAACGATTGCTTGGGCCAATACAGTAGCAGTAGTAGTACCATCACCAGCTAAGTCATTAGTTTTAGAAGCAACTTCTTTAACCATTTGAGCTCCCATATTTTCTAGAGGGTCAGAAAGTTCAATTTCTTTTGCAACAGTTACCCCATCCTTAGTCACGTGTGGAGCACCGAATGATTTGCTGATAATTACATTTCTACCCTTAGGTCCTAAGGTTACTTTTACGGCATTTGCCAATGCATCGACACCTTTTTTAAGGCCGTCTCTTGCTTCAATATCAAAACTTATTTCTTTTGCCATTTTTCTTGAGGATTTTTAATTAAACAATTGCTAAAATGTCGCTTTCACGCATCATTAAGTAATCGACACCTTCTAATTTTAATTCAGTGCCAGTGTACTTACCGTAGATGACAGAATCACCAACTTTTACAGTCATCGGGTTGTCTTTGGTACCAGGACCAACAGCAACTACGACTCCGTTTTGTGGTTTTTCTTTAGCAGTATCAGGAATATAGATTCCAGATGCAGTCTTCGTTTCAGCTGCAACAGGCTCGATCAATACGCGATCAGCCAAGGGTTTGATGTTTATTTTAGCCATAATTTATGATGTTATTTTTGTTATTTTCACCTTCTAAAAGGCATAAACTATGCCAAATTAGAAGTTAGGGATTTTAGGGTAAAAAAAATGCCAGCTTGTCAGCCGGCATTTTAAAATACTGTTATTTTGTACTATTGTTGACTGTCATCAGTAGTAGCGGGAACTTCAGCTGGAAGTGTTTCTTGTACTTCGATTGGAGCGTCGCTATTTAAGATTTTTGAATCTTGAGCAGCTCCAAAGTTGCTCTTAAGTGCTACATTCGACATAAGTATCAGAACAACTAATAAAACAGCTAAGGTCCAAGTACTCTTATCTAAGAAATCACTTGTTTGTTTAACTCCACCAACTACTTGATTTGCTCCTCCACCTAGTGAACTAGACAATCCTCCACCTTTAGGGTTTTGAACCATAATCACTAACATCAACAAGATGCTTACGATGATAATTAGCACTAAAAATATACTAAATGTACTCATGTCTTCTATTATTTATCTTTTTGTCTTTTTTTAATTGCCCTAATCTGGCCTGCAAAGAAACTATTTTTTTCTGGATATTTCAAACTTAAAATTGTATATGCTTGAATCGCTTTGTCGTAATTCTTTTGTTCGAGATATACTCTTGCTAAAGTTTCTGTCATAATCTCCCGTTCATCGATACTTGTGCTGAGATTGATGTCGATGGTTGGAGTGTAGTCTTTTTGAGGTTTGATCTTTGGTTTTTGCTGTAAAAAGGCTTCGATTTGAGCAGTCTTTTTAGAGCGTTTATGGTCTTCTTTATCTTCTGCTTTTTTTGCTTTTTCTTCTTTTGATTGATCTCGCTTTTGAGATAGTGGTTTAGAACTGGTGAGTGCTAGCCAAGTGGCAAAAGAGTGCATTTCTTGACGGTCAAATTCTAGAGGCTGATCGATGATCAGTGTGTCGATAGTCTGAAGCTCTTCTTTGTTTTCAGAAGAGGATTCATTTTCGATAACAACTTCTTGAACTTGTTTTTGAGTCTCCTCATTGAGTTCGTTAAAGACCTCTGAGCTAATAAAATTAAAAAGGATGGTGCGATCTGTAGTTCGAGCAGCAGCTTCTTTTAAAGCTTTGTTGTATTTGTGAGAATTTTGATTTTTTAGCCCTTTAATATACAATGAGTGAGCTGCCTGAAAATAAGGATAATCCTGGAGCAGTTCTTCTAAGTGAGTGGTTTGCTCCTTTGAATCCAAAAGCTTGGGGTCTTTTAATATTTGGGTGAACTCATTTACATTCATCTTACCAGTCAGCTAATGAGGCGTTAAAAATATCTTGAGTGATGCGTTCAAAGAGCGCTTGGTGGGCCTCCGTTTTTACTGAGTTTAACAGAGCATCTGCAGGGTAGTCAAAGAAAAAGCTAAAACGACGTTCAAAATCAGCATCTTCTTTGGTGGTGTTGGTAAAGCGTACGTTCACACTCATCGAAAGTCTGTTTTGAGCTGCAGTCATATTCGCAGTTGCACTCATTGGAGCAATTCTGTATTCGGTGATTTCACCTTCGTATATAAGGTCTGCATTATCAGAGCTGAGCTTGAGAGAAGTTTGATTTTGAATCATATCCTGAAGCGCAATGGTAAAGTCGCGGTCCAAACCAGGTTCAATGACAGAACCAGGGCTCTGAGTAGCGAGGTTGTCAAAAAAATTGACTTGGTAGGTTTGGGCAGTACCCACATTTCCACCTGTAAAGTTGTAAATGCCACAACTAGAGAGCAGCGTTGCAAGTATAATTGTAAAGCTAATTCTTAACTTCATTAGAGGTCGTATTGTTTTATTTTGCGATAGAGTGTGCGTTCAGAAATACCCAATTCTGATGCTGCTAGTTTGCGTTTTCCTTTATTGCGTTCCAAAGCTTTTTTAATCAATTCAATTTCTTTCTGTTGTAAAGATAGGGTTTCTTCTTCTTGAATCTCTTCGGCAAAGTCATATTTGTCCTTTGTTGAATAATGAGGCTCGTCGATAAAAATGGTTTCTTCTTCTAATTCTTCATGAGAGGGAAGTAGTTCTACTTCTCTAGGCTCTTGAGATTCTTCTTTAGAAGGTGTTTGTACCTGCTCTAATTCTTCTTCACTGTAAAGTTTTTTGATCAGTTTGTCTTGAGACTTGTGAATCTCCTCACTGCCTTTTCCTGCCATGAGCTCCAAGGTGAGTTTTTTGAGATCGTTTAAATCGGCTTTCATATCAAAGAGGACCTTGTAGAGAATTTCTCTCTCATCTGAAAAATCACTCTTTTTCTTTTCGTCCTTGATGACAGAAGGTAAGTTTCTGCTCGATGCATCTGGTAAATAGTGTAATAGCGTAGTAGCATCGATAGAGCGATCTGATTCTAAAACAGAAATTTGTTCAGCGATGTTTCTGAGTTGTCTTACGTTTCCTGGCCAGTTGTAGCGTTCCAAAACAGATTGTGCATCTTCTTTTAATCGAATGGTAGGCATCTTGTACTTCTGTCCAAAATCAGATGCAAACTTTCTAAAGAGCAAATGGATGTCTTCTTTTCGATCTCTAAGTGGTGGCATTGAAATTTCAACAGTACTCAAACGGTAGTAGAGGTCTTCTCTAAATTTATCTTTTTCGATGGCTTCCATCATATTGATATTGGTTGCCGCAACAATTCTCACATTGGTCTTTTGAACCTGAGAGGACCCAACTTTTAAAAACTCTCCATTTTCTAGAACACGTAAGAGGCGCACCTGTGTGGTCAGTGGAAGTTCACCTACTTCATCGAGGAAGATGGTTCCGCCATCAGCCTCTTCAAAATATCCAGAACGCGTTTGAGTTGCTCCGGTAAAGGCTCCTTTTTCGTGGCCAAATAGCTCAGAATCAATCGTTCCTTCAGGGATGGCGCCACAGTTGACAGCAATGTATTTGGCGTGTTTGCGATGTGATAAAGAGTGTATAATCTTAGGTAGGGATTCCTTACCAACACCACTTTCTCCTGTAACGAGTACAGAAATATCGGTTGGTGCTACTTGTATCGCTTTTTCGATGGCTCTATTGAGCTTGGAGTCGTTTCCAATAATTTCAAAACGCTGTTTGATGCTTTGTATGGATTCCATAAGCTTAGTTTTTTAATTCAATAGCCTTTCCAAGAAGTGTTCCTGAAGTACAGTCTGTGATATCGACCAGTATAAAATCACCAATCTTATAATCTTCTCTTGGAAATACCACTACATTATTATAGTTGTTTCTCCCCATAAAGTCATTTTCAGATTTTTTTGAGGTTCCTTCAACGAGTACAACTTGTTTTTTGCCAACATGCTGAGCAGTTCTCATCGCTGAGTGTTTTTGTTGCACTTCAATAATTTCAGCAAGTCGTCTCTTCTTGGTCTCTAGTGGAACATCGTCCTCTAAATTTTTTCCAGCGTAAGTTCCTGGGCGCTCTGAATAGGCATACATATATCCAAAGTCGTATTTGACGTACTCCATTAGAGAAATAGTGTCTAAGTGATCTTCTTCAGTCTCTGTTGGGAAGCCGCTGATGATATCTTGTGATATAGCGCATTCTGGTATGAGTTCAAAAATCGTATCTACTAATTTTTTGTATTCTTCAACGCTGTGTTGTCGGTTCATCGCCTTTAAGATGCGATCAGAGCCCGATTGTACAGGAAGGTGAATATGGTTGCAGATATTTTCGTGTGCTGCCATGGTTTCGATCACAGAGCGGTGCATATCCTGAGGGTTCGAAGTCGAAAAGCGAAATCTCATTTTTGGAAAAGCTGTTGCTACCTTGTCTAAGAGCATTGCAAAATCAACTGCTGTAGCCTTTTGAAGCTCCGAAGCTTTCTTAAAGTCTTTTTTGAGTCCACCACCATACCACAAATAAGAATCGACGTTTTGACCTAGAAGTGTTACTTCTTTATAACCTTTTTCTCGAAGTTCTGCAATTTCATTTAAGATGGATTCTGGATCTCTTGAGCGTTCTCTTCCTCTGGTAAAAGGAACCACGCAGAAGGTACACATATTGTCACATCCTCTGGTGATCGACACAAAGGCAGTAACTCCATTAGTCGAAAGTCGAACAGGTGAAATATCTCCATAGGTCTCTTCTTTGGAAAGAATGACATTGACGGCATTATTTCCTGCGTCGACTTCTTGAAGTAGGTTAGGGATGTCTTTGTAGGCATCCGGACCAACGACCATATCGACAATTTTCTCTTCTTCTAAGAGTTGTTGTTTAAGTCGTTCTGCCATACATCCTAAAACACCAACCTTTAATTTTTTGTTCTTCTTTTTTTGAGAATTAAATGCTTTAAGTCGATTTCTGACGGTTTGTTCAGCCTTATCGCGAATCGAACAGGTATTGATCAGGATTAAATCGGCTTCATCAAGTGCTTGGGTTGTATTGTATCCTTCCTTAGATAATATGGAAGCGACGATTTCTGAATCAGAAAAATTCATCGCACAACCGTAGCTTTCAATGAGGACTTTCTTGTCGTTGTTTTTTTTAGATTCTATTTCTAAAGTTGTTCCTTGTATATCTGGGTTAATCTCTTTCTCCATAGGGCTCTGATAGCAGTTTTTTATACACTATGCAAAGATAATACTATTCTATAAAAACTGACATATTGTCATAATTTTTTTATTTGTAAAATCCCTTTCAAATAGAGCTGTTTATAGGGGCATTAAAAAAATTGCGATGGGATAAATAAAAAAATCACATACTTTTGTCCTAAAATAAATGATTTCATGGCGAAGAATTTAGTGATTGTTGAGTCCCCTGCAAAGGCAAAGACTATAGAAAAATTTTTAGGATCTAACTACAAGGTAGCTTCTAGTTTTGGGCATATTGTTGATTTACCATCAAAGGAATTAGCAGTAGATGTAGAAGGAGATTTTTCTGCTAAATACATTGTGTCGTCTGATAAGAAATCAGTGGTCAAAGATTTAAAAGCCTTAGCCTCTAAAGCAGAAATGGTTTGGTTGGCTTCGGATGAGGACCGCGAAGGAGAAGCTATTTCTTGGCATTTGTCAGAAACCTTAAAATTAGATCCCCAGAAGACTAAGCGAATTGTATTTAACTCGATTACTAAGTCTGCTATTGAAAAGGCTATCGAAAACCCTAGAGGAATCGATTACAACCTGGTTAACGCTCAACAAGCTCGAAGAGTTTTAGATCGATTGGTAGGATATGAACTATCACCAGTTTTGTGGAAGAAAATTAAACCAGGTCTTTCCGCAGGTAGAGTTCAATCGGTTGCTGTTCGACTCATTGTGGAACGCGAAAGAGAAATTAAGTCTTTTCAAGCTGAGGCCTCTTATAAGGTAGTAGTTCAATTTAAAACTCAAGATGGACAGCTTTTTGAAGCGAAGCTTCCAAAGTCGTTTGCGACCAAAGAAGAGGCGATCACGTTTTTAAATCTCAATAAAGAAGCTCGCTACTCTGTTGAGAGTCTGGATAAGAAACCGGTAAAGAAATCTCCATCAGCACCTTTTACAACCTCTACCCTTCAACAGGAAGCGTCAAGAAAACTTTACTTCTCAGTATCGAGAACCATGCAAGTGGCTCAACGTTTATACGAGCAAGGACTTATTACCTATATGAGAACTGATTCTGTCAATTTATCGTCTGAAGCGTTAACTGCTGCACAAGAAGCAATTACGGCTCAATACGGTAAAGAATACGTTCAAATTCGAAATTACAGTTCTAAAACGAAGGGAGCTCAGGAGGCTCATGAGGCAATTCGTCCTACAGATTTAATGCGAAGTGAAATTTCACTTGAGCGTGACCAAGCCCGTTTATACGATTTGATTTATAAAAGAACACTTGCTTCGCAAATGAGTGATGCAAAACTAGAGCGTACCTTAGTAAAAATAGATGCCTCCACTCATAAGGAGCAATTCTCAGCAACAGGAGAAATGATTGCTTTTGACGGTTTTTTAAAGGTGTATTTAGAAGGACAGGACGATGATGATTTAGAAGAGCAATCTGGAATGTTGCCAACAATGCAGCAAGGTGATGAGCTTTCTTTAAAACTGATGACGGCTACAGAACGTTTTACAAGACCTCCGTATCGCTATACAGAAGCATCACTTGTTAAAAAATTAGAAGCTTTGGGTATTGGTAGACCTTCTACCTATGCGCCGACGATATCAACAGTTCAAAACAGAGGCTATGTTGCTAAGGGGGCTATCGATGGAGAAGATCGTTCCTATGTTCAGTTGAGTTTAAAGTCTTCAGAACTCACTGAGAAAAAACTCACAGAAAAAGTTGGTTCCGATAAGGGTAAGTTAGTCCCAACTGATATCGGAATGATTGTAAATGACTTCTTAGTTGAGAACTTTGAACATATATTAGATTACAACTTTACCGCCAAAGTAGAAGAAGACTTTGATGAAATAGCAATAGGTGATAAAGATTGGAAATCAGTGATGAAAGATTTTTATCTGGATTTCCACCCTAATGTAGAAGAGGTTCTCGACACTGCTGATAGAGCGTCTGGAGAACGCGTTCTTGGAGTGGATCCCAAATCGGGTAGACCGTTACTAGTTCGTCTTGGTCGATTTGGTGCCATGGCACAAATAGGAAGAGCCGATGATGAAGAAAAGCCTGTGTTTGCAAGCTTATTGCCAGATCAATCACTGGACACTATAAGTTTTCAAGAAGCATTGGACCTCTTTAAATTACCTAGAACCATAGGGGAATACAAGGGCGAAGAACTTCAGGCCAATGTGGGTCGTTTTGGACCTTATGTCAAGTTTGGAAAGAAATTTGTCTCTATTCCAGCCACTGAAAGTGCGATGGATATTACCTTGGATCGTGCGATAGAACTTGTTAAAGAAAAAGAAGCTGCTGATGCTCCCATCTACACTTATCAAGGAAATGATGTCAGTAAAGGGGTAGGTCGTTTTGGTCCTTTTATCAAATGGAATGGCATGTTTATCAATGTCAATAAGAAATACAATTTTGACAGTTTATCAAACTCTGATATCGAAGAGTTGATCGAAGATAAATTGCAGAAAGAGCGAGATAAGTTGATCCACAATTGGGAAGAAGAAGGTATTCGAGTTGAAAAAGCTCGTTGGGGAAGACATCACATCATCAAGGGTAAATTAAAGGTTGAACTCGCTAAAACGGTTGATGTCACTGATATGACGCTTGAAGAAGCTCAAGGGTTATTGGAGAAGAATGCTCCTAAGAAGAAAAAAGCAGCAAAAAAACCAGCAGCAAAAAAATCAAAAAAATAGTCGATGGCTTTTGAATACTTACTTCCCATTTCTGAAAAGGTTCTTGCGCACAATGCACTCTTATTGCCTCAGAGTTTGGGAAATTCAATTGCGATTCACTCTGGGCAAGAGGGATTGCCAGAGCTGGAGGGTATTCAATTAGCATTGTTAGGTGTTTCTGAGAACAGAAATGCTTTTGAGCAAAAAATCACACCGATTGATCTAGACGACTTTAGAATAGAATTATACAAACTCAACAGAGGAAATTGGAAGCTTCAAATCGCTGATTTAGGTAATGTTCCAATGGGAAACTCGGTAGAGGATACTTATGTGGTTGTCAAAGAAGTTGTAAGTGAACTAGTGCAGTTGGGAATTGTTCCCATTGTTATTGGAGCGACTCAAGACTTGAGTTATCCGCTTTATCGTTCATTTGACCAATTTGGTGAAATGATTCATATGGTTTCCATAGACCACCGTTTTGACTTTGGAATTGCAGATCAGCTAATTTCATCGCATTCGTATATGAGTAAGATTATATCAGAATCTCCTTCTAATTTAAAATCCTTTACCAATCTCGGTTATCAATCGTTTTTCAATACTCAGGAAGAACGTGACTTAATGGATAAGATGTATTTTGAATCCTATCGTTTAGGAGAGGTAGTCAATGATTTGGCTGCCTGTGAGCCACTTCTTCGCGATGCTCATTTCTTGAGTATCGATGCCAGAGCCATACAAGCTTCTGATATGGGTAGTGGAAGTAATTACACTCCCAATGGATTTAGTGGAAGAGAAATCTGTGCGCTGACGCGTTATGCAGGACTTAGTCCAAAATTATCCCTATTTGGAGTTTTTGAAAGCGATAACCATCCCATGTCTAATAAGTTGATTTCTCAAATGGTTTGGTATTTTTTAGAGGGCTTTTCCATAAGAATCGTAGAGGATCCGATTCGTCAATCCGATTACTTTTTAAAATATACGGTAACTCTTGAATCCTTGGATTTAATATTCTTTAAGAGCAAAAAAACAGGGCGTTGGTGGGTCTTATTAGAACAATTGAGTTCAACGGACAATAATTTCAATTCTGCTGCGTTATTACCCTGCAGTGAAAATGATTATAAAGAAGCCTGTAAAGACATTATTCCAGACCGTTGGATAAAGGCTCAAAAAAAAGGGTTTTATTAAACTTTCTTATTGAATAATTAATATTTTCGTAAATTGTTTTTTAAACTATATATTTACGATACAATCAAAATAATTGATAGAGATAATATGAAGTACTACTCGTATTTAATACTAGTGACAATTTTACTTTTCACTTCCTGTTCTAAGATTGGAAATAAAGGAGAGTTGGTTGGAGTGAGAGGACAAAAATGGATCGCAAAAAAACCTTATGGAATGGAATTGATTCCATCTGGATCTTTTGTAATGGGTAAAACCAACAAGGATATTGGAAATGTTGGTATGGAGGCGGTGAAAACGGTTACCGTTCAATCGTTTTATATGGATGATACTGAGATTACCAATGCAGAATACAGACAATTTGTTCACTGGGTTCGCGATTCCATCGTAAGAACTAAGTTGGCGATATTAGCTGATGAACTCGGTTTGACTACTGAGGATGGAGGAATTGGAGATTATTCTTTTAAAGATATCGATACGGTGGGGATGACTCCTTATCAAAAGTTTCGTTTTTTCAACGCACTTCCTGATGATGACAATCCTTACTCACTCTATTCTCTCAATAACGATATTGACTTAATTTGGGATACGGACGATTTTCCGGATGAGTATTACGCTGAAGTAATGGATGAAGTATTTATCGATGCTTCTGAGAGTTTTAATGGAAGAAGAGCCATGAAAATCAATGAGCTCAAGTATAAATTCAGCAGTTTTGATGTTGAAGCAGCTTCTAAATCTCCAGGTTCTGATCGAAACGAATTTATTAAAAGAGAAGTTGTTAAAGTATATCCTGATACTACAGTTTGGATCAAGGATTTCTCATACTCTTATATAGAGCCAATGCACAATGATTACTTTTGGCATGATGCCTATAGCGAATATCCAGTTGTTGGAGTGAGCTGGGATCAGGCTAGAGCTTTTTGCAATTGGAGAACCAAGATTAAGAATGACCAATTGAAAGTTAAGGGAGAACAAACGGTGAGTACTTATAGACTTCCTACTGAAGCAGAGTGGGAATACGCTGCTCGTGGTGGTATTGATGGTGCAATGTTTCCTTGGGGAGGTCCCTATATGATTGCAGATAATGGATGTTTTATGGCAAACTTTAAGCCAGCTAGGGGTGATTATGCTGCAGATTCAGCGCTCTTTACTGTTGAGGCACGATCTTTTGCTCCAAACGATTACAATTTGTACAATATGTCTGGAAATGTTTCTGAGTGGACCAATTCCAGCTATGCTTATAACGCTTATGACTACGCTTCAACGCTGAATCCTACCGTTGGATCTGACAACAGTGAATATAAAGTGATTAGAGGTGGATCTTGGAAAGATATCGCATACTTTTTGCAGGTTAATACAAGAGACTATGAACACAAGGATTCTGTTCATTCCTACATAGGATTTAGAACAGTTCAGGATTATATGGGGGACCCAACAACGGTTAAGAAAAATTAAAATATTTCAACAAATATGGCATCAAAACAAAGCATAAAGAAAAAGCAGGCCTATAATTTGGCTTATGGGTTGGGGGCATCAATTGTTATCGTCGGAGCGCTCTTCAAACTGACGCACTGGGAGTTTGGACCTTTTAATGGAAGTAACCTATTGGCAATTGGATTATTAACGGAGGCATTTATTTTTGCTTTAGCTGCTTTTGAACCTGTTCAAGAAGATTTACAGACTTGGGATTGGTCTAAAGTTTTTCCGGAATTAACAGGAAAAGGAGAATCGGGAATTAACGCTAATGGAATGCTATCTAAGAAATTAGATGCTATGTTAGAAGAAGCAAAGATCGATTCTAATCTAATGGACAATCTCGCTAAAAGTATCAAGAGTTTTGAAGCAGCAGCAGAAGGTATTGCGCCAACTGCAGATTCGATTCGTGCAACTCAAAAGTATTCTGAAGAGCTCAATAAGGCTGCTTCACAGATGGAATCTCTAAATCAACTCTATCAAAATCAATTGGATTCAGCTCAATTACAGGCTAATGTTCAATCCACTGTAGCTCAAAACGCTGAAGCGCTCCAAAAGCAAATGGAACAACTTTCTAAAAACCTTACTACACTGAATGAGGTTTATGAAGGAATGCTTTCTGCAATGAATAGAAAATCGAATTAAAAACCCTTAAGAAGGACTCTATATGGCTTCAGCCAACTCTCCAAGACAGCGAATGATTAACTTAATGTATCTCGTATTTATAGCGATGCTCGCTTTAAATATGAGTAAGGAGGTCTTGACTGCATTTGGGATTCTAAATGAAAAATTGGAGTATTCCAATGAGGAGATTACTAAAAATAATCAAGCATTTTTAAAAGGTTTAGAGGTAAAAGCCTCTGAAAACCCTGATAAATATGCAGAGCTCTATCAAAAGGGAGTTGAAATCACCTCAATCGCTGATGAATATTTTAAGTATTTAGCTGATATTAAAACAGATATGCTCAAGAGAGTGAAAGATTCTACTGATTATCAAATCATGGATCGATCTGATTATTTGGATCAGTACTTTTTTAGAGCGGACAAACGTACTCCGGAAGGTGAAGAATTCTTAAATCGCATCATTTCTTTTCGAGAAGCACTATTAAAAATAACTCCTAATGAATACGTTGGAATTAAAGAAGTAATATCGAATCGTTTTTCAACTGGAGACGAAAACAATGAGGTTAAAAACAGAGATAATTCAAATGTTCATTGGTTGAATTTTCACTATGAAGGCTATCCTATGGTCGCCTCTCTAACCAATATTACTCAAATTCAATCGGATGTGATGAATTCTACTCAGAACATTCTAAAAGCCATGTTGCAGGGTCAACTAACTCAGGAGGTGTCTTATTCTAATTACACCACTTTATTAGAACTCGAGAAATCAGCTTTTTATCAGGGCGAAAATTTTCAGGGTAATATTGTTCTTGGAAGAAAAGATGCTTCTACTAGACCTAATAAGGTTCAGCTAACTTTGGATGGTAAAACACTAGTAGACGGTAGAGATTTTACGATTGAAAACGGAAGAGTTAAACTAAATGTCAATGCTGGTAATGCAGGAGATCACAAAATAGAAGGGATGCTAGTTTTTGTGCAAGATGGAGAGGAGACTCAGGTGCCTGTCAATGCTAGTTTTGTAACCATCACAAAACCGAATGCAGCTGTAATTTCTGCCGATAAAATGAATGTTGTATATCGTGGATTGGATAACCCTATGACGATTTCCATTCCTGGAGTAGCAAACAACTTTGTAACGGCAAGGGCAGATGGTCTTAAAAAAGTTTCGGGTAGTAATTATATTCTCAACCCTGGAAAAGGCAGAGAGATATCCATCACTGCTTCTGGAAAATTACCTGATGGTAATACGATTAATACGACCTCTGTATTTAGAATTAAAGACATCCCTAAACCACAGGGAACGATTCGCGGAGAATCAGGAACGGTTAAGATGCCTAGAAACAATTTAGAGATTGCATCAGTAGGAGCCATGTTAGAAGATTTTGATTTCGACTTGACTCTTAGAGTGAAAGGCTTTAAATTTAAAGTGCCAGGACAGCCTACAGTAGCTGTTAATGGCGATAAGTTGGACGCAAGAGCTAAGGCAGCCTTGCAAAGAGCACGAAGAGGAGATTTAATTCAAATCTTTGATATTGATGTTGAAAACCCAGATAATAGAGGCTATCGATTTAAAAATGTGACTGCTGTAATTATCGAACTTACGAATTAATCATGATGAAAAAACAACTTTACATAATACTACTTGGTCTAAATATTTTGAGTAGTTCTCTTATGAGAGCTCAAGAAACCTCTGAAGTTGTAGATCCTGCTTCACCATATTTTAAATCAATTGATCAATTAAAAAGCAACCCACTCTATATTCCAGGTGTCAATAAAAAGGATGTTTTTTGGTCAAAGACCGTTATGGAAGTTGTGGATTTGAATGAAAAACTGAATTTTCCTCTGTATTATCCAATCGATACTTTGAGAGTTGAATCCTACAGAAGATCCCTTTACGATGTTTTGATCAATAAAATCAAAGCAGGTGAAATTAAGTCAGTTTATACCGATGCCTATATTCGTGAAAAGAGAACCTTAGAAGATCTTCAAGCTTCACTTATTAAGGTGGATACAACTGATTTAGGTTTGGAACAATACAATGCTAATGAGCCAGTATCTGAGCAGTATATTACTAGAAGAAGTATTACTGCAGCTGATATCAAACAATACATCCTAAGAGGTACCTGGTATTTTGACAAGCGATTGGGTGAGTTAAAATACAGACTGCTAGCCTTTGCGCCTATGGCACCTGATGTCAACTTTATCGATTCAGGGGAGGATCCTTATCAAAACTTGATTCCTTTGTTTTGGGTGTGGTACCCTGAAGTAAGAGATATCTTGCATGAGGCTAAGGTCTATAACCCTAATAACGACTTCAATCCCAACTCATTTGGAGACATCTTTGAAGCTCGCTACTTTAATTCCTTAATTATTTCTGAGGACAATATTTACGACAACAGACAAATCAAGGACTACTTAAAGAACAATTCGCTTTATCAGCTCTTGGAATCCAATAGAATAAGAGAGTGGATTCGCAACAAAGAAGCCGATATGTGGAACTACTAAGAGATTATATTGTCGTTGGCTTTGGAATTGCAGGGCTTTGTTTTTGCGAACACTTAGAGCGAAATTCAAAATCTTTTATCGTTTTTGATGACGATTCTCAACAATCCTCTTGGGTTGCTGGTGGAATGTACAATCCAGTCATCTTAAAGCGTTTTACATTGGCTTGGAATGCGGTTTCTCAACAGGAATTTGCCTTACCCTTTTATAGATCATTGGAGGCGAAGTTAAATGAGTCTTTTTTGGTTCCCTTAAAAGTTTATAGAAAATTTGCTTCGATTGAGGAGCAAAATCTTTGGTTTGAAGCGATGGACAAGCCTCAGATGGATCAATTCATGTCTTCAAAAATATTGCAAAATGAAAACCCTCATGTCAAAGCATCCTATGGATTCGGCCAATTGGAAGGCGTGGGTCGCTTAAAAGTTAGAAATTTAATCACCGCTTATCGCAAGCGATTGGAAGCTATGAATTCATTTGTTTTTGAACAATTTGATTTTGATCAACTTCAGTTTCAAGATAATGTTGTTAGCTATAAGGGTTATAAGGCAAAGCAAATCGTTTTTGCAACAGGCTATGGTCTCAAATCCAATCCCTTATTTAAAGAACTTCCGCTTCAAGGAACCAAAGGTGAATTGGTTTTGATCGAAGCAGCTGATTTAAAATTAGAGGCCATATTAAAAGCAGGGGTGTTTTTACTTCCTCTTGGAGATGATCGCTATTATGTAGGAGCCACTTATAATTGGAATGACAAGACCAACAAGCCTAGTGAAAAAGCAAAAAAGGAACTCTTGTCTAAACTTGATAAACTCATAGATGGTCCATACAAAGTCATCGATCATATTGCAGGTATACGACCTACAGTCATTGATCGCAGACCACTTGTGGGAAGACATTTGGAGATTCAAAATGCCTATGTATTAAATGGAATGGGAACAAGGGGGGTCTTAGTAGCTCCAACTCTCAGTAAGCAATTGTATGAATACATCGAAGAAGGCTCTGCTTTAGATCTTGAAATAGATGTGCAACGTTTTTACAATAAAGCCTAACTACTGAATCTTTTTAGCTTTATTGGGATCGTATTTGATAAAGATATTGATCCATATATTTCTAGAGCCTCTAAGAATGATAGGATAAAAAACGATAAGCGTTAATACAATAGCTATAAAGGACTGAATCAAACTACTTCCTAAGAATACTTTACTGATAATAAAAGCAGCTACAGAAAAAGCAATTCCAACGCCATAACTCACATACATCGCTCCATAGAAAAAGGAAGGTTCAATTTTATAGGTTAAACCACAGTGAGAACATTTCTCATTCATGTCAAATATCTTCCCTATTTTATAGGGGTTGGATTCCTTGTACATACTTTCCTCTTGACATTTAGGACAACTTCCTTTAAAAATACTATAGAGTTTGCTTCCTTTTTTTAACATTTGCAAAAAGTTTTTACAAAAATACATTTTTCCCCTAGACGGAATGTAACTAATATTACTTAGATGCTCAATATACACAACTTAACGGTTTCCTTTTCTGGAGAATTACTTTTTAAGGAAATTTCCTTTCGTTTAAAAGGAGGAGATCGCGTGGGACTGATTGGAAAAAATGGCGCAGGTAAATCGACCCTTTTAAAACTGCTGGCTGGAGATTTGGAATCCGATGGGGGAACGATTGCCAAAGAGAAAGAGTGTCGTATTGGTTTTTTGAGACAGGATATCGACTTTGAAATGGGTCGTACTGTAGTCGAAGAAGCTGAATTGGCTTTTGTTGAAATCAAGGCCTTAGAAAAAGAAATTGAAGGGATTAATCACCAATTAGCTGAGCGTACGGATTACGAATCCCAATCGTATCACGATCTGATTGATAAGCTCAGTGATGTTACCCATCATTACGAACTTTTAGGGGGATATAATTATCAAGGTCAGACCGAAAAAATTCTTCAAGGATTAGGGTTTAAACCTTCTGATTTTGGCAAGTTAACCGAAACTTTTTCGGGAGGATGGCGGATGCGTATTGAACTCGCTAAACTCCTTTTGCAATCCAACGATGTCTTATTGCTCGATGAGCCTACCAACCATTTGGATATTGAATCCATCATCTGGTTGGAATCTTTTTTAAACACTTATCCTGGAGCAGTGGTGATTGTCTCTCACGATAAAATGTTTTTAGATCATGTGACCAATCGCTCTATTGAAATTGTTCTGGGTAGAATTTACGATTACCCCAAACCCTATTCTGAGTTCTTAGCACTTCGTTCAGAGATTATCGAACACCAGCTCAACGCTCAAAAGAATCAACAAAAACAGATCGAACAAACTGAAAAGCTCATCGAAAAGTTCAGAGCTAAAGCTTCTAAAGCTTCCATGGCTCAATCGCTTATCAAAAAACTAGACAAGATGGATCGTATTGAGGTCGATGTGGAAGACGGTTCTGTGATGAATGTTCGTTTTCCGGTGTCAATAGTTCCAGGTAAGGTTATATTAGAGTTGCATGGATTGTCGAAATCTTATGGAGATCACTCGGTTCTAGAGGATATTAATTTGCTTTTAGAACGCGATTCTAAGACGGCATTTGTAGGACAAAACGGACAGGGAAAGACAACCTTGGCAAAGATGATCGTCGGCGAGCTCAAGGCGAGTAGCGGGAACATCAAACTCGGCCACAATGTTCAAATAGGGTACTTTGCTCAAAACCAAGCAGAGTATTTAAATCCCAATAAAACCGTCTTGGACACCATGATTGATGCTGCCAATGAAACCAATAGAGCTAAGGTCAGAGATATCCTCGGTTCATTTTTGTTTCAAGGAGATGAGGTCGATAAGTTTGTCAAAGTACTATCAGGAGGAGAACGAAATCGATTAGCTCTAGCAAAAATGCTCTTAGAACCTTTTAATGTGCTTGTGATGGATGAGCCGACCAACCACTTGGATATTGCCTCTAAGAACGTCTTAAAACAAGCGCTAAGCAATTTTGAGGGGACTTTGATCCTAGTGTCTCACGATAGAGATTTCTTGCAGGGACTCACCAATAAAGTTTATGAATTCAAAGATGGATCAATTAAAGAATACCTCGGTGATATCGATTATTATCTAACCGAGCGACAGGTTGCTGATTTTAGAGCTATTGAGCAAAAAGAAAAACCGAAGGAGGAAAAGAAAAAAACGGATAAGCAAGACTACCAGAGACAAAAAGAACTTAAATCTCTCAACAATAGACTCTCTAAGATCGAATCAAGAATAGGAGACTTGGAAAAGAAAATAGCAGATCAAGATCACGAGTTATTGATGAACTACGATGCTACTGCTGCTAACCCTAAGTTTTTTGACAGCTATCAAAATAATAAGAAGGAATTGGAATCCTTAATGAGTGAATGGGAAAAATTGTCCAGTCAACTGGATTGATATTAAACCTTTTCCTTTTTTGAACATCTAAATTATTTATTAAAACAACTTTTAGTTATGGATACCTCATCTCGAATGAACCAGCTTAGAAAAATAATTTTAGCAATTCTTGGAATTGTGATTGTCGTAGTTTCGGTCATGCTCTCGGGTGTGATTATTGATAGTAAGCCTGTCTATGGTTCAAGATCAAAAAATTCCATCAAGGAGGTTTATACTCAAGAAGTTGTGAATCAAACCATTAAAACTACAGTTCCTGCTAATGGAGTGCTTGTTGCTTACCAACGGGTGACTTTGACTTCTAGAGTTCAAGGAGTTCTTCAACAAATCGATCCGTTGTTTAAAGCAGGGCAAACCTATCAACAAGGAACGCTGATCTATCAAATTGACGATGCTGATTACAGAGCAAGTGTTCGCGCTGCGAGAGCTAATTTTTTGAGTTTACTAACCTCAATTTTACCCGATTTACAACTTGATTTTTCAAGCGAATTTGATCAGTGGTCCTCTTTTTTATCTCAATTTTCAGTCGAACAACCTGTGCCTGAGTTTCCGCAAATGTCCGATAAGTTAAAGTTATTTATTTCAGGTAAAGGAGTGCTTTCAAGTTATTACAATCTCCAAAATATGGAGCAAAATTTAGCATACTACCGGTTTAGAGCACCCTTTACAGGGGTGTTAATAGACGCTCAAATGACCGAAGGTTCGTTAATACGCCCGGGTCAACAAATGGGAGTATTTATTAAAACAGGTTTATATGAGCTAGCGGTTCAACTTCCTAAAACCTACGTAGATTTTATTTCGGAGGGTTCGAAGGTTGTACTGCATTCTCTCGATGGCAATCAACAGTATTCTGGAACGATCAATCGAATTAATGCAGCTGTAGATGCTCAGACCCAATCGGTACAAGTTTTTATACTTGTTGAGGATGATTCTCTAAGAGAGGGGGTTTATTTAAACGCGCAACTCGATGGGATTGCAATTGACCAAGCATTTTCAGTTAAGCGCGGATTACTCAACGAAAATCAGCAATTATTTATAGTTGAAGATGAAATCCTAAAATTAAAACAAGTCGAAGTGCTTTATTATACAGAGACCCATGCTATTGTCCGTGGAATCGAAGATGGAGTCAAGCTCCTTGCGATCCCAGTTCTTGGTGCATATGAAGGAATGGAAGTAAAATCAACTCCTATGAACTAAGACAATCAAGATGAAAAAACTATTACATTACTTCATAAAATATCACGTAGCGGTCAATTTGATTGTGGTTGCTTTTTTCCTCTTTGGTCTGTTTGGAGCAAAGTCATTAAAATCTTCTTTTTTTCCGTTAACCGAATCAAAAATTATTACGGTTTCGATTACCTATCCAGGAGCTTCTCCCGTTGAAATTGAGGAGGGAATCGTTCTTAAAATAGAAGACAATCTCAAAGGGTTACAAGGAGTTGATCGGGTAACTTCTGTTTCAAGTGAAAATGCGGGATCGGTAACAGTTGAAATTGAGAAGGGTCGAGACATCGATTTTATGTTACTAGAAGTAAAGAATGCTGTCGATCGTGTACCTGGATATCCAATTGGAATGGAGCCTTTAGTGGTCTCAAAGCAAGAAATCATTCGACCGACGATTAGTTTTGCATTAAGTGGAACGAATGTGCCTTTATTGAGTCTCAAAAAAATTGGAAGGCAAATCGAGAACGACATTCGTGCCATGGAGGGTATTTCACAAATAGCTGTAAGTGGTTATCCTGATGAAGAAATTGAGATTGCCGTTAAAGAATCACAACTCATAGCTTACGGTTTGAGTTTTAGTGCTGTTGCGAACGCTGTCGCAGCTACAAATCTAATTGTAACAGGAGGACGATTAAAAACAGAGGCTGAAGATTTTTTGATTCGCGCCAATAACAAGGGTTATTATGCAGATGAACTTGCGCAAATTGTTGTTGCCTCGAAGCCTGATGGAACCATTGTGAAATTGGAAGATATTGCAACGATCCGGGATCGTTTTTCAGAAACTCCCAATGCAACCTATTACAATGGAGACCTTTCCATTGTGATTGATATCAATTCTACCAACTCAGAGGATTTAATTTCAACGGCAGATAAAATTAAGGCTTATATTGAAGAATTCAACCATAAGAACTCCAATGTTCAACTCCATGTTTTAAGTGATCAATCTGAAATCCTGAATCAGCGAACAGAATTACTCATGACCAATGCTTTTCAAGGAATGTTATTGGTTTTGTTGTTTTTATCACTTTTCTTAAACACACGATTGGCGTTTTGGGTAGCCTTTGGATTGCCCGTAGCTTTTTTGGGGATGTTTATATTCGCGCCCTTGGTGGGTGTTACGATTAATGTTTTGTCTCTTTTTGGAATGATCATTGTGATCGGTATTCTTGTGGATGACGGAATAGTTATTGCTGAAAACATTTATCAACATTACGAACGTGGTTCGAATCCAGTAAAGGCGGCTATTGAAGGAACGCTTGAAGTGATTCCTCCAATTGTTTCTGCAATATTGACAACAGTATTAGCGTTTTCGATCTTTTTATTTTTAGATAGTCGCATTGGAGAATTTTTTAGTGAAGTTTCCGTTATTGTAATCTTGACTTTAGTGATTTCTCTGGTAGAGGCACTATTGATATTGCCTGCTCATTTAGCGCATTCGAAAGCACTACACGCTTTAGATCAACATCCAAAAACTGCTTCTGCAAAAGTATTTGCAAAGCTCAGAGCCTTTAATAAGCTAGGAGAGAAGATGATGTTTTTTATGAGGGATCGATTGTATGCTCCTGCTTTAGAATTTAGTTTACAACATCAATTACTTACTTTTTCTTTGTTTGTTGCCGCTTTGATTTTGACACTAGGTTCCATAGGAGGAGGAATTATTAGAACTTCTTTTTTTCCGATGTTGGCTAGTGATCGCGTGACTATTACGCTTAACATGCCTAATGGTACGAATGAAAAACTTACGGATTCGATTATTAGTTTTATAGAAGAAAAATCATTGATTGTAGAGCGAGAACTCACAGAGGAATACCTGAAGAATTCAGATGAGAAGTTATTTCAAAATGTTATTAAAAGAATTGGACCAGGTTCTCAACGTGCGAGTTTACAAATCAATTTACTTCCTGGAGAGCGTCGCCCCGACGCTATTCAATCAAATGTTGTCACCAAGCGTCTTTCAGAACTCGTAGGTCCAGTCATTGGAGTTGAGAGTTTAATTTATGGTTCTGGAGGAAACTTTGGCGGAAGTCCTGTCTCTGTATCTCTTCTTAGTAATAATATAGAGGAGCTTAAAGCAGCGAAAAATGAATTAAAAAAAGTATTGTTGGAAAATGGAGAGCTCAAAGATGTTGCCGATAATGATCCAGCCGGAATCAAAGAGATTCGATTTGAACTCAAGGAAAACGCTTATGCGCTTGGTTTGAATTTGAGATCGGTAATGAATCAAGTCCGTTCAGGATTCTTTGGTGTTCAAGCACAACGATTTCAACGAGGACAGGACGAAATTCGGGTTTGGGTGCGTTACAACAAGGAAGATCGGTCATCAATCACACAACTAGAGGATATGCGACTTACTTTAACTGATGGAAGTAGAGTCCCCTTGAGAGAAGTTGCGAACTATTCTATTGTAAGAGGGGATGTGTCCATTAATCACTTGGATGGACGAAGAGAAATACAAGTAAGTGCCGACATTGTGGATCCAAAAAAAACCGCTGCTACCGATGTTATGAATGAATTAAAAACAGCGATCATACCCAGCATTCAAACAAAGTATCCCTCAGTCACTCCTTCATATGAGGGTCAAAACAGAGAGGCTAATAAACTCACAGATTCACTGAATGTTGTTGGAATACCCATCCTGCTTTTAATGTATTTAACGATCGCTTTTACTTTTAGAAGTTATTCGCAACCTTTGTTGTTATTCCTTCTTGTGCCTTTGAGTTTAGTGGCTGTTGCCTGGGGTCATTGGATTCACGGATTTCCTATCAATTTCTCCTCCCTATTGGGAATCATCGCCCTCATTGGAATTATGGTTAATGATGGATTGGTGCTTGTTGGTAAATTCAATGGAAATTTAAAGCGAGGAATGCAATTTAAAGAAGCCATACTCGATGCAGGAAAGTCTCGTTTTAGGGCGATATTTTTAACCTCTGCAACAACGATTGCTGGTTTGGCACCACTTTTATTTGAAAAGAGTCGACAGGCTCAGTTTTTGAAACCAATGGCGATATCGGTGGCGTATGGAATTGGTTTTGCCACGCTTTTAACTCTGTTGATTTTACCGATTTATATTTCTGTAAACAATACCATTAAAGTGTATTTGAAATGGCTGATCAAAGGGGAATTTCCCTCCAAAGAATCCGTTGAACGTGCTTTGAGAGAGGAAGATGAGCAACACTGGATAGAAGAAGAAACAAAACATTAAGAATTTAAGTATGAAGTTACGTATCCATCTATTCACATATATAGGACTGCTAAGTTCAGTAGTTTTTGGGCAAGAGGTACTCGGAAAACAACAAGCAATTGCACTGGCTCTTGAACAAAATTTCGGAATCTTAATGTCAAAGAATAATCTTGAGATTGCCAATAACAATAAAAGTATTTTTAACTCAGGATACTTGCCAATCCTTTCATCAAATGCAGGAGCGAATTACAACGGAGCTAATTCAACAATCGCATTTCCAGGTCAATATCTTGAAGATGGAAGTCCGAGACCCAATCTAATCATAGCTGATGCAGAATCACAACGTTATAATGCCGGTGTCAACTTGAACTATACTCTATTTGACGGTTTAGGTAGAATGTATACTTATAAAGGACTTAAAGAGCAATATGCACTTAGTGAATTGCAATTGCGAACAACTATTGAGCAAACCATATTGCAGCTTTTTAGTGTGTATTATCGCGTGGCTCAACTCAGTGAATCGGAGCAGATTTACAAGAAGGCACTTGAGATTTCAAAAAACCGAAAACAACGAGCTGATTTAGCCTTCTCTTACGGACAATCAAATAAACTTGCGGTCTTAAATGCAGAAGTAGATGTTACCAATGATTCCATTGACTTATTGCAAATTCAGTTGCAAAAGAGTAACGTGATGCGCGATTTGAATTTGTTGTTAAATCAATCAATGGATCAATCGTATGTAGTCGATACAGAGGTTCAATTCCTATCTGATGTAGCATTCATCAATTCAGATAGTGCCTTGTTGAATAATGTGGAATGGCTGAAAGCAGAGCGTAATGAAAAGCTTAATGAATACGATTTGAAAGTGGCGCGATCAGGATATTTGCCAAGTCTAGGACTCGTGGGTTCCTATGGGTGGAATCTCAATCAAAGTGCTGACTCTGCTTTTTTTCCTGGAACAGACAATAGCAGTTATGCCACAGCAGTCGCTGCTAATTTAAGTTGGAATTTGTTCGATGGAGGAAGAACCCTAACACGATCAAAAAACGCCAAAATGAATCTAGCCAACAGTCAATTGGAACGTGCACAAGTTCGAAGAACTTTTGAACGTGATTTTGAAAATGCAAAACAGAATTACAAAACCAGTATGCGTATCTATGAGATTCAGCAACAGCAGGTGAAAACCAGTGCCTATAATTTTGATCGAACCCAAGCGCAGTATGAATTAGGAACCATTACTGCAGTAGAGTATCGACAAGCACAACTCAATTTGAGAAACGCTCAAAATCAGTGGACGACCGCCAAATATCAGGTGAAACTTGCGGAGCTTCAATTGCTACAACTTTCAGGAGATTTGTTAAATGTGGATTTTTAGAATCTAATAGTTTTTTACAAACTTTTTGACACTTCTAGGTTGTACGTGCTGTTGATTGAATTTTAAATCTTCAATTGGTTCTTGAGCGACAAGCTTCATAGGGATGTGTCCCGACCAGGTATCGCTATAGTCGTTTTCATCTCCCTGAGGCCCTCCACCTCTTATTTTGACAGAAGCAGAACGGATAGGAATTTTAAGAAGCATCGTAGCTTTGAGTTGTGATGGAGTTCCCAGAAATACTTCATCCCATCTACCATCTATGATGTGATCGGTGATGACTTTGAGACCATGCAGAAATTCTTCATTTTCATGAGCTACGAGCTCTGCTTTTCCGTATACCACAGCGGAGCGATAGTTGGCTGAAGTATTAAAAAGTGTTTGAGCTAAAACAACACCGTCTAAATGGGTTACATTGATACATACTTCATCATTGTTGAGTAATTGATTGAGCATATGATTTTTGGTAGAACCATGAATGTATATGATGTCTCCCTCTCGTCCGTATGCTGTAGGTATACTGTGTGCTTTTTCTTGATACACAAAAGAAATATGGCATAAAAAGCCAGCGTCTAATACGCGGTAGAGATCTTCTTTTGTGTTTTCTTGACGATTGTTTCCTCTGATGATTTTATTGAATTTCATGAACTAAAATTTATTTAAAGATACAAAATACCAAAAGTAGTCCTATTCGAATAGATTGTTTAGCTTTGTGATTAATTTCATCTACAAAAATGCAACTCATCAAGAATAATTTTAGTATTTCTGATTTAGAAAACCTTTCAGGAATTAAAGCTCATACCATTCGAATATGGGAGAAGCGTTACGGATTATTGAGCCCTGAGCGAACCAAGACGAATATTCGTACCTATTCACTAGAGAGTTTAAAAAAGATACTCAATGTATCTTTATTGAATTCCAATGGATTTAAGATCTCTAAAATTGCTCAACTCAGCGATCTTGACTTTAAACAAGCCATTGCTGGTTTAATCGATCAACACCTGAGAAGCGATTATTACATTCAGGAGTTGCTCGTAGCAATGTTTGCATTTGATCGAGATCGTTTTAAATACATCAATGCTGAGCTCAAAGAACACAAAGGCTTTGAACAGCGATTTGAAGAATGTTATATGCCGCTACTAATGCGTATCGGTCTTTTATGGCAATCGGGTGTGATAACGCCTTCCCATGAACATTTTATCGCCGTATTAATCAAAGAACAATTGCTTTTAGAGATAGAAGGACTGCATTTAACAGTAAATCCATCAGATGAAACCTATATTCTATTCTTGCCAGATGGAGAATTACACGATTTAGGTATTTACTACATCTATTACCTTTTGCTGCAACAATCTAAAAAGGTACTGTATTTAGGGGCTTCTGTACCTTTGGAGGATTTAGAAAAACTGTTAAACCTTTCGTCGAAAATCAATTTTGTGAGTTCTTTTACGGTAGCGCCTGAGGCGAATTCGATCAATGAGTACCTTCAAAAGGTGCACGACACGCTCTTGAATTCATCTTCGAATCATTTTTATGCATGGGGTTCGGTATTAGATTCAGTTGATGAAAGACCTTCCAAACAAATGACAATTGCGTCTAATTTATTGGAAATCAAAGATTTTTTACTACCTTAACCAGATAGATGACTAAAAAAACAAACAATTCTTTGTGAAAGAATTCATTTTTGTTTAACTTTGGTTTATAAAAATTAAACAAAATGAAAAAAGTAGCGTTAATTGGTTCTGGTTTCTCCTCGCTTTCAGCAGCTTGTTATTTAGCTAAAGCTGGATATGATGTTACTGTGTTTGAAAAAAATGGATCTATAGGAGGTAGAGCGCAGCAACTTGTAAAGGACGGATTTAAATTCGATATGGGTCCTTCTTGGTATTGGATGCCAGATGTTTTTGAGCGTTTCTTTGCTGATTTTGATAAAACTTCCACTGATTTTTACAGCTTGGAAAAATTAGCTCCAGCTTATGAGATTTATTTTGGTACGGATGATAAGTTTACAGTAGATGATTCACTTGAAGCCATTGCCGAAAGATTTGAAGCGATTGAAAAAGGAGCTGGTGCCAAACTCATGAAGTATATTGAACAAGCTAAAGAGAACTATGAAATAGCTATTCACGATCTGGTATATAAGCCAGGAGAGTCGCTAACAGAGTTAGTTAAACTCAAGACAATCAAAAAAATACATCAATTTGCCTCGACGATAAGTAAAGATGTTCGTTCTCAATTTAAAGATGACCGTCTTCGAAAGGTGTTGGAATTCCCTGCTCTTTTTTTAGGGGCTAAAGCCTCAAAAACGCCTTCTTTTTACAATTTTATGAATTATGCTGATTTCGGAATGGGAACCTGGTATCCCAAAGGAGGTATGTATTCAGTTGTTCAGGGAATGTTTCAGTTAGCTATTAGTCTTGGAGTTGACTTTAAATTCTATGCTAGTGTGGATATGATTTCAGTAAATGAAGGCACTGTTGACGGTATTTTTGTCCATGGAGAATACATCCCATTTGATCTGGTTGTCAGTGGAGCTGATTACGCTCATACAGAAAGCTTGATGCCGGAGCAGTACAGACAGTATTCTAAATCTTATTGGAATTCAAAAACCTATGCACCATCATCACTTTTGTTTTATTTAGGGTTTGACAAGAAGATCCCAAATATGACACATCATTCTTTGTTCTTTGATGCTGATTTTGAAAAACACGCACAGGCTATCTACGATCGTCCAAGTTATCCTAAAGATCCTTTATTTTATGCGAGTTTCCCTTCAATCAATGACGAAACCATTGCTCCTGAAGGAAAAGAAGCTGGTGTGATTTTAATTCCACTTGCTCCCGGTATGAATGATGATCAAGTGATGATTGACTCCTATTTTGATCAGGTGATGGACCGATTGGAAGCTCAATGTGGAACTTCTATTAGAGATTCTATCGTATTTAAGAAACAATTTACGATCAGTGATTTTGTCAAAGAGTACAATTCTTATAAGGGAAATGCCTACGGAATGGCCAATACCTTGTTTCAAACAGCTGCACTCAGACCTAAGCTCAAATCTAAAAAGCTCGAGGGCATGTTCTTTACAGGTCAATTGACGGTTCCAGGACCTGGAGTTCCTCCTTCTTTGATCTCTGGAAAATTAGTAGCTGATTTAGTGGCTAAATACCATCCTCTTAAAAAAACCAAAAGAAACTATTCAATTGCTGCTTCCTTATGAAAACTTATTTTGATGACATTTCTAGAGAGTTAGCTGTAGCGATTACCAAAAAATACAGCACCTCTTTTTCTTCAGCAACTAAATTGTTGAGTCCTGCGATTCGTCAAGACATTTACAATATATATGGATTTGTCAGACTCGTAGATGAAATTGTCGATTCCTTTCATCAGTACGATAAAAGAGAATTAATAGAAGATTTTGAGTTGCAACTCTATCGCGCATTGGATTTTAAGATTAGTTTAAATCCTGTTTTAAATGCGTTTCAAGAAACCGTTCATAAATACCAAATTGATATTGAGTATATAGATGCCTTTATGAGCAGTATGAAAGCTGATTTAGATATTAGTGTTTACAAGGATGTGGCTGCTTATGAAAACTATATATACGGTTCTGCAGATGTAGTTGGTCTAATGTGTTTAAAGGTGTTTGTGGGTGGAGATCAAGATGCTTTTGAGACCTTAAAACCCTATGCAGAAAAATTAGGTTCTGCTTTTCAAAAGGTCAATTTCTTGAGAGATTTACAGGAAGATTATGAAAAATTAGGAAGGTCTTATTTCCCTAATACAACTGTAGAGCAGCTCTCAGAGGAGGATAAGATGCGTTTGATCAATGAAATAAGAGCTGATTTTAACGAGGCTTATGTCGGGATTGTTCAACTGCCGGTTGAGGCGCGTTTAGGGGTGTATGTGGCCTATAAATACTACTTAAAACTCTTAGAGAAAATAGCGGCAACACCTGCTGAAAAAATTACACACTCGAGAATTAGAGTGCCCAATGCAGTTAAATTTTTGCTCTTGGGAAAAAGTTATATGGATTTTCAATTTAAACAAATTCAATGATGAGTTATGTGCTACTAACGATTGCAGTGTTTTTATTGATGGAAGGAGCCGCATGGGCGACTCATAAGTACGTCATGCACGGTTTTTTATGGTCTTGGCATCGCGATCATCACCAGCGCGATAAAAACGCTATTTTCGAGAAGAACGATCGCTTTTTTATCTTCTATGCTTTGGTGAGTATTTGCAATATTGCTCTGTGGAAGTACGGATATTTTGATTATGGGATTTCTATTGGACTTGGGATCTTTGCGTATGGAATGACCTATTTTTTAATTCACGATGTGTTTATTCACAGAAGACTCAAGTGGTTTTCTAAGACAGAATCGATCTATGGTAAGGCGATTCGTAAAGCACATAAGGTACACCACAAACACTTGGGAAAAGAAGAAGGGGAGTGTTTTGGATTGTTGTGGGTGCCAGTAAAATATTTTAAAGATTACAGATCCTAAATTCGAATGAACTATTTGTACTTACTGATCAATTTAGCTACGATAAGTGTGCCTCTGATGGCCTCCTATCATCCTAAGATTCAATTTTACAAGAATCACAGGAAGTTCTTTTTAGCGATTGCTATCAGTGGTTTATTGTTCATTTTGTGGGATGTTTTCTTTGCTCATAAAGAGGTATGGGGTTTTAGTGATTCTTATACATTAGGTTTTGGTTTGTTTGGTTTGCCTGTAGAAGAATGGTTTTTCTTTCTATGTATACCCTATGCCTCTTTATTTTTACATATACAATTACACCGTTTTGGATGGTTGAGTCCTTTGAAACTAACCGATAAACAACTCCTCAGAGGGAGCGTTTTATTACTTCTCTTTGTATTGGTCGTCGGACTACTTCATTACGATCGATGGTATACATTTGTTAATGCGCTGTTCTTTGTGCTGGTATTCAGTTTTGCATTGCGCTATCAACCCCATGAGTTAAAAATGTTTCTTCCTTCATTTGTAGCAATCCTGATACCGTTTTTTATGGTTAATGGACTTCTTACTGGTTCACTTCTAAGTGAGCCTGTAGTGTGGTATAATAATGATGAAAATTTAGGAATTCGAATAGGAACAGTTCCTGTAGAAGATCTTTTTTACGCTTTTTCGATGCTGATGCTTCCCCTGATGATCTATGTTAGACTTCTTGGTACTACTGCTCCTGATTTAAAAACTGCGCATTGATAAAACAATCGATGTCTAGTAGCGAATAAGAAGACAGATTGGGATAGGTTTTGTTGATCACATATTTGATGCGATATTCTGATCTTTTCTCTTTGAGTTTTTTGAGTTGAAAGTAGAATGAAATGAATTTTTTGACGTTTAAACGTTCAAATTCAGCGGCTATTCTATGAGCCTGATTTGCTGATTTAATCGGTTTAATTGCTAAATTCAATGTAATTCTATGAGTTGTCGGTTAGTTTAAAGAAGTCTAATGTAGTATATAATAACCAATAAGTCAAGTGTTTAGGCATAAAAAAATAGGTTTATTACCTACCTTTCATTTTTTTTGTAATTTGAGTTCACAAAAAATGTTGTAAATATGAAATAAATGATTTCTTTTGCAGCGAATTTGCTGAACACCATGAACGCTGTTTCAATGTTTGGGCGCAAGTCAAATTTGAAGTATTTCTCATGCGCAGCCTATGAGATAGGTAACCAATATTTAAAGCTTACTTCATTGCTTAATTCTCCTATTGTACTTCCACAGTACAAATACGCGTTTGCACCTACAACTCAACGTCAAATTATTATCTAGTAGATAAATTTTTAATGCCTTTTATCCCCTGGGATATTTTTTTCATTTTAAATTTATCATTATGCATATACGCTATAGAGATCTCATCGATCAAACTTATTATTTTCCTCAAGAGGAATTCTCTTTAAGAGACAGCGAACTGTTATTTCACAACGTTGATCTCAATCAGTTGGTAGCTCAATATGGAGCACCATTAAAATTTACGTATCTCCCTAAAATATCAGAAAATATTAATAGGGCAAAACAGTGGTTCAAGTCAGCCATGGATAAACACAATTATCCTGGAAATTACTATTACTCATATTGTACGAAGAGCTCTCATTTTAAACACGTTTTAAACGAAGCTTTAAAGAATGATATTCATATTGAAACATCCTCCGCATTCGATATTAATATCGTCGAAGAGCTCAAAAAAGAAGGAGCAATTAAAGATGATACTTTTGTTCTTTGCAATGGGTTTAAAAGGGCTCAATACATTGAAAACATTTCTAGACTCATCAACGAGGGACATAGAAATTGTATTCCAATTATCGATAATTACGAAGAGTTGTCTCTATTAGAAGAGGGCATAGAGGATAAGTTTAAAGTTGGAATCCGAATCGCTTCAGAAGAGGAACCAAAGTTTGAGTTTTATACCTCGAGATTAGGGATTGGTTATAAGAATATCGTTCCTTTTTATCAGGATCAAATTGAAAACAATCCCAAAGTGAGCCTTAAAATGCTTCACTTTTTTATCAATACGGGAATCAAAGACAACGCCTATTATTGGAATGAGCTCAATAAATGTCTAAAGGTTTATGTGAGGCTCAAAAAGGTATGTCCGACTTTAGATTCTCTTAATATTGGAGGAGGATTTCCGATCAAGACTTCATTGGTATTCGATTACGATTACGAATATATGGTTGATGAAATTATCAATCAAATCAAACTTTCTTGTGAAGAAGCAGGCGTAGATATGCCAAATATATTTACAGAATTCGGAAGTTACACCGTTGGAGAAAGTGGGGGAGCGATCTATGAAGTGCTCTATCAAAAGCAACAGAACGATAGAGAAAAGTGGAATATGATCAACTCTTCGTTTATCACGACCCTTCCTGATACTTGGGCTATTAACAAGCGATTTATCATGCTTCCAATCAATCGTTGGAACGATCCCTATGAACGGGTGCTTTTAGGAGGTCTCACTTGCGATTCAGATGATTATTACAATTCTGAACAACACATCAATGCGATTTACCTACCTAAATACAATTCTGATAAACCCTTGTATATTGGATTTTTCAATACGGGAGCATATCAAGAAACCATAGGTGGTTACGGAGGATTACAGCACTGTTTGATACCTTCACCTAAACATATACTCATCGATTTTGATGAAAACAATGAACTTAAAACAAAACTTTACAAACCCCAACAAGAGGTAGGCGAAATGCTTGCCATTTTAGGCTATGAAAACAACTAGAACTTATGCAGGTATCGAAGAGCAGTACGCTCATCTAGAATCATCTAACATCGTATTGATTCCAGTTCCTTATGACGGAACGAGTACCTGGGGAAAGGGAGCCGATAAAGGCCCTGAAGCTTTCTTAGATGCTTCTGAAAACATGGAGCTCTACGACATTGAAACTCAAACCGAGGTTTATAAAAAAGGAGTGTATTTAGCGGATCCTATTCTGGAAAACGAATCTCCTGAAGCCATGGTTGATGCGGTACATCGTACTACTAAGGCCTATATTAAGAAAAACAAATTCGTAACACTTTTTGGAGGAGAACACTCTATCTCAATAGGGAGTATCAGAGCCTTTAACGAGTGTTTCGAAGATCTTACAGTACTTCATATCGATGCACATGCCGATTTGAGACCCTCTTATGAGGGGACTGCTTGTAATCACGCCTGTGCAGTCTATGAGGCGAATCAAACCACTAATTTAGTTCAGGTGGGAATTCGTTCCATGGATGTGATTGAAACTTCGATCATGAATCCAGATAAGGTGTTCTTTGCACATCAGATGGCAGAGGATGATTACTGGAGTGATAAGGTTTTGGATCAATTAGGTGAGAATGTCTTCATCACTTTTGATTTAGACGCTTTTGATCCTTCAATTTTACCAGCTACAGGGACTCCAGAGCCAGGGGGTTTGCTCTGGTATGAAACCATGGCGTTTTTAAAAGAAGTATTTGAAGAAAGAAATGTTGTAGGGTTTGACATTGTAGAACTCTGCCCAAACAGCAATTCGAAGCCTTCCGATTTCTTGGCGGCTAAATTGTATTACAAAATGTTGAGTTATAAATTTAAAAATCACAGTGATGAATAAAGGAGCAATTGGATCATTTATAGAAAAATACTTTTTGCATTTTAATGCGGCGAGTCTTGTCGATGCAGCTAAAGGATATGAAACGCAATTGAATCAAGGTTCAAAAATGTTAGTCTCTCTTGCAGGTGCTATGAGTACGGCAGAACTCGGTAAGATTTTTGCTGAGATGATTCGTCAAGATAAGGTTCATTTTATCTCTTGTACTGGAGCGAACTTAGAAGAGGATATCATGAATTTGGTGGCACATTCTCACTATAAAAGAGTTCCTAATTACAGGGATTTAACACCAGAACAAGAGTGGGAGCTTTTAGAAAAGGGACTCAATAGAGTAACCGATACTTGTATTCCAGAAGAAGAAGCTTTTAGAAGACTTCAAAAACATGTAGAAAAACTTTGGAAAAAAGCACAATCTGAAGGGAAACGCTACTTTCCACACGAGTATATGTATCAATTATTGCTCTCTGGAGTGTTAGAAGAATACTATGAAATCGATTTAAAAGATTCATGGATGTATGCAGCGGCTGAAAAGAATTTGCCAATGGTCGTACCTGGATGGGAAGATTCAACCATGGGTAATATTTTTGCTTCTTATGTTTTAAAAGAGGAGTTAAAAGCTGATGTTGTAAAAAGCGGTATTGAATACATGACTGAATTGGCAAAATGGTATACAGACAACTCATCTAAAGGAGTTGGATTTTTTCAAATTGGAGGTGGAATCGCAGGAGATTTCCCAATCTGTGTAGTGCCAATGCTCTATCAAGATATGGAACAAATAGACACTCCATTTTGGAGTTATTTCTGTCAGATTTCAGATTCTACCACTTCATATGGATCCTATTCAGGAGCCGTTCCAAATGAAAAGATCACTTGGGGGAAATTAGATATCAACACCCCTAAATTTATTATAGAAAGTGATGCTACTATTGTAGCTCCACTTATATTTGCTTATTTATTAAATATGTAATTATTTTATAAAAAATGAAAAGAGTTATAGTAGATTATAAAAAAATTACACCGGAGTTACTAAAACTCTTGGTTGATACTTATCCTGATGGTTATGCTGATTCTGATATCATCAGTTTTAAAAACATCAAAGGAGAGTTGATTGAAGCTGTTGAAGTCAATACAGAGGATACTAAATACCTTGTAAAGATTTCAGCGAGCTTAGAACATTCCATGGCTTATTTTGACGAGGATGATGAAGACATTGACGACGATCAAGAAAAAGATCTAGAGATTGATGAAGCTAATGGATTGGAAGAAGATTTAGACGATTAATTAAAAGACCTTTAAAATGAATGTGATTGGTAGTGTAGAGTGGTGTCGCTTTGATCAATTGGGTGTGCCAGCAGTAAAAGCAAGAGTTGACTCTGGAGCAAAAACATCTGCTTTACAGGCCAATAAGATTAAGCCTTTTATCAAAGACGGACAAGAATGGGTCAAGTTTGAAGTTAACCCAATTCAAGACAATAGGAGTATCAGTATAAATTGTGAGGAGCGCGTCGTTTCTAAGCGTGTGATTAAAAACACCTCAGGGATTGCTGAAGAACGCTTTGTTATACGTACCACCATGCAATTAGGAGATCATTATATTGATGTTAATCTCACGCTTGCCAATCGCGATTCTATGGAGTATCGTATGCTTTTAGGTAGAGAGGCTTTTTCCGATAAATTTTTAGTCGATGTATCTAAGCAATTCCTTCAGGAAGAAATTGAAGAGGAGCAGATCAAAAAGATCTACCAATCGTATACCAAGGAACAAAATGGATTGAGAATTGCTGTATTGGCTTCCAATCCGAATTTGTACAGCAATAAACGAATCATTGAAGCAGGAGAGGCTAGAGGTCATGAGATGGTTTTTCTCAATGTAGAACACTCCTATATGAAACTCGATGCAAACTCTCCTCAGATTCGTTATAGAGGGGGTAATATTCTAAATCAGTTCGACGCTATCATACCCAGAATTAAACCTGCTGTCACCTTTTATGGCTGTGCCTTACTTCGTCAGTTTAAGCACTTAGGAGTGTATTGTCTCAATTCTGCTGATGCCATTACTCAATCTAGGGATAAACTCTTTGCATCACAGCTTTTTTCTGAGAATGATATACATATACCAACAACTGGATTTGCAAAGTCTCCGATGGATACAAAGGATCTGATTCGCATGGTTAATGGAGCTCCTTTAATCATTAAGCTTTTAGAATCTACTCAAGGAAAAGGAGTTGTTTTAGCTGAAACAAATAAGGCGGCAGAGAGTGTGATCAATGCCTTTAAATCGGTAAAGACCAATATCTTGGTTCAAGAGTTTATCAAAGAGGCCAACGGTCAAGATATTCGCTGTTTTGTAATCAATGGCAAGGTGATTGCCTCGATGCAGCGTCAGGCTGAAAAGGGGGAATTTAGAGCAAATATTCACCAAGGAGGGAAGGCTTCCATTATCAAGATTACAGCCGAAGAGCGAAAATTAGCCATAAAGGCAGCAAAGATTCTCAATCTCGCAGTTGCTGGTGTGGATATTATTCGATCCAACAAAGGACCTCTTCTCTTAGAAGTTAATTCTTCACCAGGATTAGAAGGAATTGAAAAAGCAACTGGAGTCGATATTGCCAATGGAATGATTCAGGCCATCGAACGCAAGCTTAAATATTCTAAGAGCTAGTCCCTTAAAGCATTTAACATTTCTTGGGTCGTTTTTTGAAGGTCGAATTTTGGCTTCCAATTCCATTCGTTCTGAGCATCTTGATCTTCTACATTACTCGGCCATGAATCTGCAATCTTTTGTCTAAAGTCAGGCTTATAGGTGCATTTAAAATCAGGAATCTGTTCTTTGATGCTCTGTTCCATATCAGCGGGACTAATGCTCATCGATCTTATATTGTATGCTTTACCACGAACTGCTGTATCTGAATTCATCAGTTGAAGGGTGGCGTCAATCGCATCGTCCATATACATCATGGGCAGGGTGCTATTCGCACTGAGGTAGGATTGATAACTTCCTTTTTCCAAGGCTTCTTTGTAGATAGCTATGGCGTAATCGGTCGTTCCTCCACCTGGAGCAGTTTTCCAGCTAATGAGTCCTGGATAGCGAATACTTCGAACGTCAACCCCAAATTTTTCACTGTAATAATTACACCAATGTTCACCAGCTAGCTTGCTGATTCCGTAAACGGTATTCGGTTCAATGATTCCTTGTTGCGGGGCAGTATCTGGAGTGTCAGGACCAAATACAGCAATGCTAGAGGGCCAGAATATTTTTTCAATTTTCTTTTCTTTTGCCAAATTGAGGACGTTAAAAAGAGAATTCATATTCAAATGCCAAGCCTTCATTGGAAACTTTTCTGCAGTAGCGCTTAGCATGGCAGCCATTAGGTAAACAGTGTGAATCTCATAATGTGCAATCACATCTTCAAGTGCAAAATAGTCAGTGGCATCGATAATCTCAAAAGGGCCTTCGCCAAGTTTATCGTCTTCAGGAGGTCTGATGTCGCTAGCGACGACCTTGTCGTTTCCAAGTTGTTTTCGAAGTCTTGTGACGAGTTCTGTGCCAATCTGTCCACAGGCGCCAAGAATGAGGGTTCTATCTTCCATTTTGAAGGATGGGTATAAGGGTTTTATTTGAGTAAATGTATTAAAAATTTGTACCTTGAGCCTATGAAAAAATGCATTTTTTTAGGATTGTTGCTAGTGGGTTTGTCCTGTCAGAACTCCGTTGAAAAGAAAGAGTTAGACGCTTCTGATTCAGCGCCTGTCATTCAAATGGATTCCCTACCCAAAATTCAACCCTCAGAGTTAAAATTTAAAGATTCCACTATGGTGTGGAATTCCCTTGAAGATTTTCACAAGCGATTAAGTGGTTTTCAAACAATTAAAACTGTTGAAGATCTTCGTTTGTTTACCGAAGAATTAATTGAATTAGAGACGGCTATCGAAGAGGGTGAAATTCCAGATTTATTTAATAACGATGCTGTAAATAGTCGATTAATTTTAATTAAAACCTATTTGCATCAATTACACGCTTTTATTGAATTAGAACAAAATCTCAACAAAGCATCAACTCAATTATTAGAGGCACATCAATCGCTTCTTGACAAATTAGTGTTGCTTCAAAACAATGCAAATGCTCCAAAAATTTCAAAAGATGATCTCAAATAAAATCCTTCTTGGGCTTTTTGTGCTATTGTGTTCAATGAGTCTACAGGCACAAGATTCTAAAAAATTAATAGTCGAACAACAATTAGATCGATGGCACGAGGCTGCAGCTAAGGCTGATTATGAAACCTATTTTGATTTAATGGTTGAACCAGGCGTTTTTGTTGGGACTGATGCTACAGAGCACTGGGATTTAAGTGCTTTTAAGAGCTTTTCAAAACCTTATTTTGACAAGGGTAAAGCCTGGAGTTTTACCTCCATTGAGCGGCATATTTATTTTACCGATTCAGAACAAACAGCTTATTTTGATGAACTCTTAGATACTCATATGGGAATCTGTAGAGGTTCTGGTGTGATGTTGTTAAAAAAGGGCAACTGGAAGGTTGCACATTACGTTTTGTCAATCGCAGTTCCCAATGATCATGTTGCGACCTTGAATGAGCTCAAAAAAGAGACCGATTCACTATTAATCAAGACTTTAAAAGAAAAACAATAGACTAGTTTTCAGGTTCTTTTTGAACTGATTGCAACCTAGATTCTAAAGCCTGTTTGCTCAAACTGGCCAAGTTAAAATTTGGAGCAATTGCCAGAGCTTGATCGATATAGCTAATGGCAGTGGCCATATCTTCTTTGTTGATGTTAAATGCGTGTAATCCTTTAATGTGTAAAAGGGCTGCTTTAAGAGGAACCTGATAAGGTTGTTGACGCTCATAAAATGCGTACTTCATCTGATCAGTTACCGTTTGTAGTCCATTGTCAATATGTTTGAGTGCACCCTCATTATCTCCTATTTGAATTTTTAAGTCTGCAATTTCATAGTCGAGAAATGCTGAAGGTTTTCTCTTGATGAGTAATTCGTATTGTGCTATAGCACGTTTGGGTTCATTAATCGCTTTAAAGGATGAGGCCTTAATTTGCAGTGCTAAATCACTATCTGCAGCATCCTCTTCAATTCCAATGGTGTTTAAAGCTTGGAGGTGTTGGTTGTTACTAGCGTAAACGTATGCAAGGGTATCTTTTCTAAATTTATTAGGTTTGAGGACGTTTAAATGTGTGAGCGCATTGATGATTCCTTGAACATCCCCTTGAACTTTCATTTGCTCGTAATAGTTCTCATAATGTCTGATGAGTCCTTCCTCAGATTGAGCAAATACTCCCAAAGGGAATAAAAGCAAAAGCGATACAATACTTAGTTTTTTCATTTGGTTTTGTTTAGAAAGTAAATGTAAAAAAATGATTGAATAATTGTTCCAAATTCTACACCCTTGTGATTCTTTTAACTAATATCAATTGTTTGATGCAAAATTTTTATTAAATTGTTAAGTCCAAAACCAAATGACCATGACTACAAAATCATCATCCGAAAAGAAAGTGACAGATGCCCCAATCTTGGTATCTGACTATATGACTAAGAAGTTAATAACCTTTACAGCTGATCAATCAATTCTAGAGGTGATGGAAGTATTTGCTAAAAATCATATTTCAGGGGGACCTGTGCTGGATAGTAGAGGTGCAATTGTGGGAATTATTTCAGAAGCAGATTGTATGAAACAAATTTCTGAAAGCAGGTATTTCAATATGCCAATCTTAGAAAAAAGCGTTGAAATTTACATGACTAAAGATGTTGAGACCATCGATAGTGATAAGAGCATCTTTGACGCTGCTGCTATATTTGCCTCTAATGGTAGAAGACGTCTTCCAGTTATTGATATCAAAGGAAAGTTAGTAGGCCAAATTTCTAGAAAAGATATTGTGGTCGCAGCTCTAAAACTAAGTAGTTATAACTACAAATAAGATTTTTTTTGAACGACAATAAAACTGGATTGATCGAGTTTTAAGTAGCCTATATCATAGATGAAATAATAGATTTTACCCTGCTTATTTTTGTAGGTAGAAGTAAATAGATCAAAATTAAAATCTTTGCTGATCAATTGATGTAAGCTCTTTTTTTTATGAGTAGAATTCAAGTGAATGCGCTTGAGAATCCTATAGTTTTTTCTCAGTTGATTGTGAGTGGTACGCATCAGATTATTGATGTCTTGATTGAGTTCATTATTAAAAGTGTTCCTGCAGGAATCCGAGCAAAATTTCTTGTCGATTCTCCCAATCACTCGATTACCACAATATAAACAGCTGCGTTCCATTTTCAATTTTTATACAGTAAAAATACTGATATGATTACAGTACTGGAACATCTTTCGACGAATGGTATTGGTCTATTTTAGCCCTGTTTATTGACTGAGATATGTCATGTTATTTCATTTGAGATAGCTTTATCTTGTATAGCATTAAAATAGTTCCCACACGCTTACTTGGGTAAGCTTAAATAGATCGACATGAAAGTATTCGACGACAAACACATTAAAAATTTAGCAATTGTTGGAGCCTCAGGTAGTGGTAAGACCACTCTTGCAGAATTTGCTTTAGTGCCCTCTACTATTCAGGAGACACTAATTAAAAACCATCAAAAAAATTCTGAAAGCTAAGAGTTTCATAAATTAAGATTAGAGACCCGGTAAGAAATTATCGGGTTTTCTGTTTATAGCCGACAACAAACATTTATAAACGAAAGTAAGTAGTTAACAACCGAATCATTTGATCTCATCATTCTAATTTTGTTCAGTTGCTTGTGATCTTCACTTGCAATAGTATTAATTGTTTAACATTTAAATTTAGTATGATGAATGCACTTAGAAACAAAGTACAGTTAATTGGAAATTTAGGACATGATCCTGAAATTGTTGAATTGGAATCCGGAGTTCCATTAGTACGCTTTTCACTAGCGACCAAGGAAGTTTATAAGAACTCTGAAGGGGAGAAGGTAGAAGAGACTCAGTGGCATCCAGTAGTAGCTTGGGGTAAAACCGCTGAAATTATTCAGAATTACGTCACAAAGGGTCAGGAAATTGCCTTGGAAGGTAAATTAGTCCATCGTTCTTATGAGACTGAAGCTGGAGAAAAACGCTATATCTCAGAGGTGAAGTGTCATGAAGTATTACTGCTTCAATCCAAGCGAAAAGAAAAGCAAGAAGCTTGAAAAGTTCTTTTAAATGAAAAAGCACAAACCTTCGGTCTGTGCTTTTTTTGTTTTTAGTGTAATCTGGATTTTAATTGATGGTCTTTCCTGAAGGGACCCCTTCTTCATCTGGATTTACAAATACCAATTTACCATCATTGTTTTCGCTCAGTAAAATCATTCCTTGACTTTCAATCCCTCTTAGTTTTCTTGGAGCGAGATTGGCAACTACCGTAACGCGTTTTCCGATGAGCTCTTCTGGATTGAAATGCTCAGCGATACCTGAGATAATTGTTCTTGTTTCAAAGCCTAAATCTACTTTAAAGACTAATAGTTTATCAGCCTTAGGCATTTTTTCTGCCTCTAAAATGGTTCCTACTCTAAGGTCTAATTTTTGAAAATCTTCAAAATTGATCGTTTCTTTTAAGGGTTCAAATGATGGTGCCATGGCTTGATTTTCTTTTTTAGTCGCTTCTAATTTGTCTATTTGAGCTTGTATTTCTTCATCTTCTATTCTTCTAAAGAGCAACTCAGCAGTATTGATTTGATGTCCACTTGGAAGAAGTGTATCAGTCTTGTCTAAAAGATCCCAATTGAGATTTAAAGCATCAAGAGCTAGCATTCCTTTTAATTTATCGGATGTAAATGGAAGTAATGGCTCACTAACTACTGCTAAAGAAGCTGCGATTTGCAGCGCAATATGCATGATGGTTGCAACTCTTTCCTGATCTGTTTTTATGAGTTTCCAAGGCTCCTCGTCTGCTAGGTATTTGTTGCCGAGTCTAGCGAGATTCATCAATTCTTGCGATGCTTCTCTGAAGCGATAACGCTCTATAGAATTGGCAATCTTTTGTGGAAAAGCTTTGAGTTCTTCAAGTGTTTTTTGATCTATCTCGGTGAGGGTTCCCAGTTGAGGAACTACGCCCTGGTAATATTTATGAGTGAGCACTACTACGCGATTGATAAAGTTCCCGTAGATGGCTAATAGTTCGTTGTTGTTTCTGGCCTGAAAATCCTTCCAAGTAAAGTCGTTGTCTTTAGACTCAGGAGCATTAGCAGTCAGGGTATAACGAAGAACGTCTTGTTGATCTGGAAAATCCATTAAATATTCGTGTAACCATACCGCCCAATTCTTAGAGGTTGAAAGCTTTTGACCTTCGAGGTTTAAGAATTCGTTAGCAGGTACGTTTTCTGGTAAAATAAAATCCCCGTGCGTTTTAAGCATTACTGGAAAGATGATACAGTGGAAAACGATATTGTCTTTTCCGATAAAATGAAGGAGTTTGGTGTCCTCGTTTTTCCAATAAGGTTCCCAATCTTTATTGTTGTTTTCAGCCCATTCCTTTGTAGAAGAGATATATCCAATAGGAGCGTCAAACCACACATAGAGTACTTTTCCTTCACCGCCTTCTACAGGTACAGGTATTCCCCAGTCTAAATCTCTAGTTACCGCTCTAGATCGAAGACCGTCGTCGATCCAAGATTTACACTGTCCGTAAACATTGGGTTTCCAATCATTCTTATGACCTTCAATAATCCACTCTTTGAGGAATTGTTCGTGTTTACCTAATGGTAAATACCAGTGCTTGGTCTGTTTTAGTACCGGCTTTTCTCCTGTGATGGTCGATTTAGGATCGATGAGTTCTGTAGCACTCAGTGAAGATCCACATTGCTCACATTGATCTCCATACGCTTCTTTATTGCCACATTTAGGGCAGGTTCCAATAACGTATCGATCTGCTAAAAATTGGTTGGCTTTTGCGTCGTATAATTGATCAGAGACCTCCACATCGAATTCTCCTGCATCGTAAAGTTTTTTGAAAAAATCAGAGGCAGTTTTATGGTGTATTTCTTTTGAAGTTCTCGAATAGTTGTCAAAGCTAATTCCGAAATCACTAAATGATTTGGAGATAATCCCATCGTATTTATCGATGATTTCTCTTGGACTCACCCCTTCTTTCTTTGCTTTCATAGAGATGGCAACACCGTGTTCATCACTTCCACAAACAAACAGTACATCCTCTTTTCTTCCTCTTTGATAACGTGCGTAAATATCAGCTGGGACATAAACACCCGCTAAATGCCCTATGTGTATAGGTCCATTAGTATACGGAAGAGCTGCTGTGATGGTATAACGAGCAGGCTTTTGATTGGTTTGAGCCATAAAATTCAATTTGGTCACAAAAATAGACAAAAATAGCTAGTATTAGAAGTATATAAAGTGGGTAAAAGCCCTTTTTAGATTGAATATTAAAAATTATTTTTAAAAATATTTGTGATATTTATAACAATAAGTTATTTTTGTGCAAAATATAATGCCATGAAAACAATTTCATCAGTAGTTGAAAACTACATCAAGAAAAAACCTTTTTTACAATCTGCTCTAGCTCAAGGGATTATAAATCTCACATCCCTTTCTAGGTTTATCAAACCTGAAATCGAAGAAATTTTAGGAAAAGATATCCGCAATGGTGCCATTGTGATGGCTTTAAAACGTCTTTCTGATGATTTAGAATTTAGAGCAACCCACAAAATTGTCAAAGTCTTAAAAAACATAGGTGAAATTACAGTTCGATCTTCGCTAACTGATTACACCTTTTTAGTATCCGATACGGTTTTAGAAAATCAAACTCTTTTACTAAAAGAAGTCAATAAGAACAAAGATGTGTTCTACACTTCTTCAAGAGGAGTCAATGAAATGAATATTGTTGTTAGTGGTTCTTTAAACGATACCGTTGAAGAATTATTTAAGAATGAAAAATGTACTCAGAAAGCAGAGGAGTTATCTTCCATTACAGTAAAACTTCCTGCTGAAAACGTATCAGTCCCAGGAATCTATTATTTTATCTTCCAACGTTTAGCTTGGGAGGGCATTGTTTTATACGAGGTGATCTCCACAACCAATGAATTTACAATTATCGTAGATGAGGAACAGGTAGATCAAGCCTTTAAAACGATTAAAGGATTAAAAGAATTATAAGCTAGTCTTATCATTATTAGTGTACGCGAACAAAGCCTTAAAAGGATCCAAAACTTTTAGGGCTTTTTCTATGGAATCAATTTGGTTAAAAGAAAGAATTAAACGAAGTCCATTTCTGGTTTCCTTTTCTTTTAACTGACAGCTTTTAGGATGCTGTTGAACATAGATGAGGACGCCTCTGAAGAGTTCAGATTGATAGAATTTGGAATCCTGATCTGCGATAAAATAAGCGATGAGTTTGTGTTGTTTTAAGACGATTTTTTCGACTCCTAAGGCGCTCGCTATCCATTTGATTTTCATGGATTCAATGAGGTTGGTTGCCTGTTTTGGAAGTGGGCCAAAACGGTCGATGAGTTGCTCCTTGTAAATAGATAGTTCTTCTTCGTTTTCAACTTGGTTGAGTTCTTTGTAAAGTTTGAGTCGTTCTGAAGTCTTATTGATGTACTGATCTGGATAGAGCAATTCGAAATCGGTATCCAATTGAATATCTTTGACTTCCCAATCAGGTTTTTGAGAGAGTTCTTCTTCGAAGAGATCTGCAAACTCGGTGGTTTTTAGCTCTTCAATAGCTTCATTCATGATTTTTTGGTAAGTGTCAAATCCGATATCATTGATAAATCCAGATTGTTCTCCTCCTAAGATGTCACCTGCTCCTCTGATTTCTAAATCCTTCATGGCAATATTGAATCCACTGCCTAGAGTTGTAAACTGTTCGATTGCTTCGATACGTTTTCGAGCCTCAGGAGTCATTTGATGGTAGGCAGGGGTAATGAAATAGCAAAAGGCCTTTTTATTGGAACGTCCAACTCTTCCTCTCATTTGGTGAAGATCACTCAGTCCAAAATGATTGGCATTATTGATAAATATAGTATTGGCATTGGTGACGTCTAATCCACTTTCAATAATGGTGGTGGCTACTAAAACATCATAGGCCCCTTCCATAAAATTGAGCATGATCTTTTCTAGTTTTTTACCCTCCATTTGACCGTGACCAATAGCAACCTTTGCATCTGGGACAAGACGCTGAATCATTCCAGCAACCTCTTGTATGTTTTCAACTCTGTTGTTGATAAAAAAGACTTGACCTCCTCGTTGTATTTCATAAGAAACAGCATCCCTAATGACTTCTTCGTCAAAACGAATCACTTCGCTTTCAATTGGAACTCTATTGGGTGGAGGAGTATTGATGACCGAAAGATCTCTTGCAGCCATCAAACTAAATTGAAGGGTTCTAGGAATTGGAGTAGCTGTCAGTGTTAATACATCTATATTTTCTTTAATGGATTTTAATTTGTCCTTAACACCTACACCAAATTTTTGTTCTTCATCAACGATGAGTAAGCCCAGATTTTTAAATTTCACCTTGTCATTTACGAGTTGATGCGTACCAATGATGATATCAATTTTACCGGCTTCTAAATCCTTGAGAACCTGAGTTTTTTCTTTGGCAGTTCTAAATCTGTTCAGATAATCCACACGAACAGGCATGTCTTTAAGTCGTTTGCTAAAGGTTCTGTGGTGTTGAAATGCTAGTATGGTCGTCGGAACTAAAACAGCTACCTGTCTGCCATTATCCACTGCCTTAAAAGCAGCTCTAATAGCTACTTCGGTCTTTCCAAATCCAACATCACCACAGACCAATCGATCCATAGGTTGACTGGACTCCATATCAGCTTTGATCTCTGAAGTAGCCTTGCTCTGATCAGGGGTGTCTTCATAGATAAAAGAAGCCTCTAACTCCAATTGTAAGTAGGAATCTGCTCCAGATGCAATTCCCTTTTTAAACTTGCGTTTAGCGTAGGTTTTAATGAGATCAAATGCAATCTTTTTAACTCTTGACTTGGTCTTTTCCTTGAGTTTTTTCCAAGCGTTTGATCCTAGTTTGTAGAGTTTGGGAGTTGTTCCGTCTTTTCCGTTGTACTTGGAAATTTTGTGAAGCGAGTGAATGCTCACATATAGAATATCTCGTTCTCCATAGATGAGTTTGATCGCCTCTTGCATTTGTCCATTGACATCAATTTTTTGAAGTCCTGCAAAACGACCAATACCGTGATCGATATGAGTGACGTAATCCCCGTTTTCAAGATTGTTGAGTTCTGAAAGTTGGAGACTCGCTCTTTTGTTGGCATTGGATTTTAATTTGAACTTGTGATAACGCTCAAAGATTTGATGATCTGTATAACAACACAATTTAAGAGCTTCCATCACAAAACCTTGATGAAGAGGAGCTACTATAGAGGTGTAAGTAAAGGCTGGATCTAATTCCGCAAAGATGTCATCGAGTCTTTTTACCTGTTCCTCAGAGCTACAAAAGATGATGTTGGTATAGCCCTGTTCTTTTTTGAGGTGTAAATCTTCGATCAATAAATCAAACTTCTTATTAAAAGAAGGCTGGGGACTCGATTGAAAGCTGATTAAGTCATTGACAGGAATTTCACTCTTTGTTCCAGTTTGTAGGTGTGTGAACTGTTTTAGTTGATTGATGAAATCTGCCTTATCGATAAATAAATTAAAGGGTTTCAGGTGTTTTACCTCAGTTTTTAATTCGCTAAAGGCCTCTTCTGCCTTTTGGTATTGCTCTTCTAAATGATGGCTGATGAGGCCTGTATTTTTACTGATAACCCAGGTCTGATTCTTTAGAAACTCAAAGATACTGATACGTTCTTCGTCTTGATTCTTATCGTCAATATTGGGAACGATACTGATCTTTTTCATTGGCTCTATAGAGAGTTGACTTTCGATATCAAAACTGCGAATGGAGTCTACTTCATTACCGAAAAATTCAATGCGATAGGGATCGTCGTGATCAAATGAAAATACATCGACAATTCCACCTCTTACGGAAAACTCACCTGCCTCTGTTACAAAATCCACTCTGTTGAAATGGTATTCAAACAGAGTTTCATTTAAAAATTCAAGGTCTATTTGATCTCCAACGCTAAGTTTAATGGTATTTTTTTCAATACTCTTTTTACTGATGACCTTTTCAAAAATAGCATTGGCATAAGAAACAATGACCGCTGGTTTTTTTCTTGAACTAATTCTTTTGAGAACCTCTGCCCTTAAAACCACATTGGCATTATTGGTCTCTTCAATCTGATAGGGTCTTCGATAACTCGCTGGATAAAAGAGCACGTCTTCTTCACTAATTAAATACTGTAGGTCGTTAAAAAGGTAAGCAGCTTCCTCTTTTTCTTCAAACAGCAGCAGTATTGGAGCATTTTGAGTTTTAAATATATGTGCAATACTCAATGAAAGCGATGAGCCTACAAGCCCTTCGAGATGAATTTTACTCGGAATTCCTTTGGTTTGATTTTGGGATAGAACATCCCCTAGTTTTTGCAGCGGCAAAGACTTTGAAAACTCTTCTAAGACTAGTGAAATACTCAATTTTCGTATTTTGGTCAAAGATAGTATTCGAGTAAATAAAAAACCTGAATTTTAAGGAAAAAAATATGCGATTGAGTATCTTTGTTATAGAATCTTAATATAATAACTATGTCAATTGCCGATTTATATACCAGTGGAAAACACAAAAACAACGTAGCTCATTTTGCTTCGATTGTATCACTTGCTACAGCTAGTGGAACTGTGAATGAAGATGAATTAAATGTCATTAATCGTTTAGCTCAAAAATTAGAAATCACCGATGCAGAGTACGATGAGATCATCAACAACGGAAAAAAGTACGCTGTTGAGATCAGTTCAGATAAAGAAAGTCGATTGGAACGTATGTTTGATTTCTTTAAAATTGTTTATTCAGATCATCAGCTCGATGAAGCTGAATTAAAACTTTTAAATAGATACGCAATTGGAATTGGTTTTACTGCAGAGGCAGCTTCTAAAATTATCGCTAAATCCATCCGTATTTTTGAAGGAAAATTCACATTTGAAGAGTATCAAATGCTTCTAAAATAAAGGGATTAACCCCTTTTGCTCTATAATGTAACAACACCTTCTGTTTTTGTGAAAAGAATAGAAGGTGTTTTTGTTAGTAAACTTAAATATTTAACTTTGTGTTTTATTTGTAACAACAATGTCTTATTTAATACGAACGGCTAAGCCAACGGATATGAAAGAAGTGTTGGGTTTGATTCAGGAACTCGCCGTTTTTGAGAATGAACCTGATGCTGTTGAAATTTCAGAAGAGGATCTCATTAGAGATGGATTCGATGGGGATGCATTTAAGTGTTTTGTGGCTGAAAAAGAAGCTCGTATTGTTGGTATTGCTCTTGTTTATCCTCGTTACTCGACTTGGAAAGGAGTGGCTCTTCACTTGGAAGATTTGATTGTCACTCAATCGTTGAGGGGTTCAGGAATTGGTTCTGCCTTATTGAAACAAGTAGTGGATTATGCCAAAGAACTAGGTGTCAAACGCGTTTCATGGGATGTTTTAGATTGGAATGAACCAGCTATTTCATTTTACGAAGCCAAAGGAGCCAAGGTGTTAAGAGACTGGGATGTTGTTCAACTAGATGAACAGGGGATTAAAAATTTCAAGTAGTACACAATCAATGAGAGTATTTAAGTTTGGAGGAGCTTCAGTTAAAGATGCTGAAAGCGTAAAGAATGTAGTTTCAATTTTAAAAGAATTTGGTCACAAAGAAACTTTAGTGGTAGTTTCAGCAATGGGAAAAACCACCAATGCCATGGAAGAAGTAGTGGCTCATTACTTTGATGATGATGCTGATGAAAACAAGGCAATTCGAGTGGTTGAAGATTTTCATTATGAAATCATCGACGCCTTGTTCGAATCTAAATCACACCCTATTTATAAGAAACTTCAAGCGTTGTTTGAAGAGGTTAAAGGATTTTTAGCTTGGAACAAATCTCCAAATTACAGTTTTGTTTACGATCAAGTAGTTGGATATGGTGAGCTTGTTTCAACTACGATTCTCAGTTACTATATGAATGAGATTGGAATTGCTAATGAGTGGTTGGACGTTAGAACTTGTATTAAAACAGGTTCCGAGTACAGAGATGCAAAAGTGGATTGGGATTTGACAGCTCAGGCGATTAAATCTCAAATTGATAGTTCTAAATTATATGTAACTCAAGGATTTTTAGGATCTGATGAAAACAACTTCACTACGACTTTGGGAAGAGAGGGGTCCGATTATTCTGCTGCAATCCTAGCTTATTGTTTGGATGCGAGTTCAGTAACCATTTGGAAAGATGTTCCTGGGGTTTTAAATGCCGATCCAAGGTATTTTGAAGATGCAGAATTGCTCAATAGTATTTCTTATAGAGAAGCAATTGAATTAGCATTTTACGGAGCTTCTGTAATTCACCCAAAAACATTACAGCCTTTACAGCGCAAAGAAATTCCACTTCGAGTTAAGTCTTTTGTAAAACCTAATGAGGTTGGAACTGTTGTTGGAAAAGGAAAGGGAATCGAACCAAAGATTCCTTGTTTTATTGTCAAAAAAGATCAGGTATTGATTAAGTTATCCTCTTTGGATTTCTCATTTATAGTCGAAGATTCGATGAGTGAACTCTTTAAATTGTTTCACAAATACCAAACAAAAGTAGAGCTCATTCAAAACTCTGCCATTTCATTTTCGGTCTGTGTCGACAATAAGTTTAAAAAGCTAGATGAGTTACTGTTGATTCTCAAAAACAAGTACAAAATAAGCGTTCACAGAGATGTTTCATTGTATACCATACGTCACTTTGATCAAGATGCGATCAATAAACTTCAAAATGGAAAAGATGTGCTTTTAGAGCAACGCGGTAAAGAAACACTGCAACTGGTAGTGGCTTAGAAAAAGGTGCTTTTTACTTTATCGACAATAGTTTGAGCTAATTTACGATGGCTTTCAAAGGTCCAACCTGCTACATGAGGGCTGAGTAATACGTTTTCAGCCTTTCTTAGGTATTGTAAAGGCAAAGGAATTTCATTGGGATTTAATTGCTCAAAAGAGGTTTTTTCGTATTCCAAAACATCCAATCCAGCACCTAAGATTTGACCTGTTTTTAAGGC
>Ga0233450_10000057_pt1 | contig 111415 bp, 120 predicted proteins | sample 011ome_30_FD_189956 | JGI IMG/M metagenome (GOLD analysis project Ga0233450, IMG submission 189956) | Coastal salt marsh microbial communities from the Groves Creek Marsh, Skidaway Island, Georgia - 011501CT (spades assembly) | ecosystem: Environmental > Aquatic > Marine > Intertidal zone >... | reverse complement strand
GCGCCGATGCACATGCGGTCCGATGCGTTGATGGGCATGGTCGATTTCGCGCACGAAATCCAGCGCATCATTGACGAGGAAGGCACAGACAAGAGCCGGATCACCATCGGCCATGTCGCCTGCAAACCAGGTTTTCCGCACACGGTGCCGGGCGAGGTGGATTTCACAATTGTCGGTCGCGATCTGGATGTCGGCGTCATGACCGCGCTGGCCGAAGCCTGCGAGCGGGTGCTGGCGGCCATCGCCCGGCGCCACAAGCTGCGCTTCGAATATGAGCAGATGAGCTGGCTGAAGCCTGCGCATTGCGACCCTAAACTCATGCAACTGATCGAGGCGAAGACGCGGGCGTTGGACTATAGCTACAAGATCATGCCGTCAGGTGCGGGCCATGATGTGCAGTTCTTCTGCGGGCACACCAAGGCCGCGATGTTCTTTGTCCCCAGCGTGGGCGGGGTCAGCCACGCCCCCGATGAATGGACTCACTGGTCCGACATCGAACGCGGCACGCAATTGTTGCTGGAATGCGTGATGGAATTGGTCTGTGAAAAGGTGGAGGCTTGAGGTGGAATGACGGCTAAGGATGACATTGCGGACGTTGCAGTTGGAGCCCCGTTAGGGCTGCTTGGCCTTCGCCACTCGCGCTTCGCTCTCGTCAGTCTTGACGGCACCCCACATGCTGCGCTTCCAAAAACCAAAGGCGACGTAAAATCCGGAACCCGCCAACGAAACTATTGCTAGGCCCTGTTGACAAAAGGCTTCAGCCATAAGCGGATGCTTGCGAGGTTGAGGAAGCTGGCAAAGGACAGGGCTGTCTTGTCGTAGCGGGTGGCGATGGGCCTGGACTGCTTGAGCTTGTTGAACATGCGCTCGATGCGATTGCGGTCTTTGTAGCGGCGATAGTCGGGATGCTCAGGAACCTTGCGGTTCGAGCGGGGCGGAATGATCGGCAGAATACCCCGGATCAACAGGCTTTTGCGGAAGCGATCCCCGTCATAGCCCTTGTCCGCGAGCAGCGCCTTGGGCGTGGTAACCGGGATCGCCATCAACGGCTCGGCAGCGGTGTAATCGGATGCCTCGCCGCCGGTCAGGACGAAGCAGAGAGGGCGCCCCTGATTGTCACATCGGGCGTGGATTTTGCTCGTAAAGCCGCCGCGTGATCGACCAAAAGCCTCCTTATGAGTCCCCCCTTGCGCCGGCGGCCTGCGAATGGCCCCGGACGCTCGTGCTGTCGATCATATGCTGCCAGTCATCGGTTAGCCCCAGATCGACCAGCGTTTGCAGCATGGCATCCCAGACGCCTTGCTCGGCCCATCGCCGGAACCGGACATAGACCGAGTTCCACTTTCCGTAACGCTCGTGCATGTCGCGCCAGGGGCAGCCGACCCGCAGGACATGCAGCATTCCATTGAGAAAACGCCGGTTATCGCCTGCTGGCCGCGCCCAGCGGCCCCCCTCGGGCGGCAGCAACGGTCCGATTACTTCCCATTCTCCGTCCGACAAATCCCCGCGCGCCATAGCTGCTCCCCCAAAAAGCAGCGTTGAATCAGTGCATGACGGTTTTGGAAATCCCTACCGCGCTTTTGTCAACAGGACCTAACATAGTCCCAATCATAGGCAACCAACCTGGCAAATTCTGTTCCCTCTTCCGCATAGAAGAAAATTATATGCCTGCCGGCTCCTGCAATCAATTATGTTACGCTCCTGTCGGTATGATCCAAATGACGTCACCCTGAACTTGTTTCAGGGTCTATTACTCCAATTGCGCTGTCGGACGTGGAAGCTGGATGGATGCTGAAACGAGTTCAGCATGGCGGTGTTGCCGGGCGGCTTTACTGCACCAGCAAATCACCCATCGCGTGGAGCGCAATGGCGTGATTCAGGATGATGTCCTTGCGGGTGTTCTGCGTATGGTCGTCGCTCTGGCGGTAATCCTCGATTGAGGCGCGCAGTTTTGCCTCGTCGAAAATGCCCAGTTCGGCGATCTTTTCCGATGACAACCATTTGTCGATCAGCTTGTTAATCTCTGCCGTCTTGGCCGCATCCGTATGCGCTGGCGGCGCCATGAAGGCGAATTTTTCGCGCTTGTAGAGCACTTCGGGCAGGACGTGCTTCATCGCCTCGCGCACAACCCACTTTTCAACCCCGTCACGGATGCGCACGTGCGGCGGGATGCGCATGGCAAGTTCGGCCACATGATGATCGAGGAAGGCCGGGCGGCTCTCCAGACTATTGGCCATATCCACCCGGTCACCGCCCCAATTGAGGATCTGGCCTTCCAGCATGGTCTTGATCCAGCTGTATTGCACCTTATCCAGCACATGGCGCCCATCGAGCATCGTGCGGTCAAGGCTGTAAGCGATGGCGGCGACGGGATCGTAATCGCCCAGCTGCGCCTTGAACGCATCGGACAGCAGCGGCCTCACCCGTTCCAGCACCAGCATCCAGGGTTGAATCCACGACGGGGTGAAGCCCATGACGTCTTCAAAGGCGGGGTGGCTGATCTGTTTTTCGGCCAGCACGGAGCCTGAAAAGATCGCATTGCGCTTCTTCATGTCGTCGCCCGCGCCAGTGGCCGCCAGATCCGGATCATGCAGAAAGTAGTCGGCCTTGAACTGCGCATAACCGCCAAACAACTCGTCCGACCCCTCGCCGGTGATGACGACTTTGTAGCCGACATCGCGCACATGCTTGCTCATCAGCATCTTGGCGACGCCCAGCGTGTTGTAGAAGGTACGTTCCGAATAATGGACCGCATCTTCGAAATTCCGGCCGTAAAGGTCCACCGCCTTCACATTCAGAATATCCTGATCGGCCCCAGCCTTTTCCGCCATTTCAGTGGCGATATGCGCTTCGTCGTAGCGGTCATCGTCAAAGCTGATGGTGAAAGCCTTGACCGGCGATTGCTGGATCGCGGCGGCCATGCCGATGATCGAACAGCTGTCGATCCCGCCGGAGAGGTAGCAGGCCACCGGCACATCCGCTTCCAGCCGGAAAGTGATGCTTTCGACCAGCGCAGCGCGGACCTTTTCGATATGCTCTTCATCGGGCAGATCGTCATGCTGGCCATCCAGCGGAAACTCCGCGTCCCAATAACGTTTCTCTTCAATTTCAGTGCCGTCGCCCTTTTTCGTGACGATCAGCATGTGACCCGGTTGCAGGGCATGAATATCCTCGAACAGCGTCATGCCAGGCACCATCACCTGCATCATCTGGTGCAGTTGCGCCTTTGGGCACATGCGGCGCGGAACAGCGGGATGCGCCAGCATGGCCTTCATCTCGCTGCCCCAGAAGAAACCTTCGTCGCCATGATGATAGAACAGCGGACGGATGCCGAAGCGGTCGCGCACCAGGATCAGCCGGTCATTTTCCGCATCGAAGATGGCAAAGGCGAATTCGCCGCGCAGATGATCCACAAACTCCAGCCCGTGTTTGCGGTAAAGCTTCAGCGCGATTTCACTGTCGGATTTCGTATTGAATTCGAAGCCGTCGGTGCGCAGCAATCCGCGCAGGCGCTTGTAGTCATAGAATTCGCCATTGGCGGTGAGGGTGAGGTCGCCCGTGTTGTCGCTGTCGCGTCCATAGATCGGCTGGTCGCCTGCATCGAGGCCGATGATCGACAGGCGTGTGTGAATCATGGCGAGGCCGCGGGCCTCGTCGAAATGAAACCCGCGTCCGTCCGGTCCGCGATGGAACAGCGTGTCAGCCATGCGCCGGGCATGGTCAGGTGTGGCCAGCTCAGGGGCGTTTGGGCTCCACAGCCCGGCAATGCCGCACATATTTTGGTTTTCCTTATGAGTGGTGCTGGCCGTTCAGGCGAGGAAAGTGGTGGGCACGACATCACGCACCCGGCCGAAAATTGACAGCAGCAGCGCCTGCCTGATCCAGACCGCGCCATCCGCCTGATTGAAATAGAGGTTATGCAGGGTGCCATCGAGCACGACATCCAGTTCAGGCCCGCGCGCAAGCGGGTGCAGGATCACCGTATCGGGTTTGAGCTGGCTCTCGCCATCGAGCGTGAAGGCATCGGCGAAGAAACGATAGCCATCGCCGAGAAACGCGATGGCATTCATGTAGATCACATCGAGATACTCAAGGCTCTGTTCCAGGTTTTGCGAGAAATCGATGCCGATGGGGCTGGCATTGGTCAGTTCGCGGATTTCATCGCCCAGCGGATCAGCCATCTCCGAGAAAATAGTGATGTGACTGATGTTTTCGTGGAACAGCAGGGCCAGCGTCAGGAAGCTCTTGACCGTGCGCATATTGCCCGGGGTGCCGATGATGCCGATGTTGAGCCGGAACTTTTCGGGAATGGTGCCAAAGGCGATTTCGGGCCGCCACTTGAGCAGCGCATACCAGTCGGCCAGTGCCTGCGTCGGGTGTTCGTCAGACCCGTTTCCGCCGTTGATCAGCGGGATTTTCAGGTAATCGGTCAGATCCTGGACCGCACGCTGTTCCGTGTGCCTGACCACCACCACATCGGCATAGGAATTGAACATCAGGCCGATATCGCGCAGGCTTTCCCCTTTGGCTACGCCGGTGGTCTTGGCATCAGCCACGCTGATCGTCTTACCGCCCACCCGCAGCATCGCGCTTTCAAAGGACAGGCGCGTGCGCGTGCTGGGTTCGAAAAATGCGGCTGCCAGGATTTTGTCTTCCAGCGCATGGCCGGCCGGAAACCGGCGCAGCTGGAGATAGGCGGCGAGCTTCGCCAGTTCCACCAGCAGGTCCTTGTCGAACTGCATTGCGGACAGGACGGACTGATTGTGGAGCCGGTCGAGCACGGTCAGATCAAGAAGCGGGGAAGGCTCCAACAGCCTGGTCGGATCGGGACGGTTGCCGATGATGCCCTCGCGTCGATCGGGATCGGCTTCGTGATCGACCTGCGCGGCAGAAAGCGCGGTCACCACACATCCCCGTTCACAAGATCGCGCAGCAAGACCGCGCTAAGCCCCAGTGCCGCCAGTGCGCACCAGGCAAGAGCAACATAGACAATGGCACCCAGAAAGGTGGCGGAGAAAATCATGCGGTTTCTTTCAGCTTGGCCCAGTCGAACCGGGAATTGGAAAACCGGGCGCAGGCCAGCACCCAGACCATCGAGACGGCAGTGGCGGCAAGCGTCGCCACATACCAGCCGATCGCGAAATAGCAGGCGAGGCCGACGCCTGCGCCCAGCAGCATTCCCCCGACCGCCCCGGCAGCATTCGCACGGCGCCAGTAAAGGCCGGTAACGATCGGCCAGATCATCGCTCCGACCAGCGGCCCCGCGAAAAACAGCACGGTAGCCAGCGTGCCGATGCGCGGCAGGCAGATCGCCCAGGTCAATACACCCAAAAGAAGTGTAACATATTGCGCGACCTTTTTCAAATTGCGTGGTGCCGCGGCCGGGCGCAGGATACGGCGATAAATGTCTTCAGTGACCAGATCGGAGGTCGCCGCGAGCAGGCTGTCAATGCTCGACGCGAGCGAACAGAAGACGATGATGAAGATGGCGATAGCTCCGGTATGGCCCAGCACATCGGCTATCACCAGTGGGCCGACCATGTCTGCGGCGGGCACGGCCACGTTCAGCGCACCCGATGCCAGCGCGATGAAGCCGGCTGCGATCGGAATTGGAAACCACACCAGCCCGCCCAGCGCAAAGGCCTTGCCCGCAACTCCATCGCGAAAGGCGAAAGCGCGGCTCCACCAGACATTGTTGTGAAACACCTCGCCAAGGCCGAACAGCAGATTGTTGAAGATTGCTATGATCGCGGCAGGGAAGAGCACGCTCAGCAGGGCGGGCCGCTCGCTGGCGAGATTGGCGTGAATTCTCTCGATCGGGACATGCGACAGAACGGCGAAGCCGACTACCACGATCCCGGCGATGATGACCAGGCTCTGGATAAAGTCCGTGCCGATGACCGCCGCCAACCCGCCGCGCATCGTGTAGATCACGCATACGGCAAGGATCACGCTCATTCCCCAGGCGTACGGGATGCCTGACAGCGCTTTGAGCAGTATTCCGCCTGCCATTGCCATGCTAACCAGCCAGGTCAGCGAATAGAACAGGGTGAACACGAGAAAGATTGCCCACGCCAACCGTCCGTAGCGCAGGCGGAAGAAGTCCCCGCTGGTATAGCCGTGCGGCATCAGGGTGCGGATACGCCTGGCCATGGGCGCGAACAGCAACAGCCCGAAACTGGCGGTCGCATAGGCCAGCATCCCCCATATGCCCAGTTGCAGCGCGAACTGCGGGGCCAGCATGGTGGTGTTGGAGGTGATCCAGGTGGCCGCCGCTGTGGCGGTGCCGAGCGCGAGACCGATGTTTCGTCCGGCAAGCGCATGATCCTCGAAGCTGGTGTTGCGGCGGCCCCAGTAAGCGCCCAGCGCAATCCACAGCAGGCTGAAAGCGCTCAGCAGGAGCCACGCCGTCTGCGCAGGCAGTATCGCCTCGACATCACTCATCGCGCGGTCCGCGCAGGATGGTGGCCACAATCGCCAGGAAAATCAGCGCGCCCATCGTCACCAGCAGCAGCGCACGCGCCAGTGGCTGGTGAATCACCGTCAGTTCGAGCGGGGCAGAGCGCAAGCCTGCCTTGTCCCGCAGGATCAGCGTGTATGTGCCGTCTTCCAGCCCTGAGACAAAACTGGCAGAGTTTGAGCCTGAATAAAGCGTCCGTGCGGTGGCAGGATCATCATTGCGCAGCATGGTGAGCGTGACCGGGGCGTCTGCGCTCCATCCGATCATGGCATAGCCCGTATCGCTGGTGATCGCGCCGGGTTGAACGAACCGTGGGGCTGCGGCATGAAGCGGTGCGCCAAACGGGGCCAGCAGCAGCAATGCGAGGGCAACATATCGCGCAGGGGCTGTGCTTCGCCTCTTGTGATGAACGGAAGAAACAAGACGTTGTGAGGCGTTGGCGTGCCTCGGGGCGATATGCTCGCGGATTACAAAGATTACTCTTTCACCGTCCTGCCGGCCGATCTGCCGGTGCGCTTCCTGGATTCCTTCAGCTTGTGGTTCCTAACAAAGCTGGCGCCTCATGTGAACCGCAGAAGTTGTCGGACTCATCGTTTGCAACCGTATTACTCTCCGGCAGACATCGCGCATGACCGGTCTATCGATATAAGATCTCTGGTAAAATTCTCGGTCCATTCCGCGACATTTTCCTCCCGGACACATTTTTCGAGTATCTTCCAACGCCGCTTGCGTTCTTCAAGCGGCATTTCCAGCGCGGTCCTGATTGCGAATGCCAGTTCGTCGGCACTGTATGGATTCACCAGTATCGCCTCGGTCAATTGCTGCGCCGCACCCGCAAAGCGCGACAGGATGAGCACGCCGGGATCTTCAGGATCTTGCGCCGCAACGAATTCCTTCGCGACAAGATTCATGCCGTCGCGCAAGGGGGTGACCAGTCCGATCTTGCAGGCGCGGTAAATACCGAACAGCTCCGCCGCCGAATGGCCCTGGTTCACATAGCGGATCGGAACCATGTCCACCTTTGAAAAAGCGCCATTGATCTGTCCGGTCTTCTGTTCGAGCGTTTCACGAATCCGCTTGTAGGAACCGATATCCTCGCGGCTGGGCGGTGCAATCTGGATAAAAACCAGATCCGACGCACGTTCGGGGTGGCGTTCGAAGAAACGGGCAACCCCGTCCATCCGTTCGGGCAGCCCCTTGGAATAATCGAGCCGGTCAACGCCGATCATTGCGCTGCGCCTGCGCGTGCTGGCCAGAACACGCTGTTCGGTTTCGCGCGCTTCCTCGCTGTCGCCCAGGCTGGTGAAATGTTCGTAATCGATGCCAATGGGATAGGCCTTGGCGATGATCTTGCGCCCTTCGAGCCAGATATATCCTTTCTTATCATCCACTTCGGCGCCCAGCTCCTTGCGGCAATAATGCAGAAAACTTTCCAGCCATTCTGTGCACTGGAAGCCGATGAGATCATAATGCAGGAGCGAGCGGACCAGCCGCTCGTGATAGGGCAGTACCACCAGCAGCCGGGTGGGCGGCCAGGGAATGTGGAGAAAGAAACCCAGCCGGTTGCTGACGCCGCAGGCACGCAGCCGTTCTCCCAGCGGGATGAAGTGATAATCGTGTATCCAGACCAGATCGTCGGGCTCGATCAGTTTCGAGGCGGTCTCCGCGAACAGATCATTGACGCGCTCATACCCCTTGCTGAATTCGCGCTCATGCTCGGTCAGGTCGATCCGGTAATGGAATAGCGGCCAAAGCGTGGAATTGGCATAGCCGTTGTAATATTCCTCGACGTCATGGGGCGCGAGATCGATGGTTGCCACCGAAACTCCATCCTGCGTGTTGATGACCGGCTGGGGGGACGGATTGTCGCATTCCTCGCCAGACCAGCCCAGCCACAATCCGCCGGCCTTGCGCAGCGCCGCAACCAGCGCCCCGGCTAGCCCGCCTTGCGCGCCGGCCGCGCCGCGCGCCTTGGGCACCGCGACGCGGTTGGAAATAACGACCAGTCGGCTCATCGTACGGTCGCCCAGCTGTGCGACAACAGTCCGGCACAGTGAATCACTCCGACCAGCGAATAGGTTTGCGGGAAATTCCCCCACAACTCGCCGGTCACGAAATCCAGATCTTCGGACAGGAGGCCGGAAACGGTGCAATGCGAGAGCATGGCTTCAAACAGGCGCCGGGCTTCCTCATTGCGGCCAACCAGATGCAGCGCTTCGACCATCCAGAAGGTGCAGATGTTGAATGCGGTTTCCGGGGTGCCGAAATCGTCCTCTGTCGCGTAGCGCAACATGTGTTCGCCGCGGCGCAGCGCCTGCTCGATCTGCTCGAAGGTGGACAGAAACCGCGGATCGTCCGGCGCAAGGAAACGCAGTTCGACCAGTTGAAGCAGGCTGGCATCAAGATAGTCGCTTTCAAACGACGCCTTGAAATGACCGCCGCCGCCATTGGCGGCCCAGGCTTTTTCTTCCACCGTGCGCCTGATGGCCTCCGCTCGTTCCTGCCACAGCTCGAACCGTTCATCACGGTCCAGCCGTCGCGCGACATTGGCCAGCCGGTCGCACGCAGCCCAGCTCATCACTGCCGAATAGGTATGCACTTCCTCGCGCGTGCGGAACTCCCACAGCCCCGCATCGGGCTGATCGTGCATTTTCCACGCCATCTCGCCCACGCGCTCAAGGCTGGCGAAGTCGGCCTCGTCGGCCATGCGCAGCAGGCGCCGGTCGAAGAATGCCTGCGCGGTTGGCAACACGATCTGGCCATAACAATCGTGCTGCACCTGAGTATAGGCTGCATTGCCCCGCCGCACAGGCCCCATGGCGCGGTATCCGGCCAGTTCCGGGATGATGGATTCACCCAGTTCATGTTCGCCCATTACCGAATAAAGCGGCTGGATCCGGCCACCTGTCGAGGAATCCACGATATTGCGCAGATAGGCGAGATATTTCTCCAGCACGTCGAGCGCGCCCAGCCGGTTGAGCGCCTGGACGGTGTAATGCGCATCGCGAATCCAGCAGTAGCGATAGTCCCAGTTGCGCTGGCTTCCCGGGGCTTCGGGAATCGAGGTCGTCAGCGCGGCGACGATCGCACCCGTTTCCTCATGCTGGCACAGCTTGAGCGTGATGGCGCAGCGGATGACCGCATCCTGCCATTCGAACGGGGTGGCAAGGCCGCGCACCCACAATTGCCAGTATTTGCGCGTCTCTTCTTCCATCCGCCGCACTTCGGTGCGTACGTTGCCAGTGAAGGGTTCGTCCGGCCCGAGGAAAAAATGCTGATCGCTTTCAATCCGGAAGGGCTGGCCATTCAGCACATAGCCAACCGGCGCATCAGTGGACAGGCGCAAGGCCTGCGGGCCGACCAGATAGCGCACATGATTGGTGCCATTGGTTGTTTCGGCTATTTCCGCACCGTAATTCTTCATGGGCTTCAACACCACGCGCATGCGCGGCGACCCGGCAATGGCACGCACAATCCGGACATAGGCGACCGGCCGGTACATGCGTCCGCTGCGTTCAAAGCGCGGGCAGAAATCCCGGATTTCGATGGCGCTGCCGTCCGCAGCTTCCAGCGTCGTTACCAGCAACGCCGTGTTGCGTTCGTAATGCTGGCGCGACGAAACCATGCCTTCCAGTTCAAAGCGCCATACGCCGCGATCCTGATGTTCGCCATTCAGCAGGGCGCAGAATACCGGATCGCCATCGACGCGCGGGACGCATCCCCAGACGATGCCGCCGGTCTGGTCAATCAGGCCGTTCACCTGACAATTGCCGATCGGCCAGAGATTGAGATTGCTCTTCGTCATTGGTTCGAAAAACCCAGCCATTGATGAACGTCGCGGGGCCCAGTCAGCCGGAATTGCGCGCCGGTCGTCGTGCTGTTGCCAACCAGCACGCCAAACCCACCCATCCGCCGGGCCGCCTGGAAACCATCTTCGTCAGTCAGATCGTCACCGACAAAAATCGGGGATGCGAACTGAAACGGCGACAGTTGCATGAATGCCTTCACCGCCGCTGACTTGTCAGCGCCGTGATGCAGCACTTCGACCACGCAACTCCCGTGCTTCAGCGCCAGACCGGCCTGCCCGGCGATCTCCTCCGCGAAAGCAATGGCCAGCGGTCCCATTTCAGGGCGCGCCCGGAAATGCAGCGCAGCACCAAACTGTTTCGGTTCAAAACCCATCTCGTCGTGCGAGCGCGCAAAGTCGCGCATGGCCATCAGCACATCTTCCTGGAACGGCTGCGGTGCCGGGCCGACCGGCGCGCCATGGGCATCGACCCGTTCGATCCCGTGCGATCCGGCGCAGGCAACGCGCAGCGCCCCGAGATGGCGGTGAAGATCGCCCAGCGAACGGCCGCTGACCAGCGCGAGCCGCCCTTCCAGTTTCAGGGCGAGGCGTTCCAGCGCTTCCGCCAAGCCGGGCGCGACCCGGATCGCGTCCGGGCTTGGCGCGATATCGACCAGCGTACCGTCAAAATCCAGGAACAGCGCGAACTTTCCTTCGCTTGCCAGTTCGGCAAGCGACGGGGGGATAGACAGGCTCTGTGCTGGCTTCATTGCCCTGGACCATAACCGCTGCAGCGCAACAAGCAAACCAATGCTACCCCCGCACTGGAGATCGCATCGATTGGCACGGCGTTTCAATCACACCCGTATTTCCCGGCGAAAGCCAGCGCAGCGCCCAGCAGGCCAGGCTGGGGGTGTGTCAGCAGCTTGACCGGAAGGTCGGACATCATCGCTTCATATCGTCCCTTGGCGCGGAATCTTTCGCCAAAGGCCGAAGCCAGCAGGCGTTCGCGGATGCGGTACCCTAGCCCGCCCGCGATCACCACGCCATTCGCACCATGTGCAAGCGCCAGATCTCCCGCGACACCGCCGAGTAACATGCAGAAGCGTTCGACTGCATCAACCGCCAGCGGGTCCACATCCTGCAAGCCCGCGTCCCAGATTGCACGATCCGTTGTCAGGCCGGCCGCTACACCCCGCAGCGCAGCCAGCGTTTCATAGATCGGCACAATCCCCGGCCCGGCGATGATCCGTTCAGCCGAAACACGCGGGCAGCGTGCCCGCATTCGGACGAGTATGGCATCCTCCACCGCGTCAAGAGGGGCGAACCCGATGTGCCCGCCTTCCGTTGCCTGCACCCGATATCCGACCGTGTCCCGGCTGAAGCAGGCAACCCCAAGGCCAGTGCCCGGGCCGATCACGCTGATCGTGCCGGTTTCCGGCAGGCTCCGGTCCGGGCCGGCCAGACGCACAAACTCGTTTGGATCGACACAGGCCGTTGTATGAGTGACAGCCGCAAAATCATTGAGCAGCAACAGCCGTTGCAGGCCAAGTTCTCGTTCGAGTTGGTCGCGCTGAATGGTCCAGCGGTTGTTAGTCAGCCTGATTGTGGGGCCGTTAACCGGCCCGGCCAGTGCGACCGCCGCCGCTCTGGGAGCTGCATGCCCAAGCCTGCGTTCAAAATCCCGCCATGCGTCCTGCAGGCTGTCATAATCATCCGTCGCCAATACGACAGGTTCGGTCAGGCTGACGCCATCGCCCTTGCGGATCCATGCAATCGCAAAGCGGGCATGTGTGCCGCCGACATCAACCGCCACCAGTTCCATCGCGAAACGCGCGCTTTCCATTGCCTCGTGGGAGTCAAGCCTAACACAGATGACGGCGCGATCAACCTGGCTCTGCCGCGGCGCTGGTGTCAGGCAAATTATTGGCGATTACGATCCGGGAAGGAGCGAGTATCCTGAGCCTCCTGACGGCTCACAAGGCCCTTATTGAGACCTGTGAACTGGAAGCACGCCTTGCGGCATTGGAACAAAGGAACGCCGCATGAGCCTGCAGACCCGACTAAAGCGACTGGAGCAACGGCAGCCAACAGGCAGTTTCCGGCCAGTGGTGATACTGGATGACCTTATTTCACCAGATAACTTGGAAGAAGACGACGGCATACTCGGTCTCACCGAAATGTGCTGGGGAGAGCCTCAAGGCAAGGTCTGGATGCGCAAGAAGGGAGAGAGTCTGAACCAGCTAAGGCGCCGTGTTGGGCGTGAGGCTGGGTGCCTTGAAGGTGAGCTAAGTCTGTTTGATGCGGTTAGGCTGGATTAAAAGAGGTGCTAGACTTAATTTGGTGACGCGCGCCGCTCCGTGTGGAGTGCTATCGCATGATTTGGAGAGTTTGGATGCATAAACTGGTCGCGACGGCTGTCATAATTACCCTGACTGGATGCTCTTTAGAAAAACCTATCAGCAACGAGCAAGCGACGCTTTACCGAAACTCTCCTCTAATGAATGACTTGCGGGTGCATTGGGCAACTTTCGATACTAGCGATGGCGGCGACTATAACCTTGGCAACTGCCAAATGGCAGCAAGGCTCCTCAATGCTAATATGAGAGCCTCGGCGGCAGCCGAGGGTAAAGAGCCATATTCGGCAGTCGGATTTTGGTGCGAGGTCGGCGCTTATTCAGAGGAGGGAGGCGTTCCGGTAAGCTTTGATGCGGAGTTTCCGACTGACACAAGGAGTCCTATGCGCTTCACCAACTAGTTAGGGCCTTCACCGACGATTTTTTCAAGGAGTGTTGGGACTTCATCTTCGTTCCTTCGTCACTACGGCGAAGCCCCAATCCTCCTTAATTCACAACCTCAAATCTGTGCCATTGGTGCTGACGGGGAACACGTTGGAGAATTTGTTTTTTGCGCTCCTGGTGACGTTACCACGCCATATTTCTTGGCCCGCCCGATTTGATGCACATTTTAAGCCAATCATAACGAGTGTCCTGATCATATTTAGTGAGCGTTGGTGCGACTGAGACGCATTGCCTTACAATGGACTCATCCTTCGCAACGTCATTCTTCACAACGTCATTAATATAAACCAATCCCAAAATAAGGATGGCTCCGGCAATAAAGCCAACACCTAGGTATCCCATTTAGCGCCTCTCCCTTCATTAACCACTCATTCCACTTTACCCTTTGCTGGGAACGCTTGCTCGAGCGCTTCCGCATCTTCTGGGAACGCTTCGTTTTCTGGATACGCCACGACCGCTCTCGCCTCTCTCGCTTTGGCATCTCTAAACTCGAAAGCGCCTCCCGCATCCTCACAAACATTCTGTATAGTTCGTATTCTGCGGTAGTTCCCATACGCGTTGGGGTAGATCTCCAGCACAAGGGCGGCACACTCCTTGCGGATTTGCTCAGGGCGATACTCATACCAGTAGAACCACCCCAAGATCAGGGCGACACCGACGGCTAGGTAGGCGTATGCGGGTTTGAGGTTCATTTTGCGCATTCCTGATAATTCCGCACATGACATTCACGCGAAAGATGCCAGTCCACCCCTTGTTTTCCGTACGCATTCCGTACGACTACAAGCGGCTATGCCTAAGTCTCTGATTTAATGGCGCACCCGACAGGATTCGAACCTGTGACCTCTGCCTTCGGAGGGCAGCGCTCTATCCAGCTGAGCTACGGGTGCCCAAAATGCGTCGGGCGGTGCGCGCAGTTAGCAGCGCAGCGCGCGCCATGCCAGCGCTTTTCGAAGGCTAACAACGACAGCGCGCTCCGCGCCGCAAATTAGCGATTTGGCAATCAACCCGCGTTAGGAATGGCGCATGAACGCGATTCCGCCGTCCTTTACCCGCTCTGACGCCGCCCGGCCGGAAGCATTGCTGCCCGGTTCGGGCCGAGCCGCCTTTGGCCAGGGCGCAGCCAATGCGATGAGCATGAAATGGGCTGCCCTGCAGGACGCGGTTGGCGCGGTCGCCGCGCTGGCGGGCTGCGCACTCGACAGGCCCGGTCCCGAGGTTCGCAATTTCCCGGCACAGCTTCGCAACGCCTCTGGCTGGCGCCGGCAACAGGCGGAAAACGGGGTGGCCGATCTGGCGGCGATCATGGAATCGGGGCTTGCTGCCTTGCTGTCCGTCAATGCCCGGGGCGCGGACGCCGCGCCGGCGGCAAGCGCCCTGCTGCGCGAATTCATCGCAGCGCGCGATGCGCTGCTGGCAATGACGCCGCCATCCGGCGCACTTGGCCCGCATCGCAGCGCCTGACGGAATATTGAGCGGACTTGACCAAGTTCGCTTTATGTTCTTACCATCTCCGGATGGCGGCCGCCCCTCACACCGATTCATCTGAAACATCTTCACCGGTGCTCTCGCCCGATGCCCTGTCCGTGGCGCGGGGGATCGCCCGGCTGTTTGCCCGCAATGACATATGGTGCCTGCCCGAAATGCCGCTGCGCAACGGCCGCCGCGCTGACCTGATGGGGATCGACGGCAAGGGGCGGGTGGTTATCGTGGAGATCAAGGTGGCGAAGGCCGATTTGCTGGGCGACGGCAAATGGCAGGACTATCTCGAATATTGCGACCGGTTTTTCTGGGGCCTGTCCCCCGCGCTTGATCGCGCCTGCCTGGAAGAGGCGCATTTTCTGCCCGACTGCTGCGGAGTGATCGTGGCTGACAATTACGATGCGGAGATCCTGCGCCCGGCGCCCACGCGTGCGCTTGCCCCGGCGCGCCGCAAGGTCGAGGTGGAGCGGCTCGCCCGTGCGGCCTTGCGCAGACAGGCGCTGAACGGCGACTGGGGCCTGACCGGTCCGCCCGCCCTGTAACGGGCAGGGCAGGCGATGCGGCCCCGGCGTGATGACGTCACGCCTCTGCACCTGCGCGTTCCTGCCGCTCCTGCGTCGCGGGCACCGCCGGGTCCATTTTGACGCCAATGAGGAAATCGGGCGCAACTTTACGGTTTGTTTACCATGTCGCGCCAAAAGTGCTGCTGACTTGGAGACGAACTGGGGCTTTCAGCCGATGGACACGTTCAGAGGCTATTTTTCGAGCGACGCCGATTACGGCGGCGACGCGGCCTATCTGGAGCGCGGCGAGGAGGAAACGGGCCACGATGGTCCGTCTGCCTCGATCGGACGCGACGAACGCCGGATGCAGGTGCGCGCCTATAATCATTGGGCCAGCCTGCTGGGCGACCGCAACTTCCCCTGCATCGAAGACCTCGATCCTGAGAACCTGCCCGATTTCGGCCCATACAGCGTGCTGCTGGACTTCACCTCGGGCATCGAAAATCCGGGCATCGCCTATCTGGGTGACATGCTGGCGACGGAATGCGGCGCGCAGGACGAGACTGCGCAACTTTCGGATGTTCCCAGTCCCTCGCTGCTCTCGCGCATCACGGATCACTACATGCAGATCCTCGCGAACCAGGCACCGATCGGTTTCGAGGCTGAATTCGTCAATCAGCTGGGCAAGTCGATCGCCTATCGCGGCATCCTTTTGCCATTTTCGACTGACGACGATTCGATCGATTTCATTTATGGCGTCATCAACTGGAAAGAGCTGGCCGACCAGCTGACCACTGACGAACTGCTGCTGGAAATCGACCAGGCGCTGGAACGCGACACCGATGAGCCTGTTGCGCACGCGAACGATACGCCGCTGACCGACTGGGCCGACGGCCCGGTTGCACATGAAACGGCCCAGATCGAGCCGGCTGAGGACATTCTCGACCTGACTGACGCATTCGGCGGTGGCGATGACGAAGACGCATCTGCAGGGCACCTGCCGGCCCCGTCCTTTGGCGGAACCGATGGCTTCATGAGCGATTATGACGCCGGGTCCGTCGACGATGAGGATGATGGCGACGCGGGTGATGGCGGCTGGGCCGCGGGTGCTGAGGCCGATGCACCGGCTGATCGCGCCAAGGGGCCAGTCTATGGTTCACTGCTGGCGAAATTCAGTGCGGTGGAGCCGGAATCCGACGAATTTGATACTGAAGAGGACGACGAAGAAGGCGCCGATTGGTCGGATGAAGGGGGCGTTGACCCCGAGGTGACACATGACGTCACTGCAACTGGTGCATATGATCCGGACCAGTATCAGACCGATCTGCCGATCGCGGATGCGGGCGAGCCGATTGCGCTTGCCATGCCGGAAGAGGACGAGATGGAGCTGGGCGACTGGCTGGCCTCGGCCCGCGAACTGGCCATGGCCGCGCGCAGCAGCGAGGATCGTTCGCGCCAGGCGCTCTATGCTGCCATCGGCCGGGCCTATGATTTTTCCATCGCCGCGGCCGACCAGCCGGAAGATTTTGCCGAGCTTGTTACTGATTCGGGACTGACCATCCAGGATCGCGCACCCATGACGCCAGTGGTCAAGCTGGTGTTCGGCGCCGATTACGACAAGACCCGGCTGACCGAATATGCTGCCGCGCTCAGCCACGGACACCGGCTTGGCGTCGAACGCGGCGGGATGGAGGAATTCCTCTGCACCGCGAAGGGCGGCCTCAAGGGCGTGGTCAATGCCGAACGCCGTCTGCGCCGCGAGGAAGCTGGCCAGCCGGTGGAGCCCGAAGGCGCCCCGCGCGAACGGCTGGCACGCAAGCTGCGCAAGCTCGACCCGCAGGATTTCGACGCAATTGAGCCGAGCGGCAGCGAATTTGCCCTGGTCATGATCCGTCGCCTGACGACGGGCGAGGTGGTGATGCTGGGCGAAGTGCCAGAGGATGTGCCGCTGCTCGAACGCGCGGCGCGCAAGCTGCTGGGCTGACCGTCAGGCAGCAAGGCCGCGCCCCTGGTTGCACGAAAACGCAAAGCACCGGCATCTTCAGTTCCGGTTCAGGCGCAAACAGGCTAGCACGGGCGGCATGCAATTGCTGCTTCGCCTGCTGGCCATCCTTGCCCTGACGGTCATGTCGGTTCGCCCGGCCATGGCGCAATCGGTCTTGCGCGATGCCGAAACCGAAGCGCTGTTCCAGGATATGGCCGCGCCGCTGGTGGCGGCTGCGGGGCTGGCCCCCGGCAATGTCGACATCGTTCTGCTCAACGATCCGTCGATCAACGCCTTTGTCGCGGGCGGGCAGGCGATCTATGTGCACAGCGGACTGATCAACGAGGCAAGTTCGGCAGAAGAAGTTCAGGGTGTCATCGCGCACGAACTGGGCCATATCACCGGCGGGCACATCATCCGCTTCGATGAAGGGATGAAAGGCGCCACCAGCATAACCATCCTGTCCCTGCTGATTGGCGTGGCGGCGGCGGCGGCGGGTAGCCCGGATGCCGCGATGGGCGCGCTTGCGGCCGGGCAGCAGGCCGCGATGGGCAAGCTGCTGGCATTCACCCGCGTGCAGGAATCTTCGGCCGATGCGGCGGGCGCTCAATATCTCTCCAGCGCCGGCATATCGGGGCGCGGTTCGCTCGAATTCTTCGAAAAGCTCCAGAATCTCGAATTTCGCCGCGGTATCCGTCAGGATGACGAGGCGACATTCGGCCGCACCCACCCGATGACCGGGGACCGGATTGCCACCTTGCGCGAAACCTATGAAAAGGATCCCGCCTGGACCCGCCCGGCCGATCCGCAACTGCAGGAACGCTTCCTGCGGATCAGGGCCAAGCTTTATGGCTATATTGCCGAACCGGAACAGACGCTTGCCGCATTTCCGCCAACGGACAATTCGATCCCGGCTCATTATGCGCGCGCCTATGCCTATCACAAACAGGCCTTCACGGACAAAGCGCTGGCCGAAGCCGCAGCGCTGATCGCGACTGAACCGGACAACCCCTATTTCCTTGAATTGAAAGGACAGGTTCTGCTCGAATCGGGTCGGCCCGATGAAGCGCTGCCCGCCTTGCGGCGGGCGACGCAACTGACCGGCAACAACGGCCTGATCGCGACAATCTTCGGCCATGCGCTGATCGCCACCGAGGATGAAGCCAATTATGCCGAGGCTGAGCGGGTGCTGAAAGCAGCGGTCGCGCGTGACCGCGAGAACCCCTTTGCCTGGCACCAGCTGGGTGTGATCTATGCGGCGCGCGGCGATCTGGCCCGGGCCAAGCTGGCCAGCGCGGAACAGCAGGTGATGGAGCAGCGCTATCGTGATGCGTTGATGAGCGCGCAGGCGGCGGTAGCCTCATTGCCGCATGATTCGCCGGACTGGCTGCGCGCGCGCGATATAGAAATGCAGGCGCAGGCCGAGCTTGACCGCGACAAGAAGGAAAAGAAGAAGAGAAAGGATGGATAATGGGGCAAAGCGGAAAATGATCGGATATGGCGTCGCCGCCATGTTGGGCGCGGGGGCCATGGGCCTTGCCGGGGGCTGGGCATCGGTGCAATTCGGCCTTGCCGGGGAAGCGACCGGCGCAGCCGTACGCAGCTACATCCTCGAACACCCCGAAATCCTTCCCGAAGCGATGGAGCGGCTCGAAGCGCGTGAGGCGGCGAGCCGGCTCGCCCCGATGGCCGATGCGGTGCGCGCGCCCTTCCCCGGTGCGGTGCTGGGCAACCCCAGGGGTTCGGTCGTGCTGGTCGAATTCAGCGATTACGCCTGCGGCTATTGCCGCCACAGCGTGGCCGAGGTGGAAGCGCTGATCGCAACGAACCCCGATCTGAAAGTGGTGATCCGCGAATATCCGATCCTTTCGGAACAGAGCGCGGCCGCCGCGCGGATGGCACTGGCCGCCGCCGAACAGGGGCGATTTGCCGCCTTCCACAAGGCCATGTTTGCCGCCGGACGGCCTTCGCCGACGACAATCGAGGCCGCCGCCCGCAAGGCGGGGCTCGATCTGGAACGGGCGCGCAAATTCGCTGCATCCGCCGCCGTTGCGCGCGAGTTGCAGTCCAATCACGCCCTTGCCAGCCAGTTGGGCTTTAACGGTACGCCCAGCTGGGTCGCAGGAGACCAGGCCTTTTCCGGCGCTGTTCCGGGCGATGTGCTCGCCCGCGCGCTGGCCCGACCGGCTGATCCCGCCAAGGGCGTGTGAAGCCGCTGGCTGCACTCCCCCTCAGCGCCCTGTTGCTGCTGACCGCGCCGGCCGGAGCGCAAGGATCATTGCCGGTCAGCGCGGCATCGGCGCTGGCAGCCAACCAGCTGCATGACGGGCGGCTGCTTGACGCAGGCTGGCGGCTGGCAACCGGCAATGCGCCCTTCTGTGCTTCCACCTCCCTGCAAATCGGCCTGTTGCTGCAGGATGTGATGCTGTTCGATCAGCCCGCGCTGGCAAGGCGCACGCTGGGCATGGCCGGGGATTTCACGATCGCGGCAGTGGCACAGGATTCGCCTGCTGCGCTGGGCGCGCTTGTGCCAAGTCAGGAAGTTGTCGCCGTCGGCAACCAGGCGCTTGCGGCCTTGCCCGCCGGGCAACCGGGCGATTTCAGGCGGCTGGGCAAAGTGGAAGCGCTGATGGAGAGCACGCTGGCGAAGCACGGCACAGTCGATCTGACATTGCGCGAGGCAGACGGTTCGCTGAGCCAGCGCAGCATCGCCGGGGTGCGCGCCTGCCGGGGCCGGTTCGAATTGCGCAATTCAGGGGCACGGGCAGAGGCAGACGGGGAACGCATCCTGATCGGACGCGACTTTGCCGCACACCTGCCCGCAGCAGACTGGCTGAGCGATGCGGAATTCGCCGGTATTGTCGCTCATGAATTCGCGCATGTCATCCTGGCGCATGGCGCATGGCTTGACCGGGCCGGGCGCGACGATGCCGAAATCCGCCGCACCGAACGCGAAGCGGACCGGCTGGCCATCTGGTTGCTGGCCAACGCCGGATATGATCCTGTTCCCTTCGCGCAATTGTTGGGTGACTGGGGCAGGCGCGGCCGCAACGGCCCGCCGCGGTCTCCCACGCATGACGAATGGGCAGCTCGCGCCGCACAGGCCCGCACGGAAGTGGCCGCGATGCGCGCGGCGCTGCTGGCGCGCGGCGTGGCTGACTGGTCGCGCGATTTCCACCGGGAATGAGGGCCGGGATGGCACCGGTGCGCAAAAAGTCTGACGAAACGGCGCAAATCGGATAAGAGGCCCCGCATGGCCGTGCTGCCTTTTCGACCGACACCGTTTTTCGCCAACAAGAACCGCGCATTCTGGCAGTTGCAGATCGCTGGTTGGGGCGGGGCAATGGTGCTGCGCGCCATCACCAGCCTCGCCAATGAAAAGCCCGCGTCCTTCCTGCTGCTGGTGGTCATCTCCACCATCACGGGCTTTTCGCTGAGCCTGATCCTCTCCGTCATTTATCGCCGCCTGATCAACGCCCGGCCGCTGGTGACCTGGGGCGTGACTGCACCGGTCCTCGCCATCGCGGTCAGCATTTCCGCCTTCGTCAACGGCTGGGTCATCAGCCTTTATCAGGCTGGCAGCGAAGCCAGTTTTGCCCAGCTCTTCCTTGGCATCTTCTATATCGACCTGACCCTGCTGGGCGCATGGTCCGCGCTCTATTACGCCATCAATTTCTACCTCCAGGTGGAAGAACAGGCTGACCGGCTGATGCGGCTGGAAACGCAGGCTACCAGCGCGCAGCTGGCGATGCTGCGCTATCAGCTCAACCCCCATTTCCTGTTCAACACGCTCAATTCCATTTCTACCCTGGTGCTGCTGAAGCAGACCGAACCGGCCAACGCCATGCTGACCCGCCTTTCGGCCTTTCTGCGCCACACGCTGATCAACGAAGCGGGCACCAAAGTGTCGGTTGCCGAAGAAGTGGAAACGCTGAAACTCTATCTCGACATCGAACGGATGCGCTTCGAGGAGCGGTTGCGCACCGAATTCAGGATTCAGCCCGAAGCGGCCAGCGCCCTGCTCCCTTCGCTGCTGCTGCAACCGCTGGTCGAAAATGCCATCAAATACGGGGTGTCGCCACTGGAGGAAGGCGCGCAGATCAGCGTCGCGGCACGGCTGGTCGGGCAGAACCTTCGCATCACCGTCTCCGACACCGGGCCGGGATTGCAAAATCGCCCGCAACGGCCACAGTTTCCCGCAGCGATGCCGGGCGGGCACGGCACCGTTTCAACGGGTGTCGGCCTTGCCAACATCCGCGATCGTCTGGCCCAGGCCTATGGCGACCAGCACCGTTTCGAGATTCGCACGCCTGCCGAAGGAGGGTTCGTCGTTACCATTGAAATTCCTTTCGAACCTGAACAATCCGCCGAAGCCGCGCTTGCCGGCAGGCAGGACACGGCCCGCCCCGCACCCATTACCTCTGCCATCCCCGCCGCTGAAACGCGCACTCTGGAACCCGGATCATGACCATTCGCACCATCCTCGTCGACGACGAAAAACTTTCCGTACAGGGGCTTCAGCTGCGCCTGGAAGCCTTCCCCGATGTTGAGGTGATCGACACCTGCTCGAACGGGCGCGAAGCCATCCGCAAGATCAAGACGGAAAAGCCCGACCTGGTCTTTCTCGACATTGAAATGCCCGGATTCGATGGCTTTTCAGTGGTGAAAGGCGTGATGGATATCGAACCGCCGCTGATCGTCTTCGTCACCGCCTATCAGGAACACGCGATCCGCGCCTTTGAGGCCAATGCGATCAACTATCTGATGAAGCCGGTCGATACGGCCAGGCTGGCGGACACGCTGGAACGGGTGCGGGTCCGGCTGGCGGAGAAGAAATCCGCCGAAGAGGCTGAAAAGCTGAAGGAAGTGCTGGCCGAAGTCGCGCCGGACGCGATGAACAACATGCCCGACGAGGAAGAGACGGCGGGCCGCTACGAAAAGCTCATCAACATCAAGGATCGCGGCCAGATCTTTCGCGTGGATGTCGACTCGATCGAACATATCGAGGCGGCTGGCGATTACATGTGCATTTACACTGGCGATAATTCACTGATCCTGCGCGAGACGATGAAGGATCTGGAACGCAGGCTCGATCCGCGCCTGTTCCAGCGGGTGCATCGGTCCACCATCGTCAATCTCGACAAGGTGCGGCAGGTCAAGCCGCATACCAATGGCGAATGTTTCCTGATGCTGGAAAGCGGCGCACAGGTGAAGGTCAGCCGCAGCTATCGCGACGTGGTGGCGCGTTTCGTGCATTGAGCTGGATCATGTGAAGGCTGGAGCTTCCGGCTCAATCCCCCTTCGTCACCCTGAACCAAGTTCAGCATCACGAATTTGTAGCAGGAGGGGGCACCACTTCTCTTGCACTCAACCCATCACTAGGCAAAACGCTTGGTTTATGAGCACATTCACCCTCCCCGGTTTCGACCTGCCCGCCTTCGTGTGCGCCACGCTGGATGAGGATCTTGGCGTCGGCCTGCCCGGCGGCGGGCATGATGTGACCGCCGAAAGCGTAATCCCCGCCGATGCCCGTTTTTCAGGGGTGATGGACAGCCGCGATGCGATCACCGTCTGCGGATTGCCGATCGCCGCCGCCTTTTTCCGCCAGATCGATCCCGCGATGGAGATCGAAATTCTGACGGGCGAGGGCAGCGAAGTCCCCGCGGGCACCGATCTGATGCGCCTCTCCGGTAACGCCCGCGCCATGCTGACGGCGGAGCGGAGCGCCCTGAACACGGTGCAGCACCTGTCCGGCATCGCCACCCTGACCCGCCGCTATGTCGATGCGATGCAGGGCAAAGCCATTCTGCTTGACACGCGCAAGACCATCCCCGGCCTCAGGCATCTGGAAAAATACGCCACCCGCATGGGCGGGGCGCAAAATCACCGCATGGGATTGTGGGATGCGGCGATGATCAAGGACAATCACGTGGCCGTGGCGGGCGATGTGGCCGAGGCGGTGCGCCGCGCGCGCGATGCAGGGGTGAAGGACATCATTTGCGAGGTTGACCGGGTCGACCAGATCGAACCGGCGCTGGCCGCCGGGGCCAGCCACCTGCTGCTGGACAATATGGATGTGGCGACCTTGCGCGAAGCCGTGGCGATCGTTGCGGGGCGCGTGCCGACCGAGGCGTCGGGTGGGATCAATCTGGATACGATCGGTCCGAAAGCGGCCACCGGCGTCACTTATGTATCCGTCGGCCGGATTACCCAAAGCGCGCCTGCCGCCGATATCGGGCTGGATTTCACACCGGCCTGATGTTGCGCGCAGCCACCATTGTGCTGGCCAGTATGGCCTTTTTCGCCACCGCCCATGCCCAGCCCTTTCAATGCCTTGCCCCGCAAGGCCCGCTCTCCATTCCCGCGATCGCCCCGGACGGGCCGGAACGGCGCATGGCAATCAGCGGCTATTCGCTGGCGCTCAGCTGGTCACCCGAATTCTGCCGCGGCCGCGCGGGCCGGCCCGAACACCGGATACAGTGTGCGGGGCGAAACGGGCGGTTCGGGCTGATCGTTCACGGTTTGTGGCCCGAAGGGGCGGCCGGGCGCTGGCCGCAATGGTGCGCAACCCGGCGCCGACTGGATGAACGCACGGCGCGCGCTCATCTGTGCATGATGCCTTCGTCCCGGCTGATGGCGCATGAATGGGCCAAACATGGCAGTTGCATGGTCCGCACCCCGCAGAGCTATCTCAAGGTCACGGCGATTCTCTGGAACAGCCTGCGCCTGCCCGATCTTGACCGGCTTTCGCGACAGGAAGGGCTGACCGCGGGTACAATCCGGCAGGCCTTTGCCGATGCCAACGGCCCGCACTGGACCCCGGCCATGGTGGGAATCGAGACCAGCCGCAATGGCTGGCTGGAGGAATTGCGGCTTTGCTATGGCCGCGATTTCATGCCCAGGACCTGCGACCGGAAGCGGATCGGCCCGCCCGATGCCACGCCGCTTAAAATCTGGCGCGGGCTCTGATCAGCGTCGTTCGCGGAAGAAATCGCGCAGCATACCCGCCGCCTCAGCCTCGCCCATGCCGGAATAGACTTCGGGCCGGTGCAGGCATTGCGCCTGATCGAACACCCGCGCACCATGTTCCACAGCGCCGCCCTTGGGGTCCGGCGCAGCATAATAGAGGCGAGCGATCCGGGCATGCGCGATGGCGCCAGCGCACATGGCGCAGGGTTCCAGTGTCACCCATAATTCGCAATCGTCCAGCCGTTCCTGCCCCAGCGCCTGCGCTGCGGCGCGAATCGCCAGCATCTCGGCATGAGCGGTCGGATCGCCGAGCCGACGCGGCGCATTATGCGCACTGGCGATCACCTGCCCGGCGCGCATAATTACGGCGCCGACCGGCACTTCGCCCGCCTGCGCCGCCGCGCGTGCGGCCTGAAGGGCGGCAGCCATGGGTTCGGGCAGGGGCCAGCGGGTCATCGCCTGCTGCGCTAATATGCATTGCGCCGTGCCGCAATGGCGCGCGTTCGCTTGACGATTTGTCCGTGCGCCGCTATGCGCGCCGCTTTCCGGGGTCACCCCCACCGCTTTTCAAACGAGAGATTTCCCATGTCGCGCATCTGCGAACTGACCGGCAAGGGCCGCCAGATCGGCCACAATGTGAGCCACGCCAACAACAAGACCAAGCGCGTCTTTCTGCCGAATCTGCAGAATGTCACGCTGTTGAGCGAAAAGCTGGACCGCAGCTTCAAGTTCCGCGTTTCGACGCAGGGCCTGCGTTCGGTGGAACATAACGGCGGCCTGGACAACTGGTTGCTCAAGACATCCGATTCGAAGCTTTCCCCGCGCGCCCTCAAGGTGAAGCGCGAACTGGCAAAGGCGCAGGCAGCCGCCTGATCTTTCGGCCGGGGCCGCAGAAATCAAGGCGCGGGGTTGCCCTCCGCGCCTTTTTTGCGTGATGCGCCCCGCCAATCGAGCTTGAGCAGGATGGTCCGCTGGCTGAGCGCATTATTATCATCCGAAATGATCCAGACCGAAATCTGTCCCCCCGGCTCGCGCCGGACAGCAAGGCCTTCGTAATTGTCGACCGGAACGGGTGCAGCAAAACGCGCCACTTCCCTGCCTTCCCAGACCTGCCCGGGCCTGATGTCGCGCGGATCGGCAATCAGCAGGCGGGCGGAGAAGCGTGCCGGAACCGGCCATAGCAGCCGCCGCACAAGGATCAGCACGCGCCCGTCAGGCAATGCGGCCATCGCGGTTGGCCGGAAGAAGCGCGGCGCGCGAAAGCTGAAGCTGACCGGTACCGCGCCTTCCACCGGATCGCCCGGAAACAGCAGGGCCGGCCCCGACGTATCGAACCAGCCATGGCCCGATTCGGACAGGACAATGAAGCGGCCATCCGCAAGCCGGGTCATCGCCTCGGGCCCGCGATTTTCGGGCCAGTCCCGCATCGCCAGGGGGCGCACCGTGTGCGGACCGGTGCGATCCGCGCCGACCCGGACAATCGCGTTGCGCTGTTCATAGGACACCCACAACATTCCCCGGGCGGGATCGAGCGTGCTGTCCTCTATGTCCACCGCGCGCTTGTCCTGCGTGTCGGCAGCAAGAAACCAGCCCATCCGCGCCAGCGGCGCGCCGAGGGACGGATCGCTGAAGATCAGCAGCCTGCCGCGATCGCTCAACGCCAGGAAATGCCCGGTCGGCAGCACTTCCAGCGCCGAATATCCGCCAAAATCGTCGCCATTACTGGCCAGCACCCATGCCCCGGCCACCGCGAATTGCGGCCCTGGTGCGGGCGGCATTGCGCTTACATCAAGCGCGGTGAAACGAACCGCCCCGTCATGATTTTGGGAAGGCAGGGCGCTGCGCCACCAGCTGAGCGCCAGCAGGATCGCACAAAGGGCAAGGATCGCGGCGCGGCGCATGGCCACATAGCTAGTCGAAACTGGCTGCGGTTCGATAGCCTATTTCATCGGGCCGGTGAAAAGCAGCGGATCGAGCCGGGCATCGCGCCACTTCATGCTCCAGTGCAGATGCGGGCCGGTGGCCCGCCCGGTCGCCCCGATCTTCCCGATGGGCTGGCCCTGCGCCACGCGGTCCCCTTCCTTCACCAGCAATTGCGAGCAATGGAGAAAGGCGCTGTTCAGACCGTTGCCGTGATCGATCATCAGCAAATGCCCCTCCAGCGTGAAAGGGGTCTGCGCTGCGAGGATGACCACGCCATCCGCCGGGGCGACAAAGGTCGTGCCACTGGTCCCGGTGGTGATGTCGATGCCGGAATGGTAGCTGCCCGGTTCGCCACGATAGATGCGTTGCGAGCCAAACCGGCCGGAAATGCGCCCGGTAACAGGCCAGACGAAGCGCTGCCGCCAGCCGTCGCTGCCCGTGTCGATCGCCCGGGCGGCGTTGATGCGGGCCAGTTCAGGCTCACGCAGCTTCATGAAGGCTTCGGTCGCGCCGCCGGGCCGCCGGGCCGCGTTGATATGTTCGATGTTCCATGCGCGTGGCGCGATGGAGAGCGCTCGCGTAATCTCTGCGCCATTGCTGCCGAGCGCGACCAGCGTAGCGGCAGCCCCCGCATCGCGATCGAAAGCCGCGAAGAATTCGCCATCCTCCGACAGGGAAAGTTCCGCCCCGTCCAGCGTGACCTTCACCACATCGGCAGAGACCCGCCCCTTGATCCAGCCGCCCTGAGTCAGTTCACCGGCAAAGTCGATCTGCCCGGCCGGGGACGAGGCAGGTTCATCCGGGCGCGGCGGGATGCCACCGCCGGTATCCACCGTTTCTGCGGTGGCTTCATTGCCGCGCGGCATGTTGCATCCGGCGAGCACCAGCAGCACCCCGCCCGCAAGCTGGCACAACCGGCCCCTGTGCTGCTTCATCACGCCTGCCCCATCAGGCGACGGGTCGCTATCTCCGGGCTGGCATAGGGTTCCTGGCGGACCACGCACCAATAGCGCAACTCCTCCAGCGGGACGGGTTGGCCGGTCACGGCACACACTACATGGTTTCCGGGTCTCAACACGCGAAACCCGTTGGGACCATATTCGAGAATTGCGGCGGCATCAGGCGAAGACATCAGCATGGCCGATCGAATAGCAGGGAAGCCTTAACCAAACAAATCATCCTGACGCGGCGTCCCCTCATCCCGTCGTGAGCGCGCACGACGGGGGGCTGTGCCGCCCTCCACGGGCAGCACATCCAGCCGCCCATCACTGAATTCAAGGGCAAGCGCGGGTTGTGCAGCAGCGGTTGCGCGATTTTTCACCATTGTTCCGTCAGGCGCGACAACCAGCACATAACCGCGGGCAAGTGGCGCTCTCGGGTCAAGCTGGCGCCGCAGCCGGTCAAGCGCATCCAGCCGGTCCCTGCCCCCCGCGATCCGCTGAGTGACGAGTGCGGGGCCGATGCGCGCTGCATCCAGCCGGTCCTGCGCGCGCTGGACCCGCAGTTGCAGCAGCGCAATGGACAGCCGGGCCGGATCGGCCTGCAACCGGTCCTTGGCGCGGGCCGCCCGGTCTGCCAGCCCGCGCCGCAGCCGTTCGGAAAGCTCGTCCAGCTTCTGCGCGGGCGCTTGCAGCAAGGCCTCGCCACGCGGCAAGCGGCGCACCCGCGCCTCCAGCCGTTCCCGGCCCAGCGACACCGGGCGCAGGATGGCGCGGCGCTTGCGCGCGGCCAGCTCGCCCAGCAGGGCCAGCAGATCGGCACGCACCGGAACCGCCATTTCCGCCGCTGCCGTGGGGGTTGGTGCGCGCCGGTCCGCCGCGAAATCAGCCAGTGTCCTATCCGTCTCATGGCCGACCGCTGAAATGACCGGAATGGTGGATTCGGCGATGGCGCGAACCACCACCTCTTCATTGAAGCCCCACAGATCCTCGATCGAACCGCCGCCGCGCGCCACAATTACCAGATCTGGACGCGGCACCGCACCATCAGGCGCAAGCGCCGAGAAACCACGCACTGCCGCCGCCACCTGTTCGGCACTGCCCTGGCCCTGCACCAGCACCGGCCAGACCAGCACATGACTGGGAAAACGATCGGCCAGGCGGTGCAGGATATCCCGGATGACCGCCCCGGTGGGCGATGTCACCACCCCGATCACTTGCGGAAGATAGGGCAGGGGCCGCTTGCGTTCCTCGGCAAACAGCCCTTCGGCGGCCAGCCGCGCCCGGGTCTTCTCCAGCAGGGCGAGCAGGGCGCCCTCGCCTGCGATCTCCATCCGTTCGATCACGATCTGGTAGCTCGATCGCCCGGCGTAAGTCGTTAGCTTGCCACTGGCAATCACTTCCAGCCCGTCTTCCGGCGCAAAGGGCAGGCGATCCGCCTGGCCGCGCCACATGACACCGTCGATCCGCGCCTTGTCATCCTTGAGGCTGCAATAAAGGTGGCCGGAGGCCGCGCGTTTCACACCGGAAAGTTCGCCGCGCAAGCGCACGAAACCGAACCGGTCCTCCACCGTGCGCTTGAGCAGCGCGGAAATTTCACTGATCGAGAGCGGTGCGGCGTTGTCGCCGGGCGCACCCTTCGCTACCAGCCCGCCAGCGGCATCATTATCGTCAGTGAAGGGACCGGGCATGAATATCCTCTTGGCAGGATCGGGCGGGCGCGAACATGCGCTGGCGTGGAAACTTTCGCAATCCCGCCTGCTCTCCGCTGTGGAAGACAAGCTCTATGCCACCCCCGGCAATCCCGGCATCGCACAACTGGCCGAACTGGTCAGCCTTGACCTTGCCGATCATGCCGCCGTCGCGCAATTCTGCGCGGACAAGCGCATTGGGCTGGTGGTGATCGGCCCCGAAGCGCCGCTGGTTGACGGGCTGGCGGATTCGCTGCGGGCAGAAGGGATCGCCGTGTTCGGCCCGTCGCGGGCGGCGGCACAACTCGAAGGCAGCAAGGGCTATACCAAGGATCTGTGCGAACGCGCCGGCATCCCGACCGCAGGGTATGTTCGCACAGCCTCGCTGGAAGAGGCGCAGGCCGCGCTCGCCCGCTTTGCCGCGCCCTATGTGCTGAAGGCTGACGGGCTGGCGGCGGGCAAGGGCGTGGTGATCGCCGAGACGCTGGCCGAAGCGGAGACTGCGCTGGTCGACATGTTTGGCGGCAAGTTCGGCGAAGCGGGCGCGGAAGTGGTGATCGAGGAATTCATGGAAGGGGAAGAGGCCAGCTTCTTCGCCCTGACTGACGGCGCCACGATCATGCCCTTTGGCAGCGCGCAGGATCACAAGCGCGTTGGCGAAGGCGATACCGGCCCCAATACCGGCGGCATGGGCGCCTACAGTCCCGCCCCGGTGTTGACCCCGCTGCTGGAAGGCGAAGTGCTGGAACGGATCATCGCGCCCACCGTGCGCACGATGGCCAATGAAGGCACGCCCTATTCCGGCGTGCTTTACGCCGGACTGATGCTGACCGCGACCGGGCCGAAACTGATCGAATATAATTGCCGCTTCGGCGATCCAGAATGCCAGGTGCTGATGATGCGGCTGGAAAGCGATCTGGGCGAATTGCTGCTGGCCTGCGCGGAGAACCGGCTGGCTTCGCAGCCCCAGCCGCGTTTTTCCGGCGATACCGCGCTGACCGTGGTGATGGCGGCCAGGGGCTATCCCGACACGCCTGAAAAGGGCGGCCGGATCGATGGGCTGGACACCGCCGAGGCAGCCGGGGCCAGAGTGTTCCACGCCGGAACCGCGCTGGATGCCTCAGGTGCCTTGACCGCGAACGGCGGGCGCGTGCTGAACGTGACGGCGCGTGGGAAAAATGCGGCAGAGGCGCAGGTGGCCGCCTATCGCGCGGTCGATGCGGTCGATTTTCCCACCGGCTTTTGCCGCCGCGACATAGGCTGGCGGGAAGTGGCGCGGGAAAGCAGCGTGCCCTAACCCAGCTTCTGCGCGATCAACGCCTTGAGATCGGCTTCGGGCCGTGCGCCGTAATGGCTGATGATCTCTGCCGCCGCGACCGCGCCCATCGCCAGGCAGCGATGAATCGACGCCTTTCTGGCATAGCCTGCCAGGAAACCGGCGGCGAAGAGATCACCTGCGCCAGTCGTGTCGACCACATGCGCTAGCGGCTCTGCCTCGATATCGTGCCGTTCGCCATGCGCAATCGCCACCGCCCCCTCCTCGCTGCGGGTCACGACGAGCACGGGCACCTTGGGCGCCAGCGCGGCAAGGCCGGCGTCGAAATCGGGCTTGCCGGTCAGCGCGGCCAGTTCAGCCTTGTTGGCAAAGAGAATGTCGATCTGCCCCGCTTCGATCAGGGCACGGAAATCATCGCCGTGCCGCTCGATCACGAAGGCATCGGACAGGGTGAAGGCCGCCTTGCGTCCGGCCGCGCGGGCCGCCGCAATGGCCTTGCGCATCGCGGCGCGCGGCTCTTCCGGATCCCACAGATAGCCTTCGAGATAGAGCACGGCGGCGCTGGCGATCAGCTGTTCGTCGAGCGCGCGGGCGGGGAGGAACTGCGAGGCACCGAGATAGGTGTTCATCGTGCGTTGGCCGTCAGGCGTCACGAAAATCAGGCAGCGCGCGGTGGACGGCGGGCCAGGCCGGGCAGGAGTGTCGAAATCGATTCCCACCGCGTGAATGTCATGCGCGAATACTTCACCCAGCTGATCGTCCGCCACCTGGCCGATAAACGCGCATTGCAGGCCAAGCGCGGACAGGCCGGCCAGCGTGTTGGCCGCCGACCCGCCCGAAATCTCGCGCGCGGGCCCCATTGCGTCATAGAGTTCATGCGCGCGTTCTGTATCGACCAGCATCATGCCGCCACGCGCCAGGCCCAGTTCCTCGATCAGCTCATCCTCGCAAGGGGACATGACATCGACAATCGCATTGCCGATGGCGAGAACGTCGTAACGGGGTTGGCTCATGGTGGTCCTTGCAGCTTGATGCGTGACAGCCTGTCGCGCGGTGGCCGCGCCTTAGCCTGCCATAGCCGCCGCGCCAAGCGATCGGCGTTGACTTGGCGCAAGCAGCAGCGCATTTGCCGCCCCAGACATGGCGCTGGCTTCCCTTTCCTTGCTCGTCCGGATGCAGTGGCTGGCGCTGGCGCTGGTGCCGTTTCTGGCCGCCTGCGGCGCAGGCCCGACCGCCAGTCAGGGGGGCGTGCAAAGCACCAGGGTCGCCCGCATCCCACCGACCAGCCCGCAGCGTCCCGTACAAGGTTTCCGCGCGGCGAAAGTCATGAACCTGCCAGGGCTGGAGGCAATCATCGGCAATAACGCGGCCGGGTTGGCGCGCCAGTTGGGCGAACCAAGGCTGGACGTAATCGAAGGCGATGCCCGCAAGCTGCAGTTCACCGGCAAGGCCTGCGTGCTGGACGTCTATCTTTATCCCTCGCGACCGGGGGCGGAACCGACCGCCGCCTATGTCGACGCGCGGCGCGAAAGCGATGGGCTGGACGTGGACCGGGCGGCCTGCGTTGCGGCGCTGGGGAAGCGCTAGGCGACGATCCAGGGTTGGCAATCGAGGGTAACGGCCCATTAACGCAAACTCCGCATAAGCATCTGCAATCGTGGGGGAGATTTCCGGAATGTCAGTGCATTTCCGCAAGGTTGAGGCTGCTGGCGGGGCGCAGCAGGTGGTCGGCAAGTCCGCCATCGAACAATTGCGCCGCTCAGTCTGGTCGGACGCCCCGATCACCCGGGTGGAGGCGGATACGCTGTTCCTGGCCAATGATCAGCTGCGCGGGGGCGATCCGGAATGGGGCGTGTTCTTTACTGACGCACTGGTTGAATATCTGGTCGATGCAGGGACGCGCGCGGGCCATATCGACGAATCCCGGGCACGCTGGCTGAAGGCGCGCATCCTGTTCAATGGCCGCATTGCCGAACGGGACGAGCTGGAGGTGTTGCTGCGCGCACTCGAACGCGCGCAATCCGTCCCCGGCTGGCTGCGCAATCTGGCACTGGAGGAAGTCGAACAGGCTGTCATCAAGGGCTCCGGTTGCACCCGGCCCGACAACAACACGCCCGCCGGCTCCATCAATGCTGGCGAAGTGAAATCGCTGCGCCGCATCCTTTTCGCGCATGGTGGCCCGGCGATCAGCCGGGCTGATGTGGAAGTGCTGTTCCGCATCAAGGCCGCCACGCTGCATGGAGACAATGATCCTTCGTGGGAAACGCTGTTCGTGGACAGCACAGCCGCATATCTGCTCGGCTTCGGCGGCATCTACAATCTGTCCGACGAACGCAGCGACGAGCTGGAAGATTTCCTTACGCACACCGGTGCGGCGATTGGCGATTTCCTGAACCGGGCGATGCGCATGGCAATCGCGGAAGGCGATCTTTATGGCCTGCTCGAAGCCGATGAGACCCTTGATCCGCTGGAAAAGACGCTGATCGCCTTCCTTGCCAGCCGGCATTGAGGCGGCCCGCGCTCAGACGGTAAAGCTTTCTCCGCAGCCGCACGAACCCTTGGCATTGGGGTTCTGGAACACGAAACCGGCGGTGAAATCGTCCTCCACCCAGTCCATCGTGCTGCCGATCAGGTATAGTACGCTGGCCCCGTCAATGAAGAATGTCCCGCCCGGCGTCTCGATCCGTTCGTCCATCGCATTCGCTTCGCTGACATAGTCGACCGAATAGGCGAGGCCCGAACAGCCCCTGCGCGGCGTCGAAAGTTTGACCCCGATCGCATCCTCGGGCGCGCGGGCCATCAGCTCGGCCACGCGCTGCTGGGCCGACAGCGTCAGGATGACGGCGGCCGGGCGCTCGCGCTGTTGCGTTTCAACCATCACAGCATCCCCAGTTCCAGTCTGGCCTCGTCACTCATCTTCGCAGGATCCCAGGGCGGGTCCCAGACCAGATTGACTTCGGCATCGCGTATCCCCGGCACGGAACTGACGCGCAGTTCCACCTCGCCCGGCATGCTTTCGGCCACCGGACAGTGCGGGGTCGTCAGCGTCATGGTGACGACCGCATCGGCCTCGTCCGAAACTTCCACCGCATAGATCAGGCCCAGGTCATAGATGTTGACCGGAATTTCCGGATCGTAAATTTCACGCAGGGCAGCAATCACGCTTTCGTACAGATCACCACCCGGTTCCCCCGGCGATGCGGCGGCAGGCTTTTGCTGAAGAAAGCCTTCGAGATAATCCTTCTTGCGCTCAAGCTTGTCCGCCGCAGTTTCGCCGGAAGTGTCCCCCGAGGTGTCCATCCTGTCGTCCACGCGCGCGCGCGGCGGCGCGGCCACTGCCGACACTTCTTCCACCGCAAAGGGCTTGGCCGGGTCTTCGTTCATCCGAAAATCCTCCTCGTGCGTTCGATCCCCTGCACCAGGGCGTCGATATCGCTGTCATCGCTGTACAGGCCAAAGCTGGCCCGCGCCGTGGCGGCAACGCCCAGATGATCCATCAGCGGCTGGGCACAATGATGCCCCGCGCGGATCGCCACATTCGCTTCGTCCAGTATGGTGCCCAGATCGTGCGGATGCACCCCGTCCATCGCGAAACTGACGATTCCGGCCGAATCTTCTGGCCCGAACAGGCGGATGTCGTTCATCCGCCGCAATTCCTCGCGCAGCCGTTTTACCAGCCGCGCCTCATGCGCGTGAATCGCATCAAGCCCGGCGGCAGCGACATAATCAATCGCGGCATGCAGCGCGATCGCTTCCACAATGGCGGGCGTGCCGGCCTCGAAGCGTTGCGGCGGCGGGGCGTAGGTGGTGTGCGCAAAGGTGACCCGGTCAATCATCGACCCGCCGCCCTGCCATGGCGGCATATCGGCAAGGATTTCGCCCCGCGCCCACAGCGCCCCGATTCCGGTCGGCCCGTAAAGCTTGTGCGCCGAGAAGACGTAGAAATCGCAATCCAGCGCGGCCACATCCACCGGCAGGCGCGGCACGGCCTGGCAGCCGTCAATCAGGAGCTTCGCACTCACGCCATGCGCCATCTCTGCGGCCCGCCGCACATCAAGCACAGAGCCGAGCACATTGGAAACATGAGCGAAGGCCACCAGCCGGTGCCGGGGGGTCAGCATCGCCTGCGCCGCGTCAAGGTCGATCTGTCCGTCCGCCGTCAGCGGGCAGACATCAATTTCGATCCCGACCCGATCGCGCAGCAGCTGCCAGGGCACGATGTTGGAATGATGTTCCAGCACGGACAACAGGATACGGTCGCCCGCCTTGAGGTTCTGCTGTCCCCAGCTTTGCGCGACAAGATTGATCGCCTCGGTCGCGCCACGCGTGAAGACCACCTCATCCTCGGCCCCGCCGATGAAGGCGGCCACTCTCCGTCGCGCCGCCTCGAACGCCAGCGTCATTTCGGCCGATCGCGCATAGACCCCGCGATGAACGGTCGCATAATCAACGCCCATGGCGCGCGCCGCCGCATCAATCACCTGCTGCGGTTTCTGCGCGGTCGCCCCGCTGTCCAGATAATGCCACGGCTGGCCTGCGCCGGTCACCAGGCCAGGAAAGTCCGCCCGAAGTCGGGGGCTGAGCGCCGGGGCAAGCGTGCTCACAGCCTGCTCCCTTCCAGCCGGGCAACCGCCTGTTCCAGCAGGTCGTCGCGCTGCGCCTCGTCCTCCAGCGCGACAAAGGCATCGGCGATGAAGGCACGCACCAGCAGCCTGCGCGCAACCTCGGGCGGAATGCCGCGCGCGGCCATGTAGAAACCTGCCGTATCGTCAAGCGCGCCGATGGCCGCGCCATGCGCGCATTTCACATCGTCCGCGAAGATTTCCAGTTCCGGCTTGGCATTGGCGCTCGCGCCCTTTTCAAGCAGGATTGCGCGAAAATTCTGAGCGGCATCGGTTTGTTGCGCATCGCGGGCGACATGAACCGCGCCCAGGAAATTGCCCGTCGCCCGGCCCCAGTGTACGCTGCGCACCACCTGATTGCTGGTCGCCTCAGGCTCTGCATGAATAACGCGGGTGACGAATTCGCGCGTCGCATCGCCACCGCCAACCGTTACCCCGCCAAACTCGAAATGCGCCCCGCGCGCCAGCCGCACCTCCACCTCCAGCCGCGTATAGGCGCTGGCCGAAGCGATGGCGAAGATGGCCCCGCGCGCGCCTTGTGCAAGCGTCAGGCGCAGTCGCTGAACACCGGGGCTGGCATCGTCGAGCACCAGCACCCTGCAGGCCGCCTCGCCCGGGGCAAGCGTGATGTCGCACCACCGATCCAGTTCGCCCGGGTCCAGCGCGGCAAGCGCGGCGGGATCGGCATAGCGCCACGCCTCGTCATGAGTGGTAGGCAGGGCGAGCAGCTGGTTCACGCGGCCACCGCCTCATATCCTTCTGCTTCGAGCTGCAACGCCAGTTCCGGCCCGCCGCTCTTCACAATGCGCCCGCCAGCCAGCACATGGACGAAGTCCGGCTTCACATAATCGAGCAGCCGCTGGTAATGCGTGATCAGCAGCACCGCCTTGTCCGGCCCGCCGTCCTGCTGGCGCATGATGGCGTTGATCCCTTCGCCCACCACGCGCAGCGCATCGATATCGAGGCCACTGTCCGTCTCGTCGAGAATGGCAAGCGCAGGATCGAGAATGCCCATCTGGACCATCTCGGCCCGTTTCTTCTCGCCGCCTGAAAAGCCGACATTCACCGGGCGCTTCAGCATCTCCATGTCGAGCTTGAGCAGACCTGCCTTCGCACGCGCCAGTTTCAGGAATTCGCCGCCTGACAGCGGTTCCTCACCGCGCGTATTGCGCTGCGCATTCAGCGCCTCGCGCAGGAACTGGACGAAGGACACGCCCGGAATTTCGACCGGATACTGGAAGCCCAGGAACAATCCGGTGGCGGCGCGTTCATGCGGGTCCAGCGCCAGCAGATCCTGCCCGCGAAACGTCACCGTTCCGCCCGTCACCTCATAGCCGGGCCGCCCGCCCAGTACGTAGCCCAGCGTGGATTTGCCCGCGCCATTGGGCCCCATGATGGCGTGCACCTCACCCGCGTTGAGGTTGAGCGAAAGCCCTTTCAGGATTTCCTTGCCGCCGATAGTGGCGTGGAGATTATCGATTCTGAGCATGCGGTTTCCTGCTGGTGCGCGGGGTGTTCTGGCGCGGATGGCTGGCGTGGTGTTCGCGGCGCGCGGCCTGTTTGTCGGCAATGCGCATGCGCATCCCGGCGGTGATGCGGGCGAGCACATCATCCATGTTGTCGAGTATGTCGGCCGCCTTGATGCGCATCACCCGGATGCCGATGGCCGCCAGGCTCTTGTCGCGTCGGGTGGCGATGGCCGGATCGACCCCTTCCTCGTCAATGGCGACGGCCATGCCAAGGCTGTGGCAACCGAAATCGACGATGGCCGATCCGATCACCATATGGCGGGTGAATTTGTGGCGGCTAAGATCGGCCTTTGCGAAACGTTCCGCCAGCGCCTTGTGCGCAGGGGTCGAATGCCGCCGCATCTCGCGCGCGCGTTCGTGCAGCGCATCAAGCCGCTTTTCCGAGATTTCCCAGCCGCGGCCCTTTTTCTTGATGAGGGGCGCGGCGGCGTCCGACGGCGGGCGGAGAGTGAGGGGCTTGCGGTCAGTCACAACGGGGTCGCTTTCGTGTCTTTCAATGCCGTCCGCTTGAAGTGGTCCCTAATCGTCCAAACAATCAATCCAGCCGGGACTGCAACAATGGCGAAGGCAGCCAACAACGACCAGAAATTCGGGCCAGCGAAGCCGATGCCCGGCAGAGCCATCAAGGTGGTGAAAATTGTCGCAGGGATCAGCACGAGCAAGCGAATGAATCTATTCATCTCCCGCTCCCCTCAAGCGCGATCGCCATTCCGTCACCCTGAACTTGTTTCAGGGTCCATTTCTCAAGAAGCACCGACATCGCGGGTTGACGAATGGATGCTGAAACAAGTTCAGCATGACGATGAATGCTGAGGCCACTCATCCGACAGACCCCTCAAGCGAAATGCCGAGCAGTTTCTGCGCTTCCACCGCGAATTCCATCGGCAATTGCTGCAGCACTTCCTTGGCAAAGCCATTGACGATCAGCGCCACCGCCTGTTCCGTGTCCAGCCCGCGTTGCTGCGCATAGAACAGCTGATCATCGCTGATCTTGCTGGTCGTCGCCTCATGCTCGATCTGGGCGGTGGGGTTCTTCACCTCGATGTAAGGCACCGTATGCGCCCCGCACCGGTCGCCCAGCAGCAGCGAATCGCACTGGGTAAAATTGCGCACCCCGTCAGCATTGGCGCTCACGCGCACCAGCCCGCGATAGGTGTTGTTGCTCTTGCCCGCGCTGATCCCCTTGGAGATGATGGTCGAGCGCGAGCCCTTGCCATTGTGAATCATCTTGGTGCCGGTGTCGGCCTGCTGGTGATTGTTGGTGACGGCGACTGAGTAAAATTCACCCACCGAATCCTCGCCATTGAGCACGCAGCTGGGATATTTCCAGGTCACTGCAGAGCCGGTTTCAACCTGAGTCCAGCTGATCTTGGACCGCGCGCCCTGGCACAATCCCCGCTTGGTCACGAAATTGTAGATGCCGCCCTTGCCCTCGGCATCGCCGGGGTACCAGTTCTGCACGGTCGAATATTTGATTTCCGCGTCTTCCAGCGCGACCAGTTCCACAACCGCTGCGTGAAGCTGGTTTTCATCGCGCTGTGGCGCGGTGCAGCCTTCCAGATAGGAAACATAGCTGCCCTTTTCCGCCACGATCAGCGTGCGTTCGAACTGGCCCGTGTTTTCCGCATTGATCCGGAAATAGGTCGACAGTTCCATCGGGCAGCGCACCCCTTCGGGGATGTAGACGAAGGTGCCATCGGAAAAGACCGCGCAGTTAAGCGCGGCGAAATAATTGTCCTGCACCGGCACGACCTTGCCCAGCCAGCGCCTGACCAGATCGGGATATTCGCGGATCGCTTCGGAAATCGAACGGAAGATGACCCCCGCCGCCTCCAGTTCCTTGCGGAAGGTAGTGGCAACGGAAACGCTATCGAACACTGCATCGACCGCGACCTTGCGTGCGCCTTCGACGCCTGCGAGCACTTCCTGCTCCGCCAGCGGGATACCCAGCTTGTCATAGACCGCCTTGATCTCGGGATCGAGCTCGTCAAGCGAGCCGAGCGAAGGCTTCTTCTTCGGTTCAGCGTAGTAATAGGCGTCCTGATAATCGATCGGGGGGATATTCAGCTTCGCCCATTCCGGCGACGTCATGGTCTGCCAGTGGCGGAAGGCCTTGAGCCGCCATTCCAACATCCATTCCGGCTCGTTCTTCTTGGCCGAAATAAAGCGCACCGTATCTTCATTGAGGCCCTTGGGCGCGAAATCCTGCTCGATATCGCTTGACCAGCCATGCTCGTACTCGGCGGCGCGGGCCGCCGCCTCGCGCGCCTGCTGATCCTGGACGGGGGTATCTTCAATCACGATTGCGCCCCCGCCGGCAACGCCGCGAGGCTGGTCAGCGAGACGCCCGCCAGCGCGCCGCGCAACGTGTCATTGACCACCGTCCAGTGCGGCCGGACGGAGCAGCATGCCTCAAGCCCACAGTCATGCCGCCCGTCATCGACGCAAGACGTCAATGCGATCGGCCCTTCGACCGCTTCGACAATATCGGCCAGGTTGATCGCTGCGGCAGGCCGCGCAAGCTGCAACCCGCCACCCGCACCGCGCACCGAACGCAGCAAGCCGGCAGCGGTAAGGCGGCTGACGAGTTTCTGCACCGTGGGCACCGGCAGGCCGGTTTCTTCGGCCAGTTGCGCCGCGGAAATGCGCGCGCGTTTCCGGCCATCAGCGTCCAGCAGCGACGCACTGCCGCAATGGCGCGCAGCGGCACTCATCGTGACGACGGCATAATCGGCCATGCTGGATAGACGCATAGGACTGGCCCCGGTTAAATCAGACTGATTCGTTCCGGTTTGACCTAGTGCCCGGATCGCGGCGATTCAATGCCAAATCGGGCGCATTACGAAAAAAGGCGGCCCGCTGTGGAGGCGGGCCGCCTTGGAGTTGAGGAACTCGTTGCAAAAAAGCGCCGAGCCCTTCGGGTCGCAAGGCCTGTTTATGCCGCAGCGCGGCATGCCGCTTGTAAGAAAGCGACAGGTCCCAAAGGAATTTCTTGTATGAATCCGACATTTTCGTTCGTCGACAGCCGCCGCGCCCTTTGCCATAGGCTGCAGTCATGCTGTTCCCGCTGATCCGCCCCGCCCTGTTTGCCCTGTCTCCCGAAACGGCGCATGGGCTGGCCCTGCGCGCCCTGAAACTGCAACGGCAGGCTGCCGCGCCCGTTCCTGGCGGTCCACTCGCAACCCGGATCGCGGGCCTCGATTTTCCCAATCCGCTGGGCATGGCGGCAGGTTTCGACAAGGATGGAGAAGTGCCTGACGCGCTGCTTGGGCTTGGCTTCGGCTTTGCCGAAGTGGGATCGATCACTCCCCTGCCCCAGGCCGGCAATCCGCGCCCGCGCCTGTTCCGGCTGACCGAGGATCGCGCGGTAATCAACCGCATGGGCTTCAACAATGGCGGGGCGCAGGCGGCGGCGCAGCGGCTGGCGACGCGGCGCCATCGCGACGGCATCATCGGCATCAATATCGGCGCGAACAAGGATTCGACGGACCGGATCGCCGATTACGCGAAGATGACGCGGATCATGGCCCCGCTCGCTTCCTATCTCGCGGTCAATATCTCCAGCCCCAATACGCCGGGCCTGCGCGCCCTCCAGGATGAAGGCGCGCTGACCGCGCTGCTGGACGCGGTGATCGCGGCACGCAAAGAGGTGTGCGCGGATGGCGGGCCGCCGGTCTTCCTCAAAGTTGCGCCGGACCTCGAGCCGGCGGATATTGATGCGATCGCCCGGATCGCGCTCGATTCAGGGCTTGGGGCGCTGATCGTATCGAACACCACCATCAGCCGCCCACCCCTGCGCTCGCGCCATGCCGGCGAAGCCGGCGGCCTTTCCGGTGCACCGCTGCGCGATCTGGCGCAGCAACGATTGTGCGATTTTCGCAAGGCGACGGGCGGCGCGATCCCGCTGGTGGGTGTTGGCGGCATTGCCAATGCCGATGACGCCTGGGCGCGCATTCGTGCGGGCGCCAGCCTGATCCAGCTTTACAGTGCCATGGTCTATGAAGGGCCGGGCATCGCCCGGGCGATCCTGCACGGCCTGGAGGAACGCATGCACCGCGATGGCTTTGCCACCATTGCCGATGCGGTGGGAAGCGCATAGCCTGCCATGCGATGCTGAGCCGCCTTGTCCGCCTCCTGCTTGCCAGCCTGCTGCTGGCCGCCGCGCCCCTGGCGGCAAGGGCAGAAGAATCCCGCGACACCCCTGGTATCGTCAGCGCGGCCGATCCGCGCGCGGCCGAAGCGGGCGCCGAAATGCTGCGCCGGGGCGGAAGCGCCACGGATGCGGCAATCGCCACCATGCTGGCGCTGACCGTGGTCGAACCGCAAAGTTCCGGCATCGGCGGCGGCGGCTTTTTCCTGCACGGGACGGCAGATGGCAATGTCATCTCGCTGGACGGGCGCGAAACCGCACCGGCCAGCGCGGGGCCAGACTGGTTCAGCCGTGACGGCAAGCCAGTGCCATATATGGATGCGGTGCTTTCCGGACTGAGCGTGGGCGTTCCCGGCAATGTCGCCCTGGCGGCAGAGGCGCATCGCCGCTTCGGCAAGCTGGCATGGGCCGAACTGTTTGCCCCCGCCATCGCCCTGGCACGCGACGGGTTTCGCATCAGCCCGCGGCTGCATGATTTCCTGACCCGTTACGCCAGCCGCGCAGGACACGAGGCCGAGGGGCGCGCGCTCTACTATGATGCGACAGGCGCTGCCCTGCCCGCCGGGACACTGGTGCTCAATCCCGCGCTCGCACAGACATTCGAGGAGATCGCACGGCACGGTCCTTCCGCTTTTTATACCGGTCGGCTGGGGCAGGGTCTGGCGACGAAGGTCAAGGCAAAGACCCCGCGCGCGGACGGGATGGAAGCGACCGATCTGGCCAGCTATCGCGCGATTGAGCGCCCACCGGTCTGCGGCCTTTATCGCCTCTACCGAATCTGCGGGATGGGACCGCCGTCATCCGGGGCAACCACCGTATTTGCGATCCTCAAGCAGCTGGAACCTTTCGATCTGGCCGCGCTTGGCTCCACCTCGCCGATCGCCTGGCACCTGATCGCCGAGTCCGAACGGCTCGCTTATGCGGACCGCGAACTTTATCTGGCGGACAGTGATTTCGTGCCGGTGCCAGTCGCAGGGCTGACTGATGCGGCCTATCTCGCCGCGCGCAGCGCGCTGATCTCGCCGGTGACAGCAATGCAGGACGTCGTGGCGGGCATTCCGCCCGGCGCAGCGCGCCCCGCCGCCGATGGCGATGAAGCGGAAGAACACGGCACGTCGCATTTCGTGGTGATCGACCGGCAGGGCAGCGCTGCAAGCTACACCTCCACCGTCGAAGGTCCGTTCGGGTCAGGGCTGATGGCGGGCGGATTCTTCCTCAACAACGAACTGACCGATTTCAGCTTCAGCAGCGAGCAGGACGACCTGCCCGTGGCGAACCGCGTGGAAGGCGGCAAGCGCCCGCGCAGTTCCATGTCGCCCACGCTTGTCTATGGCCCGGACGGAAGGCTGGCGATGGCGCTGGGCGCGGCGGGCGGGTCGACCATCCCGGTGCAGGTCGTGCGGGCGCTGATCGGGCTGATTGACTGGAAGCTGACGGCCGAACAGGCGCTGGCCCTGCCGGTGCTCTATGCTCCGGGCGACACGCTCTATCTGGAACAGGGCAGCGCACTGGAGGCGATGGCACCCAGCCTTGTGGAACTTGGCCATGCCAGCGTCACCGCGCGTGAATTGCCGCTCAAGACCAATGCCGCCGTGCGCACGGACGCGGGCTGGACCGGCGCGGCTGATCCGCGCAGCGAAGGCGCCGTAGCCGCAGAGTGAGGCTTGCCGCATGGCGCGGTGCGGCCTAGACATTGCGCTTGAGTGAAGGCGAGTGGTCACCGCCTTGCCACGAATAAGGGACGAAGGCGCCGGTTTGGATATTTCCGACTTCGACAGTGCGAACAATCTCGTCAGCCTGTTCCTGGCCCGGGCGGATGAGCGGGGGGATGCCCCTTTTCTGTGGGCGAAGCTGGGCGGACAATGGGAATCGCTGAGCTGGGCGGAAGTCGCGCGGCAGGTCTGCCTGATTGCCGAAAATCTGCGCGGCCTGGGTCTGGGCGATGGCGACCGGGTCGTGCTGCTGTCCGAAAACCGGCCCGAATGGTGCATTGCCGACCTTGCGATCATGGCCGCTGGCTGCGTCACCGTGCCCGCCTATACGACCAACACCGAACACGATCACCAGCACATATTGGACAATTCCGGCGCGCGGGCAGTGATCGTTTCGGGGGACCGGCTGGCCACGCCGCTGATTCCCGCGATCCTGCGCAGCGGGATGGTGGAGCGCGTTATCGGCATGACCGCGCTCAGCCATTTTCCCGGGCCGGATTTCACCTGCCACGCCTGGGACGCGGTCTGCGCCGGCGATCCGCAGGCCGCCCGCGCGGCGGTGGAGCAGCGCATGGCCGCTATCGGCCGGGCTGATACGGCCTGCATCATCTACACCAGCGGCACGGGCGGGGCACCGCGCGGCGTTCCGCAACATCATGGGGCGATCCTGTGCAATGTCGCGGGCTGCGCACAGATCATCGCCGAAGATTTCGGCTGGGATGACGATGAGGTGTTCCTCTCGTTCCTGCCGCTCAGCCACGCCTACGAACACACTGGCGGCCAGTTCCTGCCGATCGGCCTGGGCGCGCAGATCTACTATGCCGACGGGCTGGATAAGCTCGCCAGCACGATTGAGGAAGTGCGACCCACGGTGATGATCGTGGTGCCGCGCCTGTTCGAGGTGCTGCGCGCGCGCATCCTCAAGCAGGTGGAAAAGCAGGGCCGCTTCGCCAATTTCCTGATGGATCGCGCGCTGGCGGTCGGCACCGGGCGGCGGTTGCATCAGCTGCCGGTCAACCTGCTGCTGGACCGGACCCTGCGCCCGAAGATTCGCCAGCGGTTCGGCGGGCGGATCAAGGCGCTGGTCTCAGGCGGCGCTCCGCTCAATCCCGATGTCGGCACGTTCTTCGGGGCGATGGGGATGACCTTGCTGCAGGGTTATGGCCAGACCGAAGCCGGCCCGGTCATAAGCTGCAACCGGCCGAGCGCGGGGCTGAAGATGGACACGGTCGGGCCGCCTATGCGCAATGTCGAAGTCAGGATTGCAGAGGATGGGGAAATCCTGTGCCGGGGCGAACTGGTGATGCATGGCTATTGGCAGAACCCGGGGCAGACTGCAAAAGTGCTGCAGGATGGCTGGCTGCATACCGGCGACATCGGCCATTTTGACGAAGCGGGCCGGATCGTCATCACTGACCGCAAGAAGGACATGATCGTCAATGACAAGGGCGACAACATCTCGCCCCAGCGGATCGAAGGGATGCTGACCCTGCAACCCGAGATCGCGCAGGCGATGGTATCGGGCGACCGGCGACCATGGATGGTCGCGCTGATCGTGCCGGATGCCGAATGGGCGCTGGAATGGGCGCAGGCCAATGACGAAAAATTCGATCTGGCGCGGCTGCAGGATCTGCCCGCCTTCCGCACGGCGGTGCGCGAGGCGGTGGACCGCGTGAATCGTGACCTGTCCGTGATCGAAAAGGTGCGCCAGTTCGCCTTCGCGGACGAAGGTTTCACCATCAAGAATGAGGAATTGACGCCGAGCATGAAGATCCGCCGCCACATGATCCGCGCCCGCTATGGCGAGCGGCTGGATGGATTGTACAAGGGTTAGGCGGAGGGCCTGCTCAGGCCGCCTCTTTCTCCACATACTCCGGGTAGAAGCTCGGCGCGCGGTCGGACCAGCCAGGGGCCGTCGCGGCCGCTTCGCTGAGCGACTGCAGCAGCATCTTGCGCCGTTCGGGGCGAATCTGCGGCAGTGCCGCCGCGCCGCAAAATGCAGAGGGCAGCCAGGCCCGGACCCAGGGGCCGAGCAACCGTTCGTACAGAAAGCGGTAAGCCGAGAAGCAGGAAAGTTTTTCCTGCGAAAGGTCGAACGCCGTCACCCGGATGAGCTTGCCCACGAAATCCTCGATCCCGTCCAGTGCGAATTCATCGGGGCGCGCCGAGCGCAGGCCCTTCAAGTCCTGATAGGCCACATACTGACTGCGAATCGCCGCGCTTTCATGCGCATCGCGCGCCCACAGCTTGAACGCATCCTGCCGCCCCAGCCCGATATCCAGACTGCGCCTTATATAGCGCTGCTCCGCAGCGTCGAAGCCTGCGAATTCCCTCAGTTCCGCGATGGTCAGCGTTGCCGTGCCCGTATCGCTCATCAGCTTGCCCCCTGTAGCGCCGCCCGTTGCGGCGCGTTGAGAGGACAATCACCCGAACATGGTTAGCATCCGGTAAACGATGGAGGCTAAATCATCCCGGCCAGCGGGCTGCTGGGATCAGCATAGCGGCGGGTGACCATGCGGCCCGCCAGCCAGGCATCGCGCCCGGCCTCCACCGCCAGCTTCATCGCCCGGGCCATGCGCACCGGCTGCTTCGCTTCGGCAATGGCGGTGTTCATCAGCACGCCGGTGCAACCCAGCTCCATCGCGATGGCCGCATCGCTGGCCGTACCGACCCCGGCATCGACCAGCACCGGGAGGCTGGTTCCTTCCACGATCAGGCGAATGGTGACCTTGTTCTGAATGCCCAGCCCGGAACCGATGGGCGCGCCCAGCGGCATGATCGCCACCGCGCCCGCTTCTTCCAGCTGCCTGGCCGCGATCGGATCGTCCACGCAATAGACCATCGGCAGGAAACCTTCCTTCGCGAGCGTTTCCGTTGCCCGCAGGGTTTCGCGCATGTCGGGATAAAGCGTGCGCGCCTCGCCCAGCACCTCCAGCTTGACCAGATCCCAGCCGCCCGCCTCGCGCGCCAGGCGCAAGGTGCGGATCGCCTCTTCCGCCGTGAAGCAACCCGCCGTGTTAGGCAGATAGCTCACCTTCTTCGGGTCAATGAAGTCGGTCAGCATCGGCGCCTTGGGATCAGACAGGTTGACCCGGCGCACGGCCACGGTCACGATTTCCGCCCCGCTGGCCTCCAGCGCGGCAGCATTTTCCGCAAAATCCCGGTATTTGCCGGTGCCGATGATCAGACGGGAGGTAAAGCGCCGACCGGCGACCTCCCAGCTGTCATCCGCGCTGGCATCGCCGCCGCCCACGAAGTGGACGATTTCCAGCGCATCGCCATCGGCCAGGGCGATATCGGCAAGAGTGGAACGCGGCACGATCACGCCGTTGCGTTCCACCGCCACCTTTGCCGGGGAAAGTTCCAGCTCTTCCACCAGCGCGGCAATGGTGAGGGCGGAACTGCGACGCGGTTCGCCGTTGACGAGAAGATTCAGGATGGAGTTCATCCCCGCCAGATAGCGTTCAGCACGTCTGGCGCAAGTTCAAGAGATGCGCCGCCGCCACTAACAGCACACCGCACACGGTAAAGGCCGCTTCCGCCGGACCATGGCTGACAAACAATCCGGCCGTCATCAGTGCCAGGCCCGCCGCCGCAAACCCCAACGGCGCAAGCTGCCCGTGACGCAGCACGCCGATGCCGATGGTCAGAAGGCCGACCACAATGGCCAGCGCCAGCCCGATGCGGTGGATTTCAGGAGCGAGCAGGGCGCCGCCGCCAAGCCCAAGCCCGGCAACGATCAGCAATCCGGCCAGGCAATGCACCACGCACAGGCCCGAAACCAGAATGCCGAACCGGTCCAGCCGATCCCGAATCGAAGTGAGCATCCTGCGCATGCCGCCTGATCTATGTTATGTTGTAACATCATTCAAGGGCCGGGCCGCGGCTGGCAGCGCTCTTGCACTTTGATGGCGCGGCGCGCAAAAGGCGCGCCATGGGCGTTGCCATTCGCGAGGGTCGGACTTTGCCAGAAGATTCGGGCGGAACGGCCCGGCCATTGCTGCTTTCCGGCTGGCTGTTCACCATCGCTGCATTGATCGTGTTGATGGTCGTGGTGGGCGGCGTCACCCGGCTCACTGAATCCGGCCTTTCGATTACCGAATGGAAACCGGTCACGGGCGCGCTGCCACCGCTGTCCGACGCGCAATGGCAGGCGGAATTCGCCGCTTACAAGCAGATCGGCGAATATCAGCAGGTCAATGGCCCGGCGGGCATGACGCTGGCCGATTACAAGTTCATCTATTACTGGGAATGGTCGCACCGGCTGCTGGGGCGGGTGATCGGACTGGCGTTCTTTTTGCCGCTCCTGTTCTTCTGGCTGAAACGCGCGATTCCCCCGGGTTACAAGCCCCGGCTGGTGGCACTGTTCGCGCTGGGCGGGCTGCAGGGTGTGTTCGGCTGGTATATGGTGCGTTCCGGCCTTTCGACGCAGGTCACTGACGTCAGCCACCTGTGGCTGTCGATTCACTTGCTGACCGCTCTTGTTACCCTGTCGGGCTGCGTCTGGACCGCGCTGGATTTGCGCGGCGTCGAGCGCAACCCGCTGAGCCCTTTCGCCAGGCTGACTCCGCTGGCTGCGCTGTGTCTTGCTGCCCTGTTCGTTCAGCTCCTGCTCGGCGCATGGGTCGCCGGGCTGAACGCCGGGCTGGTTTCGGACAGCTGGCCGCTGATGCAAGGGCGGCTGGTGCCGGAAGTCGACTGGAGCAAGGGCGTGTTGTGGAACGCATCGCATGACCCCTTCCTTATCCATTTCCTGCATCGCTGGTGGGCATGGGTCGCGGTTCTGGCGTTGATCGTGCTGGCGCGGGCTGCGCGCCGGAAGAAACAACGGGCTGCCTCGATTGCGATTCATACCGCTTTTGGAACGCAAATTCTGCTCGGCATCGCGACCGTCGTGGCCGGGGTGCCGATCTGGCTGGCAGGGCTGCACCAGCTGGTCGGCGCGTTGCTGGTGTGGACCAGCGTATGGGGCGCGCATGTGCTGGGACGGGCCGAGTGAGCGCAGGGGAAGCGGCATTGATCTGGTGCCCCTTCCCTGATGAGGGCAGCGCGGCGAACGCCGTTTCCACCCTGCCGGACGAACAACTGGCGGCAGGGCGGCCGTGAAGGCACCGCTCGACCGGCGCGGGGCGTTGGGGCTGTTCGCCGCGCTCGCCTGTTTCCCGGTCCTCGCAACTCGTCTGAGCGCGCAGGAACCGAGGCTGTCACAGACGCGCTTTCAGCCACCTGCCGGGCCAATGCTGTTTCGCCGCGTGCTGGTGCGCGAACTGCCTGACGGCAAGGCGATCGAGGTGTCGCGCTCGTTCCGCGTCCGCTTCCTGCGCGAAGGCGACGGATTCCGGGTCGAAGGCACGCAGGTGGCAAGCCAGGTCAGTGCTCCGGAACAGTTGCAGGCACTTGCCCGGATGGAAGAGGAGCGCGTGGAAAGCGGCCTGTTCCCCATGTTGCTTGACGCACACGGCATCGTGATTGCCGGGCCGCAAGGGAGCGTTCCGGCCGATATCAGCGGTGCGGTGAGAGAGGCGCTGGCGCAGATCGCCGATTCGGGCGGGTCAGGCCTGCGCCAGGCGAGCGGGCGCGAATTCGTGCTGGGGCTGCAATTCGTGGCGACGCGGATCACCAGCCTGGTACCGCCCAACCTCTTCGCCGGACTGGAGGAAATCTGGTTCGACGAACACGAATTGCCGCTGCCCGATGGTGGGCGCGGCACGGTGAGCGTGCGCTTCGAGGATCGCGTCAATCCCGCCAGCGGGCTGCTGGACCGCGCAACGCGCGAAGTGGTCACCCGGGTCGGCGGTTCGAGCCGCCGTTCAATCGAGGAATGGACCCTTGCCCCCTATCCGGAAGGCGGGCGATAGGGCTTTGAGGATCGGGAGGTATTATTTTACCGGCCCCGCAACCCCCGGAAACGCTTGACTTGGAGGCAATTTGGCAACAAAGGGCGCCCACTTCGCCTGGCGGTGCCGCAAGGTTTCGCCAGTGCGGAATTCACGATCTTTACCAAGGAACGAAAGCCCATGAAGGCGCTCAGCAAGGTCACCCGGTCGATCAAGCCGGCCGAGGTGGAAAAGAAATGGCACATGATCGATGCCGATGGCCTGGTTGTTGGCCGTCTCGCCGTGATCGTCGCCAACATCCTGCGCGGCAAGCACAAGCCGAGCTATACCCCCCATGTCGATTGCGGTGACCATGTTGTTGTCATCAATGCTGACAAGGTCCGTTTTACCGGCAACAAGCTGAAGCAGAAGACCTATTACAAGCACACCGGCCACCCCGGCGGGATCAAGGGCGTGACCGCCGGCAAGGTGCTGGACGGCCGCTTCCCCGAACGCGTGCTGGAAAAGGCTGTGGAACGCATGATTCCGCGCGGGCCGCTTGGCCGCGCGCAGATGAGGGCGCTGCATCTCTATGCCGGGACAGACCATCCGCCCGCGGGCCAGATGCCCGAGCTGATCGACGTCGCATCGCTGAACCGCAAGAACAAGGCTGCTGCATAATGGCCGATAACAACTCTCTTTCCGATCTCGCCGACCTGAAGGACATCGCCGGCGAAGCCGTCGAAACCACCGGCGCCCCCCTCGCCCCGAAGGCGCCTGCCGCACCGCTGCGCGAACAGGAACTGGACGCGCATGGCCGCGCCTATGCCACTGGCCGCCGCAAGGATGCGGTCGCCCGCGTCTGGCTCAAGCCCGGCACCGGCAAGGTCACCGTCAACGGTCGCGACCAGGAAGTCTATTTCGCGCGCCCGACGTTGCGCCTCGTCATTGATCAGCCGTTCCAGATCGCTGATCGCGCGGGCCAGTATGACGTGGTCGCCACGGTCAAGGGCGGCGGCCTGTCCGGTCAGGCAGGGGCAGTCAAGCATGGCATCGCCCAGGCGCTGGCCAAGTTCGAACCTGCGCTGCGCTCGACGGTCAAGACAGCCGGCTTTCTTACCCGCGACAGCCGCGTGGTCGAACGCAAGAAATATGGTCGCGCCAAGGCTCGCCGCAGCTTCCAGTTCTCGAAGCGCTAACAGCCGGTGGCACCACGCCAGGAATATGGGCGGTCCGGCAACGGGCCGCCCTTTTTCTATATGGCCGCAGCGGCATCAATCACGCGATGCTGCACAATCAGCCCGTTCTGGGCGGCAAGTTCCAGTTTCGTATAGGTCGGCTGCGTTCCGCGCAGGCGGCGCGACAATGTGCCCGTTCCGATCAGACGCACGCTTCGTCCCTCAACCACGCGCGCTATATCGAACGCATCATGGACATGGCCTGACAGCACCACGTCTGCGCCAGCCTTGGCCAGCGCCAGCAGCGCTTCATCCCCGCCGATGGTGGGATTGGGCCGTCCGGGCTGGCTGCTCACCAGCGGGTGATGGCAGGCGATGATTTTCAGGCGATGATCACCCTGATGCCGCTCAAGCTCCGTCAGGCATGCATCCAGCGCCCTGCGCGTGATCACCCCATCCGACCAGGGAAAGCGCCGCTGCGCCCGCACGGTTGTGCGCAGCGCAATCACGATCAGTTGCGACATGTGCAGATCGCAATGCACGCTGGCGGCCAGCGCCTCGAACCGGCGGAATGGGGTCAGGAACCGTTCTGCCAGATTGTAATAGGGCATGTCGTGATTGCCCGGTTCAACGAAGACTGGCACGCCCAGGTCACGAAGCCAGCGCGCCGCGGCCGCATATTCGCTGTGTTTTGCCCGCTGAGTGAGATCGCCGGTACAGATGACCGCATCGGGCCGTTCCTGCGCCACGGCAGCAGCGAACCAGTCATGCGCGCGCGGATCTTCCGCCCCGAAGTGAAAGTCGCTGACATGAAAAAGAGTGGTCGATTCAGTCATCGCCGCCATCAGATCCGCCGCGTCACGATCAGCCAGGCCGCCAGCGCATTGACCGAACTGTAGGCAAAATAGGCGACTCCCCAGCCGCCGTGACCATTCGCGACCAGCAGCATGGCAGCCAGCAGGATCAGGAATTCGCTGGCCAGGCTGACGCGCCCGCCCAACAGATGCACATACCAGGGCATCTGGCCCAGCAGCGGATGCCGGCTTTCCAGCACCGCCTTGTGCATGGCGAAATTGCCGATGCCCAGCACGAAGATCACAAGGATGGCCACCTGCGCATTCTGCGCCAGCCGCGCCCAACTTCCAAACGGAAATCGGCGTTCGGCTCAGGCGCCCTGCAGCAGCCCTTCCCGCGCGATCCGGTCTTTCCATTCCGCCGGGGCGAGCGTGTGGACATTGTTGCCATCGCTGTCCACCGCCACCGTCACCGGCATGTTTTCGACCTTGAATTCATAGATCGCCTCCATCCCCAGATCCTCGAAACCCACCACCCTGGCCTCGCGAATCGCGCGCGCCACCAGATAGGCCGCGCCGCCGACCGCCATCAGATAGGCAACCTTGTGCCGGGCGATCTCCTGTACCGCGCCCTGCCCGCGTTCGGCCTTGCCGATCATCGCCAGCAGGCCGAGTTCCAGCATCGTATCCGTGAACTTGTCCATCCGCGTCGCGGTGGTGGGGCCGGCCGGCCCAACCACTTCGCCCATGACCGGGTCCACGGGGCCGACATAATAGATCGCACGGCCCTTGAAGCTGACCGGCAGCTCCTCGCCCTTCGCCAGCATGTCCTGAATGCGTTTGTGCGCCGCATCGCGCCCGGTCAGCATATTGCCGTTCAGCAGCAGGCGGTCACCCGCTTTCCAGCTTTGCACTTCTGCGGGCGTGAGATTGTCGAGATCGACCTTCTTGGCCGCGCTGTCAGGCGCCCAGTGGACATCGGGCCATTCGTCCAGCTTGGGCGTTTCCAGAAAGCTCGGCCCCGATCCGTCCAGCGTGAAATGGGCGTGGCGTGTGGCGGCGCAATTGGGGATCATCGCCACCGGCTTGCCCGCCGCGTGGCAGGGCCAGTCCTTGATCTTGACGTCGAGAATGGTGGAAAGCCCGCCCAGCCCCTGCGCGCCGATACCCAGTGCGTTGACCTTGTCGAAAATCTCGATGCGCAGCTTCTCGATATCGTTCTGCGGCCCGCGCGCCTTGAGCTGACCCATGTCGATCGGGTCCATCAGCGCTTCCTTGGCCAGTTTCACGCAATGTTCAGCCGTGCCGCCGATACCGATGCCCAGCATGCCCGGAGGGCACCAGCCCGCGCCCATCTGCGGCAGCATCTCCAGCACCCATTCGACAATATTGTCACTGGGGTTCATCATCTTGAACTTGGACTTGTTTTCGCTGCCGCCGCCCTTGGCCGCAACGTCAATCGAGACCTTGCGGCCCGGAACCATCTCCACGCTCAGCACGCAGGGCGTGTTGTCCCTGGTGTTGCGACGGGTGAAAGCGGGATCGGCCAGAATCGAGGCGCGCAGCTTGTTTTCGGGATTGTTATAAGCCCGGCGCACCCCTTCATCGACCACCTCCTGCAGGCTTTGCTTCGAATCAAGGCGACATTCCTGCCCCCATTTTACGAAGACATTGACGATGCCCGTGTCCTGACAGATCGGACGATGGCCTTCCGCACACATGCGGCTGTTAGTCAGGATCTGGGCGATTGCGTCCTTTGCCGCCGGGCCCTGTTCCGCCTCATAGGCTTCCCCCAGCGCACGGATGTGGTCCATGGGGTGATAATACGAGATATATTGCAGCGCATCGGCGACACTGTCGATCAGGTCAGCCTCGCGAATCGTTACCATATCGGCCATGGGCTGGGCGCTCCTCAAACTGAATGCGCGCCCGCCATAGGCGCGGGCAGGCCATGCCGTCAAAGCCCTTGGCGCGCGGCACGCTGTCGCCTAAAGTAAAGGACAAAGCACCGGCCGCCCGCATTGCGGGCAAGTGGCGGAAAGGGTTTGAAAATGACGATGGTGGACGAGCGGCCTGCCGAAAGCTTTGCCGCGGCCCGACGGGCAATGATCGATTGCCAGCTGCGGGTAAGCGGGGTCAATCAGGACTTCGTCCTTGCGGCGATGGCGCGTATTCCGCGCGAAAAACATGTCGCAGAAGGTGCGGCGGCGCTGGCCTATATCGACCGGGCGGTGCCCCTGCCCAACGGCGCCTTTCTGGCCGCGCCCCTGTTCTATGGCCGTCTGCTTGACGAAGCGGCGCCGGGCGCGGCGGACAAGGTATTGGTGGTGGATGCGGGCAGCGGCTATCTTGCTGCCCTGGCCAAGGAACTGGCACTGAAAGTCGAGGTGACTGATCCTGCCAGCGCCGCCGCGAAAAGCCGCAAGCGCGGCGATTTCACCCTGTTGCTGATTGATGGCGCGATCGAGGAACTGCCTGCATCGCTCGCCGCGCGCCTTGCCGAAGGCGGTCGCGTGGTAACGGGCCTGGTAACACGCGGCGTCACCCGGCTGGCCGCGGGGCGCAAGGTCGGCGGTGAAGTGGCCCTGATGCCGCTTGCCGAAATGGGCATTCCGATCCTGCCTGACTTCGCGCTTGCGCGGGGGTGGAGCTTTTAGAATGGCGCATCGGCACTGGCTGATCGCCTTGCCGGCACTGGCGTTGCTGGCCGCTCATCCGGCCAGCGCTGACACGCTGCGCGATGCGCTGGCCAGCGCATACAATACCAATCCCGCACTGCAGGCCGCCCGCGCCAATCAACGCGCGGTCGATGAAAATGTCGTGATCGAACAGGCCAGCGGCCTGCCATCGGTCGGCGCCAGCGCCAATTACACGGAAAATTTCTACGACAGCACGAACAGTATCTTCACGCCCGACAGCCAGTATGGCGCCAGCGTGGAACTGGCCGTGCCGATCTATTCCGGCGGGGGCGTGAAAAACGCAGTGCGTGCAGCCAAGACCCGGGTCGAAGCCGGACAGGCCGATCTGCGCGCCACCGAATCGGCAATTTTCAGCCAGGTCGTGGCCACTTACATGGACGTCATCCAGAATGAGGCTATCGTGCGGCTTTCGGCAAACAATGTGGATGTGTTGGGCGTCAACCTCCAGGCGACGAGCGATCGCTTCGAGATCGGCAGCCTGACCCGCACGGACGTTGCGCAATCCTCGTCCCGGCTCGAACTGGCGCGCGGCGACCTGCGCGGCGCACGCGCCAATCTGGTTGCAGCCCGCGAACGCTATATCCAGCTGGTCGGGCGCGAGCCCGGCGCGCTGGCACCGCCGCCGCCGCTGCCCGGCCTGCCCGGAACCGTTGATGAGGCAGTGGCGATCGCGCTTGAGAACAACCCCGACCTGATCGCCGCGCGCGAACGCGCCAACGCCGCCGATTATGACATTGACGCGGCTGGTTCCGCCCGGCTGCCAAAGATCGAACTGTTCACGAATGGCAGTTATCGCCATTCAGAATATGGCTCGGCCGCAACTGCGGCCGTCGCCGGTTCCGCTCTGGAAGACAATCTGAACTCGACCGCGAAGGCCGCCACGGCCGGTGTCCGCGCCACCATCCCCATCTTCCAGGGCGGGCGCCCCGCCGCGCTGGAACGCCAGGCCCAGGCCCGGGCCGCCGCCGCGCTGGAACAGGAAGTGGCCGCCGAACGCGATGCCATCGCCCAGGTGCGCGCTGCCTGGTCCAGCTGGCAGGCCGCCAGCGCGATCATCGAATCGACACAGAGCGCGATTTCCGCCGCCGAACTCAGCCTGGAAGGTGTGCGCGCGGAAAACACCGTGGGCAATCGCACGATCCTCGACATTCTCGATGCGGAGCAGGAACTGCTGCGCGCCCGTGTGCAACTGGTCACCGCGCGGCGCAACGCCTATGTCGCCGGTTTCACCCTCCTCGCAGCGATGGGCAAGGCCGAGGCGCGCGACCTCAATCTCGATACAGGCGGCCCGCTTTATGATCCGCAACTGAATTACGAGCGCGTGCGCGGCAGGATTTTCGACTGGACCTTCGATCCCGATCCCAAGGCGCAGTCCACACGCACCGTTGACACGGCGGCCCAGACGGGCGAGATTCCGCCATCAGAGTGAGTGGGGGGCTGATTATGCAGCATGAAGGCGAACCTTCGGTCGAGGAGATCCTCGCATCGATCAAGAAGGTGATTGCCCGCGACAATCGCGAAGAAGCCGCTGAATTGCGCCGCAAGCGCAACGAAGACGGGGTTTCGCGCAGCGAAGAGGTGCTGGAACTCGATGAGGCCGCAGCGCTTGCCGACGACGCTGAAGACGCGGACAGCGATGCCCCGCTGATTCGCGAAGAATCGCGCAGCTCGATGCAATCCTCGCTCGAAGCGCTGGCCTTGCTGGCCGAACCGGGCGCGCGCCCGCAAATCGTTCGCTCGGGCGAAACCTCGCTGGAAAGGCTGGTGCGCGAACTGCTCCGTCCGATGCTTGCTGCATGGCTTGATGACAATCTGCCACCCATGGTAGAACGGCTGGTTGCCGCAGAAATTGCGCGGATCGCGGGTAAACGCGGCTGAGTTTGACGGAAACGACCGACATCGTTCTGGCTGAACGGGCACTGGCCCTGATTGGCGGAAACCGCCTGTCGCGCCATATTTTCCTCTGCGCCGAATCCGACAAGGGTGAATGCTGTTCACGCGAAGCCGGCGCGGCGTCCTGGGCCTATCTCAAACGGCGGCTGTCAGAACTCGGCTTGTCCGGGAAGGGCGGCATCGCCCGCACCAAGGCGGATTGCCTGCGCATCTGCACGGCGGGGCCGGTCGCCGTCGTCTGGCCGGATGGCGTCTGGTATCACAGCTGCACCCCCGAAGTGCTCGACCGCATCATTCAGGAGCATCTGATCGGTGGCAGCCCGGTCGAGGAATTTCGCCTCATTCCCCGGCTTTAAGGCTCGCCATCCTTTCTGGCTGTATCGTCTGCATCTTTCAGTGGGTCGATTATCGCATCGTCATGGCCGGTCCCGCTGGAGAGGAACACCAGCCCCATCAGGGCTGACATCAGCAGCATGGCAAAGCTGATCCCGATCGCCGTGGCGATGTAGAAGTGAATCGAGACAAAGCCATTGCTGCGATAGAGCAGAGCGATCGCGATGATCACCACCGCAAGCGTCACTCCCAGCATGAAGCGCATCAACCGCTTGTAACGCGCCCAGGCGTGAGCCGCATTTTCAGGATCATCAAGGGGCGAACGGGGGATCATTAACCCCCTCTGCCCGGCGCCCGCGATAATGGCAAATGACGATTAGAGAGACTGGTCAATTTAGGCGCCGCATGGCATGATGTGAGCGCAAAACAGAAATGGGAGACCGTCCATATGAAAATCGCGCAACTCATCGAAAGTCGCGGGGGCGAAATCCATTCCTGCAACGCTGATCTGGGCGTTGCCGCAGCCGCAAAGCTGCTCGCCGAAAGGCGCATTGGTGCCTTGCCCGTGGTCAATGGCGATGAGGTGATCGGCATATTTTCCGAGCGCGATCTGCTCTGCGCCGTTGCCAGCGAGGGCGCGTCCGCGCTTGAGCGGACGGTTGGTGAAGTCATGACCGCCCCAGCCGTCACGATCACTGCCGACACACATGTGCTTGAAGCGCTGTCACTGATGACGAGGCGACGGTTCCGGCACTTGCCAGTGGTTGACGGGAAACGGATGACGGGATTTGTCTCGATCGGCGATCTGGTCAAGCAGCGCGTTGAACTGGCCGAATCCGAAGCCCGGGCAATGCGGGAATATATCCAGACCGCCTGAACGCAGGGATGGCAGGATGAACGCTTGTCCTCGGCAGGCAGGGCCCCTACATTCGGGGTATGGCTTCATCCATTCCCCTGTTGACCCCGGCCGCGGCCGCGCGCGTTGCCGCAATCGCGCAAAAGCAGGCCAGCCCGGCCATGCTTCGCCTGTCCGTTGAAGGCGGGGGCTGTTCCGGCTTTCAGTACAAGTTCGATCTGGCCAAGGGGGCGGATGAAGCGGACGCAATCAGCGAAACGGACGGGGTCAAGCTGCTGGTGGACCCGGTCAGCCTCGATCTCGTGGCGGGAAGCACGGTCGATTACGTCGAGTCGCTGGGCGGTTCGGCATTTCGGGTCGAAAATCCCAATGCCGCCGCAGGGTGCGGCTGCGGTTCCAGCTTCGGCATCTGACGCGCGGCGTGCGGATCGCCAGTTTCAATATCAATGGCATCAAGGCGCGCCTGCCGCGCCTGCTTGAATGGCTGAAAGAAACCCGTCCGGGGGTCGCTTGCCTGCAGGAGATCAAGAGCCAGGACGAAAACTTTCCGGCCGATGAGTTCGAGAAGATCGGTTATCAGGCAATCTGGCACGGGCAGAAGAGCTTTAACGGCGTTGCCATTCTGGCCGACGGGCAGGAGCCGGTGGAGATCCGGCGCGGCCTTCCGGGCGATGCAGATGACGATCAGGCCCGCTATCTGGAAGCAGAGGTGCAGGGCCTGCGCATCGTGTGCATTTACCTGCCCAACGGTAATCCGCAACCGGGCCCCAAATTCGATTACAAGCTGCGCTGGATGGAGCGGCTGCGCCAGCACATGGCCACCATCGCGCAGGAAGAAGTGCCAGCCATCGTGCTGGGCGATTATAATGTCATTCCGGAAGACAAGGACGTCTGGTCAACGGCCGCCATGGCAACGGATGCACTGATGCAGCCCGCAGCGCGCGATGCCTATCGCCGTCTGCTCAACGATGGCTGGACTGACGCAATCGATGTTCTCAATCCGCGCGGCGGAGTCTGGACCTATTGGGACTATCAGGCCGGCGCATGGCAACGCGACCACGGATTTCGCATCGATCATGCGCTGCTCTCGCCGGAACTGGCTGACCGGCTTGTCGCGGCTGGCGTCGACAAGGCCTATCGCGGACGCGAGAAGGCCAGCGATCACGCACCCGTCTGGGTGGAACTGCGCGACGGCTGAAGGATCAGCCGGGTTTGTCCTCCCCGCAGAGCAGGGCGGTCATAACCGGATCAGCGGTAAAATATGTGATTCTGGACCTGGGCAACGCGGGTCAGGCGCCAGCCCGGCGAAACATAGCGCGCGTGAAAGAACAGCGCGCCCTTGGCCGGGCTTTCCCAGCTTCCTTCATCGGCGATCCGGGCGATGGCCTGCGCTTTTTGCCATGCCGCAGAGCCGGTATTGATCGCAGGCATGCGTCCGCCACGCACGAAACTGAATTGCGAACGCTGATACACAACGCCGCAATAGGTCGAGGGGAAACGGCCCGAAAGCGCGCGATTGACGATCACGCGGCCAACCGCCAGCTGGCCTTCCAGCGGCTCTCCCTTGGATTCGAAATAGATCGCGCCGGCCAGACAATGCATGTCCTTCGACATGGGTTCGTCAATCGATGTGGCGGCGACCAGTTCGGCAAGGCTTGCCGGATTGGCAGGTGCAGCCGGTTCCTGGGGAAGCGGCTGGACCACGGAATCGGAACTGTAAGAGATTGTTTCACCGGCTTCGACAGCTTCGACATCAAGCGAGCCATCAACCCGGACTTCGGCCAAACCGGCCTCTGCCATCATGCCCGGCACTGCGTCCTGGGCGAAGGCGCCGGAACTTTCGGCGCCGAAGAAAACCGTCAACAGTGTTGCAGCCAGGGACATGGCGCTGGCCGCGCGCATCTTGATGCTCATTCAATCCGTCAAATCGGGCGGTGGACGCGCTCAGACGCAGGCTGACAACCGGAATATATCAAACGCACAAGGCGGGTTGTCGAAAACAGGCCTGCCGGCCGCCCCCCGTCTGCGTGCTAACCCTGAGGGGCCGAAACGCCACCCCTGGCTGCCTGCGCATTGGAAGTTGCGGCGCTTTTATTTTGCAGTGCAGCAAAGTCAACAGATTTATCAACGAAACCCGATGAAGCGTTCACCATCTGCGATATCCAGTTCGACGATCCACAGATCATCGTCCTGATTTTTTCGGCGCACCAAATAATCCTGAAATTCCTGTTTGTTTTCAAAATCTTCTTCTTTTGAAAGCACCCAGTCCCGGCCACCGTCAAGCGATGGCATGCGTTCGAAAATGCGCGCAGGGCGCGATTGTTCGCAACAAACGACAAGGATCGTGCCGGCCTGACGTTCACCTTTTGCGAGAACAGTGGCGAATCCGCCAGACGCCTCGACTGCGCGAATCAGCCCGCCGACTTCGAGCTGCGCGGGCAATCGATCATCCATCGCTCAGGCCACCGGGATCTTGTAGCCAGGCAATCCCGAAAGCGGAATGTGCGAACGCATGAAGGTGCCGGTCCCGCGCCCGACCTCTTCGCCCTCTTCATCGACCAGATGCGCTTCGGCCACCAACACGCGCCGTCGACCGCTGACCCAGCGGCCTTCCGCGACCAGCCGCCCCTGCCTTACCGGTTTGGTGAAATGCAGGTTGAATGAGGTGGTGAGCAGGAAACGATCACTGACCAGCGTATTGGCTGCGTAGAAGGCTGCATCATCAAGCATCTTGAAATAGATCGTGCCATGCGCCGCACCTGCGGCATGAAAGCAGCCTTCATCGACATCGAACGCGATGCGCGAAGTACCCTCACCCGTAATCGAGAGAGTCGACCGGAACAGCCGATTGACCGGGGCGGAAGCGTACAGCGCTTCCAGTGCACGCCAGTGCAGGGCCGCACCATTGTGCGCACCCTCAGGCGGCATCCAGGCCCGAGACATTCGTCAAAAGCGCATAGATCGCGTCGGCGCCCGGCGCTTCAGCCAGTGCCCGATGCGTGTTTTCATCGCGCACGATCCGCGAAATGGCAGCGAGCGCGCGCAAATGCATGGCGCCCGCATTTTCTGGCGAAAGCAGGCCAAAGACAAGATCAACCGGCAAGCCGTCTGCCGCGTCGAAATCGACCGGATGTTCGAGGCGAATGAAAGCGGCAACCGGGCAACGCAGGCCCGCAACGCGGGCATGAGGAATCGCCACGCCGCGGCCAAACCCGGTGCTGCCCAGCTTTTCCCGTTCGTCCATCCGTTCCAGGATTTCGGCGGCATCGAGTTCGTAAACGGAAGCGACGCGTTCTGCCAGCAGCGCCAGGATGGCGTGCTTGTCATCGGCCCGCGCGGTACCGACGGCTTCTGGACGAAGGGAAAAGAAACTGTTCATGATTCAGTCGGTTTCGTCACACGATCATCCTGCCAGCCCGCGCCGATTACGCGGCAGAGCGACTGCCCCTTGCCCGCAGAACATGGTGCAGAACCTGGGCTGCTTGCGCCGCGCGCCTTGCCGCACGGCCCGATTCAGGACGGTTCGACCCAGCCGATCGATCCATCGGGGCGGCGATAGACCATATTATGTCGCCCGGTGCCAGCGTTTTTGAAGAAAAGTGCGTTGGTATTGCGCAGGTCGAGCATCATGACGGCATCCGAAACGGTCGTTTCGGGAATATCGACGCGCGTTTCGGCAATCACCGGCGGCGCATCGACCAGCACCTCTTCTTCCGTCTCGTCCTGTGCAAAAATCCGGTAAGCCGCGTCTTCCTCGCGCTGCGCGTGGGTTGCCTGCTCGTGCCGATCCTTCAGCCGACGCTTGTACCGCCGCAACTGCTTGTCGATCTTTTCTGCCGCCTGATCGAGCGCCTGATGAGCGTCATGCGCATTCGCGTGCCCCTTCAGTATCAGCCCATGCGTCACATGCGTGACAATGTCGCAACTGAACGCCCCTGCCGGAGCCTTGCCGAAGGTAACGTGAGAGGAGAGCGCGCGGCTGAAATATTTGTCAATAATGCCGGTAAGCCGATCGGATGCATGCGCCTGAAGGGCGGCGCCGGTTTCGATCTGGTGGCCAGACACGCGAATGTCCATGGGACGTTTCTCCTGGTTATGGCCCTGGCCGGACTAGCTTTGTGACCAGAGCGGGGAAGTGAGTGTTTCCAAAAAGGCCTTGTGCGCGGCGCGTTCCGCCTCATTCGGCTGATGCGGGCGGGGGCTCCGAAAGACCCTCTCGCGGATCACCGCCTGAGCAACGCTGATTTCGTGAGTTTCGACCGTTTCGGCGAGTTCAAGCCCGATCTGCCTCCCACCGGTCAGTTCGACATAGACCTGCGCCAGCAATTCGGCGTCAAGCAGTGCCCCGTGCAGCGTGCGGTGACTGCGATCGATGCCATAGCGGGTGCACAGCGCATCGAGTGACAGCTTGGCACCGGGATGGCGCACCCGGGCGAGGGCGACCGTGTCGATCATCCGGCTTTTGCAGACCGGCTCCATCCCGCAAATGGCGAGTTCCGCATTGAGAAAGCTGAAGTCGAAGCCCGCATTATGCGCGACCAGCGGCGCATCGCCCAGGAAGGCCAGAAGCTCATCCGCTTTTTCCGAAAAGCGCGGCTTGTCGGCAAGAAAAATCTCAGAAAGCCCGTGAACCGCCTCCGCCTCGGCGGGCATGGAGCGATCCGGATTGAAATAGCAGTGAAAGCTGCGGTCGGTGGTCACCCGGTTGACCATTTCGATACATCCGATTTCCACCATCCGGTCACCCTTTGCGGGATCGAGGCCAGTGGTTTCCGTGTCGAAGATGATCTCACGCATCGTTAGTTCAATATTCACCCGCAGGCGGGCGGACGCAAGCTAAATAGCGCGATCGCGCAAGCTTTTGATAAGCATTTTAACCGCCGCGCGTGTCTCTTCCAGGCTGCAGCCCGTATCAATCACATGATCGGCCCGGGCACGCTTTTCGGCATCAGGCACCTGAATGTCGAGAATGCGGCTGAATTTCGCCGGATCCATGCCCGGGCGCGCCAGCACGCGCTGGCGTTGCACCTCGGCCGGGACAGAGACAACCAGCACTGCATCGACATTCTGGAAGCCACCCTTTTCGAACAGCAGCGGAACATCAAACACAACCAGATCCATCCCCGCATGTTCCAGCAGGAACGCTTCGCGCAGATGCGCAACCGCCGGATGCACAATGGATTCAAGCCGCGCCAACGCATCGGGATCGCCGAAAACCTTTGCCCCCAGCGCTGCCCGGTCCACGCCATACGGCCCGGTCGTTCCCGGAAAGGCGGCCTCGATCTGCGGCAACAGCGCGCCGCCCGGCCCCTGCAGGCGGTGAACCGCCGCATCGGCATCGAACACGGGCACGCCTTCGGCCATGATCATTTCGGCCACGGTCGATTTGCCCATGCCGATCGAACCGGTCAGCCCGAGGATAAAGGGGCGGCTCATGTCGTCAGCCTCCTGAACAGTTCCGCATCGTCGCGCGGGTCCGGCACGGCACCGAAAAAGCGGGCAAAGGCAGTGCGGGCCTGGCCCACCAGCATGGTCAGCCCGTGACTGGTCGTCCGCCCAAACGCAGCGGCCCGCTGCAACAGCTGCGTATCAAGCGGGGCATAGACCATATCGAACACCAGGCAATCCGGCCCGGTATCGGCCAGTTGATCCAGAACGAATTGCGGCATCGGCAACTGTCCAGCCATTCCCAGCTGAGTCGCGTTGATGACAATCGCCGCATCGGCAAGGCCCGCCCCACCGGGTTCAAACGGGCAGAGCGTAACAGGAAGATCAAAATCCTTCAGCGTGTCACGCGCTTTCGCGTGATTGCGCGCCAGCACCCGCACACTGGCGCAACCGAGTCCTTCCAGATAGGCAATTACGGCACGTGCCGCCCCGCCCGCGCCGATGATTACAACTGGCCGTCCAGCCGGATTGCTCGCACGCAACGCCTCCTTCACCCCGTCGATATCCGTATTCGTTGCGTTCAATCCGCCTTTGCCATCTGGCCAGACGGTGTTGATCGCTCCCACTTTCGCGCCCGCAGACTCCAGCTCGTCCACGAAGGGCGCGACTTGTTCCTTGTGCGGGATCGTCACATTGCAGCCACGCCAGGCGGGATCACGTCGACGGAGCGCAAAATAATCCGCCAGTTCTTCCGGCTTCACATGGCAGGTCCGATAATCCGCATCGATCCCCAACTTCTCCAGCCAGAAATTGTGAATCACCGGTGATTTCGATTGCGCGATCGGATCGCCGATCACTTCGGCATAGGGCGTCACGCGACCAGCTCCCCTGCTTCGCGCAGGGCGGCCAGCACAGGAAGCAATGGCATGCCAAGCACGGTAAAATGATCGCCTTCGATGTATTCGAACAGGTGCGGGCCAAGTGCCTCGATCCGGAACACGCCCACACAGCCGGCAACGGCGGGCCACTCCTGTTCAAGATACCAGGTGATGAAAGCATCGCTGAGCGGCCTGACGCGCAGTCGCGCCACATCGGCATGGGACCAGACGATCCTGCCATCGCGGGCCAGCGCAGCGGCGCTGTGCAAATGCATAATCCGGCCGGAGAAGAACTGCAGGTGCCGGGCCGCATCCGCGCGGTTTTCCGGTTTGTCGAACCGACGCCCGTCAACCTCCACCAGCGAATCGCTGCCCAGGACCAGCGCCGTTTCTGCCTCGATCGCCAGAGCCTTGGCATGAGCAAGGGCCAGCGCGATTTCTGCGGGTTCCGCCGCGCCCAGCCCCGCCTCGACAGTACGCTCGTCAAGCAGCGCCGGACGCGCCTCAAACACCACACCGGCCGCAGCCAACATGGCCTTGCGCGAGGCGCTTTGCGAAGCAAGGATCAGCATAATTGCGCCATCAGATCGGCTTTGTGCCTTGCGCCTGTGCGGTTTTTTGTGCCTTGAATTCACCATAGAGCCGCAGCACGGCGGCCGCTGCTTCCTCAATCGAGCGGCGGGTCACATCAATCACCGGCCAGTTGTTGTCAGCGAACATGCGGTTGGCGAACTGCAGCTCTGCCTGGACCCGGTCACTGTCGACATAGGCGGTTTCCGTGCTTTCGTTCAACGAGAGCAAACGGTTGCGCCGGACCTGAACCAGCCGGGAGGCAGCAGTGGTCAAGCCCACGACCAGTGGACGACGCAGCCCAAACAGGACTGGGGGCGGGGGACTTTCAACCACGATCGGAATATTGGCGACCTTGTAACCACGATTGGCCAGGTAAATGCTGGTCGGCGTCTTGGATGTGCGCGACACGCCCGCCAGCACGATGTCGGCTTCCTCCCAATCCTCCCAGCCCACGCCATCATCATGCGCAATGGTGTAATGAATCGCAGCCACCCGCGCGAAATAGGCATCGTCCATCATGTGCTGGCGACCGGGACGACCGCGCGCGGCGCGCCCCAGCTGGCTTTCGAGTGCGCTGGTCACCGCATCCAGCGCCGGAACGGCCGGAATCGACATGTCGAGGCATTTTTCTTCCAGCGCGCTGCGGATCTCGGGATTGACCAGGGTGAACAGCACCAGTCCGCGATTGGCCGCAATATCGGCCATGATCCGTTCGAGATGCTGGTGCGATCGAACCATGGGCCAGAAGTGGCGTGTGACCTCCGCATCCTCGAACTGCGCAAGCGCGGCCTTGGCGACCATTTCCAGCGTTTCGCCGGTGGAATCGGACAGAAGATGCAGATGAAGCCTGGTCATGCCAGATCGGAAACCTGATATCTGGGCCGCGTGACAGCGCCCGACGGCGCGGCCAGCTGGCTGTGGATGAATGGCTGCATAAACCACGGCATGAAGCGGCGGACAAGTTCGGCATGGGATTCCATGCCAGCTATCATAACACCGGCCCTGATTTTCTCGACATGGGGGAGGGGATATCGACAGGCTGGGGATAGCGTGGACAGCTTTGACTTGACCGAGCCATGCCGCGATTCGATCGCTTGCCAGCCCTGTTCATCCCGGGAAAATTCAGGCAAGGGCCACTTATCCCCATTATCCACGTCCCAACAGACTCCTACATCCATATATAAAGATATTAATTTAGTTGGATTGCCTCCCCGATGCCCGGTCCTCTCCTCGATACGCTTTGCGGTCAGAACATATTTCCCCGCCCGGTCTGGCTCATGCGCCAGGCAGGCCGTTACCTGCCCGAATACCGGGCCTTGCGCACGCAAAAGGGCGGTTTTCTCGAACTTGTCTATGACAGTGATGCCGCTGCGGAAATAACGCTGCAACCGATCCGCCGTTTCGGCTTTGACGGAGCAATCCTGTTTTCCGACATATTGATCGTGCCCTATGCCATGGGCCAGAAGCTTGAATTTCTGGCCGGCGAAGGCCCGAGGCTTTCCCCCCCGCTGGTCGACAGCGCATTGGCAGGGCTGGCCAGTGCGCCAGAACGGCTCGATCCGATTTACGATACCGTACGCAAGGTGCGCAACCAGCTTGACGCGCAAACAACGCTGTTGGGTTTTGCCGGCAGCCCATGGACCGTCGCGACCTATATGGTGGCCGGCGAAGGCAGCCGCGACCAGCATGTGACGCGCGCAATGGCTTATCGCGATCCGGCGGCGTTCCAGGCGATCATTGATGCCATCACGGCGCTGACGGTCGATTATCTGGCCGGGCAGATCGAGGCGGGTGCTGAATCAGTGCAACTGTTCGACAGCTGGGCGGGAAGCCTTTCCCCTGCGCAATTCAGCCGCTGGGTGATTGCGCCCAATGCGGCGATCGTGAGCGCGCTGAAATTGCGTTACCCCAGGGTTGCGATCATCGGGTTTCCCAAGGGCGCGGGCGAAAAATTGCCAGCCTATGCGGACGAGACCGGGGTTGATGCGCTGGGGCTGGACGAGACAATCGATCCTGTCTGGGCCGCACGGGCCCTGCCGCAAGGGCTGCCGGTGCAGGGCAATTTCGATCCGCTGCTGCTGGAAGCGGGCGGCGCGGAGCTCGAACAGGCAGCGCTGCAGATTCTGGAAGCTTTTGCGGATCGCCCGCATGTCTTCAACCTTGGTCATGGCATTGGCCAGCATACGCCGCTAGATCATGTCGAGCGCCTGCTGGCGGCGGTGCGCGGCTGGAAGGGCTAACGGGCAGGAAGCGTGCCATGAACGAGGTGCTGTCCATGATCTACTATTGGCTCAAGGCCGGACACATCATTTTCGTCATCTTCTGGATGGCCGGGTTGTTCATGCTGCCCCGCCAGCTGATCTACATGCACGGCGCTGCTCCGGGGTCGGAGGAAGAAGCGCTCTGGGCCAGGCGCAGCCGCCTGCTGGGTAAGGTGATCCTCGGGCCCAGCCTGATTGCGGTCTGGGGCCTTGGACTTGTTCTGGCCGCCACCATCGGCGCCTGGACGCAAGGCTGGTTCCTTGCCAAATTCCTGCTGGTCCTGGGGCTGAGCGCCTATCACGGCTGGATGGCGGCGACCGCCCGCAAAATGGCTGCGGGAGAGCGCCCGCTGGCAGAACGCACGCTGCGGCTGGTCAACGAAGTACCGGGTATTGCTGCGGCGCTGATCGTCGTGCTGGTGGTGGTGAAGCCGTTCTGACGGGCCATTTGCGCGCCGGGCCTTGGCGGAAGTGCTGTTTTCCGAATTGACGGATGTGCTGGTCCGGCCTATTTCCCCGCACATCTTCCGGTAAAGGTTGCCCGTCCTGTGCGACCCGGTCCGCTTTCCCCAAGCCTGATTGACCTGCCGGCCCCCTAGTTTCGGAACATCTGACCGATGCATTTGAAAGAACTGAAAAAAAAGACCCCGGCTGAACTGGTTGAAATGGCCGAGGAATTCGAGGTCGAAGGCGCGTCTACCATGCGCCGCCAGGATCTGATGTTCGCGATCCTGAAGGAAGTTGCCGAAGATGGCGAAGAGATCCTGGGCATCGGCACGATCGAGGTGTTGCAGGACGGTTTCGGATTCCTGCGCAGCCCGGAAGCCAATTATCTGGCCGGTCCGGACGACATCTATGTCTCGCCCAACCAGATCCGCAAATGGGGCCTGCGCACCGGTGATACGGTGGAAGGCGAAATTCGCGCGCCCAAGGATGGCGAGCGCTATTTCGCGCTGACCAAGCTGACCAGCGTCAATTTCGATGATCCCGACGCCGTGCGCCATCGTACCAATTTCGACAATCTGACGCCGCTTTATCCTGACGAGAAGCTGGTGCTCGACACTGTCGATCCGACGGTGAAGGACAAGAGCGCGCGGGTGATCGACATCATCGCCCCGCAGGGCAAGGGCCAGCGCGCGCTGATCGTTGCGCCGCCGCGCACCGGCAAGACGGTGCTGCTGCAGAACATCGCCAAGGCGATCACTGACAATCATCCCGAAGTGTTCCTGATCGTCCTGCTGGTCGATGAACGGCCTGAGGAAGTGACGGACATGCAGCGCAGCGTGAAGGGTGAGGTGATCTCCTCGACCTTTGACGAACCGGCCAGCCGCCATGTCCAGGTTGCCGAGATGGTGATCGAGAAGGCCAAGCGGCTGGTGGAACACAAGAAGGATGTCGTGATCCTGCTCGATTCGATCACGCGTCTTGGCCGTGCCTACAACACGGTGGTGCCGAGTTCGGGCAAGGTTCTGACCGGCGGTGTCGATGCCAATGCGCTGCAGCGGCCCAAGCGCTTCTTCGGTGCGGCCCGCAACATCGAGGAAGGCGGTTCCCTGTCCATCATTGCCACCGCGCTGATCGATACCGGCAGCCGCATGGACGAAGTGATCTTTGAAGAGTTCAAGGGCACCGGCAACAGTGAAATCGTGCTGGATCGCAAGGTGGCGGACAAGCGCATCTTCCCGGCGCTGGATGTCGGCAAGTCCGGCACCCGCAAGGAAGAACTGCTGGTCGGCAAGGATCAGCTCAGCAAGATGTGGGTGCTGCGCCGCATCCTGATGCAGATGGGCACGATCGATGCGATGGAGTTCCTGCTGGACAAGATGAAGGATTCCAAGACGAACGAGGATTTCTTCGCCACGATGAATCAGTAACGCATCAGTCCGGCGGTGTTCAGCCGGGCTGGTGGTTTGCTGTCATCATGAAATGCGCCTGAAGCTGTCCGCCCGGGCCATGGACCAGTAGCGCGCCAGCGGCGTTCCTTCCGGTCCTTCGATCAGCGCGCCGGGCGGAACGAAATAGTGAATACGGTCCACCGCACTCGTTTCCGCCGAATTGACCCGCGCGCGCATGTCCATGGGGCTGACCTGCCAAGGATTGTCGAGACCCATTGCGACGATGATCTCGCGCAGGCTGTGCAGCGTCTGGCGCTGGAAGCGGGTCACGCGCCGGGCCTTGTCCTCAACCACCAGCCCACGTTCGCGCCAGGCCGATTGCGTGGCGATGCCCGTCGGGCACGCGCCGGTGTGGCACTTCATCGACTGGATACAGCCCAGCGAGAACATGAAGGCGCGCGCCGCATTGCACCAGTCCGCACCCAGACCGAAGGCTTCCGCCATGCCGGCCCCTGAATGAATCTTGCCAGACGCGGCGATCCTGACCCGGTCTTTCAGATTTGTCCCGACCAGTGCGTTGCGTACCGTCACCAGCCCTTCGCGCAGCGGCATGCCCACGCTGTTGGTCAGTTCCAGCGGAGCGGCTCCGGTGCCGCCTTCCGCCCCGTCAACCGTGATGAAATCGGGGGTAATCCCGGTCAGCACCATGGCCTTGGCCAGCGCGAAGATTTCGTGCGGCTGACCGACACACAGCTTGATCCCCACCGGCTTGCCGCCCGATGCCTCGCGCATTCGCGCAATCCATTCCAGCAGTTCGGGCGGGGTGGAAAAGGCCGAATGAGCGGCGGGCGAGATAACGTCCTGCCCAATCGGCACGCCGCGCGCCTCGGCAATCTCGGCGGTTACCTTGGCGCCGGGCAACATCCCGCCATGGCCGGGCTTTGCGCCCTGGCTGAGCTTGATCTCGATCATCCTGACCTGATCGTCCTGCGCGCGTTCGGCAAAGCGGGCCGGGTCGAAGCCGCCATTGCTGGCGCGGCAACCGAAATAGCCGCTGCCGATTTCCCAGATCAGATCGCCGCCATGTTTGCGATGATAGCGCGAAATCGATCCCTCGCCCGTGTCATGCGCGAAATTGCCGCGCTTCGCCCCGAGATTGAGTGCCTCGATCGCCCGGCCTGACAGCGAGCCGAAGCTCATCGCCGAAATATTGAGCAGTGCGGCGCTATAGGGCTGTGTGCAATCCGGCCCGCCGATGGACAGGCGCCATTCTTCGGGGGCCGCCGAATTGGGCTGGATTGAGTGTCCAAGCCACTGATATTCATCGGAATATACATCAAGCTCTGTGCCCATCGGGTGAGTGTCAAGCTGGCCCTTGGCGCGGGCATAGACCAGAGCGCGCTCATCGTGATTGAACGGGAAACCCTCAAGATCGCCTTCCACGAAATAGGAACGAACAAAGGGGCGCAAATCTTCCGAAAGCCAGCGCAGCCGGGCAAGCAGCGGGTAATTGCGACGCAGCGTGTGGCGCGACTGCAGGAAATCCCACAATGCGATCGCGAGCAGCGGGAGGGCCGCCCACAGCGCGGCGTGGAATGCGGGAATGGCCGCTGCCGCACCTGTTGTCGCCAGCAGGACCAGCGGAATGATGTAGCGGGTTGCGGGGTCCATGATCGGGCGCTGCTAGCCCAGATGCTCCGCGAAGAAGGCTTCGGTTCGCCCGTCCGCCAGTTGTGCGCCTGCCTCGTCGCGGCGATTGCCCATCGCCGCAGCAAAACCATGATCGAGCCCGTCGTAATCATGCAGCGTCACGCGCGGGTGATCGTCCAGCCCGGCGTGAATGGCCTGCTGAGCCTCTGGCGGCACAAAGCCGTCTGCGGTCGGGATATGCAGCATCAACGGCCTGGCGATTGCATGTTTTTCGCTCAGCATCTGATCGATCATCACGCCGTAATAGCCAACGCTGGCGTCGATATCTGTGCGGGCCGCAGCCAGATAGGCCATACGCCCGCCGAGGCAGAAACCGACCAGCCCGACCCTGGCCACACCCTGATCGCGCCGGATCCAGTGAATCAGGGCTTCGATGTCCTTCACGCCGAGATCGGGATCAAACTGGCCGAAGTAGCCGAAGGCCTCGTTCAGTTCGGCCTCGATGTCGGGGTTCAGTTCGACACCGGGGGCAAAGCGCCAGAAAATGTCCGGGGCGGCGGCCAGATAGCCCTTTGCCGCCCAGTCATCGCATTTCTGGCGGATGCCGGGGTTCACGCCGAAGATTTCCGGAATAACGATGATGGCAGCGCGCGGCGCGCCTGCGGGCCTGGCGACATAGACGGGAATCTGCCCGTCGCCGTCCAGATCGGGAATTTTGTGAGTCGCAGACATGAGATGAGTCTCCTCGGCTTGTGAACTGATGTTAGAGGGGGATGATGGACTTTGCCAAGCGCGTGTGACAGGTTTAGGTGTTTCTCCTGCGGGGTTCGCTCATGAAAGTGAATGTAGAAGTCGATTGCACACCGGATGAAGCGCGTCGTTTCCTCGGCCTTCCCGATGTCTCCTCGGTCAACGAGGCCTATGTCGAAAATCTGAAGAATGCGATGCAGGGCGCGACCAGCCTTGAACAGATGGAACAGCTTTCCCGCCAGTTCGCGCCAATGGGGCAGATGGGCCTGCAGCTTTTCCAGAAATTCATGGAAAGCGGTGCGGCCTTTGCCTCGGGAGCGAGCAGTTCGAAGAAGGGGTAAGGGCGCGCCATTCTCATCGCCCGCGCCCGCCCGGCTGCATGATTGACACGATCTTTGCCCTGTCCAGTGGCTCGCCGCCCGCCGCCATTGCCGTCATGCGCGTGTCGGGGCCGGCGGCGAAGGACGCGCTGATGGCGCTTGCGGGGCGGGTTCCCCCGCCGCGCAGCGTCAGCCTCAGCCTGTTGCGCGGGGCGGACGGGGCAGAGCTGGATCGGGCGCTGGTGCTGTTTCTGCCTGGCCCGCGCAGCCCGACCGGGGAGGATTGCGCGGAATTTCACCTGCACGGCGGGAGGGCGGTGGTGGCCGCGGTCGAAGGCGCGCTTGGCGCCTTGCCCGGGTTGCGCGCTGCGCAGGCGGGCGAGTTTACCCGGCGCGCCTTCGCCAATGGCCGGATCGACCTTGCCGAAGCGGAAGGGCTGGCCGATCTGCTGGCAGCGGAAACCGAACTGCAGCGCCGCGCCGCGCAGGCCATGGCAGGCGGGGCGTTTTCGCAACTGGCCGAAAGCTGGCGTGCCACACTGCTTGAGCTTTCCGCCGAGGTTGAAACCGTGCTGGATTTCGCGGACGAGGATGACGCGATCAGCAACCTTTCCCCGCAATTCGGTGCGAGGTTGAGCGCACTGGCGCAGGACATTTCGGGCTGGCTGGCGCGCCCGCATGCGCAGGTCCTGAAAGAAGGCTTCCGGGTTGTGCTGGCAGGGCCACCGAATGCCGGGAAATCGACACTTTTCAACGCATTGGTGGAGAGCGAGGCGGCGATCACCTCGCCGGTTGCGGGTACGACCCGCGACGTCATCCTGCGCTCGGTCGCGCTGGACGGCATCCCGTTCAGCTTTGTCGATACGGCGGGTCTGCGCGAGGCAAGCGCGGACGCGATTGAACAGATCGGCATCGAACGCGCCAATCAGGAGCTGCTTCGCGCCGATCTGGTGCTGTGGCTCGGCCCCGAGGGTGCTGGGCCGGATGGATCATGGGAAATCGAAGCGCAGATCGACAATGCAGGGCATGCGCGCAAGGCCCGTCCGGCGTTTCGCCTGTCAGCCCTGAGCGGCGAGGGGATGGATGCACTGCGCCAGGCCATGGTCGAGGCGGCGCGTCGGGTCATGCCAGGGCCGGGGGAGGCGGCGCTCAATGCACGCCAGCACGCGCGCCTCTCTGAACTGGCAGAGGCATTGAACGAAGCCCGAATGCAGACTGATTCTCTGCTTGTGGCGGAGGGTTTGCGGCGGGGCAGGCTTGCGCTGGACCGGCTGATTGGCCGGGCGACGACCGAGGATATGCTCGATGCGTTGTTCGGGCGCTTCTGCATCGGCAAGTGAGGGTTTGGTGACCGTATGTTTCACGTGAAACATCGCAGTTTCTTTGACCGGAATCCGCAGCGCGGGTAAGGGCCGCGCATGAATCACTTCGATGTCCTGGTTGTCGGTGGCGGGCACGCGGGTTGCGAGGCCGCCGCCGTCGCCGCGCGCATGGGTGCCCGCACAGGGCTGGTGAGCTTCGATCTGGCGACTATTGGCGCGATGAGCTGCAACCCGGCGATCGGCGGATTGGGCAAGGGCCACCTTGTTCGCGAGGTCGATGCATTTGACGGGCTGATCGGTCGCGCCGCGGATGCCGCCGCGATTCATTACCGGATGCTCAACCGCTCGAAGGGCAGCGCAGTCTGGGGTCCGCGTGTGCAGGCTGACCGCGCTCTGTTCAAGCGGGCGATTCAGCGCATGTTGCATGCGCAGCCTGGGCTCGATCTGATTGAGGGTGAGGCTGCCCGGTTGATCCTGCAGGGTGGACGAGTGAACGGGCTGGTTCTGGCCGATGGCACCGAATTGCATGCCGGTGCGGTGATCCTGTGTACCGGCACTTTCCTCGGCGGCACGCTGTTTCGCGGCGAGGAACGCATTACCGGTGGGCGCATTGGCGAAGCCGCCGCCCAGCAGCTCGCGCAGCAGCTGCGTGCGGCAGAACTGCCCATGGCTCGCCTCAAGACGGGAACTCCGCCGCGCCTTGATGGTCGCACGATCGACTGGGCCCGGCTGGAAGAGCAGCCATCCGATGTGGAGCTCTGGTGCATGTCCGCGCTCAGCGCGAAACGTGTGAATCCGCAGTTGTTCTGCGCGATCACTCGCACCAATCAGCGCAGCCATGACATCATACGGGCAAACCTTCATCGTTCGCCCTTGTTCACCGGCGCGATTGACGCGCGCGGTCCGCGTTACTGTCCGTCTATCGAAGACAAGATTCACCGCTTTGCCGATCGCGATGGCCACCAGATATTTCTCGAGCCTGAAGGGCTGGACACGCATCTGGTCTATCCCAACGGGATCAGCACCTCGCTACCCGCCGATGTCCAGCTCGACATGCTGCGGACGATGGACGGACTGGAGCAGGTGGAGATGGCCGTTGCGGGCTATGCCGTTGAATATGATCACATTGATCCGCGCGCCCTGCGCCCGACGCTAGAGCTGCGCGCAATGCCGGGACTTTATTGCGCCGGGCAGGTCAACGGGACAACCGGCTATGAAGAGGCGGCGGCTCAGGGACTGGTTGCGGGGATGCATGCAGCTGCGACGGTGCTGGGCCAAGTGCCTGCCCCGCTGGATCGTGCCAACAGCTATATGGCGGTGATGATTGACGATCTGACGCTGCATGGCGTCAGCGAGCCTTATCGCATGCTGACGGCGCGGGCCGAATATCGTCTGCGCTTGCGCGCCAACAATGCGACATCGCGGCTTACGCCGCTGGCGTTGGCAGCCTCTTGTCTAGGGGCGGAGCGTGCCGACTGGTTCCTGAAACGGGAAGAGCAGCGTGGCGGGCTTGAATGCGCGCTTGAACGCCTGGTTGCCGGTGCGGAGCTGGCGGATGCCGGCCTGCCGGTGCGCCGGGATGTTCCCCGCCAGGCCTTGAACGAATGGTTGCGTTACGGCGGGATCGGTCTTGATGCGCTGGCGCCGTGGTTGCCGCCAGAGCTAGATTGGGGTGGGGCGCTTGCGGCCGAACTGGCGGAGGATGCGGCTTACGCGCCTTACCTCGCGCGGCAGGACGCGGAGCTGCGTGACCTGCGAGCCAGCGAAGAGGTGGCGCTGGGCGATGATTTTCCCTTTGCCGCCGTCCCCGGCCTGTCTCGTGAAATGGTTGAGCGGCTGGAGGCCGCACGCCCGTCGAGCCTTGCTGTTGCGGGCCGTGTGCCCGGCATTACGCCGGCGGCACTGGCGGCGCTGCTGGTGCATGCGCGGCGCAGGCTGGCTGCGGCATGATTGCGGACGAGACCGAAGCGCGCGCCTTTGTCGCCGGCCTGTGCGACGATGCGGCGATGGAGCAGTTTTGTGCGCTGCTTACCTCGGAAAATGAACGGCAAAACCTGATCGCGCGCGCGACCGTCACGGAGCTCTGGCGCCGCCACATTGCGGACAGCGCACAGTTGTTGCCACTGGTTCCACGTGAAACAGGGCCCTGGCTCGATCTTGGCACCGGTGCGGGTTTCCCCGGCCTCGTGATCGCCATGATGCAGCCCGATCGTGATGTGCGGCTGGTTGAATCCCGCAAACGGCGGGTTGAATGGCTGCAGAGCGTGATTGAAGCGCTCGATCTGCAGCGATGCGCCGCGCTGGGCGCGCGACTGGAACAGATTCCTTCCTTTTCTGCCAGTGTCATTTCGGGACGCGCTTTTGCGCCCTTGCCACGGCTTCTCACCCTGTCCGCACGCTTTTCCACAAGCGACACGATCTGGCTGTTGCCCAAAGGGCGTTCGGCCAAGCAAGAATTGGAAGAGCTTCCGGTGAGTCGCCGGAAGATGTTTCACGTGAAACAATCGCTGACTGATCCGGAATCGGGCATTCTGGTGAGCGATCCGGCCAGAACTGCAACCGCCAAGGCGAGGTGACACCATGATCTGCGTAGCGATTGCGAATCAGAAGGGCGGTGTGGGCAAGACCACCACCGCGATCAATATTGCAACAGCGATGGCGGCGACCGGCTGGAAAACGTTGCTAATCGACCTCGATCCGCAGGGCAATGCGTCAACCGGTATCGGCATTCACTCGGCCGATCGCCATCGGACCAGCTACGATCTGCTGGTCGATCAGGCGCCGCTCGCCCAGTGTGCCGTGCCCAGCGCGATCCCGGGACTGGATGTGGTCACCGCAACTCAGGATCTGACCGGGGCAGAAGTGGAACTCGTCTCCGTGGAGGACCGCAGTGGCCGCCTGCGCAGCGCATTGGCAGGTCAATCGGGCTACGACATCTGCTTCATTGATTGTCCGCCATCGCTGGGCCTGCTTACGCTTAACGCGCTGGCGGCTGCCGACACGTTACTGGTGCCGCTGCAGTGCGAGTTTTTCGCGCTGGAGGGCCTGAGCCAATTGTTGCAGACGGTGGAGCGCGTGCAGCAGCGGTTCAACCCCGATCTTGGCATCATCGGCGTGGCCTTGACCATGTTCGACCGGCGCAACCGGCTGACAGACCAGGTCGCGGACGATGTGCGCGACTGCCTGGGCTCGCTGGTGTTCGAAGCGGTCATTCCCCGCAATGTGCGCTTGTCCGAGGCGCCCAGCCACGGCCTGCCCGCACTGGTTTATGATCACGCCTGTTCCGGCAGCCGTGCCTATATGGCGCTCGCCCGCGAATTGATCGGGCGTTTGCCTGAAAGAAGGAAAGCTGCATGAGCGAATTGACTGATCCAGCCAAGGCCGGGCAGCTCGCTAAATCCGCGCCAAAGCGCCTTGGGCGGGGGCTGGGCGCGCTGTTGGGCGAGGTGAAGCGGGAAGAGCCGCTGGTGCGACTTAATCCGGGGCCGACAGCGGAAAGGACTGCAGGTGATGAGGCGCTGGCAGGTGGCGCTGGCTCCGCGCCTGACGGTCTGGCCATGCTGCCAGTTTCGGCAATCGTGCCGCACCCCGATCAGCCCCGGCGCCATTTCGACGAGGCGGCGCTGGAAGAGCTGGCGGCTTCCATCGCCGCGCGCGGGGTCATTCAGCCAGTCATCGTCCGTCGTCAGGGGAGTGGGCAATATCAGCTCGTCGCGGGCGAACGGCGCTGGCGCGCTGCGCAGAAGGCGCGACTGCATGAAATCCCGGCCCTTGTCCGCGACCTTGCAGAGCGGGACGTGCTGGCGCTGGCTCTGATCGAGAATATCCAGCGCGAAGATCTCAACCCAATCGAGGAGGCGCGCGCCTACCATCGCCTGGCTCAGGTCGAGGGACTGACTCAGGCGGAAATCGCGGAAATCGTTGACAAGTCGCGCAGTCATGTCGCCAATTTCCAGCGTTTGTTGAGCCTGCCCGAAGGGGTGCTGGAGCTGGTCGAGACAGACCAGCTCTCAATGGGACATGCCCGCGCGCTCGTTGGCCATGAAGGTGCCGAAGTGCTGGCCCGCGAGGCCGTGAGGCGTGGCTGGTCGGTGCGCGACATGGAAAGGCGGGCGCGAAAATCGGGCGGGGAGGGCAAGGACAAAGGGCGACGTACCGCGCGCGCGCCGGGCGAGGCAGCGCAGGATGCCGATATCGCAGCCGTCCAGAACCATCTCGAGGAATTTCTCGGTATGGCGGTGCGAATCAATGCCGATGCTGATCCCCGATCGGGCGCGGTAACCATCCGCTATCGCACGCTCGACCAGCTCGACATGATCTGCCAGCGCCTGACCGGCGGAGCGATCTAGGCATTCCTGCGCATATTTCTGCCATTCAGGCGAAAAGCGTGAGTGCAGGAGCATGGAATCATTCTTACAAAATTAACCATGTTTGCGAGCAATCATCGAACGGTCTCTAGGCTCAGGACTCATTGATCAGAGCCAATAGCAGACGGTTGCGGCGATGGAGATGGCGGACATGAAGCTTTGGGCCACCCGATCATCGAACAGACGATGGAATATGCCCACATGCCGAAGGCCGATGTGCTCGCAGCGATAGAAAAAGTCGGTTGAGCGCGACGATCACGCGCGGTGAGAAACTAATTTTTAAACTTCCAGCGCCTAGTTTCTCTCAAATCAAGAAAGGTCTCAGGAAAATGCATGCAGGTGCTCAGCCAAGTATCACTGAAGAGCGCCAAGCCGGACGCAGGCCGGCAAGGCTCACGGTGTCGGCCGTGCACCGAACATTAGGTGAGCTAAGCTTGGTCATGGCGGACATCTCTGCAACCGGTTTTTTGATCTGCGCGAGAAGTGGAATAGAGCCCGGAGACCAAATCTTGTTGGAGATTCCTGCTTTCGGCAGAATTACTGCACTATGCATCTGGATCAGGGGGCAAAAGGCCGGGTTTCTTTTCGAAAAGACTATAGCCAAAGCTGATTTTGAGTATCTAATTGAGCGCATGAGTTCTGATCCGGCGCCCGGCGCCAAGGCTTGTCAGTCAAACGGCCGCGTTCGCACCTCAGATCGAAAGCGCGCCTTGGCCTTTGCAGAGTTGTGCACGCCCGAAGGCTGGGAGAAGGTAAGAGTTAAGGATTTCTCGGGATCAGGCGCTCGCGTAGTTTCCACCCGCTCCATACCGCTTGGTACCGATGTCATTTTCAAGCGAGCAGCGACTTTCCGTGCTGGGAGGGTAGCTTGGTCAAGGGACAATGAAGCTGGGCTGCAATTCTACCGGAAAGACTAGGCTCAGGACTCATTGATCACAGCCAGTAGCAGACGGTTGCAGCGATGGCGATGGCGGAAGGTGTGTGCGCATCGGTCGTATCGGGTTGCGATGCGGCGCCAGTTCTTGATTCTGCCGAACAGGTTCTCGATCTTGTGGCGCTGGCGATAGAGCTGCTTGTCGTAGTGATATTGGACCTTGCGGTTGGCCTTTGGCGGGATGCAGGCGACGATAGCCTGGCCGCTAAAGAGCTACAAAAGAAGGGCCAGCAGCATTGCCCGCAGAGCCGACTGCGCCTATTTCCGGTGCGATGGACACCAAGCGCAAGAATCTTCTCATCGTCATCGCTGTTCTCGCCGCGATAGGCCTCTTCCTGCTCTGGCTGCTGCGGGGCGACACGGCAGATCAGCCGATGGACAAGGTCACCGGCACGGACCCGTTCCTGGAAGAGGAATTCGACACCGAAACGATCCCCACCGTCGCGATTGCCGAAACCATCGGCTGGGCCCGGGGCCAGACCCCCAAAGCTGCGCCGGGGTTGCGCGTAACCCGCTTTGCCGAAGGGCTGGATCACCCGCGCACCATGCTGACCCTGCCCAATGGCGATGTCATCGTGGCACTGACCAATTCACCCCCGCGGACCGGGCCGGGCGGCATCACCGGCCTGCTCATGGGCTATTTCCTGGCCAAGGCCGGGACCGTCGAACCCTCGCCTGACAGGCTGGTGCTGCTGCGCGACAGGGATGGCGATGGCCGCGCCGAACAACCGGTCATTCTCAGGGAAGGGCTGCATTCGCCCTCCGGCCTCGCCTGGGCTGACGGGCGGCTTTATGTCGCGAATCATGATGCCCTGCTGTCCTTCCCGTTCGAGCCGGGCGCGACCCGGCTGGAAGGTGAACCCGACAAGCTGATGGACCTGCCTGCGGGCGGCGATCACTGGATGCGCAACATCATCCTCAGCCCCGATGGCAAGCATATCTATATCGCCGTCGGATCGGCCACCAATATTGCGGACGAGGGGCTGGAGGTCGAGCAGGGTCGGGCGATGATCTGGGAATATGATGTCAAGGCGAAGAGCCGGCGACCGTTTGCGCTGGGGCTGCGCAACCCAAACGGGCTCGCCTGGAATCCCCTGACGCAGGAATTGTGGACCACGGTGAACGAGCGGGACATGCTCGGCTCCGATCTGGTGCCTGATTACCTCACCAATGTGCCGGTCGGTGCGCATTATGGCTGGCCGTGGGTCTATTGGCGCAAGATAGAGGATGTTCGGGTGAAGTGGGCGATGCCCGAATTCCTCACCGAATATGCGCGCAGGCCCGAATATGCGCTCGGCCCGCATGTCGCGGCGCTGGGCCTGGTTTTCGCGGGCGAAGGCCATCGTCTGGGCGGCGGCTTCGGCAATGGCGCTTTCGTCGCGCGCCATGGCTCGTGGAACCGCAAGCCGATGTCAGGCTATGACGTGGTGTTCATTCGCTTTGATGAACGCGGCAATCCCAAAGGCTTGCCGGTGCCGGTGCTGACCGGCTTCCTCACCGGCGACGGCAATACGCATGGCCGTCCGACCTGGCTGGCCTGGGACAAGGGCGGGGCGCTTCTGGTCAGCGACGATACGGCGGGGATCATCTGGCGGGTGATCAACCCGCAGGCGCAACCGGGGGCGAAACTGGTGCTGCCCAAATACAAGTCGCTCCCCCCGCAGAAGGAACTGAAGGGCGACCCGGGTGAGGCCTTCAAGCAGGGCTTCAAGTTCTAGGGTTGCGTGGGGCCGGGCCCTGAGCAGCTGCCATCAGCGCATGCGATTGGATTGGCTGATGCAGTTCAGGACGGTGACATCGGACGATCATGCGGGCAGGGTCTGCCCCGCCCGCCCCGCGAGTTCGGTGATATATTGCCAGGCGGTCCGGCCGGATCTGGCGCCGCGCCGCTTGGCCCATTCCAGCGCTTCGCCGTCGTCCCACTCCAGCCCGAATTCATCGGCATAGCCCGCAATGATCGCCAGGTAATCGTCCTGCGTGCAATTGTGAAAGCCGATGGACAGGCCGAACCGGTCCGCCAGCGCCAGCCGATCGTCCACGGCGTCGCGCGGGTTGATCGGATCATCCTGTTCCGCACCGTGGCGCGGCACGATCGCCCGGCGGTTGGAAGTGACGGCAAGACGGACATTGGCAGGGCGCGCTTCCACCCCACCTTCCAGCCAGCTGCGCAGCTGGCGCGGCCCGGCGCTGTCATCTTCGGCAAAGCCCAGATCGTCGATATAGGTCAGGAAGTTGCGCTGCTGGCGGCCCAGCTCGCCAAACAAGGTGGCCAGCCCGCCCAGCGCTTCGGCGGCGACCTGCACCAGCGCGATGCCGGCCGGGGCGTCTAGTTGCGCGGCGCGCACGCTGGCGCGGATCAGCGCCGATTTGCCCATGCCGCGCGCGCCCCACAGCAGCATGTCATGCGCGGCATGGCCCGCGGCCAGCCGCTGCACATTGTCGACCACCTGCTGCTTCTGCCGGTCCACGCCGCGCAGCAGGGGCAGGGCCGGGGCGGCCAGCGCGGGGATGGCCAGCGCTCCGCGTCCGTCCCAGACATAGGCGGGATGCGCCATCCAGTCGACCGGAGCGGGCGGGGGGCTGATTCGTTCCAGCGCATCGGCGATGCGGGCCAGCGGATCGCCCTGATTCGCGCTCATCGCGTCAGTTCCTCCGCGCTCACCGCATAGAACATCTGCGCCCCGGCGCGCGCGCCTGCCTCAAGTCCCACAGCTTCGGCCACGATCTGGTCCAGGAAATAGGCGGTCGTCACGCGCTTTGCCGGTGCCAGCGCAGGGGCCGCACCCTGATCGACCGCGCGCCGTTCGCGCAGCATCATCCATCCGGCCACCGCCACCGCGCACATGCTGCAGAAGGGCACGCTTCCGGCCAGGCGGTCATCCAGGCTGGCATCGGCCAGCATCCAGTCTGCAATGGCGCTGCATCGCCGGGCCAGCGCGGCGAGCGATGGCGCATCCGTGCGCGCGTCAGCCGCGACATCAGCCAGCAGGGCTTTCAGCACGCCGCCATTGTCCATGCCCAGCTTGCGGGTGACAAGGTCCGCCGCCTGAATGCCGTTCGTGCCTTCGTAAATGGGGGGGATGCGCGAATCGCGGAAATGCTGGGCCGCGCCGGTTTCCTCGACAAAGCCCATGCCGCCATGCACCTGAATGCCCATGCTGGTGACTTCCATCGCCGCATCGGTCGCCCAGGCCTTGAGCAGCGGCACCAGCACATCGGCGCGCGCGCCCGCGGCCGCGTTCCCCGCCGTCGCGCGGTCCACCTGGCCCGTGGTGTAATAGAGCAGCGCCCGCGCCGCTTCGGTCAGCGCGCGCATCCGCACCAGCATGCGGCGCACATCGGGATGTTCGATAATCGCGACCGGATCCTTGCTGGTCGCCCCCGCGCGTGGTGACTGGATCCGCTCTGCCGCAAAGGCCAGTGCCTGCTGCAGCGCGCGCTCGGCAATCTGGACGCCCTGATTGCCGACATTGATCCGCGCATTGTTCATCATCGTGAACATGGCGCGCAGCCCTTCATTTTCCCGGCCGACCAGCTCGCCAATGCATTGTCCGTTCTCGCCAAAGCTCATCACGCAGGTGGGTGAGGCATGAATGCCCAGCTTCTTCTCAACCGCGATGCATTTGAGATCGTTGCGCGCGCCCGGTTCGCCATCCGGACCGATGAGATATTTGGGCACGATGAACAGGGAAATGCCGCGGCTGCCCTCAGGCGCACCGGGAATGCGCGCCAGCACCAGATGAATGATGTTGCCGGTCAGATCATGCTCACCCCAAGTGATGAAGATCTTCTGGCCGGAAATGTTGAATTTTCCGGCATGTTCGCCCTGCCCGATCGGGGTGGCCATGGTGCGCAGCGCGCCCAGATCGCTGCCTGCCTGCGGTTCAGTGAGATTCATGGTGCCGGACCATTCGCCGCTCACCAGCCGGGGCAGATACATGTCCTTTTGCGCCGCGCTGGCATGCTTTTCCAGCGCCTCGATCGCGCCGGTCGTCAGCAGCGGAAGCAGGGTGAAGGCCATATTGGCCGCGCCCAGATTTTCCAGCACATTGCTGCCCAGCGTGAATGGCAGGCCCTGCCCGCCATGCTGCGAAGGCGGCACCACCGTGTTCCAGCCCTGTTCGACATAGGCCGCATAAGCCTCGGCAAAACCCGCGGGCAAACGGATCACCCCGTCAGCCAGCTGTGCGCCCTGCTGGTCGCCAATGCGGTTGAGTGGAGCCCATTCACCGGTGGCAAAGGCACCCGCGCCATCTGCAATCGCTTCCACCATGTCCGCGGTTGCGGCGGAGAAACGTTCCAATCCGGCCAGCTCGTCAATGCCGGCGGCCACGCGCATGGCAAGCAACTGGTCATCAACTGCGGGTCTGAACTGGGTCACGTTGCTTTTCCTTGGCGATTTGCTTTGCACCCTATAGCGCAGGCGGCATGAGCGACAAGCAGCCCGCACAGGTCCAGTGTGCCGATGACGGTGCCATTGCGCGCGCCGCGCAAGTGCTGCGCACAGGCGGACTGGTCGCCGTGCCGACGGAAACGGTCTATGGGCTGGCCGCGCGGGCAGACTGCACGGATGCGGTGGCGGCGATCTATGCCGCCAAGGGGCGCCCCGATTTCAACCCGCTGATCGTCCATGTAGCAGACGTGGAGCAGGCGCGTGAACTGGCCCTGTTCGACGACAGGGCGGAATTGCTCGCGCGCCATTTCTGGCCAGGCCCGCTCACGCTTGTCCTGCCGCTACGCGCCGCTGCAAGGCTTGCCCCGGCGGTGACCGCCGGCCTGCCGACAATCGCGCTGCGCATGCCCGCTCATCCGGTGATGCGCGCGCTTCTGTGCGAAGCGGGTATTCCACTGGCCGCGCCGTCGGCCAATCGCAGCGGCGCGGTCAGCCCGACCACTGCCGCACATGTTGTGCGCTCGCTCGGCGATGCGGTGCCCCTGATCCTTGACGGCGGGCCCTGCGCGCGCGGCGTTGAATCGACCATCGTTGCGTTGCGGGCCAATGGCGGATGGGAACTGCTGCGCCCCGGCCCGGTCAGCGCGCCCGAAATCGGCGCCCTTTTGGGTGATGCCGCACCGGGGGGCAATGACATGATCGAGGCGCCGGGCCAGCTGGCCAGCCATTACGCGCCGGGCAAGCCGGTTCGTCTCAACGCGCTGCAGGCCGCGCCGGACGAATTCATGATCGGGTTTGGCGCGACCGGCGGGGATTGCACCCTGTCCGCGCGCGGCGATCTGGCTGAGGCAGCGGCGCGGCTTTACGCCTGTCTTCACGACGCCGCATCCTCTGCAAAGGCGCGAGTCGCAATTGCGGCAGTGCCGGAAACCGGCCTTGGCGTGGCGATCAATGACCGGTTGCGGCGCGCTGCCGCCTGAAACGAAAAGGGCCGCCCCGCAGGGCGGCCCGGGCCGGGTGTCGGTCTGATGCAAATCAGGCCGTTTCGGCGCTTTCGTAATATTTCGGCGCATGTTCGTTCAGCACGTCCAGGATCTTCTGGAGCGCGGCCGGTTCGTCCGTCTTTTCCATCGCGGCAAGTTCGCGCGCCAGCCTACTGGATGCGGCTTCGAAGATCTGCCGTTCGGAATAGCTCTGCTCGGGCTGGTCATCGGGACGGAACAGGTCGCGCGTGACTTCCGCGATCGAAACCAGATCGCCGGAATTGATCTTCGCTTCATATTCCTGGGCGCGACGCGACCACATGGTGCGCTTGACCTTGGGCTTGCCCTTGAGCGTTTCCATGGCTTCCTTCAGCGTCTTGTCACTGGACAGCTTGCGCATGCCAATCGATTCGACCTTGTTGACCGGAACCCGCAGCGTCATCCGTTCCTTCTCGAAACGAAGTACATAGAGATCCAGCTGCATGCCCGCGATTTCCTGGCTCTGCAGTTCGATCACGCGGCCAACGCCATGCTTGGGATAAACAACATAATCACCAACATCGAAGGCGGGTGCCTTGTCTGCCATGTAACGACCTTTCCTTCTGGCAGCACCCGTTTTTGCAGAGAGGCGTAGCGGCGACCGTGCCAGTCGGACACGGTCGATACTCTGCTATCCAGTCTGCTGGGGTCCCTGCCTGTCTCTATTCACACGCTGCCCGGCAGAGAATCTGCCCGGGAGTGAGCGCCTGTATAGCGGAATTGCGCGAAAAAAGCCAGCCCCGGCGATTCGCAGGCGAATCCCGGTCTGAAACGGCATGGCATAGCGATGATCGCAGGCGGTGCGACCACACCGCCCGGCGCGTGATCAGTCGCCTTCGCCGGGTTCGGGCGAGAAGAATTTCTCAAACTTTCCGTCCTGGCCCTTGTACTCGTCAGCATCGGCCGGCGAATCCTTCTTGGTGGTCAGGTTGGGCCATTCTGCCGAATATTTGGCGTTCAGCTCAAGCCATTGCTCCAGCCCCGATTCGGTATCGGGCAGGATCGCTTCGGCCGGGCATTCCGGTTCGCACACACCGCAGTCGATGCATTCGCTGGGATTGATCACCAGCATGTTTTCGCCTTCGTAAAAGCAATCGACCGGGCAGACCTCGACGCAATCCATATATTTGCAGCGAATGCATGCGTCGGTGACAACATAGGTCATGGGTGGTGTTTCCCTCCAGGCAATGGTTCTTCTGCCGGTGCTATGGCGAAGTTCGCCCGCCCGTCAAGCACCCGATAGCAGCTTTGCGCTTCCGTCGCCGGGCCGCGCCGGGCCGGCAGCGTCACGATCTCGATCACGCGCACTCCGCCGTGCAGCGGCAGGGTCAGCACATCCCCGGCATTTACCGCTGCGCTCACTCGGTCGACCCGCTGCCCGTTAAGCCGCATGTGGCCTTCGCCGATCCAGCGCTGGGCGATGGCGCGCGTCTTTGCAAAGCGCAGGAAACACAGCAGCTTGTCGATCCGCATCGCGCGGCCTAGCGCATCAGCCCGGCGAGCGCGGCAAAGGCGCTGCCTTCCACGGGGACTGATCTTGCAGGCGGCGGCGTCCGGCCCTTGCGCTGGGGCCGCCACTCCCACAGCTCCGGCGCGGGCGGCCCGAAAGCGCCCGCAGCCAGAACCCGCGCGGGGCGCTGGCGAAAGCCTGCCTCGCGCAGCAGCAGCGTGAAGGAGGCGGGCGCAAGCCCCATTGAAGTCGCCAGCGCCGGATCAATCGCGAAGCGGCGGCTTTTCGCGGCCTCGCGCCCGGCATGTGCCGCGCGCAGCAGCTTTTCGGCCATGTCGACCCGGATCGCCTGCCTGCCCAGTTTGCGGTATCCGGCAGGCGGTGCCTTGCGCGCGGCGATCACCGGCTCCATCGTTTCGTGCAGCGGTCTGCGATCCAGCCCGATTTCGGACATTATTCGCCGCGCCGCGGGCTTGAGCAGGGCGGGAACGAAAATATCCAGCGCGCCAATCATGACGCCAAGCCGCTTGAGCAAGCTGCGCCGGTCAGGCGGAAGGCGATCGAGGCTCACCCGTTCGCGCGCGATCACCCCATTCGCATCGGTCAGCGCCAGCAGCAGGGCGCGCAGGTCCGGACCGCTATCCAGATCCTGCGCGGCGGCCTCGATCCGGTGCAGCGCCGCGATGGGCGCCAGCTGGCGTTCCAGCCAGAGTTCTATGGCCTGCGTCAGGCTGGCCCGGTGTGCGGCGGCCAGCGGCGCCATCTCGGGGGCGAGTTCGATCCGTGGCGCGCTGCGCAGGCGCCCGGGCCGCAGCATCGCCACAGCCTGTCCGGCGCGGCAGATTTGCCCCTTCTCGATCGCCAGTTCGCCCAGTTCGCTGGCGATCATGGCTTCGGCCTTCTGCGCCAGGAGCTGGGGCATATGTTTTTCGGCTGCCGCCAGCAGCAGCTTGCGGTCCGCATGCCTGGCCCCCGCATCGACGACGAAACGGAACCCTTCGAGGTGGCCGATTGCCTGCCCTTCGACGTTGACCGTGCCGTCATCGCCCAGCGTGACGCGCAGCAGGCCCGCATCCTTGCCCATGCTTTTCATCAGCACCGCACTGCGGCGGTTGACAAACCGTTCGGTCAACCGACCGTGCAGTGCATCGGACAGGCGCGCCTCTGCCGCGCGCGCGCGCTCCGCCATTTCCTCGCGCGCCATGATCCAGTCGGGCCGCTGCGCGATATAGGCCCAGCTGCGGATCGCCGCGATCCGCCCCTGCAGCGTGTCGATATCGCCAGCAGGATTGTCGAGTTCCGCAATCCGGGCAGAAGCGAACCCGACATCGAGCGGGCCGCTGCGCAGGTCCTGCCACAGCCGGGCGACAAAGCGGGCGTGCGTTTCCGCCCCGTACTGGCGGAAGTCCGGCAGAGAACAGACATCCCAGAAGCGCGCAACCTGTTCAGGCCGGTTGACGCTGGCTGCGATGTCGCTGTCTTCCGCCAGACGCTTGAGCACCGCAAGATCGATTGCTTCGGGAGCGGGCGAGAGCGCCGGGTCGTCCGGCTTTTCTTCAAGATCGGCGATCAGCGTCGTCAGATCGTCGCAGCGCGGATCGCCGTCGCGCCAGTAGAGGCGTGTCAGCGGGGCAAAGCGATGCTCCTCGATCGCATGGACTTCTTCATCCGTGAAGGCGGTGGGGGCGCCCTTGCCGCCTGCCAGCGTGCCGAAGGTGCCGTCCTGCTGATGCCGTCCTGCACGACCGGCGATCTGGGCCATTTCGGCAGGTGTCAGCCGCCGCTGGCGCACGCCGTCGAATTTGCTCAATCCGGCGAAGGCGACATGAGTGACGTCAAGGTTGAGGCCCATGCCGATCGCATCGGTGGCGACGATATAATCCACCTCGCGCGACTGGAACAGATCGACCTGCGCGTTGCGTGTCTGCGGGCTGAGAGCACCCATCACCACTGCCGCCCCGCCCCTGAAACGGCGCAGCATTTCCGCCACCGCATAGACCTGCTCGGCAGAAAAGGCGACAATGGCGCTGCGCGGCGGCAGACGGGAGAGCTTGGCGGCGCCCGCATGCCGGAGAGTGGAGAAGCGGGGGCGGCTGACGATTTCCGCTTCCGGCACCAGCGCCCGGACCATCGGTTCCAGCGTGGCGGAACCCAGGATCATCGTCTCTTCGCGGCCCCGTGCATTGAGCAGCCGGTCTGTGAAGATATGCCCGCGCTCGCGATCAGCGGCCAGCTGCGCTTCGTCGAGCGCCACGAAAGCGCGATCACCGCCATCCCTTGGCATCGCTTCCACCGTGCACAGCAACCAGCGCGCATTGGGTGGCTCGATCCGCTCCTCGCCGGTGATGAGCGCGACCTGGCCGTCGCCCTTGATCGCGCGCACCCGGTCATACACCTCCCGCGCGAGCAGGCGCAGTGGAAAACCGATCGCGCCGCTGGAATGAGCGCACAGCCGTTCGATTGCCAGATGGGTCTTGCCGGTGTTGGTGGGGCCGAGCACGGCCTTGACGGTCGAGGACGGGAAAGAGGGCGGTCGAAGGCGGCTCACGCCGTCAATCTGGCCCGCTCCGTGGCACTGTGCAAGCACATGCTCCCGCGATATCCGCCATGGCGTCGCAACTGGCCGCGCCGCAGACTCGCTTTACCGCTCTTAGCTGAAGATTAACTTTGTCTGGTTTAGGATTTCCGCCAGAGAGCCAGCGGGACCGGGTCGCGGTCCTGCGCCTGGCTGGGCGGCCATTCAGGAGGGGCGCGCTTGTTCAGATCGCGCGAGATTTTCGGGGCCGGACAATTCTTCGGCGAAAGCGGCGGTTCCTACGCGGAAACTGTCGCGCTTTCGCGCGGGCAGATACTCAATCAGGCGCAGCGCGCCGTGCAGACCCGTCAGCGGTCCCGGCGCGAACGCCTCGCGGAATGGCGCGAGCGCTTGTACAGTCAGGTTGAAGCCATCGATTTCGCACCCGACCTTGCCCAGGATATCGGTAGCGCGCGGTGGTTTCGCGGGTTGGGCACATTGCTGGGGCTGACCGCCTTCAGCTTGGCCCTGTGGCCCGATTTTGCTCCGCTCGAAGCCGCGCCCGCCATGCATATCGACGAGGGTGCGCGGGACGAATTCCGCAGCCAGATGATCCTGCCACTGGCGCTGGGCGCGGACAGCGGACGCCACATGGGCGCCACCGCTGCGGTTGTGCCATTGAAATCCGCGCCGGAACGCCCGCGGATCGAAATGGTGGCAACGCTGGCCCAGGGCGACAGCTTCGGGCGCATGTTGCAGCGCGCTGGGATAGGTGCCGGGGAAGCCGCGCGAGTGAGCGAGATGGTGGCGGGCACCGTTCCGCTCAGCGAAATTCCCGCCGGCACCCGCATCGACATCGTGCTTGGCCGCCGCGAGGCAAGCGGCCAGCCGCGCCCGCTGGATTCGCTTTCCTTCCGCGCTCGTTTCGATCTGGAACTGGCGCTTAACCGGCGTGACGGGCGGCTGGTGCTTGATCCGCAGCCGATCCGGGTGGACGCAACGCCGCTGCGCATTCGCGGTGTCGTAGGGTCAAGCCTTTATCGCGCCGCGCGCAATGCCGGCGCTCCGCCCAAGGCGGTGCAGCAATATCTGCGCGCGCTGGGCGAACAGCTGGACCTGGAAAGCGCCCTGGGCGCATCCGACACTTTTGACCTTATCGTTGCCTACAAGCGCGCGGAAACCGGCGAAACCGAACTGGGCGATCTGCTCTATGCCGGGGTCGACCGGGGCGGCAAGCCGAAGGTGCAGCTGATGCGCTGGGGCCGCGAGGGCCGCTTTTTCGAGGCGTCGGGCGTGGGCGAAACCCGCAGCGGGCTGTTCTCGCCGGTCAATGGCCGGATCACCTCCGGCTTCGGGATGCGCCGCCATCCGATTCTCGGTTACAATCGCATGCACAAGGGGCTGGATTTCAAGGCTGCCTATGGCGCGCCGATCTACGCGGTCAGCGATGGCCGGGTTGAATTTGCCGGGCGCCATGGCGGGCATGGCAATTTCGTGAAGCTCAATCATGGCGGGGGTCTGGCCACGGGCTACGCACATATGAGCCGGATCGCGGTGTCGCCGGGCACCAGCGTGCGGCGTGGGCAGGTGATCGGCTATGTCGGTTCCACCGGCCTCTCCACCGGGCCACATCTGCATTATGAAATGTATCGCAACGGGGCGACGATCAACCCCGCCGGGGTGCAGTTCACCACGCGCGCGCAGCTAAGCGGGGAAGAGCTGGCCCGTTTCAAGGCGCAGCTGGCAACGCTGAAGCAGGTGGAGCCTGGCGCCGCGCTGGCCAGCCTGGCGCCAGGCGGCGCGACCGTGGCGGAGCCCGCCCGCGAGATTGACCGGATTGATCGGCCGCAGCGCCTGCCTTGAGCGTGACGGATTGATGCCCTGCCGATTTTCCGGCAGGGAACGGACATGATCGCTTCCTATCCCGCTCTGCGCATGCGCCGCAGCCGCAGTTCCGGCTGGAGCCGGGCATTGCACCGCGAAACCGTGCTGACCCCGGCCGATCTCATCTGGCCGCTGTTCGTGACCGAAGGCGCAGGGGTGGAAGAGCCGGTCGTTTCACTGCCGGGCGTGTCGCGCTGGTCCGTCGATCTGGTGGCAGAGCGCGCGCGCGAAGCGCTGGCGCTGGGTATTCCCTGTCTCGCGCTCTTTCCCAACACGCAGCCGGATCGCCGCAGCGATGACGGGATGGAGGCGCTGAATCCCGACAATCTGATGTGCCGCGCGATCCGCGCGATCAAGCATGCCTGCGGGGATGCGATCGGCGTGCTGACTGATGTCGCGCTTGATCCCTACACCGCGCATGGCCAGGACGGGCTGCTGGATGAAACCGGCTATGTCGTCAATGATGCCACGGTGGACATGCTGATCGGGCAAAGCCTTAACCAGGCGGCGGCTGGCGCTGACATCATTGCTCCGTCGGACATGATGGATGGCCGGATCGGCGCGATTCGCGATGCGCTTGAGGAAGAAGGCCACGCGAATGTCCAGATCATGAGCTATGCGGCCAAATATGCTTCCGCCTTCTATGGGCCGTTTCGCGATGCCGTGGGTTCGGGCGGTCTGCTCAAAGGCGACAAGAAGACCTATCAGATGGACCCGGCCAACGGCGAAGAGGCGCTGCGCGAGGTTGCGCTGGATATTGCAGAGGGGGCGGACAGTGTGATGGTCAAACCCGGCCTGCCCTATCTCGACATCGTGCGTCGGGTGAAGGAGCGCTTCGAAGTGCCGGTTTTCGCCTACCAGGTCAGCGGCGAATACGCGATGATCGAGGCCGCCGTGGCTGCTGGCGCGGGGGATCGCGAGGCGCTGGTGCTCGAAACGCTTACCTCGTTCAAGCGCGCTGGCTGCTCGGGTGTGCTGACCTATCACGCGCCTCTGGCCGCAAAACTGCTCGGAGCCTGAATCATGTCTGCCTCTCCTCCCGGAACCACGATCTTGCCCGTCTATGGCAAGACCCCGCGCATTCACGACAGCGCCTTTATCGCCCCGGGATGCAGGATCATGGGCGATGTCGAAATCGGCCCAGACGTGAGCATCTGGTACAATTGCGTAATCAGGGGCGACATCAACCGGATCGTGGTCGGCGCGCGCAGCAATATCCAGGATGGCACGGTCGTGCATTGCGACAAGCCGAAACCGAACCGGCCCGAGGGCCATCCCACGATCATCGGCGAAGATGTGCTGATCGGCCATATGGCGATGGTGCATGGCTGCACGCTGCACGATCGCGCCTTCATTGGCCTCGGCTCCATCATCATGGACGGATGCGTGGTGGAAAGCGACGGGATGCTGGCAGCCGGGGCCATGCTCTCGCCCGGCAAGCGCATCGCATCGCGCCAACTGTGGATGGGCCGCCCGGCCAAATATGCGCGCGATCTGACTGATGCGGCCCTGGCTGAGATGCAGTCCGGCGTTGCAGGCTATGTCGAAAACGGCCGGATTCATCGCGCGGCGGTGGATGGCGCGGCCCAGGGCTTAATTTCCGCCCGCCCGGGCAATACTCGCGCTGGCCGATGCTGACGGGCGGCTGGCGCTGCGCGTCACCCCCGGCGCACGGGTGGAAGGGATCGCGATTGACGGTGACCGGCTCGTCGTAAAGGTCCGGGCGAAGCCCAAGGACGGGGAGGCTAACGCGGCGGTGCTGGAAATCCTGAGTACCGCGCTGGGGCTCGCGACGTCACGACTGCACATGTTGCGCGGCGCGACTGGCCGCGACAAGCTGGTCAGGATCGATCGCTAACCCGTCCCTGCCGGACAATATGCGCAGCGAATGCGGCAAGGACCAAGGCGAGTGCTGCCGCGAGCCAGAGCGGATTTTCAAGATAGCTGACGCTGAGGATCGCCCCCGCCACTCCGCCCAGGGCCAGACTGCTCCACAGGGCGAGTGACGCGCCCCAGCCTGCGGCCAGACGTTTCCCCGCCAGCCTGGCGCCAAGCGCCTGTCCCAGTCGGACCAGCGCGCCGGTCATGTAGGTAAGCCCGACCGCAACCTCGCCATCGCGCCGGAATGTATTGTTGAGCACGCCCATCGCCAGCACCATCGGGAGAAGGGATGCTGTCGTCAGCCCTTCCCAGCGCAGCTGCGCAGCAACCAGCAACAGGGCGCCGCTGCTGCCCAGAACCGCCGGTTTCCTCCAGCCCCCACTGGCTTCGGCCAGCAGTGCGCCGCCCGCCACCCCCGCAACAAAGCCGATGATGATGAGCGCGGGGATCAGTGCGCCATGCGGGTCAATCGCCAGGTCAACCGCCAGCCGGGTGGTGTTGCCGGACATGAAGGAGACGAAATAGCCATCCGCCGAGAGGAATCCGACCGCATCGACAAATCCGGCCAGCGCCGCAGCGAGCAGCGCAATCGTCTGGCGCGAACGGTCAAGCTGTTCCATCGAACGCCGAGCCTAGCCCCGGTTGGCGCTTTTGGGAACGGAGCAATCAGTCGCGGGCCATGCCCATTGCCAGCTGCGACAGGATTTTCGCCAAGGCATCGCCCAGTTCGCGGCTTTCCGGCCCGCAATCCGCAATGGCGCGCTGCATGGCTTCGGCCCATTGCGCTGCGGTCTTCTGCGAAATCGCAAAGCCGCCGTGCGCGCTCATCATGCATTTCCCGGGATTTTGCTCGAACCAGTCGCGCGGGCTACCAGACCAGCCCGCCAGGAAACTGGCCAGCGATTCGCGCATCGGCGCCAGATCGGGCGCATGCATGGCCCGCAATTCGGCATAGGCGGGCTCGCTGTCCATCAGGTCATAGAAACGATTGACCACGCGCCGGATCGTGTCGTGGCCGCCCATCGCTTCGAAAGCGGTTTTCGTTTCATTTGCCTGACTGGCCATCGCCTGCACAACTCCCGCGCGGTTTCATCCAGACCTGCATATGGCCCCAATGCGGGGCCAGCACCTTGAACCAGCGCAAGCTTCCCGCCCTTAATCTGAAACCAAAATAATATTGTAAATCAATAGTTTAAATCTGGTTCAGGCTCATTCAGCCCTCACCGTCGCCGTCACTGTCCCTGCTTTCTCCGGCGGGGGCCTGAGGCTTTCTGGATGCTGCCTTCCCGCTGGCGGGTTTCTTGCGTGCCTTGGCCCTTGCCACCTTGGGCGCGGCCGGTGTCAGTTCGAAGGCCAGCTTTTCGTCCTTCAGGCTGACATGAACCTCGCCGCCATTGGCAAGCTTGCCGAACAGCAGTTCCTCCGCCAGCGGCTGCTTGACCTTTTCCTGGATCAGGCGGCCCATCGGCCGGGCGCCGTAAAGCTTGTCATAGCCGCGTTTGGCCAGCCAGCCGCGCGCGTCGCCATCGAACTGGATATGCACGTTCTGTTCGGCCAGTTGCAGCTCGAGTTCGAGGATGAACTTGTCGACCACGCGGCTGACCACTTCCGTGCCGAGATAGGAAAAGGGCACAATCGCATCCAGCCGGTTGCGGAATTCGGGGGTGAACATGCGCTTGACCGCTTCTTCGCCCGCGTCTTCCTTGGACACATCGCCAAAGCCGATACCCTGGCGTGCCATGTCGCTGGCCCCGGCATTGGTGGTCATGATCAGCACGACATTGCGGAAGTCCACGGTCTTGCCGTGATGATCGGTCAGCCGCCCGTTATCCATCACCTGCAACAGGATGTTGAACAGGTCGGGATGCGCCTTCTCGATTTCGTCCAGCAGCAGCACGCAATGCGGCTGCTGGTCCACCGCGTCAGTCAGCAACCCGCCCTGATCGTAGCCGACATAGCCGGGAGGCGCGCCGATCAACCGTGAGACGCTGTGCCGTTCCATATATTCGGACATGTCGAAGCGCTGCAACGGAATGCCCATGATGCTGGCCAGCTGGCGCGCGACTTCGGTCTTGCCGACGCCGGTCGGGCCGGAAAACAGGAAATTGCCGATCGGCTTGTCCGGATCGCGCAGCCCAGCGCGGCTCAGCTTCATCGCGCTTGACAGCACTTCGATCGCCTTGTCCTGTCCGAAGACCACACGCTTGAGATCGCGGTCGAGATTTTCGAGTGCCTTCTTGTCGTCCGAACTGACCGATTTGGGCGGGATGCGGGCCATGGTGGCGATCACTGCCTCGATCTCGCGCGCGGTGATCGTCTTGCGGCGCTTGCTGGGCGGGACCAGCATCTGCATCGCGCCCACTTCGTCAATCACGTCAATCGCCTTGTCGGGCAATTTGCGGTCATTGATGTAGCGCGCGGACAGCTCAACCGCCGTCTTGATCGCATCGGGGGTGTATTTGACCTTGTGGTGTTCTTCAAAGGCCGAGCGCAGCCCCTTGAGAATCTTGACCGTATCCTCGATCGTCGGTTCGTTCACGTCGATCTTCTGGAAGCGGCGCAGCAGGGCGCGGTCCTTTTCGAAGTGATTGCGGAACTCCTTGTAAGTCGTGGAGCCGATGCACCGGATCGCGCCGCTGGAAAGCGCGGGCTTGAGCAGGTTGGAGGCGTCCATCGCCCCGCCACTGGTCGCCCCGGCGCCGATCACCGTGTGAATTTCGTCAATGAACAAAATGGCTTCCGGCATCTTCTCAAGCTCGGAGACGACCTGCTTGAGCCGTTCCTCGAAGTCGCCGCGATAGCGTGTACCGGCCAGCAGGCTGCCCATGTCGAGCGAATAGATCACCGCATCCTCGAGCACTTCGGGAACATCGCCTTCCACGATCTTGCGCGCCAGCCCCTCCGCGATTGCCGTCTTGCCCACGCCCGGATCGCCCACATATAGCGGGTTGTTCTTGGAACGGCGGCACAGAATCTGGGTGGTCCGGTCCACCTCGGGCCCGCGCCCGATCAGCGGATCGACCTTTCCGGCCAGCGCCTTTTCGTTGAGGTTGACGCAGAACTGGTCAAGCGCGGTTTCCTTGCCCGAAGGCTTGCTTTCGCTCTTTTCCTCCGGCTGCGCGCTTTCTTCCGCGCCGGTCGGCGTGTGGCTTTCGATCTGGCGCCCGCCCTTGCCGATGCCATGGCTGATGTAGCTGACCGCATCGAGCCTGCTCATATCCTGCTGCTGCAGGAAATAGACGGCATAGCTGTCGCGCTCCGAAAACAGGGCGACCAGCACATTGGCGCCGGTCACCGTGTCCTTGCCCGATGACTGGACATGCAGGATGGCACGCTGGATCACGCGCTGGAACCCCGCGGTCGGCTGCGGATCGGCCTTGTCCTCGGTTTTGAGTGACTGATATTCCTGATCGAGATATTGCTTCACCACCTCGCTCAGGTCGCCCAGATCGACGCCACAGGCGCTCATCACCTCGGCCGCGTCAGGATCTTCGATCAGCGCCAGCAGCAGATGTTCCAGCGTCGCATATTCGTGCCGCCGGTCCGAAGCATTGGCGAGCGCCGAGTGAAGCGTCTTTTCGAGATTCGCGGCAAAGCTTGGCATTCACTTGTCCTTGTTGGGCAGGGCATGGTCGGCACTGCCAATGGAATATGGAATGATAAAATTAACCAACCCTATATGGCCCCGTGCGGCAAAAAAGGGAGGGGGCGTATGCATCAGCTGTCCGTTCGGGGCCTGAACAGCGCGTCGGCCGCGTGGCGATGGGCGGCGGCCTTAAGCCGGTGCGATTCGACCCGGGCGATTTCGGCTTCGAGCAAGGAAATCCGCACATCCAGTTCGTCCAGCGAATAGCTGTCCAGACTCTCGGCAGAGAGTTTTTCGGCGGCATCGCCACGCTGCCGGGGGCGATCATCATCTTCCATTGCGACGCAGCATTCCGTTTCTGCGCCTTGCTGTCAATGGCCGGGCCGCTATATCCCCACCGGGCTCAGGGCAAGGCGGTGATGGCGATGGTGCTTCCGGACATGATGACGGCGGTCAATTTCGACGCGCCGGGCGGGCCCGAAGTGCTGCATCCGGTGCGCCTTGCGGTGCCCCGGCCCGGCCCTGGCGAACTGCTGGTCAAGGTCGCCTGCGCCGGGGTCAACCGGCCCGACGCGGTCCAGCGGCAGGGCCATTATCCGCCGCCGCCGGGCGCTTCGCCGGTGCCGGGCCTGGAAATATCAGGCGAAGTGGCGATGCTGGGCGAAGGGGCGGATCCAGCGCTGCTTGGCCAGCGGGTCTGCGCGCTGGTTTCAGGCGGTGGCTATGCTGAATTTTGCCTCGCCCGGGCCGATCACTGTCTGCCCGTTCCCCGCGGGCTGGCCATGGACGAGGCAGCAGCCCTGCCCGAAACCCTGTTTACCGTGTGGCACAATGTGTTCGAACGCGGCTGGGCATGCGAGGGCGAGACGCTGCTGGTTCATGGCGGCACCAGCGGTATCGGGACCATGGCGATCATGCTGGGCGGCCTGTTCGGGCTGAAGGTGATCGTCACTTGCGGGTCGGATGAAAAATGCGCTGCAGCGCTGGCGATCGGCGCGGCACATGCGATCAATTACCGGACCGGAGATTTCGTTTCCGAAGTTGCCCGAATCACTGCCGGTGCCGGGGTGCAGATCGTGCTGGACATGGTGTCGGGCGATTATGTCGCGCGCAATCTCAAATGCCTGGCGGACGATGGCCGCCATGTCACCATCGCCGTGCAGGGCGGGACAAGGGCGGAAGTCAACATGGCGCAGGTGATGATGCGCCGCCTGACGCTGACCGGATCGACGCTGCGCCCGCGCTCCGACACGTTCAAGGCACTGCTCGCGCAGGAAATCGCGCGCGAGGTCTGGCCATTGGTGGAGTCGGGCGAATTGCGCCCGGTCATGGACCGCGCCTTTCCGCTGGCGGAAGCTGCGGCTGCGCATGCCAGGATGGAGGCCGGGAGCCATGTCGGCAAGATTGTGCTGCGTGTCTGAGGCTTCACAAAAGGGTCACAAATCTGTGAAGCGCACGTAACATTGAACTGTCATTGACGCCCCATCATGGGGGTTGAACCGATTATCGAGCGCAAGCGGAATGAACGGTCGGTCTTTTCCGGCCTCGTGCCCGACCTGTCCAGGCCGCCCACGCGCGCAGAGCCGGGGCCGGATCATCGCCGCCGCTTCCGCACCATCTGGATCTCAGATGTTCATCTGGGCACCCGCGGATGCAATGCCGACATGCTGATCGATTTCCTCGACAGCGTGGACAGCGAGGTGATGTATCTGGTGGGCGACATTATCGATGGCTGGCGCCTGAAGAAGAAATTCTACTGGCCTGCCGCGCATAATGACATCGTCTGGCGCATTTTGAAGCGGGCCAAGCGTGGCACGCGGATCGTATATATTCCCGGCAATAACGACGAAATGTTCCGCCAGTTCACGGGCCTGAATTTCGGCGGGGTCGAAATCCGCCGGGCCGCGTTCCACACCACGGCTGACGGGCGCCGCCTGATGGTGCTGCATGGCGATGAATTCGACACGGTCATGCTGGCGCACCGTTGGCTCGCCTTCGTGGGCGATGCCGCCTATCACCTGCTGATGGGGCTCAATCGCTGGGTCAATGCGATCCGCAACCGGTTCGATCTGCCCTATTGGTCGCTCAGCAAGATGGCCAAGCACAAGGTCAAGAACGCGGTCGAATTCATCTCCCGCTATGAGGAGGTCGTTTCCCGCGCCGCCGCTGAACGCGGGGTCGACGGGGTGGTCTGCGGCCATATCCATACCGCCGAAATCCGTGAGTTTGACGGCATTGAATATTACAATGACGGTGACTGGGTGGAAGGCTGCACCGCACTGGTCGAGCATTTCGACGGACGCATGGAGGTGCTGCACTGGGCCGATGAAATGCGGCGCCGTGACGAAGCGCAAGCCGCGCGGGCCGCAGCGGAACCCCCACCCGTGATGGCCGGCGCGGCGTGAGCGGGCTGGCCATCGCACTGGTGACGGACGCCTGGAGCCCGCAGGTCAACGGGGTCGTGCGCACGCTGACCGCGGTTACTTCCATCCTTGAAGCATGGGGGCATCGGGTCACGATCATTTCGCCTGATCAGTATCGCTCGCTCCCTTGCCCGAGCTACCCGGAAATCCGCCTCGCGCTGACCGGACGCAATACGGTGGGGCGCAGGCTCGACGCGCTTTCCCCCGATGCGATTCACATTGCCACGGAGGGGCCGCTCGGCCTTGCCGCGCGCCGTTACTGCCTCGCGCGCGGGCTTGCCTTCACCACTGCCTATCATACGCAGTTCCCCGATTATCTGGCCCGCCGCACTGGCCTGCCAGCAGCAACCTTCTGGCCCTATATCCGCTGGTTCCACCGGCCGGCGCGCGGCATCATGGTGGCGACAGACACGGTCCGGGCGCAATTGCGCGCGCAGGGGCTGGTCAATCTGCGACACTGGAGCCGGGGCGTCGACCTGTCCGCTTTCTCGCCGCTGACCGAACCGCCCGAACTGTTCCTCAACCTGCCGCGCCCGATTCAGCTTTATGTCGGGCGGGTCGCGGTGGAAAAGAATGTTGAGGCGTTTCTCGAATCGCGTCATCCAGGCTCCAAGGTGGTTGTGGGCGATGGCCCGGCGCTTGACCGCCTCGAAAAGGCCTATCCCGAGGCGCATTTCCTGGGCAGCAAGACGGGCCGGGATCTGGCCGCCTGCTATGCCGGTGCGGATGTCTTCGTCTTTCCGAGCAAAACCGACACTTTCGGCCTGGTGATGATCGAGGCGCTGGCCTGCGGCACGCCGGTTGCGGCATATCCGGTCCAGGGTCCGCTGGATATTCTGACGCCGCAAACCGGCGTCATGGCCAACAGTCTGCATGACGCCATCGCCGCGGCCCTCCGGCTCAACCGTGACGATTGCGCGGCGCATGGCGCGCGCTTCACCTGGGAGGCGAGCGCGCGCCAGTTCCTGTCGGCGCTGGCCTGCGAAACTGCCGGGGCAATTGCGGCCTGATTCAACAAACTTGCCGAACCGGCAGCCATGGCCTAGATAAAGTGCAGCAAGGCCGCTCCGTAAGGGGCGGCCCTTATATTTTTTGCCGGAGAAACCCCGTGTCCCAAGTTACACCGCTGATGCCTCATGCCACGGCATCCTGGCTGGTCGACAATACCGCGCTCAGCTTCTCGCAGATCGCCGAATTCTGCGGCCTGCACATCCTTGAAGTGCAGGCGATGGCTGACGATTTGGCCAGCTCCAAATACACCGGGCGCGATCCGATTCATTCGGGTGAACTGACGCATGATGAAATCGAACGCGGTCAGGCCGATCCCGATTACGTGCTGCAGATGCAGAAGGCGCCGACCTCGGTCAGCCGTACCAAGGGCCCGCGTTACACGCCGGTCTCCAAGCGGCAGGACAAGCCCGATGGCATCGCCTGGCTGCTGCGCAATCACCCTGAAATCTCCGATGCGCAGATCGGCAAGCTGATCGGCACAACCCGCAACACCATCGCTGCGGTGCGGGATCGCACGCACTGGAATATCCAGAACATCCAGCCCAAGGATCCGGTTACGCTCGGCCTGTGCTCGCAGCGCGAACTTGATGCGATCGTCGCCAAGGCCGCCAAGAAGGCGGGCGTTGCCGATGCGGTTGAAGTGGATGTCGAACTGGGCGATGACAAGGAAGCCCTGATCGAGGAACTGCGCGCCGAGCGTGAGGAAGCGGTTCGCGCCGCTGCCGAAGCCGCGCAGGAAGCCGAGGCGGAAGCCTGGCTGGCGGCAAAACGTGCCGCTGAAGCCGAAGGGGCTGACCAGACCTGATTTTGGCCGCTAGGTGCGTCCCGGTGAAGTTGGGGCTTGCCGCGCGCGCGCGCGCGCGGCACCTTCGCTGATGTGGAACATGGAGAGGATCTGAATCGCGCGCACGGGATCGTGCCCGAACATTACGCGCATCCGTGCGGCTGGACGATCGATCTGGCGCCGATGAGCTTGCCGGCCATGCTGGAAGCGGCAGCGGCAGATTGCCCGGATCAGCCCCTGGCCGATTTCCTCGGACGCAGCTTCACTTATCGGCAGATTCTGGCCGAAGCCCGCGCCTTTGCTGCGGGCCTGCGGCGCATGGGCGTCGCCAGCGGAGACCGGATCGGCCTGTTCCTGCCCAACGTGCCGCTTTATCCTGCCGCCTATTACGGGGCGCTGATGGCCGGGGCGACGCTGGTCAATTTCTCGCCGCTCTATTCGGCCGAAGAACTGGAAGCGCAGGTTGCCGATTCGGGCACGAAGATTCTGGTCACGATCGATGCGGCAGCACTGTTGCCGGTCGCGGTGGAGGTGCTGGACAATTCGCCACTCGAAATGCTGATCGTCGGGCGGCTGGCGGCCATGCTGCCGCCGGTCAAATCATGGTTGCTGCGCCTCACCCGCAAGGGTCTGGCGCGTATTCCCGCCCGTCACGACATTGTGCGCTGGACTGACTGTCTCAGCTCTGCAGCGGCGCAGCAGGCGTGCAGCCTCGATCCCGATGCGCTGGCCCTGCTGCAATATACCGGCGGCACCACCGGCGCGCCCAAGGGGGCGATGCTGACTCATCAGAACCTCACCGCCAACGCCCGGCAGGTGCGGGCAATCGATCCGGACAAGGGACGGCGCGACGTGGTGCTGGGCGTGCTCCCACTGTTTCATGTGTTCGCCAACACCTGCGTCCTTAACCGCACCATCGCCAATCGCGGCTGCATCGCCATGCTGCCGCGCTTCGATGCGGGGCAGGCGCTGCAAACGATAGAGCGCACGCGGCCCACCTCGATTTTCGGCGTGCCGACCATGTACCAGGCAATGATCGATCACCCCCGCTGTGCCCGCACCGATTTTTCATCACTGAGGGAATGTATTTCGGGCGGGGCGCCATTGCCGCTTTCGCTGAAGGAACGGTTCGAACAGGCGACCGGGGTCAAGGTGATCGAAGGCTATGGCCTGACTGAAAGCAGCGGCGTGGTGTCGACCAATCCGTTGCAGGGCGAAAATCGCGCGGGAACAATCGGCCAGCCGTTGCCGCTGACCCGGATTCGCCTGCTCGACAAGGAAGACGCGGCGCTGGATGCCGCGGCAGGTGAACCGGGCGAACTGGCCGTGTGCGGCCCGCAGGTGATGCAGGGATACTGGAACCGGCCCGACGCGGCGGCCAATGCCTTTGCCCGGCGGGATGGGGAAAACTGGCTGCGGACCGGTGATATTGCGACGATTGATGATCACGGTTTCATTCACATCGTCGATCGTAGCAAGGACATGATCAATGTCGGCGGCTTCAAGGTCTTCCCGAGCCGGGTAGAAAAAGTGCTGCTGGAACATCCGGCAGTCAAGGAAGCGCTGGTGATCGGCGTCCCCGATGATTACTGCGGGGAAAGCCCGATGGCCTATGTGGCGCTGGAAAGCGATGCATCGCCCGTTAGCGGGGAAGATCTGCTGGAGTGGCTGTTGCCCCATATCGGCAAGCATGAACGGCCCAATGCTGTGGTGATCCGCGCCAGCCTGCCCAAGACGCAGATTGGCAAGCTTGATCGCAAGGCCTTGAAGGCAGAAGTGCTCGGCGAGCCGGGCTGAGCCTAGTTGGCCAGGGTCAGCTTGGGTTCGGCCCCACCGTCATCACTCGGGGCGGTAACGGGCTTCTCGTCCTTCGCCTTGCTGGTCATGCGGTGAGAGAAGCGGCCTTCGACCTCTGCCCCCTGCTCGATCGTCAGCGCATCGTAATGAACGTCACCTTCAATCCGCGCGGTCTTGAGCACGACGAGGTCGCGCGCATGAATCGAACCGATGACGTGCCCCGCCAGACGGGCGGTTTCCGCCTCGATCGCGCCCATTACTGAACTGGATTCGCCCTGGACCAGCGCGGCGCAGGCGATGTCGCCTTCCACGCGCCCGTCGACATGCAGGTCGGCCGAGGCATGAATATCGCCCTTGATGACGACATCGGCACCAATGACGGAAAAGGTTGAGCCGCCTGCCACGGGCTTAGGAGCGCTGATCCGCGTTTGCGGCGCGGGCTTCTTCGAGAACATGGGGGGCTGCCTCCAGAAACGGGCGCGGATTGACCGCGCGGTCATTGATCCGCACTTCAAAGTGAAGGTGCGGCCCGGTCGAACGACCGGTGTTGCCAATCGCGCCAATCACGTCGCCGGCGGCGACCTGCTGCCCCACAGTGGCGCGGAACTTGGACATATGAGCGTAACGGGTGACGAGCCCGTTGCCATGGCTGATTTCGATGCAATTGCCGTAACCGGCCTTGCGCCCGGCAAAGCTGATCCGCCCGTTGGCCGCCGCATAGATGGGTGAGCCAACAGGACCGCGGAAATCGAGCCCCGCATGCATCGCACCGTGGCCGGTGAAGGGATCGCGGCGATAGCCGAAGCCGGAGGAAATCATGCTGAGGCTGGCGGGCAGCACCTGGGGAATTCCCTGAAGTCCGCGTTCCAGCGCTTCCATGCGGGCAAGGCTGAGGCCAAGCCGTTCGAAGCGCGGGTCAGTAGAGCCATCGCGATCGGTGCTCAGCAGTTCCAGCGGACCGCCCTGTGCTTCGCGGGAAAAGCGGACCATGCTGGCCGGGTCAAGGCCGAGCTTGCGGATCGCGGCGGCGGCACGGGCGGCGCGGCGGTCTGCAAAAAGCGTCAGCTTTTCGACGAATGCGATCTGGCGGGCTTCGATCTGCGCGAGCGCTGACGCTTCGGGAATGGATGCGCTGACCTTTTCGACCGTCCGGGCGGTTTCATTGCTGCTGTTCGAGACGGTTTCATGCGCCTTGGCGTCATCGGGCAGGCTGTCGACCATTTCCTCGATAAAGGACTGGCGCTTTTCAAGGTCGCTGGCCACGGCATCCAGATCGTCACGATAGGCCGAAACGCGGCTTTCGGCGGTTTCCACCTTGGCTTCGCGTTCGAGCAGGGCGAGCCGGTCAGCGCGCGCGGAATACTGGCTGATCGCCATGGCCGCCATGCTGATCGCCCAGAACAGCAATGCCCCGGCAACGATTGCGGCCAGTCCGATCTGCACCCTGGATGTGATTTTGATAAAACGGACCTGACCCTGCGACCGCATGAAAAATTCGCGATCCGGGAACCAATCCGCAAGGCGGACGCTCAGCCCACCTGCAGCCTGTTTTTTCAACGACGACCCCTCAACCCGCTCTGATGTGAACGGGCGCATGGCTAGCATGGGGAGGTTAACGGTTGAAACCGTCGCGCATGGTTAAAGGGGCAGGGCGGTGGAGTCGCACGACGAGTCGTTGGCTTGCGTCTCATCCCGGGACAGATGGATGGACCCGCCCGCGACAAACGCCGGGCGCACCATCACCAGTTGGCGAATCGCCCCCCTGACAAGTGCGGCGCGGGGTGCTAACCGCATGCGCCATGTCAGATGAACGCACGATTGATCCGAATGTCGAACCCCGCCAGCTCGTTGCGGCGCTGGCGCGCGCCGGCCGCCTTGCGCAACGCGAACTCGCCCGCATGCCGAGTGCCGCCAAGGCTGCCGCGCTGCACCGCGCGGCCAGCGCGCTGCGCGATGCGGAAGGGGAAATTCTTGCCGCCAATGCGCAGGATATCGCCGCTGCTGAAGCCAACGGGCTGACGTCGGCGATGATTGACCGGCTGCGGCTGGACCCGGCGCGACTTGCCGGCATTGCCGATGCGGTGGACGCGGTGGCGGACCTGCCTGATCCGGTTGGCGAGGTGATCGATCGCAGCACCCGCCCCAACGGGATGGAGCTGCGCCGGGTGCGGGTGCCGATCGGGATGATCGGGATCATTTATGAAAGCCGCCCCAATGTGACGGCCGATGCGGCGGCGCTGTGCGTGCGGGCGGGCAATGCCGCGCTGCTGCGCGGGGGCAGCGAAGCGGTCCATTCCAATCATGCGATTCATGCCGCCATGGTGCGCGGGCTTGTGGCGGGCGGCGTTCCTGCCGCCGCCGTGCAGCTGGTGCCGACGCAGGATCGCGCGGCGGTGGGGGCGATGCTGGCCGCGGCGGGCGAGATCGACATGATCGTGCCGCGCGGGGGCAAGGGGCTGGTCGCGCGGGTCCAGGCCGATGCGCGCGTGCCCGTGCTCGCTCATCTCGACGGCATCTGCCACACCTATGTTCATGCCGCCGCCGATCCCGACATGGCCATTGCGGTCGCGCATAATGCCAAGTTGCGGCGCACCGGCATTTGCGGGGCGATGGAAACGCTGCTGATCGACGCGGCCTTTCCGGCGGCGCAGCGGCTGGTCGCTGATCTGCTGGATGCGGGCTGTGAGTTGCGCGGCGATGCGCGCGCGCAGGCGCTGGAAGCGCGGATCGGAGCAGCCAGCGCAGAAGACTGGGATACCGAATATCTCGACGCCATTCTTTCGGTCGCGGTGGTCGATGGCCTTGATTGCGCGCTGGAACATATCGCCCGGCACAGCTCGGCGCACACTGATGCGATCGTGACCGGCGACGAGGCAGTGGCGGAACGGTTTCTGGATGAGGTCGACAGCGCCATCGTCATGGTCAATGCCTCCAGCCAGTTCGCCGATGGCGGCGAATTCGGGCTGGGTGCGGAAATCGGCATTGCCACGGGACGGCTGCATGCGCGCGGTCCGGTGGCACTGGAAGGGCTCACCACTTACAAGTGGCAGGTGCGCGGTTCGGGCCAGACCCGGCCGTGAGGCGCGGCGGGCTGCGGGTCGGCCTGCTGGGCGGCAGCTTCAATCCGGCTCATGGCGGACACCGGCGCGTCTCGCTGTTCACGCTTGCCGCGCTTGGCCTTGACGAGATGTGGTGGCTGGTTTCACCCGGCAATCCGCTTAAACCCGCGAACGGCATGGCCCCGCTGCCCGCGCGTTTCCGATCCGCGGCGGCGATGGCGCGCCGCGCGCCGATCCGCGTGTCGGCGATCGAGCGCGAATTCGGCTCTGCCTATACGGTCGATACGTTGCGCGCCCTTGCCCGGCGCTGGCCCCGGCACCGCTTCGTGTGGGTCATGGGGTCGGACAATCTCGCGCAATTCCATCGCTGGAAGGACTGGCGCCGGATCGCCCGCACGATGCCGATTGCGGTGATCGCCCGGCCCGGCTATGATGCGCATGCTATTGCGAACCCCGCGATGGCCTGGCTGCGGCGATACCGTGTCAAAGCCGCCAGTTTTCGTAACCGGGACAATTGGAGCGCACCGGCTCTGATCGCATTGCGTTTTGATCCCGATCCGCGTTCGGCAACAGGCATTCGCCGCGCGGATCCCCACTGGGCCTCCCGTTTCGAGGGTGCGGCCTGCCGGGATCAATTGACGCATCATCGCATTGATGGCCATCCCTGGGCGGAGCGCGCATGAGGCGCCATCTGTCCCTGGCGCCTTCCATTCCCGCTAACAGGAGCGAAACTTGCTGCGATGAATCAGCCGCAGATACAGTCGGCCGTGGCCGGCAACACCGCTGGAGGGGCCATGCCCATGTCCGGCCCTGATCCCGACGCAGGATCGCTTTACAGCCTGGTCATGTCCTCGCTTGAGGAGGATCAGGCGCAGGATGTCGTCGCGATCCCGTTGCAGGGCAAATCCAGCGTGGCCGATTACATGGTCATCGCGTCGGGCCGTTCGACCCGGCAGGTGGCGGCCATCGCCCAGAAGCTGGCGGAACGGATCAAGCAGGCCGGGCACGGCCCGGTCCGGCTGGAAGGGCTGCCGGCGGCGGACTGGGTGCTGATCGACGCGGGCGATGTGGTCGTGCATCTGTTCCGTCCCGAAGTGCGCAGTTTCTACAATCTCGAACGGATGTGGGGCTTTGGCGATCTTGCCCCGGTCCCCGCGGCCGGTCAGGCTTAGACAAGCGGGGCCAATCGGGGCATAGGGCGGTGCATGCGCCTGCATGTGATCGCCCGTGGCAAGATTGGCCGCTCGCCCGAAGCCGAACTGGCTGACCGCTATGCCCGGCGCATTGCCTGGCCGCTGGTCACGACCGAATTGCCCGAACGTGGCGGCCGCCTTCCCGCACCGCTCACCCCGCACCGCCAGGTGGTGCTGGACGAGCGCGGCAAACAGCTTTCATCAGAGGATTTCGCCGCGCTGCTGGGGCGCTGGCGCGACGATGGCGTGCGCGAGACGCGCTTCCTGCTGGGCGCAGCGGACGGGCACGATCAGGCCGAACGCGACGGGGCCGATCTGCTGCTGGCCTTTGGCGCGGCGACCTGGCCGCACCTGCTGGCCCGGGCCATGCTGCTGGAGCAATTGTTCCGGGCGACCAGCATTCTCGCTGGTCACCCCTACCATCGCGGCGGATGATTGGGCAGGGTGGGGCCATGATACGCGGTTTTATCGGCTGGCCCCTGCTTGTGCCGCTGGCCCTGCTGGCGGGATCGGGTGCGGCCCAGTCCGGCCCGCGACCGGCTGACCCCGGATCAGCGCGCACCGCGCTGCAACAGGCGCTGGCCGCGCAGCGCGAGGCGGAGGCGCGCGGCGCGCGGCTGGAGGCGGAGGCGACCCGGGCGAACGAGGCGGTGGAAAAAACCGCGCGCGAAGCCGCTGCGCTGGCTGCGCGCATTCAGCAGTCCGAAGCCGCCATCGCGGCGAGCGAGGCGCGCCTGCGCATCGTGACGCGGGAGCGGGCGATTCAGCGCCAGCGCCTTGCCCGGATGCAGCGCCCGCTGGTGCGTCTGACCGCGGCATTGCAGAAATTGTCCCGCCGCCCGATGGCGCTGTCCGTGCTCAGGCCCGGTTCGCTGCAGGATCTGGTCTATATGCGGGCCGTGCTGGCTGCGGCTATCCCGCAGGTGGAGCGGCGAACGGCCAGCCTGCGCGCGGAAATCGCGAAGAATCGCCAGTTGGCGCAGCGTGCGAATGCGCTGATTGATCGCCGCCGCGCGGATGAGGCCGGGCTGGAGGTGCGGCGCAAGCAGCTCGCGGCTCTGGAGACCCGCCAGCGACTGGCGCAGCGCCAGGCCAGCGGGACCGCCGCGCGCGAGGCGGAACGCGCGCTGGCGCTGGGCGAACAGGCGCGCGATCTCGATACGCTGATCGGGCAACTCGATGAAATCGGCAACCTGCGCCAGCGGCTGGCCGCCCTGCCCGGCCCGATCATGCGTCCGCCGCGCCCCGCCGAATCCGAGGTGATGAATTCCCCTTCCGCCCCCGCAGTGGAGGGTGTTGATCGCCCGCCGGGCGCCTATCAGCTGCCCGTGGCAGGGCGCACGATTGCCGGGTTCGGCGCGATTCGCGGTGGCGGCACGCAAAGCGTGGGGATCACGCTGGCGCCGCGCGCCAGTGCACAGATCATTGCCCCGGCTGGCGGCCGCGTCGCCTTTGCCGGTCCTTATCGCGGCTATGGCCGGATCGTCATCATCGAACACGGCGGCGGCTGGACCAGCCTGGTCACCGGGCTGGGCCGGGTTGACGTGCAGGTGGGCCAGCAACTGGTCAGTGGATCGCCGCTCGGGATTGCGGCGGCGCGCAACCCCGCCCTCACGCTGGAACTGCGGCGGGCGGGCGAGCCGGTCAACCCGCTGGAAATCATGCGCTGATCCGTGCTCGGGCAATGGTGCAATCGTCATCTGGTATTCAGCCGCGCTGCGCGATAGAAGCGCGCCATGAAAATTGCGCCGCTCATGCGTTCCGCCGCTCTAGTGACTGCCGTCGCCATGCTTCCCCTCGCCACTGCCGGGCTGGCTGCGGTCGACGCGCGCAGCGCGCCCCAGTTCGGCAAGCTGTTCGCCACTTATCAGCGGATCAAGGCCAGCTATGTCGAAGAGGTGGACGACGAAGTGCTGGTGCGTGGCGCGATTGACGGGATGCTGGCCGCGCTCGACCCGCATTCCTCCTATCTCGACGTGTCTGATCTCGAACGGCTCGAAACCTTGATGGACGGCAATTATCAGGGGCTTGGCCTGTCCGTCACCAGCGATGATGGCGCGGTCAAGGTCATTTCGCCCATGCGCGGCAGCCCGGCTGAAAAGGCAGGGGTGAAGGCAGGCGATTTCGTGACTCACCTGGATGGCAAGCTGATCTACGGGCTGGAGCTGGACGAGGCAGTGGCCCAGATGCGCGGCCCCGCCGGGACCAGCATCCGCCTCACCATCTTCCGCCCGGGCCGCGATGAGCCGCTGGATATCACCGTGGTGCGCGGGGTGATCGAATTGCAGCCGGTCACCTCCGAACTGCAGCAGGGCAAGATCGGCGTGGTGACCGTCAATGAATTTTCACGCGATGTCGGCGAGGATGTGCGCAGTGAAGTGCGCAAGCTGCGGCGCGAGGCGGGCGGGACACTCAAGGGATTGCTGCTTGACCTGCGCTCCAATCCCGGCGGATCGCTGGACGAGGCGGTGGCCCTGTCCGACCTGTTCCTGACTGATGGCGATATCGTGTCCCAGCGCGGCCGGGTGAAGAGCGAGAATATCTATTACCGCTCGGAAAGCGTTTATCGCGGCGAAGCGGCCCCGGGCGTGCCGATGGTGGTGCTGATCGATGCGGGTTCCGCCTCTGCCTCCGAAATCGTTGCGGGCGCCCTGCAGGATCACAAGCGCGCCCTGATCATGGGCGAACGCAGCTTCGGCAAGGGCAGCGTGCAGACGCTGCTGCCGCTGACGCAGGACAGCGCGCTCAAGCTGACGACGGCCCGCTATTTCACCCCGTCGGGCCGGTCCGTGCAGGAAGGCGGGATCGAACCCGATATCGCCGTGCCGCAATTGTCCGATCCGGATCGCGCGAAGCGGGCGAAGCTGCGTTATCGCGAATCCGATCTGCGCGGCCATCTGGTGAACGAGATCAACCTCGACGACAAGGAACTGGAAGGCGACACCAAGGAGGATCCGCGTTTCACCGCCACGCCGGAAGAGCTGGAAAAGCAGGGGATCAAGGATTTCCAGCTGCATTATGCGCTGGAAACGCTGCGCCGTGCCGGTGGCACCGCGCTGATGGCGCAGCGGCGCTGACGATGACGGACCGTTACGGTTTCGCGCGCCTGCTGGCGCTGGCGGTACCGGCCTTCCTGCTGGCGGGCGCATATATCGGGCAATATGCGTTTGGCCTTTACCCCTGCGAAATGTGCTGGTGGCAGCGTTATCCCCATTTTGCCGCCATCGGGCTGGCCGCGCTTGGCTTTGTCATCCCGCCGCAGAAGGTCTGGACCGCGCTGGCCGCGCTGGCGATTATTACCTCCGGGTTGATCGGCGCCTTTCATGCCGGGGTCGAATATGGCTGGTGGGAGGGGCTGAGCGCCTGTTCCAATCCGGTGGCGACCGGCTCTGCCGATCCGCTCGAGGCGGTGTTCGCCGCGCCGCTGGTGCGCTGCGACGAAGTACAGTGGAGCCTGTTCTCCATCTCGCTGGCAGGGTGGAATTTCCTGATCTCGACGGTATCGGCACTGACGGTTCTGGTCCTGACGGCCAGGAAAAGCGCATGAAGGGCCCCGATACCAGCCGCATGATCCGGGTCGATCACGCCGGCGAGTTCGGCGCGACGCGCATTTATGCGGGGCAATTGGCGGTGCTGGGGCGCAGCGGGCCGCATGCGGCGGAAATCGCAGGGATGGCCCGGCAGGAAGACGCTCATCTTGCCCGCTTCGACGCGCTGATTGCCGAACGCGGGGTGCGCCCGACGGCGCTGCAACCGCTGTGGTCGGTCACAGGATTTGCGCTGGGCGCGGTCACTGCGCTGATTGGGCCGGAAGCGGCGATGGCCTGCACCGCTGCGGTGGAAGAAGAGATCGACCGGCATTATTCGCGCCAGCTGGAAGAGCTGGACGAGGCAGGCAACGATGCCGAGTTGCGCGGCGTCGTCGCCGAATTTCGCGAGGACGAACGCGCGCACCGCGACGCCGCGCTGGCGGCGGGCGCGGAACAGGCGCCTGCGTATCCCCTCCTGCACGGGGCGATCCGGCTTGGCTGCCGTCTGGCCATCCGCCTGTCAGAACGGATTTGACCGCGCGCATTGATGCGCGACAAGGTGCGGGATATTTTACTGGCTTAATCGCCAATTCAGCCGGTAAGTTGCCAGATGTGTTCACGGCGGGACCGCCCGCCCCGGAGAATAGAGCCAATGCGTATCATCAGTTCCGCCGTCCTCGCCACCTTCGCCCTTGCGCTTGGCCTTGCCGCACCTGTCGCCGCGCAGGAGGATGAAGCCGCGGGCGATTATCGCGTCAATCAGCTGATCATCTATGGCGATGACGAATGCCCGGTCTCGACCGCTGCGGAAATCACGGTCTGCGCGCGCAAGGACGAAGGCGAACGCTATCGTATCCCCGAAGACCTGCGATTGAGCGAAGATCCGGCCAACAGCGCCTGGACCGAACGGGTGCTGGCTTATGAAACCGTCGGCAACACCGGCATCAATTCCTGCTCGCCGGTCGGCGGCGGGGGCGAGCTGGGCTGTACGCAGCAGCTGATCGACAAGGCCGCGGCGGAGCGCAAGGAAAGCTCGTCGATCCGGTTCAGCGAATTGATCGCCAAGGCGCGCGAGGAGCGCATGTCGGGCGTCGATGCCGAGGCCGCCGCCGCGCAGGCACGGGTCGAGGAAGAGGAGGCCGCTTATTTTGAGCGCAAGGCCGCCGAAGACGCCGCCGGCCCGGTCGAACTACCCGCTGACAAGGATGACGGCACCGCCGCTTACGAACCCGCCGAATAGGCCGGGCTAGATCGCCAATGCGCCTTTAACCATTTGGCGCTAAAGCGCCCGCCATGGCCTTGAAAATCCTCACCGTCTTCGGAACCCGTCCCGAAGCGATCAAGCTGTTTCCGCTGGTCCATGCGCTGGGCGGTGATGCGCGCTTCATTTCGCATATCTGTGTTTCGGGGCAGCATCGCGCCATGCTGGACCAGGTGCTGGACATCGCGGGGGTCGTTCCTGACCATGATCTCGACGTCATGCAGCCGGACCAGACGCTGGACGGGCTGACCGCCAGCCTGCTGACCGGGCTTGGCCGGGTGATGGATGAAGAACGGCCTGACCGGGTGGTGGTGCAGGGCGACACGGCGACCGCGATGTGCGGGGCGCTGGCAGCCTATTACCGCAAGATTCCGGTGGGTCATGTCGAGGCGGGGCTGCGCAGCGGCAATATCTACCACCCCTGGCCTGAAGAGGTGAACCGCAAGGTGATCGGCACGATCGCCCGGCAGCACTTCGCCCCCACTGCAACGGCGGCGGCGGCATTGCGGGCGGAAAATGTCGATCCCGCCGCGATTCACGTCACCGGCAATACGGTGATTGATGCGCTGCACTGGGTGACTGCGGAAATTGCGCGCAGGCCCGCGTTGGCGGCAGGGCTGGCAGAGGTGGAAGCGCGGTTTGCAGGCAAGCGGATTATTGGCGTCACCAGTCACCGGCGCGAGAATTTTGGCGAAGGCATGGATCATATCGCCGCCGCCATCCGCCAGCTTGCGGCCCGGCCCGATGTGGCGGTGATTTTCCCCGTTCATCTCAACCCCAATGTGCGCAAGGTGATGATGGCGGCGCTGGACGGGCTGGACAATGTCGCGCTGATCGAACCGCTCGATTATCCCGGTTTCGCCCGGTTGCTTGATATCTCCACCCTGATGCTGACGGACAGCGGCGGCGTGCAGGAGGAAGCGCCCGCACTAGGCAAGCCGGTGCTGGTCATGCGTTCCACCACCGAACGGCCCGAAGGGGTCGCAGCGGGCACGGCGCGCCTGGTTGGCACGGATGCCGCGCGGATCGTTGCCGAAGCGACCCGCCTGCTTGATGATCCGGCCGCCTATGCCGCCATGGCCCGGGCGCATAATCCGTTCGGCGACGGGAACAGCGCGGGCCGCATCGTGGAATTGCTCGCCACGGGCTGAACGCGCTGCGAAAATGGTTTAGCGTTACCGCAATATTTACCCCTTTGCGCCATGCCGGGCCTTGCATTCCTGCAGGGGACCAGAAAGCATGCACACATCGCAAATGCCGGACGTCTGTGTTGTCGGGCTTGGCTATATCGGCCTTCCCACCGCCGCCATCATTGCCCGTTCCGGCGCGAGGGTGCTGGGGGTGGACGTTTCGCCGGAGGTCGTGGCTACGATCAATCGCGGCGAAATCCACATCGAGGAGGTCGATCTGGACGGGCTGGTGCGCGGCGTGGTCCAGCGCGGCCTACTGGTCGCGGCGGAAACGGTCCAAGCTGCCGATGCCTTCGTCATCGCGGTGCCGACGCCCTTTGCCCGCGATGGCAAGCATACGCCAGACATCTCCTTCGTGCTGTCTGCAGCGCAGGAAGTTGCGCGTGTGCTGCGCCCGGGCAACATCATTATTCTTGAATCCACCTCGCCGGTCGGCACGACCGAGCAGATGCGCGACCTCATCGCCAGCCTCCGGCCCGACCTCAAACTGCCCGGCCTGACGCGCGAGACGCCGGATATCGCTATCGCCTATTGCCCGGAACGCGTCCTGCCCGGACGGATTCTGGAAGAGCTGGCGAATAATGACCGGTCGATCGGCGGCATCACCCCGCGTTGCGCGCGCAAGGCGCTGTCCTTCTGCAAGCGTTTTGTGCGGGGCACCTGCGTCACCACTGATGCGCGTTCAGCCGAAATGACCAAGCTGGTCGAAAACGCCTATCGCGACGTCAACATCGCCTTTGCCAATGAACTGTCGATCATCGCCGATGCGATGGGTCTGGATGTGTGGGAGGTGATCCGCCTCGCCAATCGCCATCCGCGCGTCAACATCCTGCAGCCCGGCCCGGGCGTGGGCGGGCATTGCATCGCGGTCGATCCCTGGTTCATCGTTCATGGCGCGCCCGAACAGGCGCCGCTGATCCGCACCGCGCGCGGGGTGAATGACAGCAAGATTCACCATGCCATCGCGCGCGCGACCGAACTTGTCGAATCTGCGCCCGGCGCGAAGGTTGCCTGCCTTGGCCTTGCCTTCAAGGCCAATATCGACGATTTTCGTGAAAGCCCGGCGCGGCTGGTGGCGGCCACGCTGGCGCGCCGGTTCGGCGAACGTATCCATGCGGTAGAACCTCATGCGGCGCAGCTGCCCAAGGAATTCACGGACACGGGCGCGCAGCTGATCGATATCGACACCGCGCTGGAAGATCGCGACGTGCTGATCGTGCTGGTCGATCATGACGTGTTCAAGGCGGTGCCGCTGGCCGAGCGGGCGGACAAGCTGGTCTATGATACGCGCGGCATCTGGCCGGACCAGCCCGTGCCTGCGATCATCGCTGGCGAAATGCGCAAGGCGGGCTGAAGCCCCGCCCCGCCGCTGCCGTTCTTCAGGCGAGTGCGATATCCGGCGCGTCTCCCTGCTTCATGCCGACCAGGTGATAGCCTGCATCGACATGATGTACCTCACCGGTCACGCCCGATGAAAGATCTGACAGCATATAAAGGCCTGCGCCGCCGACATCGTCAATCGTGACGTTACGGCGCAGCGGCGCGTTCAGTTCGTTCCACTTGAGGATATAGCGGAAATCGCCGATCCCGCTGGCCGCCAGCGTCTTGATCGGCCCTGCCGAAATCGCGTTGACGCGGATATTTTCGGGCCCGAGGTCGTTCGCCAGATATTTGACACTGGTTTCAAGCGCGGCCTTGGCCACACCCATGACATTGTAATGGGGAACAACCTTTTCCGCCCCGTAATAGGTCAGCGTCAGGATGGAGCCGCCATCGGGCATCATGGCGCGCGCGCGCTTGGCCACGGACACCAGGCTGTACGCGGAAATGTTCATGGTCATCAGGAAATTTTCGAGACTGGTGTCCACGAACTGGCCGCGCAGCTCGTTCTTGTCGGAAAAGCCGATCGCGTGAACCACGAAATCCAGCGTTTCCCAGCGCGCCCGGATCGTGTCGAAAGCCGTGTCGAGCGCATCCATGTTCGACACGTCGCATTCTATCAGGAAATCCGACCCAAGCGATTCGGCCAGCGGCCGCACACGCTTTTCCAGCGCATCGCCCTGATAGGAAAAGGCCAGCTCCGCACCATGTTCGGCCAGCTTGCGGGCGATGCCCCATGCCAGTGACTTGTCATTGGCCAGACCCATGATGAGTCCGCGCTTGCCTGCCATCAGACCGCTCATTCGCTTGCGTCTCCCTGGTTGCGCATCTGTTCTGTCCCGGCTTCGATCCGCTCATGCATTTCGTGTTCCTCAGGCGATACCGCCAGTGCGGCGTTCAGTTCCGCCCCGATAACCATTCCTAGTCCGACCAGCCAGAAAAAGAAAAGGGAGATCATCACTCCGGCCAGACTGCCATAGGTCAGATTATAGGCGAAAATCGTTCTCAACAGGGGCGGCAGGCCGAAACTCACCCCCATCCACCAGGCAGTCACCAGCACGGCGCCCGGCCACTTCGGATAGGAAGGCGCGCGGTAACCCGCCGGGGTCAGCGTGTAGAACAAGGTGTAGATCGATCCGAACAGCGCCAGTGCAGGAAGTATGCGGGAGATCGAGAGGTGTTCGAGGAGCGGTGCGAGCTGCGGCATCTGTGCGTCAATCAGTTCCTCAGCGGTACCGATCAATACCTGCACGATGAAGGATGCGATCAGCAGAGTCACCGCGCCAACAATCAGCGCCACTGATGACAGGCGATGGTGCCAGAAGCCGAGCGTTCGTTCAGTGCCATAAGCGCGGCGCAGAATGTCGCGCAGCGTTTCGATCAGG